>Ga0315287_10000046_pt1 | contig 109502 bp, 93 predicted proteins | sample YL17G11_0_MG_FD_205037 | JGI IMG/M metagenome (GOLD analysis project Ga0315287, IMG submission 205037) | Sediment microbial communities from Yellowstone Lake, YNP, Wyoming, USA - YL17G11_0 | ecosystem: Environmental > Aquatic > Freshwater > Lake > Sediment | place: USA: Wyoming | collected... | reverse complement strand
TCCACCAGCGGTCATCGGGCGACCAGGAGAAGAAGCTCCACGAACCGTTCTGGAGGCTGGCGAGAGGAACCTCGGTTATCACCTGAGCGGTGCGGAGTTCAAGGACGCGAATGAGGCTTCCGGAGGCTTGGTCGCTCACGGCCGCGATGCGGGAGGAGTCCTTCGACCAGGCCGGGGCCCCGAGGATCATTGGAGCGTCCGGGGGTGCGTAGACCAGGATAAAGTCCTCGAATAGCCGCGTGACGCCGGTGCTCAGATCTGTGACGGCGAGGTCGTTCCGGACCAGATCGCTCTCCCCCGACTCGGAGGCTTTGGCCACCAGACCGGCCAGACACTTGCCGTCGGGCGAGAGGGAGTAGTGGTCGAGGTCTCTGGGCAGGCGGGCAAGCGGTCGGCCGGAACTGGTGAATCCTGGCGTGGCACATGGAGGACTTAGCAATACCTGGTCGAAGGCGTCGCTCGCGTAGGCGCTTCCACTCGGAAAACGGAGGGCTGAATTATGACTCATTCCAGGGTCATGGCGAGACTAGTGGTGTGCGCCATCGTCTCGGGCGCCGTCGCGCTCATGGCGTGGGGGTCGCCCTGCTCGGCGGGATCGACGATAGTGGTCACTGGCAATCAGACGTGGACCGCCGGCACGTACGAGATCGACACCCTGATCGTCACTTCCACCGGAACCCTGACCCTCGAGGCAGGGTGCATCCTGGTCTTCGACACGGGTACGTCCCGAGTGCTGGTGCAGGGCCAGCTCTACGCCGACGGCGAGTTAGGCGACGAAGTCCTCTTCACGTCTTCGGCCGAGGTGCCCGGGACGTGGGACGGAATCACGGTCGAGTCCGGGGGTCTGCTCGATCTCAGCTACGCCGAGGTCCGGTACGGAGGGTATGGCTTCTGCAACGTGTTTGTGGATGATGGGACGGCCGTCCTTGATGAGTGTCTCATAGCCGACTCGGATTGGTCGGGCTTGGAGGTCACCGGGCTCGAGAGCTCCCTGACACTGACGGCCACGACGATACAAGATTGCGCATGTGAAGGGCTGCTCTTCTGGGATGCCGGCTCACTGACCGTGGACGACCTGACGGTCCGACGATGCGACTATGGACTGCTCTTCTGTGATGCCGCCTCCCTGACGGTGACGGATTCGACGATGGAGGACTGCAGTTATGGGTTGCTGGCGGCTGATCTCGGATCCCTCACCCTCACGGGCGTGACAATGGAGGCATGTAGCTACGGGGTTCTCGTGGATGAGGCAGCGTCCGTGACCGTGACGGGTTCGTCGATAGACGGATGTGATTGTGGGCTGGATGTTTCCAACTCCAGTTCTCTCACCATGACGGAAACCACGGTCGGGGAGTGCGCCGAGGGTGATCTAGTCGTCACGGACACGAGTGTCACGCTGGAGGACTGCATCTTGAACGGCCAGGGGCAGGTCCTGGGCATAGGGCAGCATTACTCGGCACCCAAGATGACCCTGTCCATGAACGGGATCACGATGGACTCCGGGGGGTACGCCCAGATCGGATACCTTAACAACCATCTGAATTTCGACCTGACCGGAGCCGACAACGACATTCCGGTCATTTATCTGGCCGGCTCGTTTGAGGGTGACACCACCCTTCCCTCCGGCCAGGATTTCGGCGCGGCGTATGGTTTCCGGGACCTCCCCGCGTACTACGGCCTGCCCCGCGAACTCTTCACCATAGACGCGGGCGCAGAACTCCGGGTCGAGGGAGACAGCGTCTTCGCGGCCCGGTCGGGCGAGACTGAGTCGGCCATCCGGGTCTACGGCACTCTGGGCACCGCCGAGACGACCCGTTCACAGAGGGTCTACTTCACCTCGGAGGACGCCGCGCCGGGGTCGTGGGCCGGGATCTGGGTCGAGACCGGCGGTGTCCTGGATCTCAGCTTCGCCGAGGTCTCCCGCGGAGGATACGGCTACACCTTCGACAGCCTTTCCCGGCATGATAACGTCCTGGTCAACGGCGGCACGGCCGTCGTCTCTGACTGTGTCATCACCAACTCCGATGACAACGGCCTGCGGGTCAGAGGCACCGGCGAGCTGGCGATGGCCAGGACGCAAGTTACGGGCAACGAGTGCGGACTACGCTGCGAGTCGCTCACATTAGGCACCCAGATTGACCTCGACCACAACGCCTTCACGGACAACACCGCCTACGGCGTGGACAATGGGACCGTGGGGCCTACCATCGACGCTACTCTCAGTTGGTGGGGCGACCCGGACGGGCCTTCGCCCTGGGGTGGCGGGGACGAGGTCCGCGACGCCGGCGACACCGTCCTCGTGGAACCCTGGCTGGATTATGACCCGACGGCCGGAGACCCTGCATCCTTCAGCATCCTCGGCGTCGGCTACTATCCATACGATCCGGATGACCAGTTGGATGACCTGGATTTCGCCGATTGCAACGCTGTCTTTGAGAAGTTCACGCTGCTAGGGTGGACGACGACCCAGTACGAGGGGGATTTCAACCCCCAAGACCCCCCCGAGCCTACGCCCGAGGGAACCACCCCGGGGGACGATCACCCCCCCTTGGACTACGAGGTCAGAACCTCCGACGCGTTGGACGGCCAAGGCCAGGCTGACACGAGCGACTTTCTGTGGTGCATGGGTCACGGAGGCGCCGGGAAGTGGTATCTAGCCAACGCCTACTACGGGCAGTCCAGTGGGGATGAGGTCTTCAACTACAGCGACGTGGTCTCGGGCTGGGAAGACGAGGATGAGTGGATCAGCAACTCCTACTGGGACACCAATCTCGAGTGGGTGTTCTTTAACATGTGCTCCGTGATGGCCAACAACGACACCCACCTCGGCGCCTGGGCCATGACTATGCTCGGTAACCATCGGGTTCACGGACTTTTCGGTTACAGGGACACCGTTAATGTCAACTCGGCAACCTACTCGTTCCTGAATCTCGCCACGGTCAGCAACAGCAGTATCGCCTACTCCTGGGAGGTCGCCGCTGAAAGCAACAGCTTCGACATCTGGGCCTTTCTCATTCACGAAGCTGATCTTGCCGATCACTTCTGGGGACGTGGCGCCGTCTATGAAGACACAACGGGCGAGCCCAGCATCTACTACTATTATAGCGAAGATAGTAGACCGATTGACCCGGAACTGTCCCTGCGGCCTTCGGGCGCGTCCCTCTGCTCAAGCGGTCTTGCCGCAGCGGATTTCTCACAGCCGGAATGGCTCCCTTGCGAACGTCCCTGGCTGGCGCCATACGCTGTGACCGAAGAAATCCCTCAGACGCCTCGGGCCTACGGGCTGAGCCCCACGAGCGCCACGGTGGTGACAGGAGGGAACGAGTACTGCTCTGTCTACCTCGACCGCGCCTCGGGGCGTAGCCTTCGCCTGTGGCGTAGCGGGGCGGTAGACTACGTCGTGGAGGATCCGGCATTCCTTCCGACAGCCATGACGCTCACGGAAGCCCAACGGCAATGTCTGGACTGGATCAACGAACACGGTGGCCTACCCGCAGACGCCCGGTTGAGCCGGATCATCGAGCGCAAGCGTCGCCTTATTGGCACGAACGGCGATTCCGGCCGAGAGGAGACCGTGGGTTTCGCGTTCGAGTACTCGCACGAGGCGGCGGGGCATCCCATTTGCGGTCCCACCGGCGGCGATCGCATCTTCGTGTCAATCGGCCCCGAGGGGGTCAACCACTACTTCCGACTCTGGCGTGCTCTTGGCAGGTCTGTCAGTGAGCCTCGGCAGGTCGTATCAGCCGAGCAGGCCGTGGGAGTGGCCGCAGGGAGTGCTGCGGACCATGGCCCGCCGCCAAGTCGCTGCGAGCTAGCCTACCTCTCAAAGAGCTACGCCGAGACCCAACACGAGCTTGTACCCGTGTGGGTCGTCGAGTTCGCCGACGGGAAGAAGGTCAACGTGGATGCCTTGACCGGCGAGGTCGTGCCGGACTTCGACCGCTGGCCCGAGGCCTACGACGACGGAATACCTCCCACTCCGTCAACCGGGCAAGTTGACCCGGATCTATCGAGTGGGGGCCTAACGGAGGTCGTTCCTCAATGAAGCTTGCCCGAGCTTGGGGGGTCATCCTGGTCCTTCTTGTGGGTTCGGCCGCGCTGGGGGGCTGCCGTGAGCCACTCGGCGGCGTAAGACCGCTGGCCACGCCCGTGGCCGGCTATCGTGCCCTTGTCGAAGCGGATGAACCCTGGAGAGGCCTTGAGCGGACCTGGCGATTCGGGGATGGGACGTCCGAAACAGGCATGTCTCTGGTGGCCCACACTTGGGAGAAGCCCGGGATCTATGACGTCCGGGCCTCCGCGGGGAGGCACGGTTTCTGGGAGTCCCAGGTGGAGGTGCGGGCTCCGGGAGAGCCGGTCGATCTGGCCGAGCTGCTTGGGACGGGCCCGAAGGGCGCTACCGCGACCGTGGCGATCATGCTCTATCGGCCAGAGCATGGAGGGAGCTACTGCCTCCTCGAGGACGCCACGGTAGTGGACCACCTACTTCGCCTGGTAGGAGACGCCCAAGCCGTCGCGCAGTCTCCCCGGGGCACCCGGATCGAACTGCTGCTCTTCCAGCTTCTCGGACCCGCGGGGCAGTACCTGGGGCAGCTCGACGAGGCATCGGGTATCATCAGGGTGTCCGACTCATCGGGACAGGCAAGAGGGGGGTACCTCTTGAGGGCGCCTCTTGCCGAGCTAGTCCCGGCCGGGATGACCTGGAAGCGGGGCCGGGTCGTCAATGGCGTGGTGGCCCCGGTCGTAGTCATCTCTCCCCTGCCCCTCACCGCGTTGCCGGACTCCTGCAGGGTGGGCGAGATCGGGCCCCCCGCGGAGGGCAACGTCGTTGAGACCTTCTCGCTCCGGGCGGCGGGTTGGCTCTGGATCGGCGATGTCAAGGAACACCTCCTCGAGCTTGACCCCCTTGAACAGAAGCCCGACTTCGAGCATGTCCTGGCTCTCCTGGCCGCCTGCCCGCTCGCGACGACTGACGAGATCTCTTCGCTTCCTGAGGACTCGTTCTCCTGTCCCCTGGTGATCGCCAGTTTCACCGGGGACAAGTGCGTCAACGTTATCATAGACACAGACTTCATCTCGGCCCGCGTCATCTTCACCGGTCAGCCGGGGGTAACGTACCGAGTGACTCCAGAACTGAAGGAATTCGCCCTGGCCCTTCGGGCCGCCTGCGGTCGCGGCAGGTAGCGCTTCCCTCGGGGCGGCAAGCAGGTAGGCGAGTGGGGGCGCAACGGAGGTCGTTCCTCAATGAAGCTTGCCCGAGCTTGGGGATTCATCGCGGTTCTATCTGTGGGTTCGGTCGTGCTGGGGGGCTGCCGTGAGCCACTCGGCGGCGTAAGGCCCCTGGCCACGCCCGTGGCGGGCTATCGTGTTTTTGTCGAAGCCGATGAGCCCTGGACAGGCCTTGAGCGGACCTGGCGGTTCGGGGATGGGACGTCCGAGACAGGCATGTCTCTGGTGGCCCACACTTGGGAGAAGCCCGGGATCTATGACGTCCGGGCCACCGCAGGGAGGCACGGTTTCTGGGAGTCCCAGGTGGAGGTCCGGGTTCCGGGCGAGCCCGTCGATTTGGCCGAACTGCTTGGGACGGGCCCGAAGGGCGCTACCGCGACCGTGGCGATCATGCTCTATCGGCCAGAGCATGGAGGGAGCTACTGCCTCCTCGAGGACGCCACGGTAGTGGACCGCCTACTCCGCTTGATAGGAGACGCCCAAGCCGTCGAGCAGATTCCCGATAGCCCCTGGACAGCGCCCAAGTTTCATCTCCTCGGACCTGACGGCCAATACCTGGGACAGGTTTACGAGAAGACCGGTGTCATCGGACTGCTCGACCCCTCGGGACGGCCAGGAACGGGCTACATCCTGAAGGCGCCGCTTGCCGAGGTAGTTCCGGCCAGTGTGATCTGGAATCCAGGCCGGGTCGTCCGCGGCGTGGTGCGCCCAGTAATCCCTCCCCTACCCCTCACCGCGTTGCCGGACTCCTGCAGGGTGGGCGAGCCCGGTCCGCCCGCGGAGGGCAACGTCGTTGAGACCTTCTCGCTTCGGGAGGCGGGTCGGCTCAGGATCAGCAATGTCAAGGACCACCTGCTCGAGCTTGACCCCCTTGAACAGACGCCCGACATCGAGCGCATTCTGGCTCTCCTGGCCGCCTGCCCGCGCGCGACGGGTGATGAGGTTGCTGGGCTTCCCGAGGGCTGGGACTCTTGCCCCCTGGTGATGATCGACTTCCCCGGGAACAATCACGCAGTCTTGAACATCTGTACCCCGCTAATGTCGGCGAGGACCTCCGACAACAATCCGCCGGAGGTCGTCTATCGGGTGACTCCAGAGCTGGAGGAGATGGTCCGGGCGCTTCGGGTGGCCTGCGGCAGCGGCGAGTAGCGCTTCCCTCAGGGCGGCGAGCAGGTGGCCGAGTGGGGGCCTAACGGAGGTCGTCCCTCAATGAAGCTTGCCCGAGCTTGGGGATTCATCGCGGTTCTATCTGTGGGTTCGGCCGCGCTGGGGGGCTGCCGTGAGCCACTCGGCGGCGTAAGACCGCTGGCCACGCCCGTGGCCGGCTATCGTGCCCTTGTCGAAGCGGATGAACCCTGGACAGGCCTTGAGCGGACCTGGCGATTCGGGGATGGGACGTCCGAGACAGGCATGTCTCTGGTGGCCCACACTTGGGAGAAGCCCGGGATCTATGACGTCCGGGCCTCCGCGGGGAGGCACGGTTTCTGGGAGTCCCAGGTGGAGGTGCGGGCTCCGGGCGAGCCCGTCGACTTGGCCGAACTGCTTGGGACGGGCCCGAAGGGAGCTACCGCGACCGTGGCGATCATGCTCTATCGGCCAGAGCATGGAGGGAGCTACTGCCTCCTCGAGGACGCCACGGTAGTGGACCACCTACTTCGCCTGGTAGGAGACGCCCAAGCCGTCGCGCAGTCTCCCCGGGGCACCCGGATCGAACTGCTGTTCTTCCAGCTTCTCGGACCCGCAGGGCAGTACCTGGGGCAGCTCGACGAGGCATCGGGTATCATCAGGGTGTCCGACTCATCGGGACAGGCAAGAGGGGGGTACCTCCTGAGGGCGCCTCTTGCCGAGCTAGTCCCGGCCGGGATGACCTGGAAGCAGGGCCGGGTTGTCAATGGCCTGGTGGCCCCGGTCGTAGTCATACCTCCCCTGCCCCTCACCGCGTTGCCGGACTCCTGCCTGGCCGGCGAGCCCGGCCTCCCCGCGGAGGGCAGCGTCGTCGAAGCCTACTCGTTGCGCACCGCGACCGGGTTGACCATTGCATCGCTCCAGCATAGCCTGGTCAAGCTCGATTCCGTCGAGCAGAAGCGGGAGTTCGACTACGTGCTGGCCCTTCTGGCCGCGTGCCCGCCGGCGACCTCCGCCGACCTTGCTGGGCTTCCCCAAGATTACTGGACTGAGCCCTACTCCGTCGTCATCTCGTTCGCCGGGGACGAACCGGTAGAAGCCTGGGTCACCAAGCAAGTCATGTGGACGACCCTCCCCTCCGGAGATCTGCCCGACGCTACGTACCGGGTGGCGCCTGAACTAGAAACCTTCGCGCGGGCGCTCCTAGCGGCATGCGGCAGGTAACTGGCAAGAGGGGGCAGGAACAAGGTTCGCCCGCCACTAGGCCCGAGGGGTCAACGCTGGCCCGAGGCCTACGATGACGGAATACTTCCCACTCCGCCAACCGGGCAAGTTGACCCTGATCTATCGAGTGGGGGCCTAACGGAGGTCGTTCCTCAATGAAGCTTGCCCGAGCTTGGGGGGTCATCCTGGTCCTTCTTGTGGGTTCGGCCGCGCTGGGGGGCTGCCGTGAGACACTCGGCGGCGTAAGGCCCCTGGCCACGCCCGTGGCCGGCTATCGTGCCCTTGTCGAAGCGGATGAACCCTGGAGAGGCCTTGAGCGGACCTGGCGGTTCTACGACGTCCGGGCCACTGCGGGGAGGCACGGTTTCTGGGAGTCCCAGGTGGAAGTGCGGGCTCCCGGTGAGCCGGTCGATCTGGCCGAACTGCTTGGGACGGGCCCGAAGGGGGCTACCGCGACCGCGGCGATCATCGTCTACCGGCCAGAGGACGAAGGGAGCTACTGCCTCCTCGAGGACGCCACGGTAGTGGACCGCCTACTCCGCCTGATAGGAGACGCCCAAGCCGTCGAGCAGATTCCCGATAGCCCCTGGACGCGCCCAAGTTTCATCTCCTCGGACCTGACGGCCAATACCTGGGACAGGTTTACGAGAAGTTCGGTGTCATCGGACTGCTCGACCCCTCGGGACGGCCAGGAGCGGGCTACATCCTGAAGGCGCCGCTTGCCGAGGTAGTTCCGGCCAGTGTGATCTGGAATCCAGGCCGGGTCGGGCGCCTCCGCCAAGGGGGCGGCCGTGGCGGTCTACGATCCGGTCACGTCGACCGTAAGCCCCCCGTAGCCACCCCAGCGAGTCCGGCGACGAATAGCGCCGCCACGGCCAGGGTAAGTCGCGGACCGTTCCCGGAAGCAAGCCTAGTTTTCTGGGCTCATCCATCTAACCTCCTGGTCACCACACCGGCAGGAAGCGGTCAACCGCCCCGGACCACCGGATGAAGTGGAACTTGCCGCCCTTGTCCCAGCCGCAGGGGAAGGCCTCGCCCAGGGATTGCTCGACGACCGGCCCCAGGATGGAGTCGATGCGGTAGAGCTTGATCTCGCCCCAGCCGTCGAAGGCCTCGGATCTGGAGAACCAGGTCCCCTTTCCACTCCAGTTCGGCCGCCCCTGACCGGCGACCTCGAGGTCGCGCACCGAGTAGGGCGGATTGGCCTCCATGATGGACTCGCCCGCTATCCACCAGCGGTCATCGGGCGACCAGGAGAAGAAGCTCCACGAACCGTTCTGGAGGCTGGCGAGAGGAACCTCGGTTATCACCTGAGCGGTGCGGAGTTCAAGGACGCGAATGAGGCTTCCGGAGGCCTGGTCGCTCACGGCCGCGATGCGGGAGGAGTCCTTCGACCAGGCCGGGGCCCCGAGGATCATTGGGGCGTCCGGGGGCGCGTAGACCAGGATAAAGTCCTCGAATAGCCGCGTGACGCCGGTGCTCAGATCTGTGACGGCGAGGTCGTTCCGGACCAGGTCGCTCTCCCCCGACTCGGAGGCTTTGGCCACCAGACCGGCCAGACACTTGCCGTCGGGCGAGAGGGAGTAGTGGTCGAGGTCTCTGGGCAGAACCCCCTTGTGGAGGACGAGGCCGGCGGTCGTGACGACCTCGTAGCCGATGGACTCCCCGGCCCAGTCAAACCGTAGGAGAGAGGACAGGCCAACCCAACCCGGGTAGTAGGCCCCCTCCAGAATCCGGCGGTCACCGGTCGTCAGATCCACCAGCCAAACGCCGATGAGCCCCGTCCGGTTCTTGAAAGCCTCGACCAGTAGAGTCCGGCCATCTGGGCTGACCGCCGAGGCGCAGACGTCGGCCATCAGATCGCAGATGGGTTGCCCGGCGGAAAGACCCGGCTCCATGGAGTAGAGTTTGGGCGGCTGCCCGACGTAGAGCTCCCAGACGGCACGGTTCTTGAGGGGCAAGCCGCGCGCGTCGCGGGCATCCACCAGATTGACCTCGATCAGGGATGGGGGCTCGGCAAAGGCGATCGTGGCCGACCTATCCGAGGTCCAGTCGGTGAGGGTTCCCAGTCCTGTCGTGGCCAGGGCTGACCCAACGGTTGCCTGGTCCATCGCCTGGGTGAAGCCAAGGCGCAGGCGGAGCGGGCTCCCCTGAACGATGTCACCCGACTGGATCTCGCTCCAATTCCCGTCTCGCTCGATCTCAAGCTTGGCCGAGGTCGACTCGGCCCGCTCCAGGATCACGACCAGGGAGTTCCCCTTCTTGTTGTCCGGCGGGACTACGGAGCTGACGGTTATGGTTATCTTCTCGCCGGCGGGGCCTTCGGGGAACGAACAAGTGATCTGCCTGTCGCGCAGGTAGGACTGGGAGGGAGTGGCCCCCTCCGCCTTGACGTTCTGACCAAACCAGGCCTCGCCCGGCGCGACCCCGAGTTCGACGCAGAAATCCACTAGACCGGTGCCAACGAAGAGGCTCTGCGATCCGGGGACGTCTAGGCTCAGGCTGGGGCCGGTGCGAGACGGGTCAATGATGTTCACCCAGGCCTTGATGATCGCGGGTTTCTCGGCCGTGCCCTCCTTCGGAACGCATCCTCCGCCCGCCACGGCGGATAGCAGCAAGACGGTCATTAGAACGATAGCCGCCGTGCCCCGGCGCTGGCTTGTCATGGGGTACCCTCCCACTGAAGACTGGTTTCCACGGTGGCCACATTCTGGCACCGGGCACCCGGCTCCTTCCGGTGCGCCGGGGAGTGGCCAGTCCGAATTCCGCCGGTGCGCCGGGGGGGGACCGGCCCGGTCCGGTTCGGCCTTAACGAACAGAGGCCCTCGCTTCTCGCTCGGGCCTCTTGGTTCGTAGGCGGCCTCGCCTGGACGGGCCGGTCCCCCCCCGGCGCTGGTGTCGGAGCCGGTTCGGCCGCCCCCTGAGCGCGAATGTCGGAACCGGACCGGCCGCCGTTGGGCGCGAATGTCGGAACCGGTTCGGCCTTAACGAACAGAGGCCTTCGCTTCCGCTCGGGCCTCTTGGTTCGTAGGCGGCCTCACCTGGACCGGGCCACCCCTCGGCGCTGGTGTCGGAGAGCAGGGCCACCCGGTCCCGGGGGGCTGGTGTGGGGGCCGGTTCGGCCTTAACGAACAGAGGCCCTCGCTTCTCGCTCGGGCCTCTTGGTTCGTAGGCGGCCTCGCCTGGACGGGCCGGTCCCCCCCCCGGCGCTGGTGTCGGAACCGGTTCGGCCGCCCCCTGAGCGCGAATGTCGGAACCGGACCGGCCGCCGTTGGGCGCATTGAGGGGTCTGTTGCCAAACCCGCACAGGAACCCGGAGTCCCGGCCCGAACCCTGAGTCGACGGGGTGAGGGCTGGTGATGGGACGGTGGCCCCGGTCGTGGTCTTCAAGTGCCCTCTTGGGCTGCCTGTACGACATCACCTCCGAGAGCCGGCTTGCCGCCGCAGCTCAACCTGGTCTATCTGTGGTCGTGGGGCACGACCTTGACGAGACCTCGCCCGACCACAGCATTCTCTCCAAGGCGCGGAGGCGGCATGGCCTGGAAGCCTACCGCCAGTTCTCTAGCGAGATCGTTACGCAGGGTATAGATCAGGGTCTTGCAGATGGCGACCGGCTGTAACCTGGACACCTCCCTTATGAAGGCCAACGCCTCTGCCAATTCGCTGGTGAATCGTCCTCTCTATACCCACACCGCACGACTACGCCCTGAGGAACCTGTCTCAGCAGGTTCAGCGTGACTCGGGTGCGGTCGTAGAATTCGGCCACCTTCTTGGGCCTGCCCCGCTTCAGTGGACACCAAGGACTTGGGTAGTATGTAGGTACAGGGGGTGTCCACGATGGTGGCACCCGGTCTCCGTCCCTGATGCCGGACGTGGCCGTGGAGGTGACGGCCGCGGACTACTTCGCCGGCCGCGATCCGGTCATGGAGGGCGTCCTGGCCTACGGGCACTAATCCGGCGGCATCCGGGCAGACTTCCAGCGACCGGACGAAGGAGCTTGGCCCCGGGTAGCGTATAGCCGGGCCAAGCCTTCTCCCACTCACCCGTAGGAAGTGACCCGATTTGTTCGCCAATCTGAAGATTCTCCTCGTCGGCGGCGGTGGGCGTGAGCACGCCCTGGCCTGGAAGATGGCCGACAGCCCTCTCGTTTCGCATATCTTCTGTGCCCCCGGCAACGCCGGAACGGCCCGGGAGCCTTTTGTCACCAATGTCACCGGCGACGACTCCTTTGACCCCAAGGATCCTGGGTCCATTTTGGGTTTGGCCCGCCTCCTCAAGGTCGACCTCACCGTCATCGGACCCGAGGACCCCCTGGCCGCCGGAGTGGTTGACGTTTTCGACCAGGCCGGAATGGCCATTTTTGGCCCCACTCAGGCCGCATCTCGCCTGGAGTGGAGCAAGTCCTTCGCCAAAGAATTCATGGCCCGGCGCCGTATCCCGACCGCCCGCTTCGAGGTGGCCGAAACCCCGGCGGCCGCGCTGGCGGCCGTGGCCCGCTTTGGCGCCCCGGTGGTGGTCAAGGCCGACGGCCTGGCTGCGGGCAAGGGCGTGACCGTGGCCACCGACCGAAGGGCGGCCGAGAACGCTATCCGCCTGGCCATGGAAGAATCCGCTTTCGGCCCGGCCGGCCGGCGCGTGGTCGTCGAGGAGTGCCTGGAGGGGCCGGAGGTCTCGGTCCTGGCTCTGACGGATGGGGAGAACGTCCTACCCTTCCCGCCGGCTCAGGATCACAAGCGCCTGCGGAACGATGACCTGGGACCCAACACCGGCGGCATGGGCGCCTACTGCCCGGCCAGGGTCCTGGGGGCCGAAGGCGAGAAGGCCGTGATCGAGACCATCCTCAAGCCCACGGTGCGGGGAATGGCCGAGGAGGGAGCGCCACTCCGGGGTGTCCTCTACGCCGGGCTGATGATCACCGGAAGCGGCCCCAAGGTCCTGGAGTTCAACTGCCGCTTCGGAGATCCGGAGACCCAGGTGATCCTGCCTCTCTTGGAGAGCGATCTCGTGGAGCTGATCCTGGCGACGGTGGGACGGCGGCTCGCGGGCGCCACGGGGCTGGGCGACTGTCACCTTCAGATCTCCCCCGGGGCCTCCGCCGGCGTGGTCGTGGCCTCCGCCGGCTACCCCGATCGCTACGAAGTCGGTAAGCCCATAACCGGTCTGGAGATCGCCGACCTCAGGGCCCAGGTCAAGATCTTCCACGCCGGGACCAGGCTCGCCGGCCGGGACGGACGCCGGGTCCTCACCGCCGGCGGACGGGTCTTGAGTGTGGTGGCCACGGCCGGGGATTTGCGCGAGGCGGTGAAGGAAGCCTACCGGGCCGTGGCCCTCATCCGTTTCGAAGGGGCCCACTACCGCACGGACATAGCCGCGAAGGCCACCGCGTCACCGGCCTGGCCGACGGCCAAAGCGGGACCACAGGGCCCGCCAGGCCAGACCGGCCTCCGGAACCCGCAAGGCGAGGACGGTCGCGGCATAGCCGGCGAGACAGACCATTGAGGCGATGGCCACGGTGGCCAATTCGGCGAGTTGGTCCGGCCGCGCCCCGCCGAGAGCCCTGAGCCTGCCGGTGGGCAGGACCATCCCCAGGAGGGCCACGGCGCCCCAGGTCAGGATCGCTCCCACCACCGCCGCCACCACGATCTTGCCCAGACTCCGCCAGAACCGGCCCTCCGGCGCCCGTCCGACCTTTCGGGCCAGGAGAACGCTCAGAAGCGCGGCATGGAAGGTGGCCCCGATGGTCGTCCCCAGGGCTATCCCGCCCACCCCGAGGAGCGGGGCGAGAGCGATGCTCGAGATCGCGTTGACCGCGACGGCCACAACGGCCACCCGAGCCGGAGTCCGGCTGTCCCCCAGGGCGTAGAAGGAACGGCTCGTCAGCGGTTGCCAGCCCCACGGGATGATGGCCGGGGCGTAGAAGGCCATGGCCCAGGCTGTAGTTGTCACCGCCTCCCAGCCGAACGAACCTCGCCCGTAGATGAGGTCCACGATAGGAACCCGCAAGGCGATGAGAAGTCCGGTGAAGGGGGCCAGGACCAGGGCGCCGCCGATCCAGCCTTGCTGAGTGAGGTGGAAGAGCGCGACAGGGCCGGTCGCGGGCGCCGCGCGGCCGGCGGCCGGCGGTGTGGCCGAATTACTCTCCCCCGGCGCGCCGGCGCGCCGGGCGAGGGCGGGGTAGAGAACCGTGGCCACGGCCGCGCCGAGGAGGCCGACCGGGGTCTGGGCCAACTTGCTCCCGAAGGCGATGGCCGAGATGCTGCCCGCGCCGAGGAAACTCGCCAGGATCTGGTCCACGAAGTACTCCAGACGGCGGGCGACGTTGGCGACGATGATCGGCCAGGCCAGCGAGGCTATGGCCTCAAGTTCGGGCTTCTCCGCGGCCGGGCGAGGCCGGCTGAAGGGGGCCAACCGCCGCACGACGGCGAGGAGCCAGAGGGTGCCGAGGGCGAAGGAAGCCAGAGCTCCTCCGACGAGGCCCCAGACGCCGTAGGCGCCTGCGGTCAGGGTCACGGCGGCGGCCAGGATCAGGTTGCGGGGGATGCCGACCGCCGCGGGGACCCCGAAGACGCCATGGGAGTTGAGGACGCCGGCGGCCCAACTCTCGGCGAGGCCGAGAATGGCCAGCGGCGAGAGGACCCGAAGAATCGCCGTGGCCAGGTTGGCGTCTGCCGGAGGAAGCCCCGGGGCCACCAACCTCACGAGCGGACCGGCAAAGACGGTGATGAGGATGGCGGCCAGGGCCGCGACGGCCAGGGCCAGGACGAGGATGAGGGCGTTCAGCCGCCCGGCCTTCTCCCGCTGACCTCGGGCGAGGAGGCGGGAGTAGACGGCGACGAAAGAGGTCTTGAGGAGGCTCCCGACGGTTAGCTGGACCGTGCCCGGCACCGACACGGCCACGAAATAGGCGTCGAGCAGGCCGGTGGCGCCGAAGTACCCGGCCAGGACCACGTCGCGCAGGAACCCGGTCACCCGGCTGAGGGCCGCGGCCACGGTTACCTTGGCCGAGGCGACGACCAGGCCGTCGCGGGGGGCCAAGCCGGCGTCCGGATCGCTAGGCCGAGTTGGGGAAACTGGGTCGAACTCCGTCATGGGGTTGTGACTTTCGGGTAGCCCGGGGCGGTTCCTCCGCTTCCCTGCCCATCTCAAGCAGGGAACCGCAGGTCAAACCCCTAATTGTCTGGCCGGTAGACTAGCCGGGTGGGCGCCTGGCGCCCCGGCTGACCGATCGGCGATGCGGAGGGCAACGGTTTGGGAGTAGCCCGCTTCTCGACTCAGAGCCCGCCGGCGTCGGGCGCGTCAATATCCGGCACGCCCGGACGAAACACGCCGGGGCGAGTTCTGCTGCGGGGCGTGGTCTACCCGGTCGTCGACAGGCTCCTCGCCCCTCGCGCCCTGATCTGCCAGCGGGAGCTCGAGCGCTTCCAGTGGCTCGATCCCGCGAGCATCCGGCGTTGGCAGTCGACCAAGCTGGCCGATCTTCTCCGGCACGCCTATGACACCACGGCTTACTACCGCCGAGTTCTTGACGCCGCCGGCCTCGACCCGGCCGACTTCGTCCTCGGACGCCTCACGCCGGAGACCTTCGCCCGTATCCCGGTTCTGACCAAGGCCGGCCTAAGAGACGAGTTTCCGGCCGGGATTGTCTCGACCATTCTCGGATCGCGGAGGCCCCTGGTCGGCCACACCTCAGGCACAACTCAGGCGCCCCTCACCGTCTACAAGGACCCCGACACCCGCCCCTTCGATCAGGCCACCCATGTTTGGCTCAACGGTTGGGTCGGCTTCCACCGAGGGGAGAGGTTCCTCTACCTGACTCACTACCGTCGCTCCTCGCGACTACGGGACCGGATCTGGCACGCTCTCACCGGGAGACGCTACTTCCCCGCCGAGCCCATCCTGGACCGTGACGGCGAGGCCGTGGCCGATCTTCTGGATCGCTGGCGGCCGGACGGTCTCTTTGGCATCCCGCCCGTGCTGGAACTCGCGGCGGCTACCTTGCTGGCAAGCGGGCGGCCTCTCCGCTACCCTCCCCGGGCCGTGATCTATCACAGCTCTCTTCTGTCGCCGGCGGGGCAGGCTCTCGTGCGGGAGGCTTTCGGAGGGTCGGCTCTGTACTCGCGCTACGGCACGATCGAGTTCGGTTCGTGGGTGGCCCAAACCTGCCCGGCCCAGGCCCGAGCCGGTCTACCGCCGGGGGAGAATCTCCACGTCAACGACTTCCGCTATCTGGTCGAGGTCCTGGGCCCGCGCGGAGGACCGGCGGAACCCGGCGAGGTGGGCCGGCTAGTGATCACTGATCTCTTCAATCGGGTCATGCCCCTGCTTCGTTACGACATCGGAGATCTGGCTTCTCTCGGCCCACCGTCGCCTTGCGCCTGCGGACGTGGTCTAACGACCATCCGGACCCTCGATGGCCGGGTCCTGGATTCTGTTGTCCTTCGCTCCGGGCGCCTGGTGCCGACTTCGTTTCTCTACACTCCCATGCGCGAGCACCTTTGTCTTTGGTGGGAGTATCAGTTCGTTCAACCCGATCTGGATCATCTCATCCTGTCGGTCGTGCCCCGGTCCCCCTCGGCCTTCGGGTCCGAGGAGGCCAGGCGGCTCGAGGGCGTCTTGCGGGAGGTCCTGGTCGATCCCATGGAGGTCACGGTGAGGATCGTCGACACCATACCCTTTGAACCCTCCGGCAAGCGACCGTTCCTCAAGATCCTGACCAGGCTCCGGGGAGAGTGACCATGCTGGGACGGACCCTCCTGCGGACCGCGGTCTATCCCGTCGCCGATAGACTGTTTGCCTGGCGCTCCCCGACCCTGGAGCGGGAATTGGAACGGTTCCAGTGGCTCGATCCCGAGACCATCCGGCGCCATCAGTGGACCAGGCTGGCCCGCCTTCTCGGCCACGCCTACGAGACCACGGCCCACTATCGCCGGATCCTCGACGAGGCCGGCCTCGTTCCCGCGGAGCTCGAGCCGGACCGGCTGTCGCCCGAAGCTTTCACCCGGCTGCCCATCCTGACCAAGGACGCCCTGAGAGACGAGTTCCCGGGGGGTATCGTCTCCTCGGATCTGGGGGCCCGCAAGCCCATCGCCCGCCACACCTCCGGAACCACCCAGCAGGCCCTCACCATCTACAAGGACCCGAAGACCATTCCCTTCGAGCGGGCCACTCACTTCTGGCTTAACGACTGGGCCGATCTCCGGCGCGGTGACCGCCTTGTCTACGTCTCCCACTACCGGCGGGCCACCAAGCTGCGGGATCGCCTCTGGCACATTCTCACCGGACCGCGCTACTTCCCGTCCGGGCCGATCCTCGAGCGCGACGGGCAGGCCGCGGCCGACATTCTGGATCGCTGGCGTCCGGATGGGATCTTCTGCAGCCCACCCACCATGGAACTGCTGGCCGTCGCCCTCGCCGAGAACGGGCGGCCTTTGCGTTTCCGCCCGCGGGCGGTTGTCTACCATGGCGCCCTCATGCCCCCGGCGGCTCAGGACCTGGTCCGGATGGCCTTTGGCGGCGTTCCCCTCTACTCGCGCTACGGCGCGATCGAGTTTGGCTCGTGGGTGGCCCAAACTTGCCCGGTGCAGGCCCGCTCCGGTCGCCCGGCGGGCGAGAACCTGCATGTCAATGACTTCCGCTACTTGGCCGAGGTCGTCGGCCAGGACGGCGCTCCCCTGGTTCCGGGCGAGGTCGGCCGGCTCATCGTGACCGATCTCGCCAACCGGATTACACCCCTCATCCGTTACGACATCGGCGACCTCGCCTCCCTGGCCCCTCCCGGCCGCTGTTCCTGCGGTCGCGGCCTGACGACTCTCCAGACCCTCCAGGGCAGGCACGAGGACTTCGTTCGCTTCCGCTCGGGTCGTCGGGTGCCGGCGGCCTACCTCTATCCTCCCATCCGCCGCTACCTTGGCCGGTGGTGGGAGTTCCAGTTCGCCCAGACCGACCCGGATCATCTCGTCCTGTCGGTTGTGCCGAAGTCTCCGGACGGGGGTTTCGGTCCGGAAGGGACGCGACGCCTCCAAGAGGTCCTGCGGGAGGCCCTCGGCGAACCCATGAACGTGGTCATCCGGATAGTCGATCGGATTCCGTTTGAACCTTCGGGGAAGCGCCCGTTTCTGAAGCCCCTGGCCTCGGAGAGCCGGGTCCAAAGACCATGACCGAGTCAAGATCACCCAGAGTGCTCGTCATCCACGGCTGGTCCGACAGAAACAAGGGTGACGCGGCCATCCTGCACTGTCTGGCCGACCTCATCCGCGGCCACTCCGAGTCGATCGGAGTCAAGCTCTTATCCGGTTTCGGCCCCGCTGACCGTCGCCTGGAGGAGGAGTATTTCGAGACCAAGACCCTCTTCCCCGAGATCTTGGGCTCGGCCTTCCCGATCCTGCCCGTGCGGCGAAAGAGCGGCGGAGGTCTGGGTAGAGCGGCCGCCGAGGGTTTGCCTGCCGTTCCGCTCGCAATCCCGGCCATCCGCGATCTCCTTGAGGCTCTCTTCTACACCGCCCGGGCCGGCCTGGCCGTCTCATCGCCGATCCTGCCCGGGCGGGTCTCCCCCCTTGGGCTCGGAAGAGCCTGGACGAAGGCCGAGCGCGAGACCCTGACCGCCATGCGCCGGGCCGACATCATCATCAGCAAGGGTGGCGGCTTCATCCATGCCGAGCCCGGTTTGCGGTCCACCCTCCGCCTGTTCCGCAATCTCTTCCCGTTCATCATGGCCCGCAGGTTCGGCGTGCCTTTCGTTCTCTACGGCCAATCCATCGGACCCTTCGCCAACGCCTTTCAGAGAGACCTGGTTCGCCGGACCCTGAACCACGCTCGGGCCATCCTCACGCGGGAGAGCCTGTCGGCCCGAGTTCTGGGCCAGATGGGGGTCAAGGCCCCGGTGAGGGTCATTCCCGACTTGGCTTTCGGCCTGCGCCCCGACACCCGGGCCGCCGCGGCTCTGTTCGAAAGACACCGGATCCCCAGCCATACCCCTCTGGTCGGCGTGACCGTGCGGCAGTGGCGCCAGGCCCCGGCCTACATCAGCGGGATGGCCGCGGCCATCGACCGGCTGGTTGAGGAGGCCGGCGTTCACGCGGTCATCTGGCCCCAGTCAACCGGTCCCGACGCCTTCGAGGACGACCGCCCGGCCGGCCGCCAGGTTCGTGACGCCTCACGTCACAGGGACAGGATCACCCTGGTGGAGGAGGAGGTCTCGCCGCCGGGGCTGAAGGCGGCCTACGCCCGGATGGATATCATGTTGGCCACCCGGTTCCACTCGGCTATCCTGGCCATCTCCGAGGGGGTGCCGACCCTGGTCATCGACTACTGGGGGGCCAAGGCTCGGGGCATCTATGGCGATCTGGGTCTTCCGGAGTGGGTCTTTTCGATCGAGAAGCTATCCTCAGACGACCTGACGCGTGGGGCGCTCGAATTGTGGAACTTGAGAGACGCGATGCGGCGCCGCCTTCGGGTCCTGATACCTCCCCTCATCGAGCGAGCCCGGCGCCTGGACCCGGTGGTGGCGGGGATCCTGACGGCAGCCGCGGCGGAGACCGCTTCAGGCAAGGTTGGCGCTTCAGGCAAGGTCGGCGCGTCCGGCGCTTCCGGCAAGGTCGGCGCGTCCGGCGCTTCCGGCAAGGTCGGCGCGTCCGGGGAAGGGGATGAGGAAGAGTGGTGAGCCGCATCCGACGGGCCGTCTTCCGCAACGTGGCCTATCCTCTGGCCGAGGTGGTCTCGGGTCGATCCTTTGTCAAGACTCGCCGGTGGCTTGAGACCTTTCAGTGGGCCGACCCGGCCTCCGTGCGCGACTATCAGGAGCGGCTTCTGCGCGACCTCCTCGTTCACGCCTGCGCCACCGTGCCTTACTACCGGCGGACCGTCGACGCCCTCGGCCTAACGCCAGGCGACGTCAACCCCGAAACCTTCTACCGCCTGCCGATCGTCTCACGTTCGGAGTTTCAGAGACCGGCCGGCCTGGGGGCCGACGGAGGCGGGGTCAACGAGGACATGGTCTCTTCCCTCGCCGCCACGAGGACCCTCAAAGCCAACCGCACTTCCGGCACGACCGCCCAGCCCATCTGGTTCTACCGCGACCCCAGCCTGGAGGACTGGGGCAACGCCGCCGCCGCGCTCTTCGGCGCCTGGGCCGGCCTGGAGATGGGTGATCCTCGAATCTCCTTCATGCTCCACAGCGATTTCGCCGGCTTCCGCAAGCGGCTCTGGGATTGGCTCGGCGCGGTGCGGCACGCGCCCACAGATCTTGTTCTGGCCCGCGACGGCCGAGCCATCGCCACCCTTCTGGATCGGACTCGTCCGGCGGCGATCACGGGTTACCCGTCGCTCCTGAGGCTGGTGGCTCTGGCCCTGCGGGAGGCCGGATGGGAGGAGCGGGGCCGGACGGTTCCGACCGGGTCCCGTGACCTTTGGCGGCCGCGGGCCGTGATCTATCACTCGGAGACCATGGACCGCGAGACCCAGGACCTAGCCCGCGAGGTCTTTGGGGCGCCGGTCCACAGCCGCTACGGGGCCATGGAGTTCAGTTCCATGGTAGCTCAGACTTGCCCGGCCAAGGTGGCTGCCGGGGCCCCCGCCGACGAGGACCTGCACGTGGACGCGGCCTGCTTCCTCGTCGAGGTCGTCGACGACCGGGGGCGACCGCTTCCGCCGGGCGACGAAGGCCGGGTCGTGATCACCGATCTCCGTAATCGCATGATGCCCTTCATTCGCTATGATATCGGGGACACGGGGGCCTTGGCGGCCGAGCCCTGCGCCTGTGGTCGAGGCTGGCCCCTCCTGCGGCGCCTGGCGGGTAGAGGTTCGGAGTTCCTTCTCCTGCCGTCGGGACGGCGAATCCCCTCCTTGCCGCTGATGCGCAAGATGCGGGTTCAGACCGCCCTGCTCTGGGAATTCCAGTTCTCCCAGCCGGAGCGGGACCTCCTGGTTATCTCGGTCGTGCCCCGCTCGGATAGCTACGGCCAGACCGAGATGGCCCAACTCCGGGAGGCGTTTCACGACTTCCTCGGTGAGCCGATGCGGATCGAGGTGCGGGTGGCTGCTTCGATCCCCCGCGAGCCGTCGGGCAAGAGGCCCATCCTGAAGGTCTTGCGGGAGGGCTAGCGGAAGCGGCGGCAACGCCAGATGGGGAGAGCCTGGTGGCGGTAGGAGGGGCGGCTGGTCCGGACGCTCAGTCTCCCGCGGAGACCAGCCTTCTGATCATCCGGGCCACCGCGTCATCGAGATCGCCCTCGGCCACCAGGTCGGCCGCCTGACGGACCTCCTCCGTTGACCAGGGCATGGCCACGCCTATCCCGGCCGCGCGGAGCATGGGGATGTCGGCTTCGGAGTCGCCCATGGCCACGGTTTCGGCCACGTCCACTCCGGCCAGGCGGGCCAACTCCAGGAGGGCCGTGCCCTTGTCGGCCGCGGAGGAGATGCCCGTGGTCATGCCCTGCGGCACACCACCCCAGGGGACGTAGTAGAACTGCAGGAGACCAGGGTAGAGGCGCTCCCCCGCCTCGGACACCGCCCGGACGGCCCCGGCCGGGTCGGCTGCGTCCTGCGATGCGACACTGACACTCATAATGTCTCGCGGCTGGGCCGCCATCTTCGCGTCGAGGTCCCCCTCCGACATCTGCGCGAAGGCCGAGCGCGGCCAGCGCGACGGGAAGAGTTCAAAGACAAGATCGTCACCGATGAAAGCGGAGATGATCGTTCCCGGCAGGCCGCGGGCCACCCGCACCAGATCCGGGGCGCTGCCCATGGGTAGGGGATGGCTTTCCAGGACCTTGCCCGACGGGTGCTCAACTATCCTTCGGCCGTAGTGACAGGCGATGGGGCCGGCCAGGCCCAGGGTCCTGGCGTGGTCGGCCGCGGAGGCGGTGTAGCGCCGCCCCGTGATGAGGGTGACCTTGATCCCCCGGGCCAGGGCCCAGGCCACAGCCTCGATGTTGGCTCGGGCGATCGAGTTGTCGTTGGTGGTCAGGGTGTGGTCGATGTCCAGGGCCAGTAGGCGCATGGGGTGGGTAGTTCGGGCAGGGGAGGGATTGTCCTGCGGCCGAAGGGAGCGGCCCGCCCGGGCCGCTCCCTCCGGCCTCGTGTCGCCTACCCCACCGACTCCAGGAGGTTCAGGATGTTCTGGAGCTGGGCCAGGATGTGGGCCGACTCGTCGAGCCGGGTTCCCTGGATGGCGATGATATTGTCGAGGTGCTCGAGGACCCCGGTCCAGTTCTTGGCCAGGCGATCTTCGTGGAGAGCGTTGCGTTCGGCCTCCATTTGGGCCACGGTGGCCCGCAGGACGTCCTTGCCGGCCTGGATGGCGTCGCGCGACTCTTTGATGGCCGCCCGGGTCTCTTCCGGGATCTGCGTCCCCGCGGCGCGGAGTTCCTGGATCTTGTGGCGGATCTGGTCCATCACCTGCGCGCACTGCAGGCGAAGCTGGAGAACCAGGACGTGGTTGTCGAAGACCACGTTCGACTTCTCGACAACCTCCGCGGGCGGGGGATTGGCCTCGACCTTGGCGCCGGCCGGTGGATCAGCCGCGAAGGCCATTCCCGTTCCGGCGACAAGCATCCCGATCAGGACGAAGGCCAGAGCCAACTTTGTCGCCCTACCGCTAGACTTGCTCTTGAAGCTCTTCATCGTCTACTCCTCCTTTGTTTCGCGCCCGCGCTGTCTTGCCGGTTTGCCGGACGCTACCTCGCTGATCGGCCTAGAACCCTGATAGATCCTCCGGCGCTTGCTCCTCCATCCGCCCAAGGACGGCTTGAAGCTGGTCGAGGGTGTCTTCAACGTCTTGGAGCGCGGCTTCGGTTTCGGCCAGGTCCACGGTCTGCCCAGACGGCGCCTCGTTCCGCGTCGAGACTCGACGCCCGCAGCCGCCGACGGCGAGTCCCGTCGCCCCCAGGAGCAGGGCACACAAGACGAGCGCGGTCAACCTCCGGCCCATCCGGCCACCTCCTTTCCGGGTCTTGCCCGCGTCGTGCGCTTCCGGTCCAAGCTTACGCCCGGGTGGAGGGCGAGCCCAGAGACGGGAGTTTAAGTAAGTGTGAAGATTGCCTGGCGAGATGTTGACCATTCTTTAACGAGACCCGAACGAGACCCAAAAGCGGCGGAATAGGATGAAGCGCTGCTATCCCCATTTGTCGGGAGTGGTCCGAGCCGGTGAAGACCGTCGTGATTGGGTGCGGGCGCGTGGGTCTTCCGACCGGACTAGCTCTGGCTCTCACCGGGCACTCGGTGACTTTCGTGGATGTTGATCGGGTCAGGTTGGCGGTTCTCGCGTCCGGCCGGACCCCATTCATAGAATCAGGCCAAGGCCAGGCCCTGCTGGCGGTTCGGAAGCGAGCGCGGTTCACGACCGACCTTAGGCAGGCGCTGAGTGGCGGCGAGGTAGCCTTCGTCACCGTCGACACACCCGGAGGGCCCGAAGATCGGGGCGAGACTGGGGTGTCGCCCTTCGATCAGGCCATCGAGGCCCTAGCCGGCGCCTACCCGACAAGGCCTTCCGCCGCGGAACCGTTTGCCGCGCTCGTGGTCGTCAAGTCGACCGTCTCGCCCGGAACCACCCGTGCCGCGGGCGACCGCCTCCGCCGGCTGCGACCCGAGATCGACTGGCACATGGCCGCCAACCCGGAGTTTCTGCGGCAGGGAACGGCTCTGTCCGACGCGCTTCGCCCCGCGCGCATTGTCATCGGGACCGAGAGCGGGTTGGCCCGCTCTCGCCTGACGGAGCTCTATCGGGGAATCGCCGAGAGGAAATTCACCTGGCCTCCGTTCCTGGCCAATCCGGGCTCAGCCGCGCCGGCGCCGATCATGTGGACCAGCCCGGAGAGCGCCGAGATGGCCAAGCTAGCGGCCAACGCCTTCCTGGCCGCCCGGATCTCGCTCATCAACGAGGTGGCCAATATCTGCGAGCTAGTCGGCGCTGACGTCGCCGATGTAGTTAGAGTCGTCGGGTCGGACCCCCGTCTCGGACCCCACTACCTCCAGGCGGGTTTAGGTTTCGGCGGGAGCTGTCTTCCTAAAGACCTTGACCTCTTGGTCCGAGTGGCTGGGGATGCCGGATACGACCCGATCCTCGCCCAGGCTGTCGCCGTGGTGAATGAGGGGCAAGGGAAACAGCTTCTTGGCGGGCTCGAGAGGCTTCTGGGGGAGGAGGGGTTTCGCGGAAGCAAGGTGGCTGTCCTCGGCTTGACTTTCAAACCGGGAACGGACGATGTGCGCGGCTCGCTCAGCCTGGCCCTGATCCGGGAACTGACGTCCAGGGGGGCCGTGGTCAGGGCCCACGACCCCGTCGTGGACGCGTCGGTCTGCGCCTCGGCCGCGGCCGCCGTCGCCGACGCCGACGCCGTCTTCCTATCGACTCCCTGGCCCGACTACATTGCCCTGGACTGGGCCGACCTTGCCCGCCTCATGCGCCGGCGGATCGTCGTCGACGCCCGAAACGCTCTGGACCCCGAGGCGATGCGCCGGCACGGCTTCATCTACCTCGGGGTGGGGAGGGGAAGGATGCCGACGTGGCCCAGAGCGAGGCCGGCGGACTCGCTTGCTCCGCCGAGCCTGTCGAAAGATGCCGAATAGTGGACGCCAATGTGCGCCTTTATACGCAGGTTTCCTCACTCACCCTCAAGTAGGATACTCATACAAAGAATGACTGGATGCGCGTGGCAATGCCGTAGTATGATGGCAGGGACTTGCGGTGAAAGGCTTGGTCCAGTACCTCCTCATCGCGCTTTCCTTGTTGGGGGTCGCCTCCTCACACCTGGGTCTATCTTGGAGTAGCGTGCCCCGGCGCGGATGAGAGAGGGGCAAGGTGGGCGGTACGTATTGGATATCCCTAGAGAACTTCGGTTTTACGATTTGGGTCTGACGGCAGTCAGCTCGGTGGCCCTCGCGGCCGTCGTCTGGACGGGTTGCGCCCCGGCTCTCCTACTCCAGGCCACCGGAACAGCCACAATCGGCCTGGTCCGCCGGATGGGCCCAAGCCGGATCCGGATGAACGTCTCCCGCTGCGTTATCTCCATCGCCGCCGCCGACTTCGCCTTCCGCCACGCTGGGGGCGTCGTCGGCCAACCCTTTGGCGCCATGGGCGTTCCCCTCCTGGCGGCCGGGATCGCTCTGGTCCTTACCGACGCCGTCCTCATGGCCTTGGCCCTGAGCCTCAACCAGGGACGGCTCTTGGCCGCCTGTCTCGGCGATCTCTGGGGCCTACCGCTGGCCTTGACCGCTCTCGCGGTCGCGCTATCCGTCCCACTCCTGGCGGCCATAACTCTCTTTGGTCTCTACTGGGCTCTGGGCGGGGCCGCGCTCCTGGCGGCGGGCGTCTCTCTCGGCCTCAAGGCCGTCGCCGGCCGGGCTCGGGCGCCGCACCCCCCGCGCTGGGCAGCCGTCTTCCATGACGCCGGCCTCACTGACGCCGCCATGGAGACTGCGGCGACCGCCGATCCGCTCCCCCTCCCCGAGTCGCTTCCGGGCGAGGGTCTCGACCTCTGGTCACGGAACGGGGGAAGCAAGCGGCGCTTCTTCTGGCGTCTCCTTTCCCGCGGCCCGCTTCGCCTCTTTCAGCCCGACAACGATCCGGCCGCCGACTGGTACCGTGGCCTCTTGGACCTCAGCCGGGCTTTCAGTTCGTCCCTCAACACGCAGGTGATAGCCAGGCAATTGGCCGACGCCGTCCACAGTCTGACCACTCTCCCCTGCATCGTGCATCTGGTCGCGGAGGATGGCCTCACTCTCGAGCCGGCGGCCGTCAACGGCTTGCCGGCCCAAGCGGTCGAGACCCTCCACCAGACGATCCACGAAGGCTTGCTCGGCCAGGCTCTCACCCAGAGGCGACCGGTCATCTCCCCGAGCGCGGCCGAGGAGCCGTGGTCGTCGCTGGCCGTGCCGATGTGGGTCGGCGGCACCCCGCTGGGGGTCATCGGCGTGAACTCGCCCATGGCTCGGCGTTTTTCGCCCTCCGAGGTCCGAGCCCTCACGGCTCTGGCCGGCCTGGCCTCCCTGGCTCTTTACAACGCCTTCCTCTACCGCAAGGCCGGAAGCCGCCTGGAGAGGCTGGTCGAGGCGCAGACGCGCCTCGAGGCGGTCGTCGACACCGTTCCGGCCGGCATCCTCATTTTCGCGCCCGATGGCCGTCTGGTGTCCGTCAACTCGAGAGCAACCGCCCACCTGGCCGACCTTGGCTTGGTCCTGCCCGGCACACCTCCGGAGGAGAGCGCCGGAGAGGTTGCGGCGAACGTCATCGAGGCCTTCGCCCAGCGTCTTGGGACCACGGCCCCATCCCGGGCCCTGGCTCAGCGGGCCCCCTACGGTCCGGAGGCCGTTTCGGCGGACATCGAGGAGGGAGAGCGCCACTTCGAGGTCTGGGCCTCGCCTCTCCACGACTCGAAGGGAACCTTGACCGGCCTCCTGGTCATTCTCGACGATGTGACCGAGGCCAGGCGGCTTGCCGCCGAGGTTCATCGCACGGAGAAGCTGGCCGCCGTGGGGGAGGTGGCCGCTCGGGCCGCTCACGAGATCAAGAACCCCCTGGCCGCCATCCACGGGTTCACCCAACTCATGGGCCTCTACTGCCCCGTCCGCGATGGGTGGCGGGAGTGCTCGAAGTATGTGGAGCGCATCTCGGGCGAGATCAACCGCCTCAGCGAGATCGCCCATTCCATGCTGACTCTGGCTCGCCCGGCTCGGCCCAGATTCGTGACCGGTAACCTGGCGGCTGTGGTGGAGGAGACCATCGAATTCCTGGCCGGGAAGGCCGCGGAGCGGGGCACGACCCTGGAACGGGTCGGCGGACCTCCCACGGTGATAGCCGACTTTGACGCCCGCCAGTTGAAGCAGGTCCTTCTGAACCTGGTCCAGAACGCTCTCGACGCTGTTTCCGGTCCGGGTGGACCTCCGCCGGGTTGGCGGAAGGTGGCCGTCGCGGTCGGCTACACCCACCGGGCCCGGCAACGCCACATCTTCATCCAGGTTCGAGACAACGGCCCCGGCCTCCGGGGCCCGGATCGGGCCAAGGTCTTCACCCCGTTCTTCACCACGAAGGACACGGGGACAGGCCTCGGCCTGCCAATTGCCAAGAGCATCATCGAGGCCCACAACGGCGTCGTTGATCTCCGCCCGGCCCACGGGCGCGGATGCGTCTTCGAGATTCTCCTGCCGGTCTCGTCCGGGACGAGTTGGACCGGATCCGTCCTCCCAGCCGCGGCCTTCGACGGTTCGGCGGACGAGGCGGCCGACCCCGGGGCCTCAACCCCGACCTCCGGACCCGAACGTGAGGGCAGGTAAGGGAGGCTGCGACGTGACCCGGAGACCCACTGAGGGCTACAAGTTTGTCGTCGTCGGCGGGGGATCGAGTTACACGCCGGAGCTGGTGGAGGGCCTCATCGCCAGGCGCGATGATCTGCCCGCGCGGGAGCTGGCCCTGGTGGACGTGCCCGCCGGACGGGAAAAGGCGGAGGTCGTCGCGGCCCTGGGCCGCCGGATGTTCGGGCGGGCGGGGCTCTCCACCGAGGTCACGGTGAGCCTCGATCGCCGCCGGGCCATCGACGGGGCCGACTTCGTCATCAGCCAGTTCCGCGTGGGTGGTCTTCCCGCCCGGGCGAGCGACGAGCGCCTACCCCTCCGGTATGACGTGGTGGGCCAGGAGACAACGGGCCCGGGCGGTTTCGCCAATGCCCTGCGAACGATTCCCGTGGCTCTGGCCTTGGCTCAAGACATCCAGGAACTGGCCCCGCGGGCCTGGCTGATGAACTTCACCAACCCGGCCGGCATTGTCACGGAGGCCATCACCAGGCATGAGGGCGGGGTCCGGGTCATCGGACTCTGCAATGTGCCCGTTAGCATCCAACGGGCCATCTGCAAGGAAATGAACGTTGAACCCTGGCGGGTGGAGGTCGACCTCGTCGGACTCAACCACCTGGGGTGGATAACGGCCGTGCGCCTGGACGGCCAGGACATCCTGCCGGTGATACTCTCCCTTCCCGTGGTGGAGCGGCAGTTCGTCCAGAACATCCCTGGGGTGGTCGGCCTCCGCCCCCTCCTCGACGCTCTCAAGATGCTGCCCTCCCCCTATCTGCAGTACTACTACTTTACCCGCGAGCTTGTGGCCGAGGAGAAGGAAGCCGTGGCCGCGGGCAAGGGAACCCGCGCTGAGCAGGTCATGGAGGTCGAGAAGGACCTCTTCGAGCGCTACCGGGATCCCAATCTCGCCGAGAAGCCCCCCGAACTGGCCAAACGCGGAGGCGCCTACTACTCCGAGGCCGCCCTCGACGTCATGGTCTCCCTCGCGGGCCCCGGAGGATCGCGAAACCGGCATATCGTCAACGTGCCGAACCGGATGGCGGAAAGTGGGGGGGAGGCGGGTGATGATCCATCGCCGGGCGTCCTCGGCCTCGCGACATCCGCCCGCCGAGTCCTGCCCGACCTCCCGCCAGGCGCGATCATCGAGACTCCCTGCCTGGTGGGACCGGCCGGACCACGGCCGATTGGGGGAGGTCCCTTGCCCCTGTCCATCCGCGGCCTGGTCCAACAAGTGAAGGCCTACGAGGAACTGACCATCGAGGCCGCCGTGACCGGCGACCGCCACAAGGCATTCCTGGCCCTGCTTAGCCACCCCCTGGTGCCGGGAGTGGCGGCGGCGGAGGGACTGGCGGGGGATATTCTGGAGGCCAATAAGGATTACTTGCCGCTCTTCGGCGACTGAGGGGCTGGCTTCAGGTTCCTTCTCACCTCCGCGGTCGGGCGTGCCCGTAGGCGTGTCCCCGCGGTCCGGCCTCCTACAGGGTACCGTCTCAGGCTGTCGAACTCTGGGCTGGCACACATTCCCGTAAGGGGGCGACTCGTAGATGAAGACAGCTTCAGTGATTCTCGGTATTGTAGGCGGCGCGCTCGACGCTCTCATCGCTCTCATCATCATGATCTTTGGCGGAAGCCTGGTCGGGCTCTTCCTAAATTCGGGCGCGGTTGAGGGCCTGGAGGGCGCCGAGTACGCCGGTTCCATGATCACCGGCGCCGTGGTGTTCGTCGGCTTTCTCGTTCTTCTCGTGGGCGTCCTGGCCATCATCGGCGGCGTCGTCGCCAGGAAGAACCTCACGGTCGGCGGGATTCTCATGCTGGCGGCCGGTCTGCTCAACTTCTTCGGAGGCTGGGTCGGCGCTATCGTCGCCCTCATGCTGATCGTCGGCGGCATCCTGGCCCTGGTCGCGGCCAGCGAAGCCAAGAAGGTGGCGCCTCCGGCCCCGGCGGCTTAGGGTCATCGCGTCAGGCGTGGCGTGCGGCGACCCAGGGGCATCGCCTCGCGCGCGGCGCACGGCGGCCGGCGGTCGGGGGCGCCCGCCCCCGACCGCCGGCCTTGGCCGCTCCTCGAAGCCTCTCCGGGCCTACTCGGGCCGCGACACGCGGTAGCTCCCGCGACTCCGGCTCTTCAGGAAAGGGTGGGGAAGAAAGTGAAGATGAGGCTGCACGCTCTAATGGCTTTCATTGGGGGTCTGATCGGGATCGGGGCTACTGTCTGGTACTTCTTCACGCCCGTCACAACCGGCCGCGTCGGCGCCTTCGTGGTTCTCTCCATCGTTGCGCTGGTCATCTACGGTCTGGCCATCGGGGTCGGACTTCTCGATCAGCGGGCCAGGCAGGAGAGCCGGCTGGCGAAGATCGTGAAGGCCGCTCTGCCGATCGCGGCCCTGAGTTCGCTGGTCTGCTGCCTCCTGCTGGGCTGGACCGCGGACAAGGCCGCCGGCCACGCCGTTCCGTCTCTCATCTTGCTCTCGGCCCTGGTCAACATGCCTCGCTCCGTCTACGACCCGCTTCTCTGAGGGAGAGAGGGGCGGGCGCGGCCGGCCGGGCAGATGCTACGGGATTGCGAATACCGGCGGGCGCGAGACCAACCCACGGATGACTTCGAGGCGATCCTCGCCCCAGACGCCCAGCCGCCAGAGGGCGATCCCGGCGAGCCCCCTTCGCTTGGCCAGACCGACCTTTACCCCCAGCGACTCGGGTGTCTCGCCCCCCACGACGCCATTGGTCCCCCTCGTGGCCAGGAGGCCAAGGAGAAGCTTTTCCCTGGGTACGATCTGGAGGGCCAGATCGATGGCTTCGGTGACCTGGGTCAGCGGCTGCGGGGCGCTGAACGGCCCGTAGCCGTAGGCCATAATGACGATGCGGTCGGCGAGTGGGGCCAGGGAGGGCCAGTCGTAGCCCGGGTACCAACTGTTGAGGGGATGAAGACTCAAGGTGAGTTCTAGATCGCGGGCGTGGAGAGCGTCGGATAGAAGCCGCACGAAGGCGATGAAGTCTCGCTTGGTGGCGGCCAGGTCCTCGCCCGTCTGCCGCTGGCCAAGTCCTTCGATGTCAAGGTTCACGCCCCGGAAGTCCTGGGCGTAGCCGGCGATCTCGTCCACGGCTCGCCGCGTGGCCACCGGGTCGCGGAGAAAAGCGTAGATCGAGGGAGTGGTCACCCCGTCTGTGGTGCGGGCCCAGTGGACCATCATATCGGTCTCGATGGCGTAGGCGCCGCACCGGGAGAGGATGTCCCGCCAGTTGTCCGGGCGCTTCTGACCCGAGTAGGAATCGCTTAGATCGACGAGGCCGGTGGTCGGGTCGAGGACGAACCAAGCGCAGGCAACGCTGGCGACAAGGTCGGTGAGCCCGACCCCGAACTCCGGGTAGGGCTGCCCGAAGAGCTCGGTCCAACTGCTGGTCTCGGCGTTGCCGAGGGCGTAGTAGCCCAAGACCTCCATCGGGCGGCGGGGAGAGGTCACGGTGATGGACCGCGTATCGTCGTGCCAGACCACTCCGGCCCCGAGAGCTTCGCCGAAGAACCGCAGCGGGATGAGGGTGCGGTCTCCGATGATCTGAGCCGGCACGTCTAAGGATCGAGGCTCGCCGTTCACGCGGGCGTCGGCCCGGCCAATCCAGAGGTCGACCGTACGGGCGGAATAGGGGTCCACGGCCGCGACTCGGAGGTTGGCCTCATCCCACTCCACCTCGCAGCCGAGGGCCTCGGCCAGGAGGCGAAAGGGCACCAGAGCCCTGCCCGCCACCAGGGCCGGCGGCACGTCGAACTCGACGGAAAGCCCGTCAAGATAGACGGGAATACGCTCCTCGTGGGGAGAGGCGGTGGAGGCGGCGGCAGCGACGACGGAGGCGGTCCCCGCCGAGGCTAGGGTTCCCGAGAGGAGGATTGAGAGCGCCAGCCCGATGGCAAGCGCATACGCGATTGGGCTTGATCTGGCAGGCACGAGGATCTCCTTTCGACCCCATCGCAGGGTCACCGGGGATTCGCATCGAGATGGCAGTGGCCATCCCTACCAGCGCGATCGCAGCGTCCGTTGCCACCAGGATTCCGGCCCGGAGTCCGTTTGCCCTGCCGGGAGGCAGTGGTAATCGCTGCCGCAGGAGGTCGGGCCCGGCGGGCGAAGACAGAACCGTCCTTGGGGCCCATTGCGACTAGATCGACCGCGTTCCGTTCTGCTCTGCGAGTGTTCGGGCAAGACTTCATCTGTGGGGAAGAGGCTAGGAGGTGTCTGGATGATCTCCACCGTTGAGGCCCTGGGTTTCAGATGTCTCAAATACGTCCGGCAGGATCTGGACACGTTCCACATCCTCATCGGCCCGAACGCCAGCGGTAAGTCTACCTTCCTGGACGTCATTCGTTTTCTTGGAGACCTGGTCAGCGGCGGACTAGACGTCGCCCTGAGAGAGCGAACGGAAAACCTGGAGGACCTCGTCTGGCGCCATCAGGGTGGCCGGTTCGAGTTGGCGATTGAGGCTTCAATCCCAGAGAGCCAGCGGAGGCATCTCGCGGACCAGGCTTACGCGAGATGTCGGTACGAAGTGACCGTGGCCATCGACTCCGGCTCCGGCGAGAACGTGATCGCCGCGGAGCGTTTGCTTCTCCTTCCGGAGGGCCATCGCGCACAGTCTAAGCGCTCCCTGTTCCCGGAGTCGGTGGTGCACCCCAACACACTCCAGACCAGGCAACCCGATGGCACCCGGACGGTGGTCCACAAGGTCGCCGGCGGAAACGACCGCTTCTGTAGCGAGACGGGCAAGAAGTGGGAGCACACTTTCCGGCTGGGACCGAGGAAATCCGCGCTGGCCAATCTTCCCGAGGATGAGCAGAAGTTCCCCGTCAGCACCTGGTTCAAGCGAGCCCTCATTGACGGAGTGCAGTCCCTGGCTCTCAACAGCTCCCTCATGCGCAGACCCAGCCCGCCCGGGCAAGCCCGCGGTCTTCGCCCGGACGGCTCCAACCTTCCGTGGGTAGTTGACGAACTGGCCAAGCACGCGCCGGAGCGTCTGGAGGAGTGGGTCGGGCATCTCCGGTCCGCGTTGCCGGAGTTGGACGGCGTCTGTACTGTGGAGCGCGAGGAGGACCGGCACCGCTACCTGGCCATTACCTATGCCGACGGTCTCAAGGTCCCCGCGTGGATGGTCTCAGACGGCACTCTTCGCCTCATGGCTCTGACCATCTTGGCCTACGTCCCCGACCTCAGGGGTGTCTACCTCATCGAGGAGCCCGAGAATGGCATCCACCCACGCGCGGTGGAGACGGTCTTCCAATCCCTGTCGTCCATCTATGACGCGCAGGTCTTGCTGGCGACCCACTCGCCCGTGATCCTCAGCCTTGCCCATCCCGAACAGGTCCTCTGCTTCGCCAAGGCGCCCGACGGCGCCACGGATGTCGTCGACGGCTCCCGACACCCCGCGCTCCGCAACTGGAAGGGTGAGACCAATCTGGGCGTCCTGTACGCCGCGGGTATCCTCCAGTGAATCCCGCCGCCGGGGCCTCCCATGATCTGGTGGTTCTCGTGGCTGACAAGGTGGATCCCGAGCTGGAGAACTGGGTCTGGAGCGACTCCCCGCACGTTGCCCAGGTTCTCGGCTGGACCGACACCACTACCCCCTTGAGAGACTGGCTGCGCGACAAGGGTCATTGGACGCCGGAGTGCGGGAAGCCCTCTCGCCCCAAGGAGGCCGTCGAACGTGTCCTCAGGCATGTCCGAAAACCGAGATCCTCCGCCCTCTACCGGCGGCTTAGTGGTTCCCTATGACCCAGCAGCGCCTCTACGCCGGTGTTGATGGTGGCGCCACCAAAACTTGGGCCGTCGTCGGGGACGAGACCGGGCGCCTGCTCGGTTTCGGCGTCGGCGGACCAGCCAATTACCACGTCGTGGGGTTGGAGCCGGCCCTGCGGTCGGCGACCACCGCCCTCGAGGCCGCCGTCGCCGTCGCCACCGGAACGCCTCCTTCCTCCGCCGCTCCGCCTGCCCTGTCCATCCTGACCCGGGCGGCCTTCTATCTCGCCGGCGACGACTCCCGGGAGGATCATGGGACCATCGGTGAAGCTCTCGACCGGGCCTTGCCGGCGGGGTTGGCCCGCCAGTGGGACAACGACTGCTGGGCCGCCCTTCGCGGCGGGACCGAGAAGACCTGGGGGGCGGTGTGCATCGGGGGTTCGGGCACCAATTCGGCCGCCATCGGTCCCGACGGACGGCGAGCCATCCTCCGCGGCCTTGGTTGGGAGAGCGGTAACCCGGGAGGGTCGAGCGACATCGCCCGGCAGGCGATGATCCAGGCCTTCCGGATGGACGAGGGGATGCGTTCCAGGACCCACCTTCACGGAGCGATTCTGGAAGCCCTGGACCTACCCGACTACGACGCCGTTGTCCGAGAGCATGCCGGCGGCGGGCTAGCCTTCGCCTACCTGATCATGGCCGTCGTGACCCCGCTTGTCTTCCGTCTGGCCGACGAGGGCGACGAGGCCGCCCAGGAAGTTCTCATTGAGATGGGCCGCTACATGGGTGAGCAGACCGGGGCGGTCCTGGTCCGCTCGGGTATCGAGGGCCTGGAGGTCGACGTGGTCCTGGCGGGTAGCGCCTACCGCGGCCGGAGCCCACTGCTCATCGACTCCCTGACCCTGTCCCTCCACCGCTTCGCGCCCAAGGCCCGGCCCCGCCTGCCCCGTCACCATCCTGTCGTCGGCGCCTACCTTCTGGCCCTGGAAGGCTCGGGAGTCACGGTCGGAGCGGATACCTACGCCAACCTGGAGCGGACCGCCCCGGGCCTTCTGCCCGAGCCCGGACCGGTCGTCGTGGGCGGAGTTGAATAGAGTAGCCCTGGGGCCTGTGGTATAATGTGAACCTGTCAGGCCCTTTTTTGGGGCCGGGCCCCCCAGAAGCTTTGGTGAGTTTTGAGGGCAGCGGGCGTAACCGCGGGACTCTACCTGTGTAGTAGCCAGGGCAGTCCCGCTTTCTTATGAGCGGGAAGACCCCCGGGCACACTTCCGGAGGAGGAAGAAGCTTGAAACCAACTCGGGCCGCGGCTCTGTCCGTAGTCTCGAATACCACCCTTGTTCTACTTAAGCTGTTCGCCGGTATGGTCACTGGCTCGGTCAGCATTATCTCCGAGGCCATTCACTCCGGCCTCGACCTCCTGGCGGCGATCATCGCCCTCTACTCGGTCAGCCAGTCGGGCAAGCCTCCGGACGAGGACCATAGGTACGGGCACGGCAAGATCGAGAACATCTCGGCCCTCATCGAAGCCCTGCTCATTTTCGTGGCGGCCATATGGATTATCGTTGAGGCCTACAAGAAGATTATCCACGGTGTTCGCGTCGAGTCCCTGGCGGTCGGACTCGTCGTCATGGGCATCTCAGCCGTGGCCAACTATTTCATTTCCGCCCTTCTCTTCAGGGTGGGCAAGAAGCATGACTCCCTGGCCCTGCTGGCCGACGGCCTCCATCTCCGCACCGACGTCTACACCTCGGTAGGTGTCTTCATCGGTCTGGGGGTTATCACCCTAACGGGCATCAAGATCCTCGACCCAATCGTGGCCATCGCCGTGGCTCTGCTCATCATCTACGCCTCCTGGGAGCTCACTCAGAGGTCGTTCACGCCCTTGCTCGACGCCCGTCTATCGGAGGAAGAGGAGGCTGAGGTCCGCAAGATCGTTGAGTCCTTTAAGAACGATTACGTGGACTTTCACAAGCTTCGCACCAGACAGGCCGGCCCGGAGCGGCACATCGATCTTCATCTGGTAGTCCATCCCGACCATCCCATCGCCGAGGCCCACGCCCTGGCCGACAGTATCGAGAAGACCATCAAGGAGCGGTGGCGCCGGGCCTCGGTCCTCATCCACATGGAACCCTGCACCTCGCGGGCCTGCGACACTTGCCCCAATCCGTGTCCCGGGGCCGCCAACGCTATCGGAGCCGCCACTCCGGACGGCGAATTGAGGGTCTAGCCACCCCGAGCCACCCCGGCCGAGCGTCCTCTGCCGCGTACCCGCAGCCTAATGGGGAAGGATGCCGGAGAAGAGGATTCCTGGCAGCGGGACGAAACTCTACGTTGGCGTGAGTCCGGGTGGATGCGGGAAGCGCGGCGCTGATGCGGAAGGCGTGGGGCTGATGGGCGAAGCGATTGCGTTTAGCGGGGTCTGCCGCAACTTTCGGGGGTTCTCCCTGAGAGATGTGACCCTCTCCGTGGAGGCCGGCTCAATCATGGGGTTGCTTGGTCCCAATGGGGCCGGGAAGACCACGATCATCAAGCTCATCCTCAATTTGCTGCACCTACACGGTGGAAGCATCTCAGTGTTCGGTCTCGACAGCCGGGCCCATGAGATGGAGATCAAGAAGAGGCTAGGCTACGTCGCGGAGAAGAACTGGCTTCCGCCTCACGCCTCGGCGGGTTGGCTCGAGGAGCTGCTTTCCGCCTGCTACCCCACCTGGGACAGTAACCTCTACCGTGGATACTTGGACCGCCTGGAAGTGCCGTGGGGCAAACCGGCTCGGGCTCTGTCCAAGGGCACGGTCGTGAAACTGGCCCTGGCGGGGGCTCTGGCTCACCGGCCGGATCTCCTCGTCCTGGACGAGCCCACCTCCGGATTGGATCCTCTGGTGAGATACGAGGTCGTCGACCTTCTCCGGGAGCTGGCCCGATCGGACGGCGTGACCGTCCTCTTCTCAACTCACATCGTATCCGACCTCGAGTCCGCGGCGGATGCGGTGACGGTCCTCAGCGGTGGTCGGGTCCTGGCTTCGGAGTCGAAGGAGCGCCTTCTGGGGCGCTACGGACGCGACGGCGGCGAGCGGCCCGGCCTTGAGGAGGTCTTCCGCCGCCTGGTGCGCGGAGGAGACGCCGGCCCAAACGCCGGCCAGGACCCAGGCGCTCCATCCACGGGCCCGAGGGAGTGACGGACAGTGCTCTGGCGACTAGTTGTTTGTGACCTGAAAGCAAGGGTCGGATTCCTTCTCCTGTTCGGATCGGTCGGCGCTATGACGAGTAGTGCCTTCGGGGCTATTCTAGGCCCTTCCGCGGGTCTGCCTTTCCTGTCCGCGTTTTTGGCCTGGAGCCACAGCACGAAGATGGCCGGCGATGACGACAAGGCCGGTCTCTGGCCGTTCCTCAGGGCGTTGCCCATCCCGCCAGCCGTGGTCGTGGGGACGCAGTACGTCTCCGGTCTGATCGCCGCGGGCCTTTACGTGCTTCTGATGACGGTCGCCGTCACCGTGGCCTCGCTTGTCGCTCCTCAGTCTGTTTCTCCGTTCGGCGTCCCGGCCACCCTCCTGACCAGCCTGGCCGCGGCCGCCATCTTTGTCTCCCTTTTCAACGTGTTCTACTTCCGCATCGGCTACCACCTCGCCCAACCCATCATGCAGGTGCTCGTATTTGCCCTGCCGGCGGGGCTGATCGGGATCAGGGTCGGAGGCAAGCGGTTTGTCCAGTGGGTCTTTGAGGCCGCGGCCCGGCTCGGTGGCGGGATCGGACACCCCGCCCTATTGGGTCTGACGATGGCCCTAGGGGCTGCCGCGCTGACAGCTTTGGCCTGGGCCTACTGCGTCTCCTCTTTCCGAAGGCGGGAGTTTCCCTGATACGGGCCGGCAGAGCTGGATCCGGCAGGCCCTACCCCCACCCCAGGGCCCTCGCCACCTGGGCCACCGCCGCGCAGACGATGAAAGCCACCCCCGCCGGGATGAGGGCCGCCGCCACGGTCCAGAGCCTTGACCGCGTCTCCTTCCAAATGGTCAGGAGAGTGGTGGCGCAGGGCCAGTGGAGAAGCGAGAAGAGCATGTAGCATAGGGCGGTGAGCCAGGTCCAACCGTGGGCGGCCAGAGCGGCGCCCAGGGCCGGGAGGCTGTCGAGCTTGACCATCATCCCGGTCGAGAGGTAGCCCATGAGCAGGATGGGCAGGACGATCTCGTTGGCCGGAAGGCCGAGGATGAAGGCGGTCAGGATGAAGCCGTCGAGGCCCATGAGGCGGCCGAAGGGTCCGAGGAAGCCGGCCAGGTGACCTACCACGCTCGTCCCGCCGATCATGGTGTTGCCGAGGATCCAGACCAGGGCCCCGGCCGGGGCGGCCACCGCGACCGCCCGCCGGAGGACGAAGAGGGTCCGGTCCAGGACCGAGCGGAGGAGAACCTGCCCGACTCTGGGCCAGCGGAACGGCGGGAGTTCCAGGGCAAAGAAAGATGGAACCCCGCGGAGTAGGGTTCGCGAGAGTAGCCAGGATACGGCGAAAGTCGCCACGATGCCCGCCAGGACGATGCCCACGACGATGAGAGAGGCCAAGGCGCCACCGCCGGCCGCGCCCGTGATCGCGCCGGCCGTCCCCGTGACCGCGCCGACCGTCCCCGTGATCGCGCCGGCCGTCCCCGTGACCGCGCCGGCCGTCCCCGTGACCGCGCCGACCGTCCCCGTGATCGCGCCGGCCGTCCCCGTGACCGCGCCGGCCGCGCCGGCAGCCGTCCCGCCCCCCGCCGCCGTCCCCATCGACCCCCGCACGAACTGGTTTACCAGCACTGTCGACAAGGCGATGAGGGTTGGAAAGCGGCCGTTGCAGATCACAAAGTTGTTGGTCAGGATGGCGATGAGGCGCTCGCGAGGGGAGTCGATGATGCGGCAGGCTATGACCCCCGCGGCATTGCAGCCTAGGCCCATGCACATGGTCAGCGACTGCTTGCCGCAGGCCCCGGCGGCCTTGAACACGGCGTCGAGATTGAAGGCCACCCGCGGGAGGTAGCCGAGATCCTCGAGCAGGGTGAAGCAGGGGAAGAAGATGGCCATGGGCGGCAGCATGACCGAGACCACCCAGGCCAGGGTCCGGTAGACGCCGAGGACCAGGATCCCGTGAAGCCAGGCCGGGGCGCCGGCCGCTAGGAACAGGGCGGAAAGCCGGTCCTCGACGGCGAAGAGGAAACCGCCGATGACCTGAGACGGATAGTTGGCCCCTACCACGGTTGTCCAGAGGACCAGCCCGAGGGTCAGGAGCATGATCGGAAAGCCGGTCAGGCGTGAGGCGAGAAGTCTGTCGATGAAGGGAGTGAAGTCGCGCCCGCGTCCTTGCGGCAGGGTGGCCTCGCTCGCCAGGCGCTCAGCTTGCCGGTAGAGGCTGGTCACGATCTGGTCGGTCACGGTCGACGACCGCGGCTCGGGACCGGTCACGGGCCGGCGCTCCCGCCGGCGCCGCCTCTGCCCGAAACCGGCAAACCGGCCGCGACATTGATGGCGGGCGTAGCCGGGCTCACCTCGCGGACGCCGGCATGGCTTGTGGCCGGAGTCGTCAGCATCTCCAGAACCGTGAGATCGCCGCATAGGGCCCGGACAGCCAACCAGCGGGCGGCGGCACCGGGCGGAAGGCGCTTGGCCACCCGCGGTTCCAGTCGGCGAAGGGCTTCCTCGATCTCAGGTTCATAGATCACGCGCCGTGGGGAGGTGGCGATGGCGCCCGTACAGAGACCGGCGACAGCGTCCATAACCTCGCCCAGACCGTGCCCCGCTCGGGCCACGGCGCCAACGGCCGGAACGCCGAGTCCCGCGGCCAGAGCCCGCGTATCAAGTTCTATGCCCCTGCGGCGGGCCTCGTCGATGAGGTTCACGCACAGGACGACCTTGTCGGTCACCTCGAGGACCTGGAGGGCCAGGTTGAGGTTACGCTCCAGGCAGGTCGCGTCCATGACCACGACCACCACGTCGGGACGCTGGAGGCAGAGGTAGTCGCTGGCCACGCGCTCATCGACCGAGCCGGCCAGGAGGGAGTAGACGCCGGGCAAGTCGACGATCGTGTAATTGACTCCGCGGTGCCGAGCTACCCCCTGGGCCAGGAGCACGGTCTTGCCCGGCCAGTTGCCGGTGTGTTGCCTGAGTCCGGTCAGGGCGTTGAAGAGAGTGCTCTTGCCCGTGTTGGGGTTCCCGGCCAGGGCGACCACGGGATACCCGGCGTCGCGCGGATGCGGGCTCGGCCCCAATCGTGTCTACCCCCAAGCTCGCGCGTGTGGTGTGGTTTCCGGGGAGCGCGCTCTCCCTGTTCCCCTCCGGCTGGGCTCAGTAGCCGGGTTCGATCATAACGCGGTCGGCGTCGGCTCCTCTGAGGGCGATCGTGGAACCCCTGACGCCGTAGGCGGTCGGATCTCCGAGTGGACTGCGGCGCAGGGCGCGGATGACCGTGCCCGGCACAAAACCCAGGTCCAGGAGGCGTCGCCGGACCAGGCCCTCGGCCACCAGACCGCTCACTATGCCGGTCTGCCCAGGCGGGAGAAATCGAAGTGAGGCGCAACGAGCCAAGCCTGGTCGCCCCCATCCATTCGCGCGGGTATCCGAGATAATACTACGGGTAGGCTTGCGGAGGGGTGACTCCTCCCGGGCCAGGGCAGGTATGGGTCGGGGATCGTCGAAACACGGTCAAGCTTTGGAGGGAGTAACATCGAGCCGGACCTGAGTTTCCTGGACGATCTCAACCCCGAGCAAAGGGAAGGGGCCACCTATACGGGTGGGCCTCTCCTCATCCTGGCCGGCGCGGGTAGCGGCAAGACTCGATGCCTTACCTATCGGTTCGCCCATCTCGTCCGTCGCTTCGGTCTCGACCCCGGCCGCGTCCTGGCCATAACCTTCACCAACAAGGCTGCCCGGGAGATGCGCGGACGGGTCGAGAAGCTCCTGGGTCCTACTCCCTTGGGCCACGCCGGTGGCTCTCTCTGGGTTAGCACCTTCCACTCCACCTCGGCCCGCCTCCTGCGCCGCTACGGCGACCGGGTCGGACTGGGTCCCAACTTCGCCATCTATGACGAAGACGACCAACTGGCCCTGATGAAGCAGATCGTGACTCAGCAAGACTGGGATGAGACCCGTTGGCCGCCGAGAGGTCTTCTGGCCGCGATCGGACGGGCCAAGGACGAGCTCGTCGGGCCGGAGGAACTGGCCGCCTCGGCCCACGACTTCCGCGAGGAGCGGGCGGCCAAGGCTTACGCTCTGTATCAGGACCTGCTCCGCCGCAACAACGCGGCCGACTTCGACGACCTCATCTTCAAGACCGTGGTCCTCCTGCAAAGCAGTCCCGACGTCCTGGGGGAGCTGCGAACCCGCTTCCTCCACGTTCTCATCGACGAGTACCAGGACACTAACCACGCCCAGTACGTCTTCGCGAACCTTCTCGCCGCCGGCCATCGCAATCTGTGCGTGGTCGGGGATGACGACCAATCCATCTATCGGTGGCGGGGCGCGGACATCCGCAACGTTCTGGAGTTCGAGGAAGACTATCCGGATGCCAAGGTCATTCGCCTCGAACGGAACTACCGCTCGACCAAGACCATTCTGGCCGCGGCCAACGGCGTCATTGCCCACAACCAGCGGCGGAAGGGTAAGGAGTTATGGACCGACAACGATAGCGGCGACCCGGTGGTCTACTACCTGGCCGAGGACGAGCGCGAGGAAGCCGAGTTCGTCGCCGGCGAGATCCTCGGCGGGCAACGCTCTCGGGGTACGCCGTTCCGGGCTTTCGCCGTGCTCTATCGCACCCACGCCCAGTCGCGGGCCTTCGAGGACGTGCTGGTGAGGAAGGCCGTTCCCTACCAGATCATCGGGGGCGTGCGGTTCTATGAGCGGAAGGAAATCAGGGACGTTCTGGCTTACCTCAAGGTGGTCCACAATCCCGCCGACGAGGTGAGCCTGGAGCGCGCCCTGGCCGTTCCCAGACGCGGTATCGGACCGCAGACCCTGGCCAGGCTTCGGGAGATAGCCGAGATGCAAGCGTCTGATCAGGCGCTCCTTGGCGCCATCCGGGCCGTGGCTTCGGGCCGAGTCGACCCCGGGGGCATCGGGCCCAAGATGCGAGGCGAGATCGGGCGATTTGCGGACCTCATTGACCGGCTCGCGGCCAGGATCGAGACCATGCCCGTGGCCGACATGGTTCGCGAGGTGGCCGAGAAGAGCGGGATGATCGACGCCCTGAGGCGCGAGGGAACGCCTGAGGCCCAGTCCAGGATCGAGAACATCGAGGAACTCGCCACCGTGGCCGCCGACTACGCCCGCCAGTCCGAGGACGCTTCTCTGACCGCGTTCCTGGAGACGGCCGCTCTCCTGGCCGACATAGACGTCATGCGGGAGGGAGACGACGGGGTCGTCCTGATGAGCGTGCACAACGCCAAGGGTCTTGAGTTTCCCTACGTCTTCGTGGTTGGACTCGAACAGGGCCTCTTCCCGCACGGGAGGTCGATCGAGGAGGAAGGCGGGCTGGAGGAGGAGAGGCGGCTCTGCTACGTGGCCATGACCAGGGCCAGGGCCCGACTCTACGTGACCCATGCTCGCTACCGCACCCGCTACGGCTACACCCAGCCGACCGAGGCCTCGATCTTCCTGGCCGAGGTGCCCAAGAACACCCTATTTGTAGCCAGCCTCACGGCCGACCGGAGCGTGGTCGGGGAAGACGCGGACGGCGAGGCTGAGGTTCGCGCGAACCGGCCCCGAAAGATGGCGGCGGCGCGGGACCGGGAAAGGCCGACCCACTGGACGGCGGCGACCACTCCGGGCACGGTGGCGACCACTCCGGCGCCCGCCCAGACCGGCTCTGCCCCGCCAGGTCCGGCCGAGGCGGCTAAAGCTACCCCGCGCTACTCGCCGGGGGAGAGGGTTGTCCATCCCAAGTGGGGCGAGGGTGTCGTCGTCGGGCTAAGCCGGGTCGCCATCAGGCCGGGCTACGCCGGCGACCTGCAACTGCGGGTGGCCTTCGACGGCCAAGGCGTAAAGACGATTCCCGCCACCGACGCCGAGCGGCGGGCGAGATAGGGTTGGGATTGAGATGCCGAAGGGGGCGACGACATGAGCGGCGAGGGCACTCCTGGCCACGAGGAGGCCCGCGAGGAACTGGCGTCCCTGCGGGACCGGATCCACTTCCACAACCACCGCTACCATGTTCTCGACGCTCCCGTGATCTCCGACGCGGAGTTCGACGCCCTGATGCAACGCCTTGGCCAACTCGAGGCCGCCTATCCTGATCTCGTCAGTCCCGACTCGCCCAGCCGGCGCGTGGGTGGGACGCCGCTCGAGAGCTTCGGCCCGGCGGTTCACGGTCTGCCCATGCTGAGTCTGGCCAACGCCTTTGGCGAGGATGAACTGAGAGCCTTCGACCGCCGGGTGCGGGGTCTGCTTCCCGGCGAGGACGTTACCTATGTCGTAGAACTCAAGATCGACGGGCTGTCGGTGGCCTTGCGCTACGAGGACGGCCTCTTCGTCCGGGGGGCGACCCGCGGGGATGGGACGACCGGCGAGGACATAACTGAGAACCTGAGGCGGGTGAAGTCGATCCCCCTGCGACTGGGCGCCGCGGTCCCGCGTGGAGTTCTTGAGGCGCGCGGCGAGGTCTACATGCCTGTTCGAGAGTTCGAGGCCCTCAACCGCCGGCGCGAGGCGGCCGGGGCGCCCCTTTTCGCCAATCCCCGCAACGCCGCAGCCGGCTCGGTCCGGCAGCTCGACCCATCGGTGACGGCGGAGCGATCGCTCGACAGCTTTCTCTATGCCCTGGTCCAGTTCGCGGACCGGCCGCCGGGCGGCGCCCCCGCCACTCACGGGGAGAGCCTGACCTTCTTGGGTGGCCTGGGCTTCAAGGTCAACCCCGCGTGGCGCCAGGTCCGGGATATGGACGAGGTCATCGCCTACTGTGACTTCTGGCGGGAGAAACGTCAGGGTCTGCCCTACGAGATCGACGGGGTTGTCATCAAGGTCGACACCCTCGACCAGCAGCGGCGCCTCGGAGCGACATCTTCTTCGCCCCGCTGGGCCGTCGCCTTCAAGTTTCCGGCCGAGCAGACAGAGACGCGGGTCCTCGACATTAACGTCAACGTGGGCCGGACGGGGGCGGTGACGCCCGTGGCCGAGCTTTCGCCCGTGTTCATCGCCGGCTCCACCGTGAGCCGCGCCTCGCTTCATAATGCCGACTACGTTCAGGACAAGGACATTCGCATCGGCGACTGGGTTGTCATTCAGAAGGCCGGAGACGTGATCCCCGAGGTTGTTCGGGTCCTGCCCGATCGCCGCACCGGACAGGAACGCGAGTTTCGCATGCCGGAGGTCTGTCCGGTCTGCGGGGCGAAGGTCGTGCGCGAGGAAGGCGAGGCCGCCCACCGTTGCACCGCCTCCTTGAGTTGTCCGGCCCAGAGGGCCGAGGGGCTTCTTCACTTTGCCTCCAGGGCCGGAATGGATATCGAAGGTTTGGGCCCCGCTGTCCTTTCGCAGCTTCTGGCGGCGGGTCTCATCCGGGACGCGGCCGACCTCTACGGGCTGACCGGGCGCGAGGACGAACTTGTCGCCCTGGAGCGGATGGGGGAGAAGTCGGCCTCCAATTTGCTTGGGGCCATCCAGACCAGCAAGGAGCGCCCCCTCCACCGGGTTCTCCACGCCCTGGGCATTCGCTACGTGGGGGCCAGGGTCTCCCGTGTGCTGGCCCGCCACTTCGGGACGATGAGCGCTCTTGGGGCCGCCGGCGTGGCCGAACTTACCGAGGCGCCGGAGGTGGGCGAGAAGATCGCCACCAGCGTCTCCGGCTTCTTTGCCGAGCCCCGGAATCGGGAGCTTATCGAGAGGCTCAAACGGGCCGGCGTGAACATGAGCGAGCCCGGCGGGGCGGTCCGGCGGACCGAGGCGGCGGACGGCCCGCTCCAGACGGAGCTCTTCGGGTCGGGAGCCCCTCCCGCGGACGCGGAGTCGCCTCTGGCCGGCAAGACCATCGTCTTCACCGGGACCCTCAAGAGGCTGAGCCGGGGAAAGACCGAGGAACTGGTCGAGAGTCTGGGGGGCCGGGTCGCCTCGTCCGTCTCGGCCAAGACGAGCTTTGTCGTGGCCGGAGCCGAAGCGGGGACCAAGGTCGACAAGGCCCGGGAGTTGGGAGTGCCCGTGCTCGGCGAGGCCGAGTTTTGGGCCCTGGTGGGGAAGGTTGGTCCCTAGGGCCCGGCGGCCGGCCGGTGAGGAGAGCGAGACACTGTTGAAGAAAGGCTCGTTGGCCGTACTCCTGGGCGGCATGTTCGTGGTCATGGTCGGCTTCGGCATCATTATCCCTGTTATGCCGTTCTATGTCCTGCACTTCGGCGCGTCTTCCGTTCATCTGGGTCTGCTCATGGCCACCTACTCCGTGATGCAGTTTATCTTCGCGCCGCTCTGGGGCGCCCTGTCCGATCGGATCGGGCGGAAGCCCGTGCTGGTCTTCGGCCTGGCCGGTTTCGTTCTGAGCTTCACTCTGTTCGCGCTGGCCACCCGGTTGTGGATGCTCTTCGCCGCCCGGGCCCTGGCGGGGATTCTCTCCTCGGCGACCATGCCGGCGGCCATGGCTTATGTCAGCGATATGACCTCCGAGGACGAGCGCGGCGGGGGCATGGGGCTGATAGGCGCGGCGATGGGACTGGGCATGATCTTCGGCCCGGCTATCGGCGGGCTCCTGACCCGGTTCAGCATCCAGACCCCCTTCGTTGTGGCCGCCATCATGGGGGCCGTGAACCTGGTGGCGGGGCTCGTGTTCCTGCCCGAGTCCCTGCGGGGGGCGCAGGGTCTCGGCCGTGGCGGGGCCAGGGTCCGGGCGGCGGCCGCTCCCGTGGAGGCGTCCGCGACGTCCGCTCCCGTGGGTGGTCGCTGGGCCCTGGCCCGCGGTCCACTACTCGTTCTGTTCGTTCTGGTCTTCGCGGTGAGCTTCGCCATGGCCGGCTTCGAGAGCGTCTTCGCCCTTTACATCAACGCCAAGCTTGGCTACGGATCGTCGGAGATGGGCCTGATTTTCGCGGCCATGGGCCTGGTCGGGGTCGTGGCCCAGGGCGTCGTCGTCAGCCGGCTCATGCGACGGTTCGGAGAAGCCGCCGTGACCCGTTGGGGCTTGGCCGTGAGCCTGGCCGGCATGCTCATCACTACCCGTCTCGGAAGTCTCTGGACAGCCATCTTGTTCGCCTCGGTCTTTTCCTTCGGCAACTCGCTCACCCGTCCGGCGCTCTCCACTCTGGTCTCCAAGAGAAGCCCGGGTGGGCAGGGTGTGTCCCTGGGGACGATGCAGTCATTCGACAGCCTGGGGAGGATCGCCGGCCCGACGTGGGGCGGGGTCGCCTTCTACATTCTGCGCGATCTCCCGTTCTACACCGGCGCGGCGACCCTGGCCCTGGGCCTTGGGGCGACCTTGGTCTGGGCCGCGCTCCTGGCCGGGACGAGGCCGGGTGATGGCCGCGGCGAGGCCCGGGAGCGCGCGGAACCTGGAATCGAGGGACGCTAGGGAGGGGAACGGCCTGAAAGAGTTGGACTTTCTCCTGCGACGGGCCGAGGAAATGGGTTCGGTCTACGCCGACGCTCGCTTCCAGGATCGTCGCCTTACTCTCATCGGTCTGGTCGCCCGTCGCGGGGCCCAGGCGACCTGGAGTGTTTCCCGCCACACGGAGCGCGGTCTGGGCTTGCGGGTCGTGGGGCCGGGGGGTGGGGAAGGCTTCGCCGCCACTTCCGATCTTTCAAGACCCGCCCTGTCCAAGGTTGTCTCCGACGCCGTTGCCGGAGCGATGCAGGCCGCGCCGGCCGCCGGGAAGGACGAAACCGCGAGGCGGGGCAGCCGGCCCGCTCTCGGCCCGCCGGTCGTCACCGTGGCGAAGTCCGCCACCCCGCGGAAGGCGGACCCGGAGGATTTTGACATCCTGGCCAAGCGTGACATTCTGGAAGGTTTCCGGGCCGAGGCTTTTGCCCGCCCCGAAACGAGCCGGGTGAGCCTGGCCTACGCCGACGCGGTCGGGACCGATCTTTTCGCCAGCACCGAGGGTTCCCTCGTGGAGGTAGACTCGGCTCGGGTTATCCTGAGGTGCGGGGTCGAGGCCTCGCGCGGCGCCGCGTCGTTTGACAGCGTCGAGAGCCTGGGCGGGGTTGGCGGCCTCGAACTCGTGGCCGAGCCGGCGGTGAAGGATCTGGCTTCCCGCCTGTCCGGGAACGCCGCCGAGTGGCTCGGGGCCAAGGACTCGCCGGGCGGGGAGCTAACCACCATTCTCGACAATCAGGCCTGCGAGAACTTCACCCATGAGGCTGTTGGCCATGCTTGCGAGGCCGACACCGTCCTGGCCGGGGCCTCGGTCCTGGCCGGGAAGCTTGGCGTCGAGGTCGGCGCCCCGGGCGTGAGCGTGATCGACGACCCCGGACGGCCCGGCACCGTGGGGCTGTTCCCCTACGACGACGAGGGCGTGCCGGCCAAGGCGGTGACTCTCATTGAAGAGGGCGTTCTCAAGGGCTACCTTCATACCCGCCGCACGGCCGCGGCCTTGGGGGCAAGCCCCAATGGCCACGCCCGGGCCCGCGACTTCGGCCATCCGCCGATTGTCCGCATGGGGACCATCAACATGGAACCGGGGGACCACAGCTTTGAGGAACTCCTTGAGGGCGTGGACGAGGGCATCTACCTCATGGGTAAGCGCGGCGGTCAGGTGGACCCGGCCCGGGGTGTCTTCCAGTTCCGGCCGGACCGAGCCCGCCTGATCGAGAAAGGCGAACTCGGCCGTCCGGTGCGGGCGCCGTCGCTCTCGGGAAGCATTCTTGAGATTCTCGGCAGCATTGATGCCCTGGGCCGTGATCTTCGCTTCCACCCCGGAGGGTGCGGCAAAGGGTCTCCCCTTCAGATCATCCCCGCCGGCTCGGGCGCCCCGCATGTGCGCCTGAAGCGGGCGACCATCGGCGGGACCGAGCCAATGCCGGCGGCCTCGGGTCGCGCGACCGCCCGCCGGACAAGCGGGTCAGCGGCGACCGCCCGCCGGGCGCCCGGGTCTCCGGCGAACCGGAAGGAGGGCGGGGACTGATGCAGGACCTGGTGGAGAAAGTCGAGCAAGTCCTGGACATCGCCAAGCGTGCCGGCGCCGACGGCGCCGAGGTCTTCGTCATTGACGCTCCGGAGGATGTGGTGTCCTTCGAGCCGGCGGGAGTGGGCGGTGAACCGGCTCTGCGAACGGCGGTGACCGTCCCCAAGCGAGGCCTGGGCCTGGCCGCTCGCTGGGGTGGTCTGGTCGGCTTCGCCTCGACAACCGATCTTGAGCCCCAGGCCCTGACTCTGGTCGTTGAAGCCGCCCGCGGGACGGCCTTTCCCGAGAACCCACCCTTACCCCTGACCCCACCTCCGGCGCGCCTCTCGGAGGCTGGGCCGGGTCTGTCAGACAAGCGCCTCCTGGAGATGAACCTGCCGGACCTGGCCGGTGTTGTCCGCGACGTAGTCAGGGACGTCCGCGAGGCGGGCGCCGGTATCCTGGAGGCCAACGGCTTCGCCTGCTGCCGGCGTCGCGCCGTGGGAAACTCGCTGGGCCTCATCCGTTCGTCGCTCGACACCCGCATCGGCGCCGCCGTCTACGCGGTTTCGCCCGGGGGCGGACTCGGCGGGTACGGGCGGCAGTCGCGCAGCCTGAGCGGCTTCAGGTCCTTGACCGTCGGGGCCAAGGCGGCGGCGATCGCCAGGGCGTCGGACAGCCCTCGCGACGTGGTCGCCGGCCGGCAGACGGTGGTTCTCCGCCCCGACGCCGTGCTCTCCCTCCTGACCACGTCCCTCGGCCCGGCCCTAGGGGCCGATCGGGTGCTGGCGGGGAACTCGCCCTTTACGGCGGCCTCCCTGGGCCAGATGGTGGCGGCCCGCATCCTCTCCATAACCGACGACGCCACACGCCCGTCGGCCAGCGGATCCTATGACTTCGACGCCGAGGGCGCCGCCGGGCAAGTCACGCCGCTGATCGAGGGCGGCCGATTGGTCTCGTTCCTGCACAACAGCCGGACGGCGGCGAATTGGACGGGTGGCCGGACGGCGGCGAATTCCACGGGTGACCGCCGCGCGGCGACCTCCACCGGCAACGCCTCACGCGAGAAGACGGACGACATGTCCACCTTCGTCGAACCATCCGGTGTCTTCGGCTACCGACCCGGGGTAATGCCCTCGAACCTGGTCGTCCAGGGGTCGGAGGCCACCTACGGCGATCTTGAGGCGGCGGGGGTCGACCGCGGGCTTCTGGTTTGCGACGTAATGGGGGCCTTCGTCATCGACGCGGCCGTCGGCGACTTCTCGGTGACGACGACCAATGCTTGGGCCCTGGAAAGAGGAAGACTGGCCTACCCGGTGAAAAGGGCAATGCTATCCGGGAATGTGTACCGTCTGCTCAAACAAGTCTGCGCCCTAGTCGAGGAGCCCGAGGATGCGGCCGGGCCCTTTTCACTGCTCAGCCCGTCGTGGGTTGTGGCCGACCTGACCGTGGTCTAGCCGCTCAGGAGGTTTCGCTAGTGGCCATTATTACCCGTCAAGAGGTCGAGCACGTGGCCTTACTTGCCCGCCTGGCCTTCGAGCCGGACGAGATCGAACACTTCACCTCCCAACTGAACGACATCCTGGGGCACATCGCCCGGCTGGGCGACCTCGATACGAGCCAGGTCGCGCCAACCGCGAGTGTTGTGGCCGGGTTGTCCACTCCTTTGCGCGAGGACGAACCGTGGGTAGGGCTCGGACGCGAGGAGGCTCTCGCCGGCGCGCCAGTCAGCGAGCGGGGCTTCTACAGGGTCCCGAGGGTCCTCGAATGAAACTGATTGAGAGCACCGCAAGTCAACTGGTCACGCTCATCCGAGAGGGCGAGGTCAAGCGCTCCGAGGTTGTGGAGGCTTACCTCGAGCGGATCGCGGCCGTGGACGAGAGCGTCGGTTCGTTTCTCACCGTGACCTCTGATCGCGCCCGGCGCTCCGCCCGCCTGGCCGACACGGTGGCCGAGGGTGGCGCCGCCCCCGCCGGGGGCGTGCCCTTTGCCCTGAAAGACAATATCTGTGTCAAGGACGTTCCCACGACGTGCGGCTCCCGCTATCTCACCGGCTACCGGCCGCCTTACAGCGCCACGGCCGCCACCCGCCTCGAGGACGCGGGCTTCCTCCTGCTGGGCAAGACCAACTGCGACGAGTTCGCCATGGGCTCGTCCACCGAGAACTCCGGGTTCCACCCCACGGCTAATCCCTGGGATCTGCGGCGGGTGCCGGGCGGTTCGAGCGGTGGTTCCGCCGCCGCTGTCGCCGCGTTCGCGGTCCCCTTCGCCCTGGGTTCCGACACGGGGGGGTCCATCCGGCAGCCGGCCAGCTTCTGCGGTGTCGTCGGGCTCAAGCCCACCTACGGACTGGTCTCCCGCTACGGGTTGGTGGCCTTCGCCTCCTCGCTCGATCAGATCGGTCCCATAACCCGAGACGTCACCGACCTGGCCATGGTCCTCGGCGCCATCGCCGGACCCGATCCGCTCGACTCGACCTCCTCGCGGGGAAAGCCACCCGACTACACCCAGGCCCTCGTGCCCGACGTGGATGGTCTCAGGGCCGGCATTCCCCGCGAACTCTTCGGCGAGGGCATCGAGCCCGAGGTTCGGCAGCGGGTCGAGGAGGCCGTTGCCGTCCTGGGCGAGCTTGGCGTGGAGATCGAAGAATGTTCCTTGCCTAGCGCGGCCTACGCCCTGGACATGTACTACGTCATCGCCCCGGCCGAGGCTTCCTCTAACCTGGCCCGCTATGACGGCGTTCGCTACGGCCACCGGGCGGGTTTGGGCCAGGTGACTCCGGCGGGCGAGGGCGACGAGGGCGGGGCCATCGCCCGCGCCGAGGAGGGCGCCGCGGGGGGCGCCAAGGGGGTTCCCGCCGCCGCTCCGCCCGGCGACCTTCTCAGCCTCTACGTCGCCACGCGCCGCGAGGGTTTCGGACCCGAGGTCAAGCGACGGATCATGCTCGGAACCTACGTCCTATCGGCCGGCTACTACGACGCCTACTACATCAAAGCCCAGAAGGCCAGAACTCTCCTGAGACAAGACTTCGAGCGGGCCTTCGGCCGCTACGACATTCTCATCTCGCCCACATCGCCGACCCCGGCTTTCCCCATCGGGGAACGCGTAAACGATCCCCTGGCCATGTACCTGGCCGATCTGTGCACCATTCCAGCCAGCCTAGCCGGCATCCCGGCCCTTTCCGTGCCCTGCGGCTTCTCGCAGGGACTCCCGGTGGGCCTGCAGATCATGGGTCCGGCCTTCTCGGAAGAGACCCTTCTCCGGGTGGCTTTCGCCTACGAACAGCGCACCGACCACCATACCAAGCGCCCGCCGCTGCTGGGGGTGAAGCGCCGGTGAACGAGGAGACCATGTCTAGAGGCTACGAGGCGGTCATCGCTCTGGAGGTCCACGTCGAACTCTCCACCCGGACCAAGGCCTTCTGTTCCTGCCCGACGGCCTTCGGGGCCGAGCCCAACACCCAGGTCTGCCCGATCTGCCTGGGACACCCGGGCGCCCTGCCGTCGCTCAACCGGAAAGCCGTGGAGTTCGCCGTCAAGGCGGCTTTGGCCCTTGACTGCCAGGTCCATCCGGAGTCGGCCTTCGCCCGCAAGAACTACTTCTACCCGGACCTTCCGAAGGGCTACCAGATAACCCAGTACGACCGTCCCCTGGCCACTGGCGGGCGCCTTGACGTCGAGGTCGGAGCCGAGACGCGGCGCGTCCGCGTCCGACGGCTACACCTAGAGGAAGACACGGGCAAGCTGCTTCACGCCGGCGACCTCTACTCCCTGGTCGACTTCAACCGCTCCGGGGTTCCCCTCATCGAGATCGTCTCCGAACCCGACTGCCGCACCCCGGCCGAGGCGGCGGCCTACCTGGAGACTCTGCGTTCGGTGCTGGAGTATCTCGGCGTCTCCGACGTGCGGATGGAGGAGGGCTCCATGCGTTGCGAGCCCAACATCTCCCTCCGCCCCGTGGGTGTCGAGACCTTGGGGACCCCGGTCGAGCTCAAGAACCTGAACTCCTTTCGCGCCGTCGAGCGGGCCCTGGCCTACGAGATCGAACGGCAGACCGCCCTCCTGGGCGCCGGCCGCAAGGTTGACAAGGAGACCCGGCGCTGGGACGAGGCCTCCGCCTCCACCAAGTTCATGCGCCGCAAGGAAGGGGCCGACGACTACCGCTACTTCCCGGAGCCCGACCTGCCGTCCCTGACCCTGGGGGCCGGCTGGCTGGAGTGCGTCCGGCGGTGCATTCCGGAGCTGAGGCCGGCCCGGCGGGATCGCCTTGTCCGCGACTACGGCCTGCCACCCTACGACGCGGGCGTCCTGACCGCCTCCCGCCACCTGGCCGACTACTTCGAGGAGACGGTGAAGCTTCTGGCCGGCGGCGCCAAGGCCGTCTCCAACTGGCTCATGGGCGACGTCAGCCGCCTCCTGAACGAGGCCGCTCTTGAGCCTGCCCTGATGAGGACCAGGACGTTCACCCTGCCGCCTTCGTCCCTGGCCGAGCTCGTAGCTCTAGTGCAAGAAGGAACTATCAGCGGCAAGATGGCCAAGGACGTTCTGGAGGAGTCTTTCAGCGGTGGGCAGTCGCCGCGAGCCGTCGTGGCCGAAAAGGGGCTCAGCCAGATCTCCGACTCCGGCGCCCTGGAGACCATCGTGGCCCAGGTCGTCGAGGGTAACCCGTCCGTGGTCGCCGACCTCCTGGCCGGCAAGGAGAAGGCCATGGGCTTTCTCGTCGGACAGGTCATGAAGGCCACCGGGGGCAAGGCCAACCCGCGGCTGGTGAATGAGATGATAAGGGCAAAGGCTGGAGTCTAGACGCCGGCCGGGCTCCGGCCAGACTCCTTGAGTGGACTAGCCCCGGGCTAGGGAGTACACTAGGGGACCCTCCGTCGAATATTGCGGCAGCGGAATATGGGAACACATGGGAGGAGACGACAGACTCAGGGCGAAACTGGCTTGCCGTCGCGGACACGCCCTGCTGCTTCCGGTTCGGAGGTACTATGCTAGTCTGGCTCATCCGGCTTGCCCTGGGTGGCGTGTTCGCTTATGCTGGTATCTCCAAGCTTGCCGACCCGGCCACGTTCACTAGTGCCTTGCGTGGGTATGGGCTCCTTCCCGAGGTCTTCACGGGGCCTCTTGCCCTCGCTTTACCCTCTGTAGAGATCGCGCTCGCCCTCGGTCTCGTGTTCGGCCTGTACACCAAGTCTCTTTCCAGGTTCGCCCAAGCCCTTCTCGTGCTCTTTAGCTGTGCCGTCATCTACCGCCTCGCAACCGGGACTCCCGGCGCCTGCGGCTGCTTCGGACCGGGCGAGATGCTCAGTTGGAGAACCGTTGCCCGCAACGTTGGTCTTGTCTGTTTGGCTCAAGTGCTCCTCACTCAGGATGCGCCCGGTCTGTTCCCCCGGAGGGCCGAGCTGGCCATGCTTGGGTCCATTCTTGTGATCTCGGTGGCTGCCGGTGCTGTGGCTGGGGCTTTGAGCGTGGCGCCGTACACGGTCGTTGGCTCGGGTCCGGCCGTCGACGAGAATCTGTATGTTCTGGGGGCCGGCGAGCTTGCGCTGGAGAGCCTGCGCCTGTCTGATCTGACCGGTCGATCGACTGAGGTTCCGCTCGCTCGCGACGCATCGTACCTCCTTCTATTCGCCGACGTACGCTGCCCGATGTGCGGAGACGTCGCGGTCTGGCTGGAGCGAAACACCGATCGTCTTCCCGAGGCGCTTGAACTCGTGATTGTTGCGACCGGCGCGACGGACGCGGAGGTTCCGGCTTCTTTCGGAGGCGGCCAGGACAGGAGTCCTCTCGTCTCTTTCACGCAGGCCCGAGACATAGTCAAAGGCTGGGGGTTGGAGACTCAAGTTTACCTTGACCTTAATGACAGGCTGGCTGCGCGCCTCCACCTCCGAGCCAGCTCGGCCCTGCTGGTGGTGGAACGCCGATCCGTGATGACAAGCTTCCGGCTTGTCACGTCGACACCTGTTCGACACCCGGATGCCATTGATCTCCTGGCCGGCACTCCTAGTGCAAGCATTCTGGAGGAAAGTCCACAAGACTTGAGGCCTGCCCGCACCAGGCAGCATCCTAAGGAGGAATGAACTGGAATGAGAAAGAAGCTCGCGACCAAGGTGCTTCTCACGCTGGCCTGCCTTTGCCTCTTGGCGGGTACGCTCTACGCGGCGCCGCCGCCGGGTTGCTGGTACAACGGGAGCGTCACGTACCACGAGTACACCGTCTGCAACTACTGCTATGTGCTAAACGGAAATGCGGTCTACCCCGACGGCAGATTGCAGGACGTTTACTTTGGGTACACCTGTCCTGGCGGGTCCACGGGGTGGGACTTCATCGAAACAAATGTGCTTTACTGCTTCTATCGATCCCTGTGCAACCACATGTAGCCGCAGCAACAGCCGTGCAGTAGTGCCTGCGGGCAGGCCGCTTTACTAGTTCTCCACGATGGCATGAAGCGAGGTGCCGGTATGAGACGCGCGAGTGCTGGCTTGCTGCTTGGCGCGGTGGTCATGAGCGTGTTCTGTGTGACCTACGGGGCGGTGGCCTTACGGGCGCAAGGGGGTCTGGAGGGAAGACTGCAGGCGGAGATCGAGAGCCTTCCTCCCGAGCTTTTCACCGTGCTTGCTCTTCCGCCCGGTTACGAGATGCTCGGGCCCCAGGGTTTGACCGCCGAGCAGGTCACCGGGCTCTCGATCAGGCTCGGCGGCGTGGCGGACATGGCTACGGTCAGCATTTGCGAAACCTCCGCGTCCGACTCCCTGATCCAAACTGATGGCACAGTCGTTCTCTTGAAGCCCCCCATACCATATGTGGCCGTCAGCGCCAACTACTTTGACCTCATGGGGTACCTCCCTATGGAGGGACGCTTCTTCTCGGCTCAAGAGGAAGAGGCCTTGGCGAAGGTGTGCGTGGTGGCGGCCGGTCGTCCCGAAGTGGTCGGGGCCGAGCACTCTGACTCCGAGGGGGACATCAGTACTCCCTACGCCGTTGTTGGCCGGCTACCGCCCATTAAGGGCGACCCCTTCCCACTGCCCCGTATCTGGGCGCGCACGTTCTGGAGATCGGAGCGCGCCCGAGACCCCGAGTTAACCTACATGGGCAACCGCCTCGTCTACACCCCCGCAACCGTCAGGGCGCCGCTGCCCCGCGAGCCCCAGTTCGATCGTCCGACCTGGAGGGTCCCCCTGGTGGCTCCGAAACCGGGGCAGTCGGAGCCGGCGCGAGCTATAGTGCGAGACTACATGGAGGAGGTCTGGCCGGGGGCAACCCTCGACTTCGGTCTGGCCGGCTGGATGGTCATGGCTCTGGAGCAGGCCACTTCTCGCGTAAGGGCCTACGGCAGCGCAGCCTTCGTGTTGATGCTGGCCCTGTGCGTGGTGGGCACGGCCGGGTTCATGGTCCTGGCGATGGCCCGACGGCGAAGGGCGACGGCCATTCAGCGGTCCCTTGGCAAGTCCCGTCTCTTGATCCTTTTCGAGGCGGCCGGCGCGGGGACGGGGTTGGCTCTGGCCGGGGCCATCTTGGGGGCTCTGGTGGGCGCCCTGCTTCTGGGCAATTACCTCCTCGAGCGGATGGCGGCCGGAGCTCTATGGCCTCTTCTGAAGCGGCTGGCCTGGATTGCCGGGCTGGCCGTCGGCGCGGGCTGTCTGGCCGGAGTGTGGACGGCCTTCTGGGCTACGGACGCGCCTCCGGTGCAGGGTCTCCGCCAGGCGAGCGTCGTGCCGTCCCGGCGGGCCATCGACTTCCGCTTGCCCCTGGCCGTGCTCGCTGTCAGCCTCGGGACCGCGGTCCTGGTCTGCCTTCTCGTCTCCAGCCGCTCCTCAGTCGCCGCCTTGTCGGGCTATCTCCGGAGCGTTGGTGAACGCGTCATTCTTGTTGAGCAGGATATCTTCGCCGCTCAGGGACCCCTGCGTCGGGAGGACTTTCTTGGTCCGGCTAACGCGACCACCCTTCGGGAGGGCCTGCCGGAATGGATGGTCGTCTCGGTGAGCGTTGCCAGCACTACAGCCATCCGCCCGGACGGTGTGTCACAGCCGGTCACCGCCTTCGGGGTGGACCAGCCCTGGCCGGAGGAGGCCGGCTTCAGGTTGGACGACGGAAGGCTCCCCGATTTCGTGGACATCGGGGACAAACCCGTCGTCTACATGGGCAGTCAATTGGCCAAAAGGCTTTTCGGGACCGATCCGGCTGTGGGCCAGGAACTGGTCTTGGGTGACGGCCGGGCGCGAGTCGCCGTCGGTGGCGTGCTGGCGCCCCGGCCGGAGGGCGTCCCCGACCGCCTAGGCGACCGGGACGAGAGCTTGTTTGTGCCCGTCGAGACCCTCCGGCGGGCGGCCGATCTCACCCCGCCCGGGACGACGACCGAGATATGGGTCTACCTGCCTCCCGGTCTTGACAAGGATCAGGGGCAGGCAGCGGTGGCGGCCATCGTGGACCAGATGGGCGGCGCGCAAACGGGCCTCAAAGCAGAAGCCCTCATTGACCAGGTTTCCCGGCTCAGTCGCCTGGAAAGCGACATGGCCCGGCAGCAGATCCTGCTCGCGGCCATGGCTCTCGCGGCCGCGGCCTGGTTGGTGGGGATGGTCATGCTGGCCCGCTTGGCCGATCGCCGGAGGGAGCTTGGCCTGCGCCGGGCGGTGGGCGCTCCCCCGTGGCAGATCGGCCTGGCGATAATCGGTGAGAGTGTGCTCATCTGCCTTGCCGGCGGGGTCCTCGGCTCGGCTCTGGGCCTGCTTCTGGCGGCTCAGTACTGCCAGGCCCTGAGTTGGCCAATGGTCTCGGGGGTCCGGGCGCCGCTCGAGGTTCTGGGGGCCGTCGTCCTGCTTGGTCTTCTGGTCGCTCTTATGCCGGTCCGTCAGGCTCTCGGGAGCGGACCCATGCGATCCCTGCGCGAAGGAGAGATGTAGCCGTGGGCGAGAACATCGTTGAGACAAGGGGCTTCAGCCGCTGCTACCGCCGGGGCCAGCACGAAGTCTGGGCCTTGCGCGATTGCGACCTCAGTGTCCGGCGGGGCGAGTTCGTCAGTATCACCGGCCCTTCCGGCTCGGGCAAATCCACGCTTTTGCACCTTCTGGCCTGCCTGGACCAGCCAACGAGTGGCGCCTACTTGCTGCGCGGGGTCAACGTGGCCGAGTTGTCCGACACTCGCCTGGCCCTCATCCGCAACCGCTTCATCGGCATCGTTTTTCAGGCCTTCAACCTTCTTCCCACTCTGCGGGCCTGGCAGAACGTCGCTTTGCCCCTGAGCTACCGCGGGTTGGCCCGCCGCGAGCGCCGGCGCCAGGCTGATACGGCCCTGGAGCGGGTCGGGCTTGCGGCCAGGGCCGAGCACTACCCCTTCGAACTCAGTGGGGGCGAGGAGCAACGGGTGGCCATTGCCCGGGCCATCGTCACCGAGCCCGAGCTGCTCCTGGCCGACGAGCCGACCGGAAACCTCGACAGCCGAGCCCAGGAGGAGTTCATGGCCGTCGTCGAGGACCTCCGCCGGGAGGGCAAGACGATCATCATGGTCACCCACAACGCCGATCTCGCCCGACGGGCCGATCGGACGGTGGCGATGCAGGATGGGCGGCTGTGCACGGAGCCGGCCGGTGTCGCGGGCTAGGGGTGGGGGGCGGGGGGGTGGGGCTGCGCCTACCCCCGCGGCGCCTACCCCCCAAACCCCTTCCACCCGGCTCGTCTCCCGGCCAGTACCAGCACGAGCATGATGAGATCGGTCCCGGCCAGAATCCAGAAGGGAAGGGTGATCCCGCGGGTGTAGGCCACCCCGGTCACGGCCGCGCCGGCCAGCGCCCCGATCGCCTGCATGGCCCCGTAGATCCCGCTCACCGCGCCCCGCACTCGCCTCGGGACGGCGTTGGCCCCCACGGCCTCCCAGCACGGGGCGGAGACGAACGCGGCCAGGTAGGTGAGGAGGTTCAGGAGGCTGAAAAGCCAGGGGTCGTTGGCCTGGGTGATGAGAACCCACGACGGAACCGTGATGGCCAGGCTGATGACCATGAGGCGCGAGTGGCCGATCCGGTCGGCCACCTGCCCGCCCACTAGTTGGCCCAAGGCCGCCCCCAGGGCCATGGCCGTGCTCGCGGCGCCCAGACCGGCGTAGCCCACCCCGAATCTGTCGGTGACGTAGAGACCCCAGATGGGTGGCAAGAGAGACATGGCAAACCCGGTGAAGAGCCAAATGACGGCCATCAGGGCCGCCGCGCGGCCGTCGGGTCCGAAGATGAAACGAAGGCTCTCGGAGGCGGAGGGCCGAGTCTCGGCCGCTGGGGTGGCCGCGGACGCTCCGGCGACCTTGGGCGGCAGGGTCTCCCGCACCCGGGTCGCCAGGGCCAGGACGCCGAGCCCGGACAGGGTCGCCGCCGCGGCCAGGACCCAGCGCAGGCCAAGTCGAGCCGCCGCCAGGCCAACCAGGGGCGGGACCACGACCCCAACCAGATTCTCCACAAAGCCGACGGCGGCAAAGGCGCTGGCTCGCCGGCCCGGCACCGCCGACTCGGCGATGAGGGCTCGGTAGCCGGCCCCGGCTACTCCGCCGAGACCCAGGAGGATGGCCGCGATGACCAGGCCGGCCGTTGTCGGGGCGAGGAGGGCGACCAACCAACCGGCCGTGCGCAGGAGCCTGCCGGCCACCAGTACCGAGCGCCGTCCGAGCCTGTCGGCCAGCACCCCGCCGGCGAAGGCCATCGGGGCCTCGACAGCCGCGGCCAGGCTGAAGAAGAGCCCCACGAAGACAACCGCCACTCCACTCTCGCGCAGATAGGGTGAGAGAAAGCTGTTGAAGGCGAAGTAGCCGAGGGTCGAGGCGAGGGCGACACCGAAAAAGCGACGAAGATTCGGCGTCAGGGCCGCGAGCCGGGGCGGGCGGCCCGAAGTGGCGCCGGCTGAGCTAGCCGGGACATCGCCGGCTATGGAGTCTTGGGGCACGATATTGTCACCTAGCTATGAATAGGTCTCCGGCGAGGCCGGCGACGGCCTCGACGGGCGCACGCGGGGTGTGATCTTCGGCGAAGGAGCGGGAACGCTCGAACAGGGGGGCTACCCCTAGGCCCCCACTGTACCCTGCCCCGTCCAGGTACCTGGCTACCGTAGAGTAGGCCAGTTCCGGGGTATTACACTCATCCGAAAGGTGGGCGAGAAGGATCATTTTCGTCTCGGGTCCGGCGATAGCCGCCAGAGCCTCCCCGGCTTGTTCGTTGGAAAGGTGGCCGTGATCGGAGAGAACGCGTCGGATCAGGTGGAGGGGCCGCCCCGAACGGACCTCCAGGTCGACGTCGTGGTTGCTCTCGAAGATGACGTAGGCCACCCCACGGAGCAGGTCGACGATCTCCCTGTCGACGACACCGAGGTCGGTGGCCACGGCCACCTGGGCCTCACCGTCCGTCACCAGGTAGCCAAGGGGTTCGGGGGCGTCATGGGACTTCCGGAAGGGCAGGACCGTGAGCCCGCCTACTCGCGCGACCTGGCCCGCCCGCACCGGGACGGTCTCCCCAAGGCGACGGCGGTACTCGCGGCCGCCCGGCCTGGCCCCGGAACTCAAGGACTCCAGAAGTGTCCGCGAGCCGTACAAGGGCACGCCGAACTTGCGGGTGAAGGGGTTGACCAGCCGAAGCGCGGTCACGTGGTCGGAGTGGTCGTGGGTCACGAGGACTCCGGCCAGCGAGGCCGGGTCGGTCCCGGCTTCCCGGAGCCGGGTCTCCAGCCGGCGGATGCCAAGCCCGCAGTCGACCAGGACCCGCGTTCCGTCGCCACCCTCGATGAGGTAGGCGCTGCCCGCCTTGCTGGAACTGGCCAGAGAACAGAAGCGCATGGAGGGGATGGTTCCAGGCGGTAGGGCGGATACCTGCGGGAGCCGTGAGCGAGACCGTTCTCGCCGGTGGCTGCGTGCGGGCTCTGGTCGACGGCGCCCGGACCGCCCCAGACGCGGGGCGCCGATCGCGGTCAAGCTGGGGGAACCTGGCAGGAAGCGCGGGCGTCTAAGACGTGGCCCCGAAGCCCCGGGAGGGCGGAAGGGGAAACTTAATGTCCAGGAGGGTGAGCGTGGTGAGAAGACTGCTACTGGTTGCCCTGGTCTTGGTCATCCTAGGTGGAGGAATCGCCTGGAAGGTCATGGCCGATAGACCCGAGGCTTCGACGGGGACGGTGACCCCGGCCGACTCCGCAAGCTTCGTCCTACCAGATAGCTACCAGCCGACTCAGGAAGAGCAAGCCTGGATCGATAGCCACACCGGCGCCGCCGGCGCCTACTCGCGGAAGTTCGGCGATTACCTTTTCGCCCTGGTGACCATGGGTGAGAAACCGACCGGAGGTTTCGCGGTCGAAATTGCCCAGGTCGGTGTGTCCGGGGACAAGTGGGTCGTCGATGTCCGGTTCGTTTCGCCGGGAGCTAACGACATCGTCATCCAGGCCTTCACTTACCCCTTCGGGTACGTGAAGATCAAGAGCGACGGCAAGGGTCTCGTGATCCGCGATGTCACCGGCCAGGCGCCGGTGGAACTGACGGTGACTCAGGAGTAGTTCGGCCGGGCGAGAGGACTGGCAAGGTCCCTCGCCCGAGTTCTCTACCGCGGCGATGCCGCCATCCGTTACACCGCCAACCTCAACCCACCCCACGGTCTCCCTGGCCGACGGGGCGCCGGACACCGCACAAGAACTGGACCTGAGTTCACCCAGCGGCGTACCCCACGGTACGTGGCCTGTAGGAGGTCGCGAGGGTAGGCTAGAACTAGTTCACCGCCGGATGACGGCTCTGGCTGGATTGGGAGCCGGCGAACGAGGGGAGTCATCGACATGTCCAGACGAATGTGGTGGGGAGTAGCCGTTGTCGTAGTAGGCCTCCTGCTCCTGGCCGCCAATTTCGGCTACATAGCGCCCTTCAGCGTCTGGGGACTCTGGCCCATTCTCCTGATCCTACCCTCCGCTAAATTCGCCGCCGGAGGCATGACCATCGTTGTGCGGAGCGATCGGGGTCGCGTCCGGGCCCAGGCCGCCACCGGCGTCGGCTACCGACTGGTGGCCCTGTGGGTCGCGCTCGGCGCCGGCGCGCAACTGCTGCGCAACATCAACCTCATCCCCTGGGATTGGGGCGACGTGGCCTACTGGACTCTGCCGCTGCTCTTGGTTGGCATCGGTCTGGCCCTGATGCTCCGTCCGCGCGATGGCCTGTGGCACTGGAGCCAGAAAGAGAGGATGGGCCGGGCGGCCTCCGGAACGTCGGTTATTGTTGGCGATCTTCGCTTTGGCGCCCGTCCCTGGGTCTTCAAGTCACCCATGAGCGTGAGCCTGTGGGCCGGCGACGTTGGTGTGGACCTGACCACGGCCCAATTCACTCCCGGTGATAACTTCCTCGCCCTGCACGGCTGGGCCGGCGACCTCGACGTTCGAGTGCCGGACGGCATCGAGGTCGTGGTCGAAGCCCATTGCGGCGCTGGGCAGTTGCGCGTCTTCGGGGAACGCCGAGACGGGCTCGGCTGTGATCTCAAGGCGACACGAGCGGCAACCGACGGCGCCGACCCGATCCGCCTCTTCATCGGGGCCGATCTCACCTTCGGCGAAATCACTGTAAGGTAGGCGAGCCGCGTAGATGAAAGACACCAGGGAGAACGGGCGCCAGAACGGCCAGCCACCAGTCTCGCAACGCTTCCTCGGAGTCCAGTGGCGGCTTCTCCTCTCACACCTCGAGGTCGCCGTGGGCGCCTCCATCCTGACCGCGCTCCTGATGACGATCGCCGTCGCTGATCGCAGCGGGCCGGCCACGGTCGTCCTCCTTGGTCTGGGGGCCGTCCTTCTGGCCACCATCGTCGGCGCCTGGGTCGGTTTCAGTTCTTCCCGCAGTCTCAAGCTCCGCCTGCGCGAGGCGAGTCGCTTCGCTTCGGCCCTGGCCCGCGGCGACTACCGGCAACGGATCAACGCGGGGGCGGCCGGGGATGCCGGGCGACTCGACGAAATCGACCAACTCGCGGGAGAACTCAACGCCATGGCCGATAGCCTCGAGGCCGCCATACAAGACCTCCGAACCCTGGCCGAGCGCAACCGGGTTCTGGCCGAGGAAGCCGGCCGGTTCGCCGCCCTAGAGGAGCGAACTCGCCTGGCCCGCGATCTTCACGACACCGTCAACCAGCAGGTCTTCTCGCTATCGATGCAGGCCGCCGCCGCTCGCCGTCGCCTCGAGATGGTCGACGTAACGGATGGCCGTCTGACCGAGGTGGGCTCGCTTCTCACCGACGTTGAAACCCTGGCTCGCTCGGCCCACCGGCAGATGCGCGATCTTATCCTCCAGTTGCGCCCGACAACGCTTGAGCAGCAAGGACTTGGCGCGGCCCTGGAGGAGTACTCGCGAACCTTCGCGGAGGCGGCCGGGCTGAAGTGCGCTTGCGGCATAGGTTTCTCTGGACGGCTGAGCCCCGCCGTCGAGGAGGCCTTTTTCCGTATCGCGCAGGAGACCTTGAACAACGTGGCCAAGCACTCCGGGGCCGTGGGCTTCGAGATCACCCTGGCTATGGACGCTGGCTGCCGGGCCGTCATGAGCATCCGCGACAACGGTCGGGGATTCGACCCGGCCCGGCCGGTTAGAGCCACGGCCTTGGGTCTCCGGGGTCTGCGGGAGAGGGCCGCCGCTCTCGGAGGTCGGGTCAAGGTCGAGAGCGCCCCAGGCCGGGGGACAACGATCGAGGTTTCCTTCCCGGTCGCGGAGACAGGGTCCCAGGCCAAGACCGGGCCCGATGAGAGGAGGATGCCACCTAGTGATCCGGATCCTGATCTGCGATGACCACGAGATCGTCAGGCGAGGACTGCGCGGCTACCTCGAGACGGAAGCCGACTTCACCGTCGTCGGCGAAGCCTCCGACGGGGCGGCTGCCGTTCGCCTGGCTTCCGAACTCGAGCCGGACGTTATCCTCATGGACCTGGTTATGCCTGAAGTCGACGGGATCGAGGCCACGCGGCGGATCATCGCCGCCCGCCCGAAGGCTTGTGTCGTCGTTCTAACCAGTTTCGCCGACGACAGCCGTGTCCTACCGGCTCTCCGGGCCGGCGCGCGCAGCTACCTTCTCAAGGATGTGGCCGCCGAGGAACTGGGGCAGAGCCTTCGCCGCGCCCATCGAGGCGAGTCTGTTCTTCATCCGGCGGCCGCCCAGCGTGTTCTCCGGGAAATGACGGCGCCCAAAGGCGCCGAGCCGACCCAGCGGGAGCTCCAGGTCCTGCTCCTGGTGGCTCAGGGACTCTCAAACCAGGCCATCGGGGCCAAGCTCTTCATCACCGAGCGCACGGTGAAGGCTCACATAACCTCGCTTTTGGCCAAGCTGGGTCTGTCCGACCGCACCCAACTCGCCATCCATGCCCACACGCATGGTCTGGTGAAGTAGGGACGTCCGCGCCCCCCTCTCTCCAGGCTCTCCGCCTAGGCCCTTCGCCTGCGGGCCAGCAGGATCATGGCCAGGACGGCCATGAGGGCCAGGGCTGACGCGCCCGTCAGAACCACGGCGGCGCTCCAGAACGTTGTCAGGAGGAGGAACACTCCGGCCACGACGATGGCCAGGACCGTGGACGGAATGTTCGAGACCCGCCACGCGGCCACGATCGACCCAAGCGTCGACATTTCCAAGATTACGTAGAACAGTTGAACCCCAAGCCAGATGAAGATGAGGTCGGCGATCTGTCCGAAGGGCTGGCGGGCGAAGCCGGCTCTGTAGACGATGTCGGCGGCCAGGGCGTAGGTCAGGATGAGCCAGGCGGACCTCGTATTGGCGCCGCCCCCGCCGCCCCCGGGCATCTCCCTTCGACCCACTGGAGAACCTCCTTCCCGCGCCGGCCTTCCCGCCGCTAGCCTTCCCCGCTGCCGGACGTCGGCATCACACATCCCGAGCAGGCACAGATCCCGAGCAGGCGTACTCTTCGTGTCCGGTCGGCGCCAGGCCCAAAGAAGCGGCCAGGGCCAGGGACGGAAGGTTGCGCTTGTCGGCGATGTAGAGCGGGGTCAGCCCGCGGTCTAGGACGGAGAGGAGCAGGGCCCCGACCACGACCCGAGCGTAGCCGCGCCGGCGGTAGGTGGCGGCAGTGGAGACACCCACCTCCGCGAAGCGGTCCGACTCCCAGAGGATCGTCGCCGAAGAGACGATAGATCCTCCGGCGACGAGACGTTGGCCGGGCTGTCCGTTCTCGGCGTAGGTCTCAAGGCGCGCCTCGCCGGCCTCCGGATGCGCCGCCGCCATCCGACGCGTGGCCGGGCCCGGTCTCCAAACCACGGTCTCCATCTGGTCGCCCACACCCGAGAGGACTGCATCCAGGGCGCTACGGTAGGATGGCTGGGTGATGACATAGTGCTTCAGCCCGTGGGGCAGCGCCCGGACGATCAGGTCGGGAACAAGCTCCGGGCGGCTGGCGCGCAGGACTACCAGGGGATGATCCCGGGGTCCCGTGTCGCAGATGGCCAGAACCGCCTGACCTTGCCCGCGGGATTTATCGCTGACCGGTCCGACCTCAAGGCGGCCGGCGCCCCCCGGTTCGACCACGACATGGCCCGGGGCGACTTCCCTGAGGAGGAAGCGTCGCGAACGGCTCTCCGGGTGGGTCAGAAGGTAGTAGGCTGTGAGGGCGTCCCCCGGGGAAGCCGGATCGAGCAGGGTCCGGCAGGCGCGGACGTAGGCCTGGCCCGTTTCCGCACCGGACGGGTCAGGCACGGACCTCGCGCCTGAGGACGCCGGTTACGCCCAGGAGGGCGAGGGCCGGCAGGGCGACGAAGAGCGTTGTCCGTATCTGGGAGAAGAGAGCCGGGGCCGAGGAGGACGGTCCGGTCAGCCAGATGACCCAAAGGGAGGCCACGAGGACAAGGTCGGCGACGGCCCAGGCGCCCGTGGCCGCGCCCACCAACGGGACCAGGCCTCGCCTTCTGAGGGCTTGGCCGGCGGCCACCAGGGCGATCGCTCCGGCGGCGCCTCGGACGAGGGTGGGGAGAACCTTGACCGTGTAGACCAGCCCGTTTGACCCGACGAATGCCGAGAGGCCGGCGGGGCTGGAAAACAGGTAGATAAGAAACTCGATCAAGGGGGCGACGGCGGTCTGCAGGGCGAAGACCGCCAGGAAAACGGCCGCGCCGCGTCCGAAGGCCGCGTCGTCGCGGGCGCCCGATCGAGCCGCGATCACCAGAAACCAGACGGCCCCCAGGGCCAGGACCAGGTCGGCGACGATACCCAACCCTACCGCGACTTGAGTCACTGTCGAGACCGCGCCGGCGAAGGGGTTTCCCAGACTGAAGGTCCCGAAAACCGCACGGAAGGCGAAGAGAGCGGCCGAGGCCACGATGAAGACCCGGGTCGGAGCGTAGGAGAGACCGCGCATCACGGCCAGCCCGCCGGCGGCGAACAGAGCCAGCCCGATCGCCACCCAAGCCAAAGTGCCCACGCGACCGATGCCGGATCCGAACTCACCGAGCCGCAGGGCGATGGAGAGGTAGCCCGCGGAGTAAAGAACCAAGAAAAGTCCGAGCCAGAACTCCAGTGGTGAAAGGGTCGGTTGGGTCTCGCCAGTCTGCGAGGTCGACACCTGTCTTTGCCCCCTCCGCGGTTCAGCCAAAAGAACCCTTGCCGGGCATTGGTTTCGCGTCCGGCAAGGGCGCTTCCTTCCCGTTAGCGTGTCCCGAACTTAGGCCGTGGGTGGAGACGGGGGTTGATCTTGGAGTATTCCCGCCAGAGAGCCTCCTCGTAGGCGACTTCAGCGCCACGCGGGACGTAGTTGGAGGTCTTGGCCAGGCGAAGCAGTTCCCGGCGTTCGAGAGTCTCGTCACCGAAAACCGCAGCCTTGACCGCGCTGAAGATAGCGTCGAGGCGATTGATGCCGATGGGGCTGCCGCCGACGTTAATGATCCGGACTCCTCCGCCCGCTCCGCAGCCGCAACCGCCTGAGCCCGGCGTGCCGGAAGAAGAAGCGTCAGATGAGGTCGTCACGTGCGATCACCTCCGGGTGGGTGAATCTGGACCTTCCTCCACAGCATGTGCGGCCCGGACGTCCGAGGTGAATTAGGCCAGCCTGGCCCGGCGTCTCCGAAGGGGCTGACGCCGATCCCAGTAGGGGGAGAAGCGTAGAATCCAGCTTCTGATCATGGGGCGGAACATGCGAGCTAGGTGTCGCTTGCAGCCCAGCGTGAGGGCCATCTCCCGGGCGAAGTCCTCCGCTGTGTGCCGCTGGTAGGAGAGAAGAGCCTCACTCTCGGTGGTGTCCATCCAGTCGGTATAGAAAGGAGTATGCCCGTAGGCCGGTTCAGGGAAACGACCGATGCCGGCCGCGTCGAGGAGACGACCCACGTAGACGCGCTGGTAGAGCTGGCAACTGGGCCCCCCGCCGACGAGAAGGATCTTGCCCCAGACCCTAGGACTGAGGGTGGCGTTGGCCACGGCCAGGCCCGCGTCGGCGGGATGGATGAGTTCAATCCGCGTGTCGAGCGGGATTTCAAACATTGTCCTCAAGGTAAGGGCATCGAGGACCTTCAGGTCCAGAGCCGGGATGGCCCCGAAACGAAGGATCGCCCACCTCAGACCGGAGGCCTTGAGTATCCGCTCACATTGGATCTTGTGAGACGTGTAGTTGTCGCTGGCTTCAACGGGATCCGAGGCCACGCGCGGTGGGGGAAGGTTCTGGGCTTTGCCGAAGACGGACACCGACGAAGCGAAGAGAACCCGCGGAGGACTGGGTTGAATGCTCGCCGCATCGGCAAGGTTCCGCATTCCGCCGACGTTGATTTCCTTGGCCCAATCGGGGCGGGCTTCGCTGACGGGGGGAATGACTCCCGCCAGATGGGCGACAACTTCCTGCCCGACCACAGCCGCGGTCAGGTCCTTGCGGTGGCGAAGATCGCACCAGGCTACGTCAACTCGACCGCCGAATCGACCGGCCCAACGGTGCAGTCGGGCCGCGGAGCGCTTGTTGGCTCTTGTCGGAAGGTCGAGGCAACGGACCTCGTGGCCACGGAGAACCAGTTCACGCGTTGCAAAGGAACCAACATTGCCGAAAGCGCCGGTCACGAGGATTCTCATCGGCGACCTCCTCCAAAAGAGGTAAGAGGGCAATTCGACGCGGCCCACGACGCTGCCTGCAAGGAAATGCGTCGCGTTTGTTCTTGAGTCAGGCCTATGCTATAATCCAGCCAAGTTTCGTGAAATCGTCGATTTCTGGATTGCCAGGCATAAAGGCGATGACGGGGACGGTAGGCGGAAGCCGATCGGTCGGAGCGAGCCCTGATGGTGAGAGAGGGCGCCGGCGAGCCGCCGAAGATCACCCTCGAGCCGTGGCCCGAAAGGCTGGCGGACTGTTCCGGTTCCCACCTACTAGGCGTCACCGCGATGCTCCCGGCGTTAACGGGGCGGGCGTGAGGAGCGGGCCGTCGGGCCGGTCCCGCGCCAGAGCGAATCTGTCGCCGTCGGCGGCGGGTTAACCAGGGTGGTACCGCGAGGGCCCTCGTCCTTGGAGACGAGGGCTTTTCTGTTTGGCCCGAGTCCGGTTGTTTGACTCCAGTAAGGAGGACGCCGATGTTCCGAGAGGTCAGCGCCAAGGTCAGCTATCCCAAGATGGAAGAGGGTATCATCGAGTTCTGGCGCCGGAGCGACGCTTTCGGGAAGGTCCAGGAACTAAGGCGTGGTGGACCGGTCTACACTTTCTACGAGGGACCGCCCACGGCCAATGGCATGCCTCACATAGGACACGTCCTGCCGCGGAGCATCAAGGACCTCTTCCCCCGCTACAAGACCATGCTCGGCTTCTACGTCCCCCGCAAGGCCGGCTGGGACACCCACGGCCTTCCGGTCGAGCTTGAGGTGGAGAAGAGGCTGGGCATCACCTCGAAACCGGACATCGAGAAGTACGGGGTCGAGGCCTTCATCGCCCAGTGCAAAGAGTCGGTCTGGAAGTACGAGAAGGAGTGGGTGAAGCTCACCGAGCGCATCGGCTTCTGGCTCGACATGGAGCACGCCTATGTGACCTACCACACCGGCTACATCGAGTCGGTCTGGTGGGCCCTGAAACGCATCTGGGATAAGGGTTGGCTCTACCAGGGCTACCGGGTCGTGCCCTACTGCGCGCGCTGCGGGACATCCCTCTCCAGTCACGAGGTGGCCCAGGGCTACGCCGACGTGGAGGATCCCTCGGTCTTCGTCCGCTTCCCGCTCCTGGGGGTTACCGTCGGGGGACGGCCGGTCTCTCTCCTCGTCTGGACGACCACTCCCTGGACCCTGCCCTCCAACACGGCCGTGGCGGCGCACCCGGAAGTGGACTACGCCGCCGTTGTCCCCGACGGAAGCGACGAGATCCTGGTTGTGGCCGCGGCCCTGGCCCCTCGCGTTTTTCCCGACGGCTACCGGGCCGTTCAGACCATCAAAGGCCGCGATCTGGTGGGCCACTCCTACGAGCCGCCTCTCCCGTTCTTCGAAAGCGAGCGGGGCCAGGCCGAGGGCAAGGTCTTCACCATCCTCCCGGCCGACTTTGTGACCCTCGAGGACGGCACGGGCCTCGTCCATCTGGCCCCGGCTTTCGGCGAGGACGACATGAAAGTCGCTCGCGAACACGGCCTGCCGGTTTTGCGGCCGGTCGACGCCCGGGGCAAGTTCACGGCCGAGGTCCCGCCCTGGCAGGGTCGGTTCGTCAAGGAGGCCGATCCGGACATCACCCAGGCTCTGCGCGATTCGGGCCGTCTCTATCGATCGGAGACCTACCGCCACACCTACCCGTTTTGCTATCGGTGCGACACACCCCTCCTCTACTACGCCGACACCGGCTGGTTCATCAGGATGACCGCCGTCAAGGACGAACTCGTCCGGATCAATCGTGACGAGATCACCTGGTACCCTGAGCACATCAAGGAGGGGCGGTTCGGCGACTGGCTTCAGAACCTGGTTGACTGGAACCTGAGCCGGAACCGCTACTGGGGCACGCCCCTGCCGATCTGGGAGTGTGGCGGCGACCCCGAGGGTGGCGCTACCGGCCACCCCGGCCCCGGCCACCGCGTGTGCATCGGATCGGTCGAGGAACTGCGCCGGCTGGCCAGGCCCGAGACCATACCCGAACCCTTCGACCCTCACCGTCCATACATCGACAGGGTCGTCATCACCTGCCCCGAGTGCGGCGGCGAGATGCGCCGGGTTCCGGAACTCATCGACGCCTGGTTCGATTCCGGTTCGATGCCCTTCGCCCAGCATCACTACCCCTTTGAGAACCGCGAGGAGTTCGAACGGGAGTTTCCGGCCGACTTCATCTGCGAGGCCATCGACCAGACCAGGGGCTGGTTTTACAGCCTTCTGGCCATCTCGACGGTGCTCTTTGGCCGGCCGGCCTTCGAGAAGGTTCTGGTCACGGAGTTCGGCGTCGACAACGAGGGGCGCAAGATGTCCAAGCATGTCGGCAACGTCATCGACCCGTGGGACGTCCTGAACGTTCAGGGGGCCGACGCGCTCCGCTGGTTCCTTTACGCCGTCAGCCACCCCTGGTTTCCGAAGAGATTCTCGTCCCGCGTCATCAGCGAGTTCCAGAGTCGCATGCAGGACACGCTCTGGAACGTCTACTCCTTCTTCGTTCTCTACGCCAACCTCGACCGGTTCGAACCCGACACCGCGGCCATGGTGGCTGCGGTGGGAGACGTCGGCCGCCCCGCTCGCGTCCGCTTGGGTGGCCGCGAGGTCAGTGTCCCACCTCCCGGCCGGCGCGGCTTTCTCGACCGGTGGATTCTCTCCCGCCTGAACCAGGTCGTGGCCGAGGTTCGCCGGAATCTCGACGGCTACGAGGTCCTGCCGGCGACCCGGGTCATCGAAGACTTTGTGGATGATCTCTCGAACTGGTACGTCCGGCGGGGCCGGCGACGCTACTGGCGCGCGGGCGCCGACCAGGACAAGGTCTCGGCCTACCAGACCCTCTACGAAGTGCTGGTGACCGTGGTCCGGCTTCTAGCCCCGTTCACCCCCTTTACGACCGAGGAGATCTACCAGAACCTGGTCCGGGAAGGGGGTGGGCCTGCTCCTGAGAGCGTCCACCACTGCTTCTACCCCGTCTCGGACGCCGCTCTCATCGACGACGAGTTGATGCGCCGCATGGCCATCGTGCGCGAGTACGTGGTCTTGGCCCGAGCCGCCCGCAACCGGGTTGGCATCCGCACCCGACAACCCTTGAGGCGAGCGGTTCTCGTGGGACCGAAGGGTGACGCCGGGGAAGTCGAGGATCTACTCGACCTCCTCTCGGATGAGGTCAACGTCAAGGAGGCCTTGATGGGGGACGACCTCGGACCCTATGCCCTTCGGGCCATCAAACCGCGTTTCGACATCCTCGGTCCGCGCCTCGGGCCCCTGGCCCCCAGGGTGGCCAAGGCCCTGGGACGACTTTCCCCCGAGGCGGCGGCCCAGGCGGCCCGCCGCCTCGAAGCCGGAGATAGCCTAGAGATCAAGGTCGAGGATCAGATCGAGCCTGTTGTCCTGGCCCCGGGCGACGTTGAGATCCGCACTGACAGCCGTCCTGGATGGTCCGTTGAGGGGCAGGAAGGCCGCTATGTGGCCCTCGACACCGAGATCTCGGCCGACCTGCTCGCCGAGGGCCTGGCTCGCGAGATGGTCAACCGGGTCCAACGGATGCGCAAGGAGGCCGGCTTCGACGTGGAGGACCACATCGAAGCCGTCTACGAGGCCTCGGGCGAGGCCAAGCGGGCCCTGGCCGCCAGCCGGTCCTACGTAGCCACGGAGGTCCTGGCGGAGAGGTTTGAGGAGGGCGAGGTCGCGGCGATAGCCGGGGGTGGCGAGGACCTGTCGGCCCCCAAAGCCGCCGGGGCGGGATCCGACGCGGGGGGCCGGGTCGAGGGCTGGTTTATCCAGACCTTGGATCTCGAAGGCGACTCCGTGCGGGTGGCCATCAGGAAGGTCCGGTAGCCGCGGCGCAGGAGAACCCTGACCGGCGCGGGAACCTCTACGGCCATGTTCCAGCTTGAAGTGGCGCCAGGCATCACCTTTGTGGAGGGGGAGCGGCGAGGCCGCTTCCCCTTCGGCAATGTATTGGTGCTCTCCTCACCTCGGAGAGGGGCCGGCGAAGCGAGGGTTCTCGTCGACACCGGGGCCGGCGAGGAGGTCCTGACGGCGATCCTGGCCGCCGGTTCCGTGGATCTGGTCATCAACACCCACTACCACATCGACCACGTTCGCGGCAACGGGTTGTTTGGCGCGCCCGGCGCGCCCGGCGGGGCCGGCACGCCCGGCGGGGCCTCCACGCCCGGCGGGACTCGGGCCGTCTTCTGGTGCCCCGAGGGTGAGGCCGGGCCCATCTCGACCTGGGAAGGGTTCCTCGAGTTTACCGGCTTCGGCCGGCCCGGCTTTGACGAGGCCCGCCTGTTTCGGAAGGCTCTGGGGTGGACGCCGACCCCCATTGCCCGGGAGCTCCGCGATGGCGAGGTCCTCGACCTCGGCGGCCGGGGTGGCCTTGAGGTGGTGGTCCTGCGCCTGCCGGGCCACACTCCGGGCCACACCGGGCTGTGGTTTCCGTCGGAGCGGGTCATCTTCAGCGCCGACATTGATCTTTCCGGCTTCGGCCCGTGGTACGGGGACGTCTACGGCAGCATCGACGACTTCCTGACCTCCATCCGTCGCCTAGACAACCTGGTTGACCAGGCCAGCGCCAGGGGACGCCATCCGGTGACCATTATCGCCTCCCACCGGCGGCCCATGGCATATGATGACTTTAAGGGTCGCCTGCCCCGGTTTGTGGCCCACGTGGCCGCGAGGGACGAGCGCATCCTCGGTATCCTTGCCGCGGGTGGCCCCTTGACCCTGGAGCGAGTGGTCGACGAGTGGCCGATCTACGGCCCTCAGGCCTCGCCCTTGCCGGGCGTCCGCAAGTCCGAGTACTTCATGGTCAAGCACCACCTGGAGCGTCTGGCGCGGGCCGGTCGAGTCGTAGTCGAGACTGACGCCGCCGGAACTGAGGGGCTCGGAGGTAACGCGGGTGACGAGTCTGGAGGCAAGAAACTGTGGCGGGTTCCGTGAAACCTCTTCCCGGTGGCAAGACCAGACCGGCCCCGCTTGAGGCGGGCGACCTCATCGCCGTCGTCGCCCCCGCCGGCCCGATCCATGAAGCGGCTCTGGCCGGAGGGCTGAGAGTCCTGGAAAGTCAAGGTTTTCGGGTGGCTCTGGGCGAGCATCTTCGAGACCAGCGCGGCTACCTTGCCGGCCAAGACGAAGCCAGGGCGGAGGACCTTAACCGGGCCATGGCCGACCCGGACATCCGCGGCATACTCTGCGCCCGCGGCGGCTACGGCTGCGGGCGTATCCTGAACCGCCTCGACTACGCCGCCCTCCGCAACGACCCCAAGATCTTCGTGGGCTACAGCGACGTGACAGCCCTCCACCTGGCCTTCGCCCGCGAGGTTGGCCTGGTGACCTTCCACGGACCGACGGTGGAGAGCTTGGGGGCGAGGCTGACTCGATTGACCCTGGAGACCTTCATCCGGGCGGTGACCTCGCGCGAGCCCCTGGACGTGATGCGTATGCCTACGGACTACCCCGCTCCCCGGGTCGTCAGCGCGGGGCGCGCCACTGGAATCCTGGCCGGTGGAAACCTTAGCCTCATCTGCGCCCTCATGGGCACCCGCTATGAGCTTGAGGCCAAGGGAAAGGTCCTCGTCCTTGAAGACGTGGGGGAACAGCCCTACCGGGTTGACCGCATGCTCTGTCAACTCGGCCTGGCCGGGAAGCTGACCCAGGCGGTCGGCGTTGTAGTCGGGGAAATGGTCAATTGCGCGGACGCGCTGGACCTGGACGAGACAGAAATGGCCGCCCCGCCGGAGGCGCGGGGGCCCGGCTCGCTTCCGCGACGCCCGGGGCCCGCCGCCGTGGCGGCGGCGCCCGGCTCGCCCGAGTCTACGCTCGCCCTGGACGACGTTGTGGTCGACTATCTCGGCGGACTTGGGCGGCCGGTTATCTCCGGTCTGCCCTGCGGCCACGGCCGCGACAAGTGGACTCTGCCCCTTGGCGTCATGGCTACGGTGGACGGTTACAAGGCCAGGCTAATCATCGAGGAGGCGGCTTGCGTGTAGTGGCGTGCGAGGGGTGTGGCGGCTTGCGCGTAGGGGCGGCGTCCGGGGCCCGCTAGGTGGACTCGGAGTAGATGACGTGGTTCGACTCGCCGCTCTCGCCCAGGGCGTTGTAGGCCGTCACATAGTACTCGTAGCTGTAGACGCCGTGCGGGCCGTAGCGGCCGTCAATGTAGGTCGTCGTCGTCTGGTCGGAGATAAGGAGCCACGGTCCCGGACCGCCCGGAGCCACGAGATCGCGGGAGTAGAGGCGGTAGCCCGTGGCCGTCGGCGCGGCATCCCAGGCCAACTGAACCTTGTTGCCCTGGCCGGTCACCCGGGCAACCCGCAGGTTCGCGGGTGGCGGTGGAGGGGTCGGCCCCGTCTGGGTGGTGAACTGCTGCGCGGCCGACTGGGAGGTGTTGCCCACCCCGTCAGCCGAGATGACATAGAAGTCGTAGGTTGTCCCCGCCGTAAGCCCGCTCAGGTTCACGGAATGGCTGGTGACCAGAGTGCTGTTCACCGGCGTCGTGGTCCAGGGGTTCGTCCCCGTCCGGTAGCTCACCGCGCTCGTGGCCGGCTCATCCGTGGTCCAGGTTATGGCGCAAGTCGTTTGGCCGGGACTGGCGGCGACCGCGCTGATGGTCGGCGGCGTGGTGTGTGGTCCGGCCGTGGCCGTGACCACATTGGACGGGTTCGATTCGGTTCCGGCCGAAGCGTTGATGGCGATGACCCGGTAGTCGAGACTGAACGGTGAGGCCTGATCCTGGTCGATGTAGGACGGGGCCGTGGTCGTGGCTATCTGAGCGAAGGACGTGACCGGATCGGCCGTGTTCTTGCGCTCCACCCGGTAACTGGTCGCGCCCGTGGTAGGCGTCCAGTTGAGGGCCACGTCGTACCACACGCCCTTCTGGGTCAGGGTCACGCTCAGGGTGGGAGTGGCGCACCTGGTCCAGAAGGCGATGTCCGAACTCACGGTTGTGTTTCCGGCCGGATCCGACGACCGCACTCGGAAATGGTAGTTGGTCCCCGGGGCCAGGCCGCCGAGGGTCACCAGGTGACTTGTGAGAGGGTCGCTGCCCAGCGGCGAAGATTGTCCGTAGCTTGTCGTCGTTCCGTAGTCGACCTGACGCGAGGCGGGTTCGCTGGTCTGCCAGGAGACGTCGGCGGTGGTCGTTCCGAGGTTGGAGACCGCTATCCCGGATATGGTCGGGAAGATGGTATCCATGATGATCGAGCCCGGCGCCGGGACCGATTCGTTGCCGGCTCGGTCGCGGTATTTGGCCCAGACCGTCTTCGAACCGTCCGGGGCCGGGAGAGTCCAGGAAGCGGTCGGGCTGGACGGATTATAGTCCTGCCAGGCCGACCAGGACGGCGAGGGCGTCACGGCCGGGTCGTCGTTGGTGAAGCAGACGGCGTCCACTACTCCGGAGTCGTCCGTGGCGCTGAGGTTCAGCGTAACCGCCGGTGACGTCGTATAGGTCAGGCCGCCGTTGATGGTCATTGAGCCCGTCGGCCCGGTCTGGTCGGTGAAAGACGCCTCGTAGGTCACGGTCACGGAGTAGGTTCCGGGCGGCAAGTCCCAATCGGCGGTCAGGCGAAAGTCCTCGGGCAGGCTGGTCGTCGCGCAGGGGACCTGGGCGTCTTTGAGGATCGTCGGCGCTACCGACAGAGTTGTCCAGGAAGAGCCCCCGTGCGGTCGCTCCTCGAGGACGTAGGTTCCGGAAAGAGCCGTGGTCGTCGCGGCCAGGCGCCACTCCAGGTCGCTTCCGACAAGGAAGGTTACCGCCGACTCGCGGACGACAGCCTGCCCGGGGTCGACGGCGCCGAAGTCGATCGTCCCGCCGGGCGGGCTCGTGGTGATCGCGAAGGACAGAATGCCCAGGGCCGCCCGGGCGACGCCTTCCCAGGCCGACGTCGTGAGAAGGAGGAGGCCCACGGCCACCAGGACCGTCGCCAGAATCCGCTTCCGACGGTCTCGTGTCCCGCTACGGCGCCGTGGCGTATTTCTCGTCCCGGCCATGCGGCGCCACCTCCATTCGCTCTAGCTCTCTCGGCCACCCGACCGGCGGGTTCTGTCCGGCCGGAGGTCTCGCCGCGCGTCCAGCGGGCTCGGTCTGACCGCGGACTACCCGGGAATCAGGCCGGTAGCCCCGGAGACGGCGAGACAGGGGTAGCCTTCTTCCGCCCTCGGCGGGCCATAAAGTATCCGAGTCCAAAGGCCAGGAGCACGATGCCGACGATGCCCTTGACGGGGAAAATGAAGAAGCTTCGGCTGACCTTGAGCGGCTCGGGTCCGCCGTACTCCACTTCCAGGTCCATACGGTAGCGGCCGTAGAACGGAGCGTCGGTCCAGGGGATCTCCACGAGTTCCTTGTCGCCGGGCAGGATGATCTGGCCCGAGACCACGACCCCACGCACGACGCGCGCTCCCTTGCGGAACGTGGCCGTGACTCGCGGCTGGATGTGGACCCCACCGGTGTTCTCGATGGGGGCGAAGACTCGAAAGACTTGTCCCTCAGCCAGACGGGCGACGTTCCAATCGCCGATGACCAGACCTAACCACCAATGTCTAAGGGCGCCGGCAAGGCGAGCCGCGGGGGTCTCCGTGGGCGAGGCGTCACGAGGGACGTCGCCGTAGGGGATCAGGCGGGCCGATCGGTCCAAGCCCTCGCCGATGGCCACGCAGATGACCGAAATCACGCTCCCGTTGACCTGAACGGATGCGGAGGACGGACCGGCCACGGTGTCCGGCGTGGCCGTGACTCCGAAGGCGGCGTAGTACTCTCCAGCGGGCGCGTCCTCCGGGACGGTGAGCTTGACCAAAACCTCTTGGCGCTGGTTCGGCCGCATTGGGAAGGCCATCGGGTCGGCCGTGAGCCACCCGCCCGCCGACCAAAACTCGGCCCCGGGCTCGGTGAACTCGAAGCCGCTGGTCCCGCGGCGCAACGCGTCGTAGAGATAAACCTGAGCCTGGAAACTCTCAGTGCCGCCGCTGGAGAAGACAGCCTTGACCGTGACCGTCTGGCCACGCCCCAGGTCATAGGCGGTAATCACGGGCGAGACGCCGATGCTCAAGATCGGCTGGCCCGGCGCGGCCAAGGCCGAGGCCGAGGCGGGCGGATACCCGGGCGAGGTCAGGAGAGTGAGGGACAGCGAAAGGCAGATGACGGAGAGGAGAAACGCAGCCGGCCGAGCTCTGAACGTCCGCGCGGGAATCGAACTCCCGGCGAGGGCGCGTCCGCCGGTCCAGCCGGAGGGGCCGCGCCCGTGCGCCGGGAGTCTGGTTTCTCTTAAGGGCTTCAAGCCCGTCAACCCCGTCTATGCATGTATCCGCATCGCCTTACGTGCCAGGGCTAACGACGTAAGTGACGCTTCCTGCGTAAGCGCCCGGAACGTCGGCCCAGTCGGCCGTGAGGGTATAGGCGTAGACGTAATCGTCGCCGGCGCCGGTGGTCTTAGCGTGGTTGGTGACGAGCGTTGTCGCCGAGCCGCTGAAGGCGCCGCTCCCACCGCCCGACAGCGCCCAACTCATGCGACTGATCGGTATCTCATTGGTGCCCGGAGCGACCTCGCTGAACTTGGCCCCGGCCTGGTAGCCGAAGTTGTAGGTTCTGTTACTCTTCACGTTCGCCGTGATGGAGTTACCGCCATCCGCGGCGACGCCCGGATCAACCGTCCCGAACGTAACCGGGGTGGCGCCCGTGATGGTCAGAACCTGGTGTGAGGCCAGGGTAAAGCTGAAGGTAACCGATCCGGTCAGCGTATCCGCGGCGGCCCCGCCGGAAAAGCCCAGGACCATGAAGCCGATGCCGGCCACGACAAGCAAACCTGCCAGGTGTTTGCGCATTGAATGTCCCCCTCTCCCTATGTGGTGATCCGCGTAAACCAGCGAAGGAAGACCCGAACTTGGCACCGAGCGATACCAGTGCTATAGAAAATATAGTAGCAACCCAGGTACTACCTGTCAAGGAAAGGCATACTTATCGAGAAAGGGTCGCAATCTGACGCACAAGGATTCGCCGGTGTCAGGGCAAAATGGGATAACTCATGCCCTTCGAGGAATCTTTTGAGTTTAGCGTCACTGACCTTGGGACCGAGGGTCAGGGCATCGGTCGCTGGAACGGGCTTGTCGTCTTCGTCAGCGGCGCCCTGCCGGGGGACCGGGTCTTGGCCCGCGTGCGGCGCCGGAGAGGCGCCGGAAGCGACCGGTCGGCGCGGCCGAGTTTCCTTGAGGCCGAACTTGTCGCCGTGGTGAAGCCCTCTCCCGATCGGGTGGTGGCGCCCTGCCCCCAAGCCTCCGCCTGCGGTGGCTGCGACCTCCTGTCACTGGCCTACTCGGCTCAACTAACCTGGAAGACGGGGCTTGTCCGGGAGACCTTGCGCCGGGTTGGGGGCCTGGGTGACGTGCGGGTCCGCCCCTGCCTTGGCGCGGGGCAGCCCCTAGGCTACCGCAACAAAGCCCAATTCCCCGTGAGCTCACGGCCGGGCCGCTCCCGTGACGGACGGGGCCTCGTGGCCGGTCTCTACCGGCGTGGCACTCATGACGTTGTTCCCGTGGAGAACTGCGCTCTTCAGCACCCGCTCAACAATCGAATCCTGTCCGAGATCGTTCGCCTGGCCTCGGAACTGAGAGTGACCGCCTACGATGAGAATACGGGGGAAGGTCTTCTCCGGCACATCCTGGTCCGCGTCTCAAACGACGGCCGTGAGGCCATGGCTGTTCTGGTAACCGCCAGGCCGACGTTCCCCATGGGACGGCGTTTGGCCGCCGGCCTGTGCCAGGCCGTCCGCGAGGTCAAAACGGTCGTCCAGAACGTGAACACCCGACACACCAGCGTCATCCTTGGCCCGCGGGATATCGTGCTGGCCGGCCCCGGTCATATCTACGATCACCTGGGGGGTCTCCGGTTACGGGTGTCGGCCTCGTCCTTTCTTCAAGTGAACCCCGCCCAGGCCGAGGTCCTCTACGGCCTGGTCGTCGGGATGGCCGCCGGCGCCCAACGCGTGGCCGACGTCTACTGCGGAGTTGGAACCATCACCCTCTTTCTGGCCAAACAACTGAACGGCCTCGAGGAGATCGTGGGTATCGAGGCCAATCCGGCCGCCGCCCGCGACGCCGCGGCCAACGCCAGGGCCAATGGGATCGGCCAGGCGACGTTTGTCTGCGGTGACGCCTCAGCCGTTCTAAAGGACATGGCTTCCGCCCGGACTCCGCTCGACACGGTTGTCCTCGACCCACCCCGCAAAGGCTGCGAACCAGGGGTGCTGGAGGCTCTGTCGAGGATGACTACTTGTGGCAGGATCATCTACGTTTCCTGCAACCCGGCGACCCTGGCCCGGGACCTTGGCGTTCTGGCCTCATCCGGCTACCGGGTCGTCGAGGCCCAGCCGGTGGACATGTTCCCGCAGACGACCCACGTGGAAACCGTGGCCCTGGTCGAGAGGGTCGTGGGCCGCGAGGAGGGTGGCCATCATGGCCGTCACTGATCGCAGCGAGGCTCGCGCCAGGCTCGGCGAGGCCCTGGCCGGGGTCCTTCCAGCCGACCGTATCGCCGCGGACGTCCCCATGAGGCTGCACACGTCCTTCCGCATCGGCGGTCCCGCCGACTTCCTCGTGACCGTCGCCGCCGCCGCCGAGCTGACGGCCGTCCTCGGCTGCTGCCGGCGCCTGGGCGCCCCCCTTCTGGTCTTGGGTCGCGGCACGAACCTCCTCGTGCGCGACGGAGGTGTTCGCGGGGTCGTGATCAGGTTGGCCGGGGAGTTTGCCGATGTCAGCGTCGACCGGGAGAAAGTGGTCTCCGGCGCCGCGGTCGGGCTCGGCGATCTTGCCGGAGAGTGCGGCCGGCAGGGGCTCACCGGCCTGGAGTTTGCCGTCGGCATCCCCGGAACCGTCGGCGGGGCGATCATCATGAACGCCGGCGCCTACGGATCCGAGATGAAAGACGTGGCCGAGGCGGCAACCGTCATCCGTCCGGAGGATCTGGTGACCGAAACCCGGCCGGCCTCGACGCTGGAGTTTGGCTACCGCACCAGCCGTCCGCAACGCGAAGGGTGGATTGTGATCTCGGCTCGGCTCGGGCTGCGCAAGGGCGACCCGGTCGCCATCCGCGAGAGGGAGGCTGACTTCACCGCCAGGCGACGGAACCGGCAACCCAGCGACCTTCCGAGCGCGGGAAGCGTTTTCAAACGCCCTGAGGGTCACTTCGCCGGACCCCTGATCGACAGGGCCGGCTGCCGCGGCCTTCGCGTCGGCGACGCCCAGGTTTCGGAGCTTCACGCCGGGTTCATTGTCAACTTGGGGGCGGCCACCGCCCGGGACGTTCTGACCCTGATCGACGCGGTAGGCAAGGCCGTCGAGGCCAGCGCGGGCGTCCGGCTGGAGCCCGAGATCAGAATCGTCGGCGAAGATTCCGGCCAGGGGACTGGAGGGCGATGACCCTTTCCGACCTTGCTAGACAGGGTTCCTCGGCCTGTTATATTATTCCAGCGTGACCATGTCGAAGGGGGGTGCGGGGCCGGAAGCCTCGTCGAGCAATGGACCTGACCACTATTACAGAGGAGAAGGTCTTGCGAGAGATTGAGGCTTTGCGGAAGCAGATAGAGGAAACATATAGGCGACACGGAGACGCGTTGACCAGCACCCGGATCCTTCAGTTAAGCCGTAGGTTGGACCGCCTCATCCTGAGCTACCTCCGAAAGGAGCCAGCTTGAGGCCGGCTGGTCGCGGGAGGCGCCTCCAGAGGCGCAATTCCCGGCTCGCGGGAGTCCTACCCCGGAGCCGCTGCAGTGAAAGACAGAGCCGCCGTCGATGAAAGCGTCGAAACGGCGGCTCTTTGCCGGTGCGACGCGTTTTGTTGACACTGTTTTCGACCGAAGACTATAATTGCACGTGCACTTGCACATCTCACCTGTGTGCAGACTGGTATCTTGACCTGCCTTCTGCCCTCTAATTCATTTTGGGAGGCGCCCGGGACGGGATGGGCAACTACTTCGACGTCATGGTCTTCCTCGTGGCAGGCGTGCTCTTCGTGTTCATCGGTCTCGGAGCGGCCTGGTTGTTTCGTCCGAATCACCCCAACGTCGGCAAACAGTCGATTTTTGAGTGCGGTGAGCGCCCGTACGGCGATTCCCGCCTCAAGTTCCGCGTCAGGTACTACATCTTCGCCCTAGTCTTTGTCATCTTCGACGTTGAGGCGGTCTTTCTCTATCCATGGGCCGTGGTCTTCCGCGGCCTCGGGCTGGCCGGTCTCATCGAGATGTTCGTGTTTATCGGCATCCTCGTCGTCGGTCTGATCTACGCCTGGAAGAAGAGGGTGCTGCAATGGGTGTAGTGCGTAGGCGCGGCCGGGCGGACATGCCGCGACCCCGCCCCATCGGCATCCGCGCGGTCGAGCAGATCTCGGAACACTCCATCCCGGAGAAGTCGCCCCTGAGGAAGGTAGTGCCCGGTGTCTTCATGGGGCAGATACAGAGACTCTTTAACTGGGGCAGGAAGAACTCGCTCTGGTACATGACCTTCGGCATCGCCTGCTGCGCCATCGAGATGATGGCCACCGGCGCCGCCCGCTGGGACCTCGACCGTTTCGGGTCCTTTTTCAGGGCCTCGCCTCGTCAGGCGGACTTCATGTTCATTTCCGGGACCATCAATGAGAAGATGGCTTCGAGGGTTAAGCTTCTCTACGACCAGATGGCCGAGCCCAAGTGGATTCTGGCCATGGGCGCCTGCGCCTGCACGGGAGGGCCGTTCGCCGGCCTCTATAACGTGGTTCCCGGCGTGGACAAGGTCATCCCCGTGGATGTCTACATCCCGGGTTGCCCGCCGCGGCCGGAGGCCCTTCTGGATGGGCTTCTGCGCCTGCAGAAGCTCGTGGGCGAGGAAGGCTTCCGGGCCGTTCCGCGCACGGCCACCCAACGCGCCGCGGACAACGACACCGAGCGCGCCGTGGACAACGCTGTCGGCCGGGACGGGAGGGTTCCGTCGTGACGGGGACAGATCTCACGGAGGCCGTGAAGGCACGCCCAGCCGCGGCCGAGGAGCTAAAGCGGCTACTGGCTTCCGCCGTCCCAGCGGCCCAGTCCACGGTTCGCCCCGACGGGGAGCTTGAGGTTCACGTGCCCCCCGCGGATATCCTGGCCGCGGCCCGGGTTTTGGCGCGGGCTACCCCGAACCCGCTCAACTACCTTTCCTGTGTCTCCGGGGTCGACTGGCCGGATCGCGGAAAGATCGAGATCGTCTACACTCTCCATTCGATGCCCCGGCCGGTGGCCAAGGTCTCTCTCCGAGTAGAGGTCGACCGCGACCTCGACGGTTCAACCCGGGCCTCGACGCCGAGTCTGGTCTCCGTGTGGCCGACCGCCGGCTTTCAGGAGCGCGAGGTTTTCGACCTTTTCGGAGTGCGGTTTGTCAACCATCCCGATCTCAGGCGGATTCTGCTCGACGAGTCGTTCGTCGGACACCCGCTTCGGAAGGATTTTGTCGACCAGCGACCGGAGCACCGTCGCGTCACGAGGGAGGACTACCAGCCGTGACCGATATCTCCGAGTTCCGGGACCTTCCGAGCGACCTGGGTGAGCATGAACTCATCGTCAACATGGGACCCAGCCATCCCTCGACCCACGGTGTCCTCAGAGTGATTCTGCGCGTGGACGGCGAGACCATCGTCGACACCAAGCCCGACATGGGTTTCCTGCACCGGTGTTTCGAGAAGCTCTGCGAGGGCTGGACCTATCCCCAGATCGCCCCGCTCACCGACCGCACCGACTACGTGGCGGCCATGACGAACGAGTTGGCTTATGTTATCGCCGTGGAAAGGCTGGCTGAGATCGAAGTTCCCGAGAGAGCCCAGGTTATCCGGGTCATCGTGGCCGAGTTGCAGAGAATCGCCAGCCACTTGGTCTGGCTGGCCTCTCTGGCCAACGACCTCGGCGCGACGACCCTGTTCCTCTACTGCGTCCGCGAACGCGAGCACATTCTTGACCTATTTGAGGCTTTGACCGGGGCCCGCCTGACCTACAGCTACATGCGCATCGGAGGCGTCAGAAAGGACCTTCCGCCCGGTTTCGTCGAGAAGACGCGGGCCTTCCTCAAGCTGATGCCGTCCCGGCTCCGCGAGTATGACAGGCTCTTTCTCAAGAACGCCATCTTCCTGGCCAGGGTGAAGGGTGTCGGCCGGATGACGGCCGAGGAGGCCATCGCCTACGGCGCCAGCGGCCCGACTCTGCGCGCGTCCGGGGTAGACTTCGACATCCGCCGCGACGAGCCGTACGCCGCTTACGGGCGGTTTGAAATCGGTGTTCCGCTCGGGAAGTCCGGAGACGTTTACGACCGCTGCATCTGCCGCTTCAAGGAGATGACGGAGAGTCTCAAGATCATTGAACAGGCCCTGGCGATCCTGCCGGCCCTGCCCGAGGGCGAGATCCAGACCAAGCTGCCTCGGGTCTTCAAGCCACCGGTCGGCGACATCTACTCCCGCGTGGAGTCCCCTCGGGGTGAGGTGGGCGTCTACCTTGTCTCCGACGGCGGCCCGAACCCCTACCGGCTGAAGTGGCGCGCGCCTTCCTTCATTCACCTTGAGGCTCTCCCGCTCATGTGCAACGGCCATATGATCGCGGACGTGGTGGCCAACATCGCTTCGATCGACATCATCCTGGGAGAGGTGGACCGGTAGAGAATGACTCAACTCGGCGAGTTCCTCCAAGGGCTCTTCGACCAGATCCACCTGGCGGCCTCGGGCAGCCCCTTCTGGGCCGGATTCTTCAGCCTGGGATGGAGTCTTCTTAAGTTCGTCGTGGTCATTGTGTTCATGATCCTGAACACGCTCGTCCTGGTCTGGCTGGAGCGGAAGCTCAGCGCTCGCCTCCAGAGCCGGCTCGGGCCGATGCGCACGGGCCGGCCGCACGGCTGGCTCCAACTCATCGCCGACACCCTCAAACTCCTGGGCAAGGAGGACATCGTGCCGCGGGCGGTGGACCGGGCCCTGTTCATCATCGCTCCGGCGGTCGTGTTTACGTCCGCCATCCTGGTCTTCGTCGTGGTTCCCATGGGCCCGCGGACCATCGTCAGCGACCTCAACATCGGCATGCTCTACCTGGCGGCGGCGACGTCCTTCACTGTCATCGGTGTCCTCATGGCCGGCTGGGGCTCCAACAGCAAGTGGTCACTCCTGGGCGCCATGCGGGGCGCGGCTATGCTTATAAGCTACGAGGTCCCGATGGTCCTGGCCGTAATCGGCGTGGTGATGCTGTCCGGTTCGCTTTCGACCAACGCCATTGTCGGGGCGCAGTCGCGGACCTGGTTCGTGCTGCTCCAGCCCCTGGGGTTTCTCGTCTTCCTGGCGGCCCTGTTCGCCGAACTCAACCGGGTGCCGTTCGACCTGGCCGAGGCGGAGTCGGAGCTTGTCGCCGGGTACAACGTGGAGTACAGCGGCTTGCGGTTCGCCTTCTTCTTCCTGGCCGAGTACGTCAACCTCCTGGCTCTGGCGGCCATCGGGGTGACCCTCTACTTCGGCGGCTGGCAAGGGCCCCTGCTGCCGCCGTTTGTCTGGTTCATGATCAAGACCTACGCCTTCGTGCTCCTGGTCATGTGGATCCGCTGGACCCTACCGAGGGTGCGCGTTGATCAGCTCATGTCCTTCGGGTGGAAAGTGCTGCTCCCGGCGGCCTTGATCAACCTGGCCGTCACGGGCGTCTACTTGCTCTTGGTCTAGAGTGTGCCTTTGCCTTGGTCCGTCTAGAGTGGCATTCGGGAGGCCGTGAGGATGCGCAGCCTGATTTCGGTTTTCACGGGTCTCTGGAGCTTCGTCTCCGGCATGTGGGTCACTCTTCTCAACGGCCTCCGCCGGCCGGTGACGTTCCAGTACCCCGAGAAGTACTACGTGCCCCTGGAAGGTTTCCGCGGGCACCCGGCCCTTATCACGGACCCGACCACGGGGCAGCCCAAGTGCACGGCTTGCCTCCTTTGCGCCAAGGCCTGCCCGCTTGGGATCATCCACATTGAAGTCGGGCAGCGCGAGGACAAGAAACGCTTTCCCACGGCCTGGAACCTCGAGTTCGGGCGGTGCATGGTCTGTAACCTGTGCGTCGAGGCTTGTCCCTTTGGGGCTCTGGCGATGTCGCCCGAGTACGAGTTGTCCGAGTACCGGCCCCAAGACTTGCTCTACGACCTGGAGCGGCTCAAGCTACCCGCGGGCGGTGTCGAGGCCGGCCACCTCGACGGCAGTGTCACCCGTGTCGACTTCGCCGGAGGTGACCGCGCGTGAGTTTCCTTGACGAGTTCGTCCGCTTCCTGCCGACGCTGGGGTTCCTCACCCTCGCGGTCGTCATCCTTGGTTCGGCTTGGATGGTCAGCCAGGCCAGGCGGATCACTCACGCCGCCTTCTTCATGGTCCTGGCCTTCACCGGCGTGGCCGGAGTCTTCATCCTCCTGGGGGCCGACTTCCTGGCCGCCAGCCAGGTGCTCATCTACGTGGGGGCCATTGCCATCATGTTCCTCTTCGCCATCATGGTCTCCGACCTGAAGGAGCTGTCCGACAACCCCGCAAGTCGCGGGGATGAGGCGGGAGCGGAGGATGCGGAGGACCTCGCCGGCGTGGCCACGGCCTCGCGTCCCGCGCGTCCCCGACGGGGTTCTTGGATCGTTCTCTCCGGCTTGGTGGCCGCGGGCTTTGCCGGACTGGTTCTGGCGGCCTTCGGGCGGTCCGGTCTGTCGTCCGTGCGTATCGCCGCGGCTGCGGGGGATCCGACCACCGCGCCCATTGGAAACGCCCTGTTCACGACCTTCCTGGCCCCGTTTGAGGTGGCTTCCATCGTGCTTCTGGCGGCTCTGGTCGGGGCCATCGTCATCGCCGCCCCCGAGGACGACCGGCCGGGGGACGCCGGAGGCGGTCCGGAGGCGGTCGGCGAGAGGGAGGCCAGGCCATGATCGACCTCAACTACGCCATCGTCCTGGGCGTTCTGCTCTTCGCGGTGGGGCTCTACGGCGCCTTGCGTTCGACCAACGCCGTGCGCATCTTGATGTGCATTGAACTCATGCTCAACGCGGTCAATCTTATCTTTGTAACTTTTTCGCGCCTGCTGGCGGCGGTCTCGCCTCCTCCATTGGGTGGGACGTCGCAAGCCCTGCTGTCCGGGCAGGTTTTCGCTGTCTTTATCATGACCGTGGCGGCGGCCGAAGCGGCGGTCGGGTTGGCGATCATCTTGCAGATCGTGCGGCAGCGCGGGGTTGTCCACATCGACAAGATCAACCTTCTCAAGGGTTAGGTAAGGTGGTCTTTACATGACTCTGCTCGGGAACATCTGGATAGTACCGGCCCTGCCCCTTTTCTCGTGGGTCCTGATCACCTTTTTCAACCGGCGCCTTGGGCCGCAGGCCGCCTACGTGGGAACGGCGGCGGTCCTGGCCTCGCTGGCCCTCTCGGTGGCGGCTTTCGTGGCCCTGCTGGAGAATGGTGGACTGCCGGTCACGAGCGGGGGACGCTGGCTTTCCTTTGGGTCGGTCAATCTCGACATGGGCCTGGCCGTGGACAATCTCGCGGTCGTCATGCTCTTGGTCGTGTCCATCGTCAGTTCGGCCGTGCACGTCTACTCGCTCGGCTATATGCGCGGCGACAGGCGCTACGAGCGCTTCTACGGGACGCTGGGCCTCTTCACCTCGGCCATGCTCCTTCTGGTCCTGGCCGACAACTTTCTGCTCCTTCTCATCGCCTGGGAGATCATGGGCCTGTGCTCCTACCTTCTCATCGGCCACTGGTTTGAGGAGGCTTGGCCCCGGATGGCTTCGATGAAGGCCTTCATGACCACTCGCGTGGGCGACGTGGCCATGATGATCGGCATCTGGCTGCTCTTCAGCCAGGCTCACACCTTCAACATCGCCGAGATCACGCGGCTGGCCGGCGCCGGCGAGTTCAGTCCGGCGGTAGTCACTCTGGGAGCGCTCCTCCTCTTCGGCGGGGCGATGGGCAAGTCGGCCCAGTTCCCGCTTCACGTCTGGCTGCCGGACGCCATGGCCGGTCCGACCCCGGTCAGCGCTCTCATCCATGCCGCGACCATGGTCGCCGCCGGCGTCTACCTGGTGGCCCGCTCCTACGGCATTTTCCTGCACGCCCCCCAGGCATTGCTCGCGGTGGCCGTTGTGGGCGGGTTCACGGCCCTTTTCGCCGCGACCATCGCCACGGTCATGACGGACATGAAGAAGGTCCTGGCCTACTCGACCATCAGCCAACTCGGCTACATGATGCTTGGCCTCGGGGTCGGCGGGTTCGTGGCCGGCATCTTCCACCTCGTGACCCACGCCTTCTTCAAGGCCCTTCTCTTTCTGACCGCGGGCAGCGTCAGTCACGCCGCGGGCACTCTGGAGGTCCACCAGATGGGCGGTCTTTCAAGGAAGATGAAGACCACCTTCTGGACCTTCATAATTGGCGGCCTGGCCTTGGCGGGCATTCCGCCGCTCGCCGGCTTCTGGTCCAAGGACGAGATTCTCGTCGAGGCTTTCAGGTCCGGGCATTCGGTGCTCTTTTGGATGGCCGTGGTCACGGCCTTTTTGACGGCCTACTACATGACCAGACTCACCTGCCTGGTCTTTCTGGGCAAGCCGCGGGACAAGCACGTCTATGAACACGCTCACGAGTCCCCTCGGACCATGACCGGTCCGTTGGTCATCCTCGGGATGCTGGCCATAGTGGCCGGCCTGCCGGGCTCGCCGCTCATGGGTGGCTGGCTCGGAAAGTTCCTGGAATTCAACAGGTCTCTACCCGGCCTTGTCTCGCTTGGCCCGGAGAGCGCGGCCGCCGCCCAGGCCGTGGAAGGGGCCGTGGAAGCGGCCGGACACGGGGGCGGAACGGTCTTGCCCATCGCCCTCGGCGCGGCCGTCCTGGGCATCCTCATAGGCTACGGCTTCTACGGACTCGGACTGGTCAGACGGGAGAGCCTCATCCGGGCTTTCCGGCCCATCTACTCCCTGGTGAAGAACAAGTACTACATCGACGAGATCTACTCGGCTGTCTTCGTTCGCCCGGCCGTTCGCCTGGCCGAGTTGTGCGGGCTGATAGACAATAAGGTCATCGACGGCGTCGTGAACGGCGTGGGGGCGGTGACGGTGGAGGTCTCGGCCGCGGCGGGTGAGTTCGACAACACCGTCGTCGACGGGGCGGTCAACGGAATAGGGAGCGGGACGGTGGCGGCCGGCCGGCAACTCCGCCGGGTCCACACCGGTTACGTGCAGTCCTACATGGTGGCCATCTACGCGGGGGCGGCGGTATCGCTGGCCCTGCTTCTGTGGTTTCTGTTCGGGCGCTGAACGGGAGGAAAGGACATGTCGGGCTTTCCCTACTTGACTCTCATGGTTTTCGCACCCCTCCTCGGGACCGTGATGCTTCTCATGATCCCGAAGGACAGGGTCGAGATCATCAAGCGGGTGGCGGCCTTCTTCGCTTTCGTGCCCCTCGCCTTGTCGGTCTTCATCTGGGCGGTTTGGGGGTCCACGCCGGTCGAAGTCTATGGCCTGCGCCTCATGGAGCAATTCGATTGGATTCCCAGCTTGGGCATTTCCTACTTCCTCGGAACCGACGGCGTGAGTTTCCCGCTCGTCTTCCTGACGGCCCTCATGTCCTTCGTCGCCGTCGTCGCCGCCTGGGGCATGATTAAGGAGAAGGAGCGGGCCTTCTTCGCCCTCCTCCTGCTCCTGGAGACCGGGATGATGGGCGTTTTCCTCTCCCTGGACTACATCCTGTTCTACGTTTTCTGGGAGATCGTCTTGGTCCCGATGTACTTCCTCATCGGTATCTGGGGCGGACCGCGGCGCGAGTACGCGGCCCTGAAGTTCTTCATCTACACCTTAATCGGCAGTGTCATCATGCTCGTCGGTATCCTGGCCCTCTACTTTATGGCCGGGGCGCGAACTTTCAACATGATGGCCATCATGCCTCTGGCCGACAGCATCCCGCTCCTGGCCCAGAGGTGGATCTTCGTGGCCCTGTTCCTGGGCTTCGCCGTCAAGGTGCCTGTTTTCCCATTCCACACCTGGCTTCCGGACGCCCACGTGGAGGCCCCCACGCCCATCAGCGTGGTCCTGGCCGCCGTTCTCCTGAAGATGGGCACCTACGGCTTCTTCCGGGTCAGCTACCCGACTCTGCCGGTGGCGGCCAAGTACTTCAGCCTGGCCATCGCCGCCCTGGGTCTTATCAACATCATCTACGGCGCGCTAGTGGCCATGGCCCAGAAAGACCTCAAGAAACTGGTGGCCTATTCGTCCATCAGCCATATGGGCTTCGTGCTCCTGGGCCTGGCCGCCGCGACGCCGCTGGCTCTGAATGGCGCGATGTTCATGAACATTTCCCACGGTCTCATCTCAGGGATGTTGTTTCTCATGGTCGGGGCCATCTACCAACGCACCCACACCCGAGAGATCGCCAAACTCAGCGGTATCTACGTGACCTTGCCGGTGGTGGCCACGATCACGGCCTTCTCCTTCTTCGCCAACCTGGGCCTGCCGGGTCTGGCGGGATTCGTCTCGGAGTTCTTCGTTCTGGCCGGAACCTTCCCGGTGAGCTACATCTGGGTGGTCATGGCCGCCCTGGGGATGCTGATCGTGGCCGGCTTCAACCTCTGGATGATGCAGAGGGTGCTCATGGGCGAAGGGCGGGCGGAGTACGCCGGACTGCGCGACGCGACCCCGCTGGAGATTTTCACCTACGTTCCGGTGGTCGCTCTCATCGTTGTCCTCGGCGTGGCGCCGGGCCTGCTCATGAGTTTCCTGAACGGGCCGGCGCAGAGCCTCTTCCAGCGGTTGGGAGGTATGTGAGTTGGACTTCGGCCTGATCCTGCCCGAACTGATCGTCGCGGGCACCGGCATAGCCGCCCTGCTGCTGGACCTCTTCCTGGCCCCGACGCCGGAACGGAAAGAGGGAACCCCGGGCCGCGGGCGGGCCATCGCCTCGGATGCGGCAGCCCCGGGCCGTGGGCGGGCTGTCGCTGCGGAGGCGGGGGCGAGGAGCGCCCCGGCGGAGGGCGTGGCCGCTCGCCGCGCCGCCGACCTGGCGGGCAAGCACCGCGCGGCCCCCGATCCGACGGCGAAACGGCGGGCAGTAGGGTATCTCAGCTTGGCCGGTCTTGTGGCGGCCCTGGTCTTCGCCGTCCGTCTGGTGGCTGTGGCCCAGAGCGGGCCCAACGGCGGCGCTCCGGTTATCACCGGGCCGCTGGCGGGGATGCTGGTCGTGGACCCGCTGGCCGTTCTGCTCAAGATTACCTTCATCGCCGTCGGCATCGGCGTGAGTCTGCTGGGGGTTGACTTCGCTCTGAAGCGGGGGATGCCGGTGGGGGAGTTCTTCGCCCTCACGCTCTTTGCCGTCCTGGGTATGATGCTCATGGCCGCCTCGCGCGACCTGATCATGATCTACCTCGGCCTTGAGACCACGGCCATATCCTGCTACGCCCTGGCCGGCTTGCTTCGCGGCGACCCCAAGTCGGGCGAGGCGGCTCTTAAGTATTTCCTGACCGGGGCCCTGGCCTCGGCCATCATTCTCTTTGGCATGGCCCTGGTCTACGGCGGCACGGGGACCACGAACCTCTCCGCCCTGCCGGGGCACGGCGCGGTTCTCCTGGGTGAGGGCGGCCTCTTCCCGCAGGCCAAGCCCATTGCCCTGGTCGGCTTGGTCATGCTCATCGCCGGTTTCGGCTTCAAGCTGGCGGCGGTGCCGTTCCACTTCTGGGCCCCCGACGCCTACGAGGGCGCCCCGACCCCGGTGACGGCCTTCTTCTCGATTGGCCCCAAGGCGGCGGCCTTCGCCGCGGCCCTCCGCATTTTCGGGCCGGTGCTGATGATCTCCGGACCGGCGCGGGCCGGTGGGCCGACGTCAACCGTCTTGGCTCTCCTCTTCACCATCCTGGCTGTGGTGACGATGACCGTCGGCAACCTGACGGCCTTGAGTCAGAAAAACATTAAGCGCATGCTGGCCTATTCGTCCATTGCCCACGCCGGCTACCTCATGGTCGGCTTCGCCGTGGCCAGCCCGCTCGGCTACGCGGCCATGATCTACTACCTCCTGGCCTACGCGGCCACAAACTTGGGTGTCTTCGCCGTGGTCATCTGGCTCAACAACCGCGGAACCGGGGACGACATCTCCGACTACGCCGGGCTTGGACGGCGGGCGCCCCTGGCCGCCCTGGCCATGGTCATCTGCTTCCTGTCCCTCATCGGCATCCCGCCCACGGCCGGTTTCTTCGGCAAGTTCTACCTCTTCCTGGCCGCGATAGGTGGGGGCATGACCTGGCTGGCCGTGGTCATGGTCATCAATACCGCCATCTCCGTGGGCTATTACTACGGCGTGGTGAGGCAGTTGTACCTGGTGGGCGCGGGGACCAGGAGCGAGGGCGTGGCGGCGGGGGTGAGCGCGGCTGGCGTGTCCGGTGATGGCGCGGTCGCGGTGAGCGCGCCTGGCGAGGCGGCTCCGGCTGCGGCCCCGGTAGCGGTCCCGACCACCCCGGTCAAGGGCACCCCGCTCGTGGGCCTGGCCCTGGGGATCGCCGTGGCGGCCATTCTGGTCTTGGGGTTCCTGTTCGAGCCCTTGGCCAGGCTGGCTGGTCTGGCGGGGGTGGGGCTGTAGGTTGACCCAGCGAGGAAGGCGAGGCTGCCGCCCAAGCAGGGGTGACGACGGTCGCCCACCCAGGGGACGCGCAAGTTACCTCTTGGGTTTGATGCGCCCGCAGTGCAGGCACTGGTCGGCCGTGTTGGGATTGTCGAGACCGCAGTATGGACAACGCCAGGGCATGTAGGCCACCTCCCATGAAACTTCCCTTTTCCACCAGAACGTGGGGATACCTTTCGCATGGCGGCAAGGTCCTATGGCCCGGTCTGGGAGGCGGGGGAGCCTCGGAGTGGATCGGAAGCTGACGCCTACCGCTGTCTTCGAGCTTCTGCCCGCAGCCTACCACAAGATCTCCGGCCTCTGGCGTGGCCTTGACTCGCACCTGGCCATCTCTTCCATCATCGCCGGTCGGGCGCCGGGGCGCATTGTCGTGGACGACCCCGTGCGGCCTACCGCCGGTCTCATCTGGGATCGGAAGATCATCTTCTTCGTGGGTGGGAGTGCGGCCGTGGGTGGGAGTGCGGCTGCGGACGGGAATGCAGCTGCGGGCGGGAACGCGGCTGCGGGCGGGAACGCGGCCGGGTTGGGCGGCGTAGCGCTGAGAGCATTCCTGGCCGCCCTAGGCGGCGAGATCGACTATGCGGCAGCCGAGGTCGGGGCGCGCTACAGCCGCTGGTTTCGTGTTGTTTGCCCTCCGGGCTGGGAACCCCTCGTGGAAGAGAGCCTTCGCCCGTTCGCCCCGCGCCGGGCGCGGCGAGTGCTCTGCGCCTACCGTCGCCGCGGGCCTCGCCTGGACTGGCGGGCCATGCTCCCGCCGGGCTTAGTCTCGTGGAGGTTGACGATACTCTCCTGAACCGGGCCGAGATCGCCGGCTTGGCCGGGCTGCGCGAGGAGATTCTCGGCGCCTGGCGCGGGCTGGAGGTCTTCCTGTGTTACGGTTTCGGTTTCGCGGTCCTCGACGGCGACTCGCTCGCGGCCTGGTGTCTATCGGAGTTCAACAGCCCCGGACGGGTCGGTTCCTCGGGTCCGCGGTGCGAGATCGGCATCGAGACCTTGCCTGATTACCAGCGACGGGGTCTAGGCGCCTGCGTGGGCTCGGCCTTCGTTGAGCGATGCCTGGCTCTCGGAGCAACCCCCTACTGGCACGCGGCGGCTGAGAACGCAGCCTCCCTGGCCCTGGCGGAAAAGGTGGGGTTTGAGAGGGCGGGGGAGTATGGGGTTCTGAGGCTATTCCATGGGGAGCCGCTCACGTCGCGATAGTCCTGCAGCACGAGCACGGCGACAGCGGAAGGGCTTGGGTCGGCTCGATCGTCACCTGCGTCCGGCTGGCCCACTCTATCTGGAACCCCGCGGTGTGCCGGGCCAGCGCCAAGGTCCTCTTTGAGGTGGCTCATCAGGAGCGTCGCCAGGCACCTGGGCCCGGAAGAGACCCTCGTTCATCTCCTCCAGGACCCTGGGCGGTTCGTGGGTTCTGGACCAGCTATGGGCGGTCAGGTCCTGGGTCTGGCCGGGCAACTGAGCGAACGGAGGAGGCTCTCTCGCGCGGGCCGGTTCAAGACAGCGCGAGAACCTCGAGGTCAAGGAACTCGTAGTGGGCGACGGTGAGAAGCGGGAGACCGTGCTCGCCAGGGTGAAGGAGGAACTCCGGAGGATCGGAGATCCCAAGGGGGAACCCCACACCAAGGCCTGCTGCGCGCTTGTCGCTCGCCCTACCCCGGGCCGCTACGTCAAGACCGACAAGAAGGGCCAGCCCATGCTGGAGCCCGCCAAGGTGTCGCCCTCGGCTACAAACAGCTTCACGAGGTGGAGGACGCCTTCCCGAACCCTCAAGACCACCCTACCTGCTCCTCGTACGCGTAGCCTGGCCTCCTCCTACCCAGCTTGCGAAGGTGCGGGGGCATTGCGTTGGAGGAGAGTCCTTCGCGGGCACCGGGTCACCACAGGCGGGAGATGCGACCACGAAAGAAAGAGCATATGGAAGGAGTCGCCACGGCAGGAAGTTGCTGGTCCCTATCAAAGAAGAACCGCGCAGGGATCTGAGTAGGGTAGGGAGGGCTAGCCATGGTCGGGATGTTTGGCTTGCGAAAGCCTCTGGTCAGAATCCTCTCCGGGTTGGCGAGCGCAATGTTGGTAGTTCTGTGCCTCCTTCCGGCGCAGCCGCGCGTTGAGGCTGCGGGACTCGGCATCGGCGCCACGGCAATGGTCGCAGGGACTGGCGGGGAGGGTCTCAAGCTCAGAAGCGGCCCGGCGTTGAGTTCAAACGCGATTGGCAAGAACCCGGACGGTACAATCGTGACGGTCGTTGGCGGTCCGAGAAGCGCTGACGGGTACACGTGGTGGCAGATCAAGAGTCCGATCGGAACCGGCTGGAGCGCCGGGACCTGGCTACGTCTGGCGTCTCCCGAACAGCCTGTGACGAAACCACCGGCTCAGGCGAAACCACCACTGGCTCCGACGATTCTCGAGCCGGGCAAGACGTCCTTGACAGTGGCGGGATCGTGCATTCGGACCCTGACGCCTACGCTGACCTGGCGACTCGCGCAGGGCGCCACGGACGCCACGAGGTACTCTGTGACGATTAGCGAGTACCCGTATGGCTCGGCCAACATCCGCTACAGCAAGGACTCGTTGACCGGGATATCGACGAGAGTCCCGCCAGGCGTGCTCGAATGGGAGAAGAAGTATCGCTGGAACATGCAGGCGTACAGCAGCGGGTTATCGAGTTCCGTGTCCAATACCCTCTATCTATGGACGTACCAGGACAACGCGGAGATCGCAAGAATGCTGGTGGACGCGGCAACTAGGCACGGAGTCCCGCCCGTTCTGCTGAAGGCCATTGCATATCATGAATCTAGGCAAGGATCGCGCGGATGGAATCAGTACGGGACTGACGGGTCGCCGTTGGTCAACAACAACGGCAGCTCGGTCGATGTCGGCATCATGCAGATTAATGTGCCGAGCCGCAATTCCTCGGATTACCGTAGAGTGGCAAACAGCGTGCTCGCCAACATCGATGCGGGTGCAAAAACCCTGGCCGACAAGTGGGACACGTCACAGATAGGCGAGTGGTCCAAGGATGACCGCAGACTGATTGAGAATTGGTGGCACGCCACGATCTTCTACAACTCCGGGAAACCCGGACTCGACAACCGCTCCTACGCCAAGGACGTTCGGTCAATTATGAGGCAGCCGCCGGCTGACATCAGCGGGTACACCCAGCCCTTCGAGTGGACTTTCCCGACGGATCTCGTCCCACAGTTCCAAAAGACGGACGCCTTCACCGTGGTGAAAGCGGAGCCCGGTCAGGGCGTCTTCCGGTTCCTCACTCTGAAAGGGAAGCGACAGACGTCTCCGCTCGAAGTGAAGGCGAGCGTCCATGACTGGACTCTGCTGCCGACTCAATGAGCCCGTTCCGGTAGCCGTCGCTTTCTCGCAGCAAGTAGTGTGAGCGAACTGCGTTGAACTGGGGACGCAGTTTGCGGAATTGGGGGGACTAGGTCTCCCCTTCACCGCAGTGGGGGCCCTAGTGGAGACTCTAGGGTCCCCTGTTTGTCGATCGGCACGGACCGAGTGGCCAGGCTGTTGTTTCAGCCCGCTGCCAGCTGTCCTTGCCTGCGTGGTGAAGTTGCCCTTGTGTGCGGAAGGCCTCACTCGCCGACGAGATCAGTCGCGTGGCGCGGGCGGTCGAGAAACGGCACAGCCGCTGGTTTCGCATCGTCTGCCTCCCGGAGTGGGAACCCGTCGTGGAGGAGAACCTTCGCGCTGCGTCCCCGCAAAGGGCCCGCCGGGTTCTCATGGTCTACCCCTCCGCTAGACCGCAACCTCGCCAGTGCGGGCCGACCACCGAGCGCAGGTCACCCATCGACCAGAGGCTAGCAGACAACTGGAGGGCTCTACTTCCAGACCCTGGCTCGATTCGACCCCCGGGCATTGGCGTCCTTGGTCGCTCTGCCGGCCCCCCTCTCACCCCCCGGCAGGAAGCCCTCCCCCCACCGTCGAACTGGCCAGTCGGCTTTACTTAGCGCGGCGAAGGAAGTTCGAAGGGAGTTGACCCGGCTTGGCCATTGTCATCAAGAACGGCAGGATCCTCACCATTACACAGGGCACCATCGAGGGCGGGACGGTTCTCATCGAGGGCGGGAAGATCAAGGCCGTGGGCAAGGACGTGACGATCCCCTCCGGCGCCGAAATCATCGACGCCACGGGCAAGTGGGTCACTCCCGGTCTCATCGACTCCCACAGCCACGTGGCCATTTTTGGCGAGCCGTCCGTGGAGTCGACCAACGACGGCAACGAGTGCACCGACCCCATCACTCCGCACGTTCGGGCCCTCGACGCCGTCAACCCGGCCGATCCGGCCATCCCCGACACTCTCTCCGCCGGCGTCACGGCCGTCTGGACCGGCCCCGGCAGCGGCAACGTTATCGGCGGAACCGGCATCGTCATCAAGCTTCACGGCAAGACCATCGATGACATGTTGGTTACCACGGCCCGCGGCTCGATGAAGATGGCCCTGGGCGAGAACCCTAAGCGCGTCTACGGGACCCAGAAGAAGTTCCCGATGACCCGGATGGGTAACGCCGCCGCCCTCCGCGAGGCCCTGGTCAAGGCCCAGAGCTACATGCGGAAGGTCAAGAAGGCCGAGGCCGACGCCGCCCGGGAGTCCAAGGAGAAGAAGACCACGATCGAGCCTGACTATCCCGAGCGCTGTCTCAAGATGGAAGCCCTGATCAAGGTTCTGACGCGGGAGTACCGCTGCCGCATCCACTGCCACCGGGCCGACGACATCCTCACCGCCATCCGCATCGCCGAGGAGTTCAATCTCGACTTCTCCATCGAGCACGCCACCGAGGGCTGGAAGATCGCCGATGTCCTGGCGGCCAAGAAGGTGACCTGCACCATCGGTCCCAACGACCTCACCCGGGTGAAGATGGAGTGCGAGAACTTCAACCTGGCCAACGCGGGCATCCTGGTCAAGAAGGGTGTGCGGGTCTGTATCCAGGTCGACGGGTTCAGTAACACTCGCTGGCTTCCCATCCACGCCGGAATGCTCGTTCGCTACGGGATGCCGGAGGAGGAGGCCATGAGAGCCCTGACCATCAATCCGGCCGAACTCCTGGGCGTGGCCGATCGGATGGGTTCGCTGGAGCCGGGTAAGGACGCCGACGTGGCCATCTTTAGCGGCAACCCGCTCTGCACCCTCAGCCGTTGCGAGAAGGTCTTCATCAACGGGGCCGAGGTCTACGACGCCGTGAAGGCCGGCTTGCCTGAGCCGGGACGGGCTTCCAAGTGCTAGTTGCGGCAAGGACGGAGAGACCGAGGTCCGGGATGGAGGTGGACGCGGCCGTGAGCGATGATGGGCTCCGACCAGTAACCGTCAAGGCCCTGGGCTATCTCTCCAGACGCCTGCCCGGCGGGGGGCCGCTCCAGCTTCGGCCGCCGGCGGCCGGCGACCTCTCGGTGCGGGAGGCCATGCGCCTGGCCGGGTTGCCGGACGAAGAGGTTTTTCTGGTCATCGTCAACGGCAAGCGGGCTACCCTGGACCGGGTTTTAGCCCCTGGAGACGAAGTAACCTTCGTGCCGCCGGTTGCCGGCGGCTGAACTGAGAGGATGACCGGACCATGGCCGGCTTCACCGGTAAGATCTTGCGGGTCGACCTCACCAGCGGACAGGTAACCGTAGAGACTCCGCCCGAGAGCTTCTACCGTCGCTACCTGGGCGGGCGGGGGCTGGCCGCCTACTACCTCCTCCGGGAGGTTCCCCCTGGCGTCGACGCCTTCGACCCGGCCAACCTGTTCATCCTGGCCCCCGGCGTGCTGACGGGGACTCCGCTGGCCGGCGCTTCCCGAGCCGGGGTGGCTTCCCTCTCGCCGCTCACGGGCGGTCTTGGCAGCGCCGAGGGCGGCGGTTTCTGGCCGGCTGAACTGAAGCGGGCCGGCTGGGACGCCATCATTGTCAAAGGCCGGGCCCCTCGTCCCACCTGGATGTGGATCGACGACGACAAGGTCGAACTCCGCGACGGCTCGGCTCTGACCGGCAAGACCACGGGCGAAGTCGAGGCGGTCATCCGGGCCGCCCTCGGCCACGTCCGGATCGCCCAGTGCGGCCCGGCGGCCGAACGAGGCGTGCGCTACGCCAACGTGGTCTTCGACCTCAGCCACTTCGCCGGCCGGTGCGGCAACGGGGCCGTCATGGCCGCGAAGAACCTGCGGGCCATCGCTGTCCGGGGCGCCAAGGCCCCCGAGGTAGCCGACCCGGACAAGGTCAGGGAACTGAGCCGGTACATGGCCACCACCGGGGTGGAGGAGAACAAGGACTTCAGCCAGGGCGGCACGCCCCGCATCGTCCTGCCGCTCAACGCCCAGGGCGGTTTGCCCACCCGCAACTTCCAGCGGGGCGACTTCGAGGGCGCGGCCGACATCGACGGCACGAAGCTCGGCCAGACCCTTCTTGTGGGCACCCACTCCTGCTACGCCTGTCCTCTAGGCTGCAAGCGCAACGTCGCGGCCGAGAAGCCCTACGCTATCGACCCGGCCTACGGTGGTCCGGAGTACGAGACCATTGGCGCCCTGGGCTCTTGCTGCGGGGTGGCGGATCTCGCCGCCGTGTGCAAGGGCAACGAACTCTGCGCCGCCTACGGTCTGGACACCATTTCGACCGGAGTGGCCATCGCCTTCGCCATGGAATGCTACGAGGAGGGCCTCCTCGACCGGGAGGCCACCGGCGGGCTGGATCTTCATTTCGGCAACGGGGCGGCCATGGTCGAGATGATCGAGCGCATCGCCCGGCGCGAAGGGCTGGGCGAGCTTCTGGGCGAGGGTGTGGCCCGGGCGGCCGAGAAGATCGGCGGCCGGGCTCGGGAACTGGCCATGCACGTGAAGGGTCAGGAGATTCCGATGCACGAGCCGCGCCTCAAGCACGGCCTCGGCCTGGGCTATGAGGTCTCGCCGACAGGCGCCGACCACTGCCACAACATCCACGACACCCTCTACACCAAGAGTGTCAGGGGCCTCATGCCCCTGGGCATCCTCGAGCCCCTCCCGGCCGACGACCTCGGCCCGGCTAAGGTTCGTCTCTTCTTCTACAAGGTCAACTGGCAGCACTTCCTGGACTCCGCCGTGATGTGCATTTTCGTGAGTTGGAGCCTGCCCCAGATGGTTGAGATGGTCCGGGCCGTCACCGGCTGGAACACGAGCCTCTGGGAACTCCAGAAGGCGGGGGAGAGGGTGGCCGTCCTAGGCCGACTCTTCAACCTCCGGAGAGGCCTGGGGGCCGAGACCGACCGGCTACCGAGGCGGTTCTTCGAACCCTTCCAGGGCGGCCCCTTGGCCGGAGTGGCCGTCAAGGAGGAGACCCTGGCCCAGGCCAGGCAACTCTACTACGCCATGGCCGGTTGGGACGGAAACGGCGTGCCCACGCCGGCCAAGCTTTCCGAACTGGATTTGGACTGGACGATGGAGTAGGAATCCCCTCCCGGGCGTTTCCTCGACATTCACGGACCCTCTGACCCAACAAAGTTTTCTTAGATTCGTCACGCCTCGGCAGGAAGTACCAAGTTTTCCAACTACTATACGACATGGAATGCGCTTACCAAGAATTCTGCCGAAGACTGTTTTTGACGATGGGGGGCTCGGTTCGGCTCGACGGGCTGGCGTTGAGGGAGGTGACACCAAGTGACGTACGAGAGGCCCACTCTCAATGAAGTTGAGATCAACATCAAGGCCGACAAGATCCTGATGAGCATCCACGTTTGTAATTAGCTTCCCTGTCTGTAGCACCCGATAGAGTAATCAAAAACAGCTACAGCTGAACAGTACGGACCGAGCCCCCTCCATTTGGTTAGGCTGCAAAACTCGGGAGGGCTGTTCATGGACCAGCTGGAGGCAAGACCGAACCGCCTGTCGCACGTTAAGGCAAGACCACAGGAACAGCAGTTGTCCTTGTTCAACACGCAGACCGCCGAGTTCTTTGTTCTGAACAGCACCGGCAGGTTTGTCTGGGAGGCCTGTGACGGGACAAACACGGTCGGCGGGATTGTTGAGAAGCTGATTGAGGCCTGTGCTACCCCGCCCGAGAGAAGCGAGGTCGTCAGGGACGTGGGCGTTCTCGTCGAGGAGATGAAGGACAAGGGGCTGGTCCGGTGGTAGCCGAACCGAAGGAGAAGAGGGAAAAGGATGGCTGACATCTCTATCGTCAACTCAACGACGATTGACCAACCGACCAGCGCGGAGGTCGGCAAGCCGCTGGCGGCCTTTCCCGTCGGACCGCTGATGATTGCCGCGGTTCTTGAAAAGCAGGGCTACGACGTGGAGTTCATGGACTACCAGACCTACGGGGTTCCGCGTAAGCCCAGTGTCGAGTCCTTTCTAACCTATCTCGAGCGGGTCTCCGCGCCGATCATCGGGATAGGGGTCATCAGCAGCAGTCTTCCCACGGTCCTGGCCACTCTGGTCAAGTACAGGGCTACTCACCCCGGTAAGCTGGTCATTCTGGGAGGTCCCGCCGCCAGCGACACCGCGCGAGAAATTGTCGAGAAGTTCCCGGTGGATATCGTTGTCCGTGGGGAAGGCGAGATCACCATCCAAGAACTCATGCGGGCCATCGAGGATGGAGCGGATCTTGCCTCCGTAGCCGGAATTACCTACCGGAGCAACGGTGGCGTGCTTGAAAACCCCGATCGCGAACGCATCCTGGACTTGGAGATCCTTCCCCTGCCCGCCTACCACAAGATCAATCTGGCTGATTATGGTCGAAGGGCGACCATTATGTCCGCCCGGGGTTGTCCCTATCAGTGCACCTTCTGCACATCACGGGCGATCTGGGGTCATCGTGTCGTTTACCGAGATGTAAAAAGCATTGCCAACGAACTTAGCGCGATTAAGGAGCACGTCGACTCGGTCGACTTCGCCGACGACACTCTCGTCCTCAGCCAGAGCCGGGTCTTCAGCCTGCTCGACGCCCTGAAAGAGGCTGGGGTCGGGCTACGCTGGCGCTGCAACGGTCGGGTAGATCACATGACCGACGAGCTGCTCAAGCGGATGGCCGATGACGGGTGCGAGCAGATGCTTCTGGGGTTGGAGTCGGGATCTAACCGTGTCCTGGAACGGATCAAGAAGAAGTTTACGGTCGAGCAGGCTCTGGCGACCTACAAGAAGACCAGCCAGTACGTTTCGCTCGACGTTTCGTTTATCTGGGGCTTCCCCTTTGAGACAATGTCCGACTTCCACGAGACTCTCATGGCCCTGGCCGATGTCAGTCGGATACCCGGCGCCGCCCTTCATGGTCATTTGCTCTGTGCCTTCCGAGGGTCGGCCCTCTACGAGGAGTTCGGCGATCTGATCCGGTTTTCCGACGACTTCTACCCAACCCAGCGTGCCTTTCTACCGACCGACCGCCTCTCCAACTACCCTGAGCTGGTGGAGCTAATCAAGGCCCACCCCCGGCTGTTTGCCTCCTACTACTACTACGACCATCCCGAGCTGGCCCAGAAGCGGGAGCTAATTGATCGCATCTGGCCGGCGGGCAAGGAGGGCCGATAACTGTTGCCCGACATCACCATTGTCAATGCGACAATCGAGGGCCGACCCAATTGTGTGCCCACGGGGCCGCTCATGATTGTGGCCGTTCTCGAGCAGGCGGGATACGATGTCGAGTTTCTTGACTACCAGACCTACTCCGCCCTGCGCAAACCCAGCGTCGACACGTTTTACGAGTTTCTGCGGACCGCCTCCGGTTCGATAATCGGCATCAGTGTCCTGGCCGGCAACCTGCCGACCGTTCTCGGGGCCGTGCAGCGGCTGAAGAACACTCAACCCCGAAAGACGGTCATTCTGGGTGGTCCGACGGCAAGCGACAGTCCCCAGGGAATCCTGGAGGCATTCCCGGTCGACATCGTGGTCAGGGGTGAGGGGGAGGCCACAGTTGTAGAGCTGGTTCGAGGGCTGGAGGATGGTATCGACCTCAAGGACGTAGCCGGTATCACCTACCGTGCCGGCGGCGACATCCATTCGACTCCGAACCGGGCCCGCATCCAGGACCTGGACTCCCTTCCCCTTCCCGCCTATCACCAGATCGATTTCGCCGACTACGGCGCCGGCCTGCACCTCATGACCTCGCGGGGCTGCCCCTACGAGTGCGGTTTTTGCGGCACTCACTCCACCTGGGAACGGACGGTCACCTACCGCAGCATTGACAGCGTTGTGCGTGAGGTCGCCTCCGTCAGGGACATGATTCGGATGCTGACCTTCTGCGACGACAACCCCGCTCTCCGGGCGGAGCGCATCTTTGAACTCTGCCGGTGTCTGCGGAAGGAGAACATCCGGCTGCCCTGGTCGAGCTACGGTCGGGTCGACCATATGGACGAAGACATGGTCCGGACCATGGCCGCTCACGGGTGCGTGGAAGTGTTTTACGGTGTGGAATCGGGCTCAGACGCCGTCTTGAGCCGGCTTAACAAGAGGTTCCGATTTGAGGAAGCTCAAGCCTGCCTGAAGATGAGCGCTCGTCATATCGGACAGGTTAACGCCTCGTTCATCTGGGGGTTCCCCTACGAGAGCCTGGAGGACTTCTATGACACGCTCATGGCCGTGGGTGAGGTTGAGCGCACTAAGGGTGTGACTCCCTACCTTTACTTGCTGGGGCCCCTGCCGAAGACACCGATTTATAGAGAGTTCGGCCACCTGACCCGTTTCTCGGAGGATTTCTACCCGCACGTGACCACCATCCCGGTCAGGGAACGCCTGGGCGACTTTCCGGAGGTGGTGGAACTGGTGATCCGACATCCGAGCCTCTTCACGGGTTTCTACCATTATGATCATCCCGAGCTTCCGGCCAAGCGGAAGGTCCTCGAGAGCCTGGGCCTGCGCAAGAAAGCTGACCAGGCGACGACGGCAGACGGAGCGCCCTAGCCGTGGCCGCCGATATCGCCATCTTGAACTCAAGCCTGGGCCTGGTGTCCAGCGGCATCCCGATCGGGCCGCTTATGATCACGGCCGTGCTCCAGGAGAACGGCTTCACGGTGAGCTTCCAGGACTATCAGACCTTCCAGGCCGCGGACAAGCCTTCGGTCGAGCGCTTCCTGTCCTTCATGGATGTACCGGAGAGCCTGATCGGCATCAGTGTCATGTGCACCGCTCTGCCAACCGTCCTCGGGGCCGTAAGCCGGTTCAAGACCCTCAGGCCGGACACGACCGTGATCCTCGGCGGCCCCAGCCCGACGGACGCCCCCCACGAAATCATGGACAGCTTCCCCGTTGACATCATCGTCCGCGGGGAAGGTGAGGAGACGATCGTCGAACTGACGCGGGCCCTCAAGAGCGGCGGGGCGCTGGACTCGATCAAGGGCATCACTTTCCGGCGCGACGGCCGGGTCCTATCCACGCCGGATCGGCCGAGGATCGAAGACCTGGACCGCCTGCCTCTTCCGGCCTATGAACACGTTTCGTTCGACGACTACGGCCGCCAAGCCCTGATCATCACTTCACGGGGGTGCCCGTATCGCTGTTCGTTTTGTAGCAGCCACTCGATCTGGCAGCGACGCATGACCTACCGCGGGGCCGAGCACGTGACCAGAGAACTGAAAAGACTCCAGGGTGAGATTGATCGCTACGCCTACTACGATGACACGTTCGTTCTGGACCCTCAGCGGGCGGTGGCCTTGCAGCGGCAGGTTCTAGACAGCGGGATCGGCCTTCCCTGGAGCTGCAGCGGCCGGGTCAACCACATGACCCGGGACTTCTTAACCGAGTTGCGCGACTTGGGCTGCCAGGAGATCTTCTATGGTTTGGAATCGGGAAGCGATCGCGTTCTCAAGCTCATTAGTAAGCAGTTCACCAGCGCGGAAGCGGAGCGGGTAGTTCTTGAGTCGGCCCAGATCCTGCCCAAGGTTCACACATCGTACATGTGGGGCTTCCCCTTTGAAACGATGGACGACTTCTTTGCCACTATGCTCGTCTTGACCAGGGACATGCAACTGGACAACGTGAGGCCGCAGATAACTCTCTTGACTCCACTCCCAGCATCACTCCTGGCCCAGGAGTATTCGGCGTCCCTGGCCTTTTCGCCTGACTGGCAGAGAGGTGTCTCCCAATTGCCGGGGGACCGCCTTCAGAGGTATCCGGAGCTGGTTCGGCTGATCGATGAGCATCCGAGGGTCTTTACCTCCTTCTACCACTACGAGCACCCGGAGCTCACGTCCAAGAGGACCATCGTCGAGAAACTAGCTCACAACTTCTCCGCGAAGGGGGGCTAGGGACCATGCCTGACATGGCCGTCATCAACTCCACCCATTCCAGTGGCGATCCTTCCCTTCCGCAGGGGCCGCTCATGATCGTATCCACCCTTGAGGCCCAGGGTTACGAGATGGAGTTCCACGACTACCAGACCCAGCACATGCCTGACCAGGGCAACCCGGAGTCCTTCTACCAGTTCCTCCGCGGGGTCCAGGCCGATATCATCGGTATCAGTGTCTTCAGTTCCTCCCTTCCCACGGTCTTGCTGGCGGTGCGGAAGCTGAAGGAGGAGTACCCCGGGAAGACCATCGTTCTCGGCGGTCCGGCCGCAACCGATACCCCGGATGACATTCTCAGGTTCTTCCCAGTAGACATTGTCGTGCGGGGCGAGGGCGAGGTCACCGTTGTCGAGATGATGCGGGCCATAGAAAGCGGCACAGACCTCGCGGAGGTAGCCGGGCTATCGTTCAGACGAAACGGGGACATCATCTCTACGCCCAACCGGCCTCGGATAGCGGATCTTGATGCCCTGCCGTATCCGGCCTACGACCGCATCGACTTTCGTGACTACGGCTCGTCCCTCGGGACGGTCTACTCCAGAGGATGCCCTTACGAGTGCAGCTTCTGCTCGGTTCACTCCGTGTGGCAAAGAAAGATGACCCACCGCAGCCCGGAAAGCCTGGCTGAGGAGATTGCCTACGTGGTTGGTAGTCATCCCGGCGAGATAGCCGAGGTTGCCTACCATGACGATACGTTCGTCTTGGATGAGAAGCGCGTTACACGCCTCCTCGGCGCTCTCCGCGAGCGGGGGGTCGAGATGCCCTGGTTTTGCTATGGACGAGTCAACCTGATGCCGGAGTCCCTGATTAAGACCATGGCGGACTTCAATTGCAGCAAGGTTCTCTTCGGCATCGAGTCGGGTTCGGATACCGTGCTCAAGAGAATCCAGAAGCGCTTCACGGCGGAGGAGGCCCGGCGAACCGTAGACCTTACCCGCTCATACATCCCGTCCATCATCAACACCTACATCTACGGGTTCCCGTTCGAGACCATGGAGGCTTTCCACGAGACAGTCTTCTCTGTCTTGGACGACAGGCAAAAGGGCATCATCTCCAACCTGTACCTCCTGTGCCCACTGCCGCAGTCTCCTCTCCATTCGGAGTTCCGGGACATTCTCCGCTTCTCGCCCCGGTACCATTCGCTGCTGGGAACCCCAACTTACTTCGCTCGCTACCCGGAAATCGTGGCGGAGATAGTTGCCCATCCGCAACTGTTCTCGGCCTACTATCACTACGAACACCCCGGACTGGATGACAAAATGACCTTTCTCGAGTTACTTGACAAGAAGGGCCTCAAGGTCGCGTTCAGCTGAGACAGCCGCCGAAATCGCTGGGGAGCGGGTGAGAGTTCTGGCGTCAGGCATTCGTATCGTCGAATGGGATGTCACACCCAGGTGCAACATGCGTTGCCGGCACTGCTACGCCGGCGCGCTCTACGGCGATGCCCGTGAGGAACTCGGCCTTGAGGACTCTCTACGGCTGCTTCGCAACCTGCACAGCGTAGGCGTGCAGAACCTGACCCTCTACGGTGGTGAACCCCTGCTGCGCGGAGACCTGGCCGAACTGGTCAGAGAAGCCCACACCCGAGGGACCGGAGTCTACGTGGTCACTAACGGCGTCCTGCTCACGGCGGCGCGAGCCGAGGAACTCATGGACGCTGGTCTCAGCGGTTTCGGTGTCAGCCTCGACGCCGGCACGAGGGAGACCTACCGCAAGATCCGGGGTAGTGACTTGTTTCCACGCGTCCTGGGCAACGTGCGGTCTCTGGTCCAGTCCATCCGTGGCCGAGCCGGCTCGACAACGGTAAGTCTCAGTCTCGGCTTCGTCCTCTCCCGGGTCAACCAGGGGGACACCGCCGCCGTCATCCGGCTGGCGCACGATCTGGGCGCGGACCATGTAATTCTCACGCCGCTGGCCCATGTTGGAAACGCGCGAAAGTCCTGGGCCGCGGACGCCGTTCTGTCGCCCGGGGAGTTCGTGGACGCGGCGGAGACGGCCATGCGGGTTCGCACCGATCTCGGGCTCAGCGAAGACTTCGTGGTCATGGACTTTGCCACCCACCGGCTTCTTGATTACATCAGGGAGGCTTGGGGACTGACGTTTCCCCTGCCTCCCCGCCGGTGCTCGCCACTCAAGGGCGGCCTTTTCGTCAGGGCCGACGGGGTGGCTTTCCCGTGTAAGGGGACCATCGCCGAGATGGGTCTCAAGGCAGGGGGCTACAGCGTCCAAGGGCACAGTCTTCTCGAACACCCGCTGTCGTGGATCCTCAACTCACCTGATTTCGTCCGGCTATTCGAGATGGCCTCTCCTGAGACGCTACTTCGCGGGCTGCCGGCCTGTCGGGAGTGCGAACACTTCCTCGTCGAGTGCGGCCCGTGTCCCATCGCGGCTCTCCAGGGCAAGCCACACGCCGAGTTCTGTCATGACTACCCCGTCGGTCTCATCTGCCAGGCAGCCAGCGACCGGGGCAAAGGGCTGAAGGACCGGAACCATGGCTGACATCTGTGTGATCAACGCCAACGTCACGCCGGTCCACCAGGTTCCCCTGGGACCGTTGCTCATTACCGCCGTCCTCAAAGAAGCGGGGTATGGCGTAGAGTTCCGGGACTACCAAACTTTCAGAACCGACCATAAGCTTAGTATAGACACTTTCCTCACTTTCCTCAGACAGGCAGATAGCAATATAATTGGTATAAGCGCCATGTGCAACTCCTTACCGACAGTGCTGGGAGCGGTCCGGCGGCTAAAGCGAGACAGCCCGGACAAAAAGATCATCCTGGGGGGGCCGGCGGCGACGGATCTCCCTCAGTCCATCATGAGGCGCTTTCCGGTTGACGCCATCGTTGTCGGAGAAGGGGAACGCACGATTGTCGATCTGCTTAGAGCCCTCGAGTCCGGCGGTGACCTGGACGGGGTCCAGGGCCTCTGCTATCGGCGCCGCGATGGGGCTATCCGGATGACTCCCCGCCGCGCTCGCATTCCAAACCTAGACGATCTACCGTTTCCCGCTTACGAGGAGATCGATTTCGCTGACTACGGCCCAGCCGCCGGAATCATCATCACCTCGCGAGGGTGTCCGTTCCGCTGCACGTTTTGTAGCGCCCACTCTGTGTGGCAGCGCAGCGTGAGCGAGCGGAGCGTGGCCAACGTAACCGAAGAAGCGGTGCTTCTTTCCCGGCGGGTTGACCGGCTCGTCTTTGTCGACGATACCCTGGTCCTAAACGCCAAGCGAGTGGAGAGCTTGCTCCAGGCCCTGCGAGCGGCGGGCGTCGATAAGCCCTGGAGGTGTAACGCCCGGATCGGTCTCATGAGCGACCACCTGCTGCGCCTCATGGCCGACCACGGCTGTGAGGAGGTCTTTTACGGTATTGAGTCCGGCTCCAATCAGGTTCTCCGCGCCATCAGGAAAGGTTTCACCATAGAGATGGCTCGCCACGAGGTGGAGCGCACCCTTCGGTACATCCCGAAGGTAACCACCTCTTATGTCTGGGGGTTCCCCTTCGAGACAATGGACGACTTCTACGAAACCGTGATGGCGATAGCCCAGGACGCCCAGATGGAAGGCGTTCGGCCGCAAGTCGGCCTTCTGTCCCCACTCCCCAAGTCACCGTTATACCGGGAGTACCGGAGATGCGTTCGCTTCTCGCCGGAGCTGAACCCCCGGGTCATGCTTCCTTCTCCGGAGAGTCTGGCCGACTATCCCGACATCACCGGGCTGATCGTGGACTATCCCCAGCTCTTTTCTCCCTTCTACTATTACGACCATTCCGACCTGGACCGGAAGAGCGCGGTCATGGCTCGGATTACCAGAGAGACCGCCGGATGACCTCATCAAAGCCTCGGCGCCCCGCGATCCTCGACGCTGTCTTCGGCCTAGCCCTGCTTTTGTCGCATCGGATCTGGGGGCGGATCACGGGGTGCCTTCTCATCGCTGTCCCCGCCGTCGTCGCGATAGTCCTGGCCATCCCGCGCATCCTCGATCTAGGGGACCCGCTCGTCTACCTGGTCATGGTCATGCCCCTCTACCTGGTCATGGCCCTACCCTCGCTAATCGCGGCTTTCCTCGCTCACGAAGGCGGCCACTACCTGGCGTTGAGAGGGTTGGGGCACAGGGCCGGCTTCACCTGGCGCTTCCCCTTGGATATGCGCACTGTGGCTCATTGTTCAGGTTTGGGCGGCTCGGATGCTCCGTCGCTGGTGATACGGGGATTGGCGGGCTTCGGCGCCAACGTAGTTCTCCTTTTGCTCCTTATCGGCGTGGCCGTCAGGCAGGTCTCTCCGTTCCTAGCCTACCTGGCCGTCTGGCAGGGGGTTTCCGCCCTGGCCGCGACCGCGTGGAGCGCCTCGGGATCGAGAACCGATGCCTCCACACTCCGCAACGCTCTAGCCCTGGAAGACGCGGTAGAACTGAGAGCTTTCAAGGAGGGATGCCAAGACACCGTCGTGCAGCTGAGCCTGTCCGTCACCGAACGCTGGGAAACGTCAGTGCCCTACTGGGTCGTCATTAGGGGTCTAGTTGATCCGGACATCGCCACCGGGTCTGACTCCGCGATTGTCTTCGCTACGGCCCGCGAAGAGACGATGGTTGTGTTTCCCGGCCGAACCCATGGGACCTACCAGCTGCGCGCTCGAGGTCGGGCCGAGGGTAACCAGGCGTGTTGCCTCACCCGGTGTGGTTCACAGGTGTGTGTCTCTCTGTAGGGAGGGGAGAGGAACATGAGTCAGGTTCCGCTGGCTACAGTCCAAAGAAAAATCGGGGTCGGCTCCCGCGACTTTATCCTTCTGGTCTGCGGGCAATGGGTCTCACAATTGGGGGACGGCATCTACAACGTGGCCCTGCCTTTGTTTGCCCTGGCTGAGTGGGGTACTGGCGCCTCACTCGGCCTAATCATGGCCACCGCGTTGTTCCCTTTCACTCTCCTGGCGCCCTTTGCCGGGGTCTTCGCCGATCGCTGGAACCGTCGACTGGTCATCATCTTCGCCGACTTGGCGCGTGGGGTCATAACTCTAGGGGTGGCCTATCTGGCCTGGGCCGACCTGCTAACCATTCCCCTACTGGTCCTGGCCACCGGCCTTGTCTCGGCGGCGTCGGCCTTCTTCCAACCAGCCATCATGGCCTCCATGCCGAACATGGTTGGGAGAAGTGAGCTACCACGGGCGGCTTCCCTGCTGGAGATGGGCAGGAGCATAGCCAGGGTTCTTGGACCGGCCCTTGGTGGTGTCCTCATCGTCGCTCTGGGCTTTCCCCTGGTCTTCCTCATCAACGGCGTGAGCTTCATGATGGCGGCCCTGAGTGCGGCCTTTATCTACATACCACAGACCGCCAAGGCTAAGACCCTGACCGTAATTCAGGACCTCCGCGAGGGCATTCGTTTTGTCCTCAAGAGCCAGTTTCTCATGGGGCTGATGCTCGTGTTGTGTGTCATGAACTTCTTCGAACCCGCCGTCCTTCCCGTTCTCATGCCGATTGCGGCCAAGAAGGTGCTGCTGGTGGGCAGCGCCGGCTACGGCTGGATGCGGGCCGTGGCCGGACTGGGGGGCTTCGTGGCTCTGATCATTCTGGCTTTGGCCAAAAAGACAGCCAAGCGGCACCCCGTTCTAATCGGATCCCTCGTAGGCACGGGCGCCTCCTTCGTCTTGCTCGGCTTCTACCCTGGCTACTATGCAACTCTCGGGCTGCTCTTTGTCTACGGTCTGCTCGTGGGACTGGCGAACACACTGCTAATCGTGCTCTTTATCGGCTACGTCCCCGACGAGGTAAGGGGTAAGATCATTGGCATTGTAAGTACCGTCTCGGCGGGCATGATCCCCATCGCTTTCCTGACCATCGGGGCTCTGGCCGACTTGATCTCCATCGGTCCGATTCTCATGGTCTCCGGTGTGGCCGTGGCCATCGCGGCTTTGGCTCTCTACCGCGTCCGGGGAATGGCTGACATCTGAGCGGGAAGTAACGACCGGGGGCTCTGTACGTAGGGAAGACCTCGCTCGGTTCAACGCCCATTGAGCCCAGCGAGGTCTTCCCATGAGGTACGATTTCAGTCTACTGCCCGAGGCTAAGCCTCGGGGCCCACAGTCACATGGGCTACTGCTTTACAGCTATCAGGGCAGGCTGATGCTATAATGAACGCCGTGGTTTTCTGTGGAAGGTGGGATATGGATTTGGTGTGGGTCATCACGCTCCTCATCGTTGGCTTTGCCGTCATCCTCGGCGGAGCGGGACTGTTCACCAACGCTGTGGAGTGGCTTGGCAAGCGTCTGAACCTGAACCAGGGCGCGGTCGGCAGCGTCTTCGCGGCCGTTGGAACGGCCATGCCGGAGACGCTTGTTCCGATTATCGCCCTCCTCTTTGGGAGTGGCGCTGACCGGGAGGCCATCGGCATCGGGGCTATTCTGGGGGCGCCGTTCATGCTCTCGACCCTGGCCTTCTTCGTCACCGGGGTGGCCATCTTCGTCTACGCCCGCAAGGGACGCCGGCCCGCCCAAGTCTTGGCCTCGCCGTCGGTTATGAAGCGCGACCTTGAGTTCTTTATCCTGGTCTACGTCCTGGTCGTTGCCGCGGGCATCTTGAACATGGGACGTTTCAAGTACGTTCTGGCAGCCGTGCTTTTCGGCCTTTATGCCCTTTACGTTTACCGGACGCTCACGCGCGCCGACGGAGACGAGATTGAGGAAGGCTTGCCCCCGCTGCTTTTCGCCCGCAAGGCCGGAGACCGCCCCCCGACCTTCGGGCTCATCGCCCTGCAGATGGTCACGGCCCTGGCGGCCATTGTCGGCGGGGCCAAAGCCTTCGTGAGCGCCGTTTCTCTCATCTCCGGGCTCCTGGGCGTGCCCGCCTTTGTCCTGGCCGTTATCATCACCCCCATCGCCACCGAGCTTCCGGAGAAGTTCAACAGTGTTATTTGGGTTAGTCAGAAGAAGGACACCCTGGCCCTGGGCAACATTACCGGGGCCATGGTCTTCCAGAGCTCGATGATCCCGGCCATCGGCATGCTCCTGACCCCCTGGACCCTGAGGGGGCTGGAGTTGGTGACGGCCTTCATCGCCCTGGCCTCGGCCACCACGGCCTACATCCAGGTGCGTAAGTACGGGAAGATCAGCCCCTACGGGCTTCTCCTCGGCGGGCTGTTCTACGTGGCTTTCATCGTGGCCGTGGTGCTGATGCGGTAGGGCAACCATCCTAGGCTGTCCGGGAGCAAAGGTCAGTCGCCCGGGCTGCTGACTACATGGCTTTCGTGGGAGGACCAGGAAGCTTCACCGCGAACCAGGCAGGCGTTGTCAGTTTGTGTCGCCCGGAAGGCGGCGCCGCCGATGCGTGTCTTCGTCTGCCATTCCTCCAAGGACAAACCCGCCGTGGAGAAGCTCGCCCAGGCCCTGCGCGATCGCGGCATCGACGCCTGGCTCGACAAGTGGGAGATCGGGCCCGGGGACGACATTGTGGCCAGGATCAACGAGGGTCTGGAGGAAACGCAGGCCGGGTTGATTGTCTACTCGGCCCACACCATTGAGAGTGGTTGGGTCAAGGCCGAGACCAGCTATCTCACCTACGCCCGCATCCAGGAGGGCAAGGCCCTCATTCCGGTCGTCCTCGGTGAGGGCGTCCACATCCCACCCCTTCTCCGCCCGCTGGCCCGGCGTGGCATCGAGGAGATCGACGCCATCGTGGACGCGCTTCTCAATCGCTGGGTCGCCGGACCGCCGCCGCTTGGAAGCCCGGCCGAGGGCCGGTGCGAACGGGTCCTGGTGACCTTGCGCCGCGAGGGCGCCTCCGGTCTCCGAGTTGGGGTCAAGTTCGGGGACGCGGAACACCAGAGCGTTCCTTTGCGGGCTCTCCCGCCCGCCGTAGCCCATGGCCGCGCGGCCTTCCTGCAGGGTTTCCGTCCCGGGTCCCGCGGCGCCGCCGAGGCCGCTGCGGCCGCCAGAACCTCCCGGGAGGCGGAGTTGGTCGATCTCGGCCGCGCCCTGGGGGAACTGTGCCTGCCCGGCGACGCGGGCGAGGCCCTGGCCAGCCTAGTAGACG
>Ga0315287_10000045_pt1 | contig 109541 bp, 111 predicted proteins | sample YL17G11_0_MG_FD_205037 | JGI IMG/M metagenome (GOLD analysis project Ga0315287, IMG submission 205037) | Sediment microbial communities from Yellowstone Lake, YNP, Wyoming, USA - YL17G11_0 | ecosystem: Environmental > Aquatic > Freshwater > Lake > Sediment | place: USA: Wyoming | collected... | reverse complement strand
GGTCCGTGTCAGACGGGCAACCCGTGAGGTCGATCGTCGCACCCGCCGGAGTGCTCGCGCAGCGGTCGCGCCTGTCCGGCACGCCGTCAGCGTCGGTGTCACGCGGCGGGCCGCCGCCCATGAAGTAGGAGAGGCCGAGGGTGGCGGTGCCGTTGAAGGCTGTACTCGAGCCCCAGGCCGCGACGGGGGAGGACCAAGGTTCGTAGGCCATCCGGCTCTCGACGCGGAGCGCGAGATTCTCGCCAATCATCGAGCGAACGCCGATGCCCACGTGGACACCGACAGCGGCTTGCCCTTTGCTGTCCCCGGAGATCCGGGTCAGGCCCGCGCCCACGGCGAGGAACGGGCTCATCTTGTTGTTCAGGTCTAGCGTGTAGGTCAGCGCGGCGAACGGCGAGAGGAGGTTCTTGCCATTGCCGGTGCCGAACCCGGAGCCGAGGCTCACGCCTAGCTTCTCGGTGAAGTTGTAGCCCACACGCCCTACGCCGGCGAGCGCGAAGCGGCCGAAGTCCGCGGGGACGCCGTTGCGCTCGTCGACATAACCGCTCAGCTTTTTGTCGACCGAGAAGACCCCGGCTCCGACGCTCAATTCGAAGCTGCCTTCCCGATGCGCCGCCCCCACCGCGGGACGAGCCGCCGGACGCTGTGCAGGTTGCGCCGCCGGCCGAGCCACTGGCTGGGGCGTCGCGGGACGCTGCTGGGCGGCCGCCAGCGCTGGCACGATCGCCGCAAGCGCGCCCGTAGCCAACAGGACTCTCATGCGCATTGTCAATCTCCCCGAAGATGTTGGTCTGTCCAGAACAGTCTTCACGTCTTGGTGCGCGCCGACAATCAAGCCGACGCCACACTTGTCCGTCGAGTTCGCAGCGACGGACGGTGTACGCGGGCTCACTAGAGTATGCAGTACGCGTGCGAAAGGCGCAAGGCACGGCATGGCCTAGTGTCAACGGCATGCCTAGAACCCGCGGCGACCCCGGGAACGACGCGCTGGGCCGCTTCCCTCCACTGACGTCTCGGTGTCACGCTCCCTTGCGGCGCAGTCGAGCAAGGAACCGGGACCGTCAGACCCCCAACCGCCCGACCCAAGCTGTAATACTTGCCTGCCGCCGCGAACCGCGCAACCCCAAGCGGGGTGGAGTGATGCGTCTCAGGTCGCTTCGGCTCCGTGTACGAACTTGGCGGCGTCCGCCAGTTGGCTGGCGGAGGCCGAGAGCTGAATGGCCCCGCGGGCAAGGCTCTCAATCGCCTCCAGTTGTTCGCCTGCCGCGGCGGCGACCACTTTGGCCTCCTCGGCGGACTCCTGCGCGGCGGACCGGACTTCGGTGAGCATCGTCTGCATCTCGGCGGTGCGTTCAGCGTTGCGGCGCGGGAACTCGATCATCCGGCTTGAGAGGTGCGCCGCCGTCTCGGCCGCCCGGACGATGCCTTGGAGTTCGGCGATCCACTGCTTGGCACCCCCGGTCACCTCATCGAGTTCTCCACGAATACGTTCGAGCAATTGCGCGGCGCGGTCGAGGACCCGGCGGGTCTCGGCGGTGGCGCCGACGGCGCTCGCGGCCTCCTTGGCGCTCTCTTCCGCGAGACGCCGGACTTCGTCGGCGACGACCGCAAAACCGGCTCCGTGGGCGCCGGCGCGCGCCGCCTCGATCGTCGCGTTGAGGGCGAGCATGTTCGTCTGGTTCGCGATCGCCCCGATCGTCTCGGCGAAGCGCGCGACCTGCTCGGACGCCGAGCGCAGGCGTTCGACCTCCGCGGAGCCCTGCGCCACTGTGGTGCCGATCCGCTCGAGGTTGGAGGCCGTCGTGGAAGTGGCCGCCCGGACGGCCTGTGCGGTCCGCTCCATCTCCTGCGCGGCACGGTGGGTCTCCTCGCCCGCTTGGGAGGCGTCGTGCGCCGACGCGCGGAGTTCGACCATCGCGTCTTCGGCCTGGGCGGTGAGCGAAGCGGCCTTCGCGGCGCCCGCTTCAGCCCGCTGCGCCGCGGCCGCCACTTCCTGGGAGCTGGCGTGGATCTCCTCGCTCGTGGCCGTGATGCTCTCGACGTGTGCTCCCGTCTGGGCGGAGGATTCGACGAGCGGGGAAACGAGGCCGTGCACGGCGAGTGCGAGCGCCATCTGAGGCGCCAGCGCCTCGAGCATCGCGGCGTCGGCCTGCCTGTACATCAGCGCATCGGAGTGGCGAAGGAGCCACGCTCCGGCCAACCGTTCCCCCTGGAAGAGCGGGATCAGCACTTCCGAGCCCTCGCGTCCAAGCGCTCCGGTCTCGCCCCACGTGCGCCGGGCCATGGCTCCGGCTGCAACGGCGCGCCTGCGACGCAGCGCCTCGCCAGCAAGGCCGGCGTCAGCCGAAGATCGTTTCCCGACGTTGCCGGCGGCGGTGTCGAGCACGACCTCCATCTCGTGCTTCGCCGGATCGTACCGGAGGAACCGCATCTCCTCCCACGGCACGAGGGGACCGGTGAGTTGCTGGATCGTCTCGAAGTTGCGCTCCAGATTCACGTCAGCGGCGATGGCGCGCGCCAGGCGCTGGATGATCAGCAACTCGTCGGCCCGCACTCCCTTGCGGCAGATGTAGTGCCCCAGCGCCGTCAGCCCGAGCAGGGCAGCGGAGCGTCCGAGGAGGACGGGCGTCGAGCCTTGGGCGCTCAGCGCGCCGAGCCAGCCGAGCGCGAGGGCGACGTCGAGGAGCGAGACGACGGCCTCCCATCTTAGCGTCAGCTTGGGGTCGACGAAGGCGACGGCCTCGGACAGGTAGAGCTGGAGGTAGAAGAACGCGTTCGGGATGAGCGGCAGCACTATGACGGCGAACGCCAGTGGGAGCGCGTTGTCGCCCCGCAGGGCCAGCGCGCCGTGCACGCCGCCGATCTGCTCGTACACCAAGCCGACGAGCGCCGCCCCGAAGCCGATCAGGCCGGCGTTGGCGGCCGCCGCCCTGAGCGGCAGCCGCCGGATCAGGACATCGCCCGCCAGGATGCCGACGACTGACACCAGGGAGGCCCACCCCCAGCCGCGGTGCAGCACGGCGAACAACGGCACGATCAGGACGAAAGACGCGAAGCCCTTGCCCGGTAGCGGCAGGCCGAACAGCCGGAGCGCCGCAGTCGCGACGAGCAGGAGGACGAACTCCGCGAGAGGGAACGGGCTCGGAACCCTGCCGGTCGCAACAGCCGCGACCAACGCCGCCAGGGTCGCCATCTGAATGGCGGGAAGGACGAAGCGATCGAGTTGCATTCCCGGTGACGCTTTGGAGTTCAAGATGCAGTCTCCCAAGCCGTTATGTGACTGACTGTGTAGTCAGTCAGCGTCAGACTAGTCGGCAGGCCACTGCCGCCCCATATCGCCTCGCCTCCGGGAGAGTCGCTGGAAGACCACCAGGGCGGACACACGCGAGAGCGCGGTCAGACGAAGCGCGCGCGGCATGAACCCGGAAGGCGGGCGGCGGGCGAACCGAGGTTATCCCTCGGCGGCGAGTGCGTCAAGCGCGGACTGTCGCGGAACGCCGGCCGGTGCTAGTCTGTATCGGGAGCATCCAAACCGACTGGAGGTCGCCATGTGGGTCTCGATCGAATACTGCGTCGTCTGAAACTTCGAACCGCGCGCTGCCAGTCTGGCGGCGGAGATTAGTGAGGCGTTCCCCGGGGCGGAGGTCACGCTGCTGAAGTCCTCCGGGGGCGTTTTCGAGGTCACGGTGGATAGCACGCTGATCTTTTCCAAGAAGGCACTGGGGCGGCACGCCGAACCCGGAGAGATCGTGAGGTTGGTCCGGTCATGAGACTCGCCATGTCGACCGGCGGCGGTGATGCGCCCGGACTGAATGCCGTCATCCGGGGTGCCGTGCTCTCCGCGGTGCATCGCGGCTGGGCGGTGTACGGCATCCAGAAGGGTTTCGGGGGTCTCCTCGGTGGGGACAAGGTGATGAGCCTTGGCCCGGACGAGGTTCGCGGCATCACGCACCTCGGCGGCACGATCCTCGGCACCACCAACCGGAGCAGTCCCTTCAAGTGGCCGGTGCCCCAGCCCGACGGCACGATCAAGGACGTGGACCGCTCCGACGAACTCATCGCCGCCTTCCAGGCGCACGGGTTCGACGGGCTCATCATGATCGGCGGTGACGGGAGCCTGCGGATCGCGCAGCAGCTCTTCGACAAGGGCCTGCCGGTGGTGGGTGTGCCGAAGACGATCGACAACGACGTGTGCGGCACGGTCACGACGTTCGGGTTCGATACCGCGGTATCCACTGCGACCGATGCGCTGGACAAAGTGCATTCGACGGCCGAGAGCCACGACCGGGTGATGGTCGTGGAAGTGATGGGCCGCTACGCCGGGTGGATCGCCTTGAACTCGGGTCTTTCGGGCAGCGCGGACGTCATCCTCATCCCCGAGATCCCGTTCGACATCGAGAGCGTGTGCCGCAAGGTGATGGAGCGGGACGCCCGCGGGCGGCGCTTCAGCATCGTGGTCGTGGCGGAAGGCGCGACGCCGCGAGGTGGATCGGTGGTGACGCTGGCGCCGGCGGGCCACGGCGGCAGCATGGAGCGCCTCGGCGGCATCGCGGAGCAGGTGGCCGCGGCGATCGAGGAGCGTACCGGCAAGGAGACCCGTTCGCTGACGCTTGGGCACCTGCAGCGCGGCGGGCGTCCCACGACCTTCGACCGGCTCCTGTCCCTGCGCTTCGGCGCGGCGGCCGTCCGCTGCGCGGCGGAGGGACGCTACGGGATGATGGTCGCGCACGTTCCGCCGACGATCGGGTACGTCCCACTGAAGGAGGCACTCGCGAAGCCGAAGCTCGTGCCCCTCGACCTGGACACGGTCCTGATGGCGCGCGAGATCGGCGTGTGCCTGGGCGACTGAGCCCGCGTGCACCCGGGACACGATCCGTACCTTCCCGCTGATCAGCAGGCCTTCCACGTGGCGCGCCCCGCCAACGGGCGCGTCGTCGTCATCGCGCCTACGCGCGCCGCCTGCGAGACTATCGAGATAGCGGTCGGCCTGCATCTTGAGACGGTGCTGGAGGCGGAGCACGGCGAGGAGATCCGCGATCTCGCGGCGCGCGGCGCGGGCTTCGGGATCGTCGCCGCCACCGGCACCGGCAAGACCCTCGCCATTCGCCCCATCGCCGAGACGATTCTCGGCGCACCGCTGCGTGTCGGCGTCGTCAATCGGGAGCGCGAGGCGACGCCGGAGACGCCCGGCTGGAACGTCGTCATCGTCACCACGGGCATCGCGCGCCGCTGGTTCCAGGCGGGGCTCATAAACGGCCGCGACACGGTCGTGGTGGATGAGATCCACCAGACGTCCGCCGAACTCGAACTCTGTCTCGCCCTCGGTAAGCGGGCGCGCTGCCGCTTCATCTGGCTCTCGGCCACGGTTGATCCGGCGTTCTACCATCGCTACCTCGAGGCGGCGGCGGTCCTGGAGACGACGGCGTTCGATCCCGCGCGCGCCGCCAAGGTAGCCGTCGTCCCCGAGAAGACACGGGAGTTCCTCGGACCGCGCTTCCTCCGGCGCGTGATCCGCGAGCGCCGCGGCGTCGCGGTGTTCGTGCCGACCCGGGCGGAGGTGGAAGACGTGGCGGCGGAGATCGGTGCGCGCTGGTCGGCGCTGACCACCGCCTTCTACCACGGCGGCGAGCCGATCCGGGTGATCCGGCCGTTCCTCGACGGGAGCGCGCCGAAGCCGTTCTTGCTGGCGATGACGGCCGCCGGGCAGTCCGCGCTGAACATCCGCGGCCTCGACACCGTGGTCCTCCTCGACGCCCGCTACCAGAATGTGGTGCGCGGCGGCCGGAACGTGCTGACGCGGATGCCGCTCGGCGCGAACGAGATCCTGCAGATGGCAGGGCGCGTGCACGGCCGCGTCGAGGGCGGGCAGGTCACGATCCTGAGCGACCGGGATCTCGACTTCGCGGCGCTGCGTCCGGGCCCACCCGAGTTCCAGTTGGCGGGCGATGCGGAGCGCGTCGCGATGACGTGCGCTGCGTTGGGCGTGGAGGCGCGCGACCTGGACCTGCCGGTGCCGCTCGACAGGCGCGCCTACGCGAACGCCCTGGCGCTGCTCGAGAGCCGCGGGATCGTCGAGGACGGACGGCTCACGCGCTACGGCACCGAGGTCGAAGAGTTGCCCGTAGAACGACCGTGGGGGGAACTCCTCCTGGCCGCGGATGAGGACCTGATCGCTCCCGTGGCCGTGTGCTCATCGGTGGAGTCGCTCCACCGAATGACGCGCGAGGAGCGGATGCTGCGCGGCGTGCTGGTGCCCGGCTCCGACCACCTCACCGTATATGGCCTCTACGCCGAAGCCGTGAACCAGCACGGCCAGGTGGACATCGTGTACGGGCTTCCGCGCCACGTCTTCCGGGAATCCCTCGACCAGTGGGCCGGGGAGCGCGGCGTGCTGGTGAAGGCGATCGAGGATGCGGCCCTGGGCCTGGCCTCGGTGTGCCGTGCCCTCGAGCTGCGTCTGCCGACGAAGCTGCCACCTGCCGACACCGGGATGCTGCGGCGCTTCCAGGATCTGCTCGCCCGCCTCGTCCCACTCGATCTAGTGATCGACGAGGAGAGCGCCACGGGCGAAGCTGTGACGGTCTCGCGCGGTTCCGTGTGCGGTGCATGGGGCGGCATCACCGGCACGATCCGCCATTTCGCCGACCGGTTCGGCGTGGCACGCGCGGCGGTCGAGGGCACGCAACTGCCCTATGACCTGATGCGGCAGTACGCCCGCGCCGAGGGCCCCGAGGTGGTCTACGACGCGGACCGAAAACAGTCGCCTCTCGCGCTCGTCAGGCGGCTGCGCTACTTCGGGTTCGAGTTGGACCGGGAGATAGAGCCGCTCGAGGATATCCCGCCCGAACTGCGCGGCGCGGCACGCGCGGCGCTGGTCGAGGCCCTGATGACGGGACGGGCGCGGCATCGGGACGCCCGCGCGCTGCGCCACACGCTCGATCGAATGGGGGAGTTGTACCGTCGCGCGGGCGGCGATCTCACGGAGGCCGATGGATCGGCGGTGCGTGCCGAACTCGGTCGGCGCCTCGCCGGCGTCACACGCGTCGCGGACTTCGGTCGGATCGATCTCGCGCTCGACGTCGACCAATTCATTTCTGCGGCGCGACGCAGGGAGCTGGAGGCGCTGCCGGCGTGGGTCGGCATCCTCGGTGAGCGGTGTCCCCTGGACTACGAGATCCAGGATGGGGTCGCGATGGCCCGAGTGCGCCTGCGTGAGCGGACGGCGCGCGAACTGAGAACACGGGACCTGCCAACCCTCGATCGGCCCGTGGTTTTCACGGTGCTGCGCGGCAAGCGCAGCGCGCTGCGGGTGGACTCACTGGAGGAACTGCGGCGGCTGCTCAGCGCCCGCGTGCCTGACCCCCCGTCACGAGGACGAGCCAGAAAGCGTCGTAGGCGGCCCTGACCTCCGTGAGCGGCACGCCCTGGTCGATGGCGAGCACCACGCCGTCGAGGAACAGCAGGACCGCGGTGGCGGCCTCGTCGGCCGGCAACGGGATCGCGGTGCCGAGGTCGGCGAGCAGGCGCGGGAGCGCTGAGGTGAAGGCCTCGATCTCCTCCTGGCGTCGCGCGGCGAGCGTGCGGCGCGCAGACGGGTCGTGGCGGGCGAGCAGGTTGAGATCATGCCAGGCCCGTTCGACCTCGGCGCCGGGTCCGGACGTCACGGCGGACCAGAGGGCATCCAAAGCGCCGAGTCCCGGTGCCGCACCAAGGGCTCGGATTCGCGCCTCCGAACGTCGCCTGACAAGGTGTTCGCAGGCGGCGCCCAGCAGCCTGTCCTTGCTGGCGAAGTGGTAGTGGACGAGGGCCGTCGAGACGTTGGCCCGCCTCCCGACATCGGCCACCGTGAGGCTCGCGACGCCCTTCTCCAGAATCGTCGCACAAGCCGCCTCAATGATTGTATCCTTTGTTCCCACAACGGATTCCTGCATTGACTGGTCAATCAATCAGTAGCTGTGATGACACCCCATCGTCAAGGGCCGAGCGGTGAACTGGCGGGTCCACTTGGCGATGGTGACGGTCCAGTTCCTGTTCGCCTCGCTGACGATCGCCGCGAAATTCGTTCTGCCGAGCATCCCCCCGACCGGCATCGTCTTCTTCCGGATCACGGGGGCAGCGCTGGCCTTCGTGCTGATCAAGTCGCTCACGGTTCGGGAGCGTGTCACGGAACGGCGCGACCTGCTGGCGATGGCGGGGCTGGCGCTCGTCGGGGTGGTGTTCAACCAGATCTTCTTCCTCGAAGGCGTGAAGCGCACCACGGCCATCAACGCGAACATCCTCGTCACCACGGTGCCGGCGTTCACGCTGGCCATCGCGATCGTGCTGCGGCGCGAGCGGGCGAGCATCGCGAAGATCAGCGGCATCGCGCTCGCGGCGATCGGCGCGGTGTACCTCATCGGGCCGGACCGGATCCGGCTCGATCCGTCCACGGCGCTTGGCAACACGATGATCGTGTTGAACACCAGCCTCTATGCCGCGTATCTGGTGCTCTCGAAGCGACTGCTCGAGCGCTATCAGCCTGTGACCGTGGTGACCTACGTCTTCCTCTTCGGAGCGCTCTATATCGCTCCCGTGGGGCTGGTCGCGCTGCGCGACGTGGACCTCGCGCACTTGCCGAGGTCGGCGATGTGGGGGCTGGCGTTCATCGTCTGCTGCTCGTCCATCCTCGCGTACTACCTCTCGATCTGGGCGCTGCGGCGGACCGCGTCGAGCCTCGTCGCGATGTACGTCTACCTCCAGCCACTCATGACCGCGGTGGGAGCGCCGATCCTCCTCGGCGAGCGCGTGACCTCGCGTGCGGGCCTGGCGGCGCTCCTGATCTTCTCGGGGCTAGCGCTCGCAACGTGGGGCGAGCAGCGGAGCGGCCGCCCGCTGGGCGTGGCCTTCCGCCCTCCCGCCGAAGGAGAGTAGATCCTTTGGCGAGGAACTTTCGAACCGGACCGGCGTAGGGGTGCCATGATCGCGACTCTTCTGGCCGTCGCCGCACTCCAGGCGCCTCAGGGGCCGTACGCCGACTCCGCGACAGCGGCGCTGATCGCCCGGGCGCGGGAGCGCCACCGGCAACAGGACGCCGCCGTGCAGAACTACGAGGCGGTGGTCCGAACGCGTGTGGACGCGAACTTCGCGCGCGGCCGCTTCGCCCGCCTCATCCCGATGGTCGCGGTCGAGCAGACGACGCAACTCACCTGGCAAGCGCCGAACGATCTTCGGCTCGTCGTCCTGGGGGAGCGCCGCCGCACGGCGTTCGTCGGCGCGAACGCCCAAACGCGTTGGGGCCGACCGTGGTTCGTCCCGCGCTTCCTGGGCGACAGCATCCGCCTACTGGATAACGACTTCCCGGAGCGCGCGGCGGTTCACCCTCTGGGCGTTGGCGCGGAGCCGTACTACCGCTACGCGATCGAGGACTCGCTCGAGCTCGCGCTGCCCGGCCGCACCATCCGGGCCGTGGCCGTTCGGGTGACCCCCACGCGCTCGGATGGAGCGTTCGTCGCGGGAGACGTCTGGCTCGACGCGGCGACGGCGGAGACGGTGCGCTTCCGGTTCGCCTTCGTGGGCCGGAGGCTCTGGAGCCAGCCGAGGAGCGACACGAGGCGCGATAGCGCCGCGGCGGAACGCGAGAACGACCGGGCGGCGCGGGTGCTGCGCGTGTCGGCGGATCTCGAGTACGGTCTGTTCCAGGAGCGGTTCTGGCTCCCGTACCGGCAGGTTCTCGTCATGGACATCGAGCTGCCGTGGGTGGGGAACGCCGCCATTCCGGTCACGTTCATCAGCAGCTTCTCCGATGTTCGCGTGAACAGCGCCGCGCCGATCGCGTTCACGGTGCCGCTGGCGGACACGGCCGTCTCCGACTCGGCGAAGGAGGCCGAGCTTTCCCGGAAGCTGACCGACTGGTACCGGCAGTCGGAGGCGAGCGGGCTGAGCGCGGCCGAGCGCCGGCGCGAGAGGCGCGAGCGAATCGAGAGGCGGCGACAGGAGTCGCGCGAGCATCAGGAGAGGGAGCGCCGCGAGGGCTACGGGAACGCTGGTCGGTGGTTGGTCGGGCGCTTCGAGGTGGTCGTGCCGTCGGACTCGGCGTTGCGCGACTACGCAGGCTGGACCGACTCGCTGGTGTGGGGCGCCTCGTCGGCGGACGCGATCAGAGTCGAGGATCTGCGGCGCGAAGCGCTCGCGGCGGTGAACAGGCTGCCGAGGGACCTGTTCCCCAGGCCGCGGCTGCTCGTCGCAATAGACCGCTTCGCCGACGCGTGGCGCTTCAACCGGGCCGAGGGCAACGCACTGGGCTACGGTCTCCAGTTGCCGGTCGCCGGGTCCTATGTTGCCCTCGCGGCTCGGGCTCGCTACGCCTTCACCGACCGTCGGGTCCAGGCGTCGCTGTCGTTGCGCAGGGACGGTATCGGCAGTCGCGTGGGCCTGTCGGTGTTTCGGGAGATGTGGGACGCCGATCCCCTCGCTCCCGGTCTCGACCCCGTCAACTCGATCCGCTCCACTTTCCTCGCCCATGACGACGGGTCCTACGTGTTCGCGCAGGGCCTGGAGGTGCAGCGTCAGTTCACTTACCGGAATGAGGCGGACGTCTCGCTGAGCTTGCGGCTCGCGCAGGAACGCGCGCCCAACCGTCTCGCCCATTCGGGCCTCAACGACCTCCTTGGCGGGAGCGGAGACTTCACCCCGCTCGACCCGGTGCTGCCCGGGACCTTCGCCACGCTCGGCGGAAACATCTCGGGTGGCGGCTTGCCGACCTCGTGGCGGCTGGGCGCCGAGCTGATAGCGGGGACGGCGGCGACCGCGGCGCGCCTGTGGATCGCCGCCGGGACCTCCATCCGTGCGCCGGCAGGCCTGAACGTCGCATTGAACGGCTGGGTAGGCGTTGGCGCGGGCGACAGCATTTCACAGCGCGCGTTCCGGCTCGGGGGCGGCGCCACGCTCCGCGGCTACGAGGCGGGCGCCTTTCGAGGCGCGTCCGCGTACGCGGCCAGCGTGGAACTGTCCATGGCCGGTCACCTTCTGAGTCCGCTCGTCTTCGCCGACATGGGACAGGCCGCAGCGAGCGGAGTCGCTTTCACCGGCGGGCCTCGCGCATCGGTCGGAGCCGGCGTCTCCGTCCTGTGGGGTTTGCTGCGGGTCTATCTCGCGCGTGCCCTGGAGGCCGACAAGTCCTGGCGGTTCGACATAGTCCTCCACGGGCTCCGCTAGGCAAGCGCTGCCTCCGCTCGTAGGTTGAGAGCGATGGACGTCCGGAATCCCCGACTGCTTCTGGTCGCAGCGACCGCGGTGCTCGGCGTGAGCGGTTGCGGCGGCCCAGCTGACCCCCGCCCACCCGAAGCGCGCGCCGGGCACCTGGTGGTGGAACAGGTCGCACGCCGACGAACGCGCCTCCTGGACGCGCCGGCGCGCGCGACGTTCTGTGCGGGTGACAGTGTGCTCGTCATCGTCGCGGTGGACGAGATGTGGGCCGCGGGGCTAGCCCTGCGCACGCTCTTCCCGGTTCCGGAAGCCCGATCCCTGCGCGTCGCGACCGCGCTGGGCGACGAGGGCACCGGCGCCGCGGCTTTCCGCTCTGTGGCCGACAGCGTGCGGCAAGCCCTTCTCGCGTCGGGCGGCGCGGTTCGACTTGCCGCAGGCGCACAGGCGAGCGGCACCTTCGACATCACCGTCCCGGCGCCGCAGGGCAGTCGCGGACCGATTCGCCTGCTCGGTGCGTTCCGAGCGCTCCCTACCACCGATACCGCAGGGGCCTGCGGTTCTACGTTGGAGACCCCATGAGCGAACCCGACCGGTCACTTGGCCAGCTGGTCGCGGCCCTGGCCGCGACGAACACCGACCTGTGGCACGAGGAGGACCGCGCGCGTGAGGGGGACGACGCGAAGGTCGCCGCGGCGAAGCGGCGCATCGATCTCCTCAACCAGCAGCGCAACGACCTGATCGAGCGGATCGACGAGGCGGTGCTGCGGCTCACGGAGCGGGGGCGAGGCGATGGCTGAGACCGTCGGCAGCCTGGTCGACAAGCTGTCGATCGTCGAGCTGAAGATCTACCACATGCGGGAGCAGGTGGAACGCCGGGACGCCGACGAGGTGCACCGAGCCCGCTGCGCCGACCGGCTGGCCGTCCTTCAGTGCCAGCGCGACGGCCTCGCGACGGAGCTATCCGGCCTGTGGGAGGGTGTGACGGCGGGCGCGTACCGGCCGAAGGTGTATCGACAGTTCAAGATGTACAACGACCCTCAGTACCGGATACCCAGAGAGGAATGAGTCCCGGCGACACGGTGCGGTCGGTGCACGTCGACACCGAGCGCACGTGGGGTGGTGGCCAGCGGCAGGTGGCGTGGCTGGCGGCGGGGCTCGCCCGCCGCGGCCACCCGACGTGGGTCGTGGCCCGGCGTGGCTCACGCTATGCCGAGGCACTGCGCGGCAGCGGCGTGGAAGTCGTTCCGCTGGACCCCCTGGTGGAATGGGACGTCGGGGCGGCCGCGCGCATCGGCTTGCTCGCGCGCAGGGCCGGCGCGGACCTCGTCGTGGGCCACGCCGCCCACGCGGCACTGCTCGCGGCGATGGCGACCGTCCGGTCAGGCATCGCGCTGGGACTCGACCCGGCCAGTCCGGTGGCGGTGATGGTCTCCGCGTTAGTTCCCCCGCACAAGGACCCGGCGACCTTCGTTCGCGCGCTCGCCGCGGCGCGGCGCGGCCGCCCGGACCTCCAGGGCCTGATCGTCGGGGGAGGTCCTCTCTTGTCCATCGCGTCGCGGATGTGCCGTGAACTCGGGCTCGAAGATGCGGTGCGTCTGGCAGGCCATCGCGAGGACGCGGAACGCCTGCTCGCCGCGGCGGCGGTGGCGGTGCTGAGCTCGCGTGACGAGGGGCTGGGCACGACGCTGATGGATGCGATGTTGTGGGGCATCCCGGTGGTGACGACTGCGGCAGGCGGTGTGCCAGAGGTCGTGCGGGACGGCGTCGACGGCCTCCTCTCGCCGCCCGGAGACGCCGACGCTCTTGGGCGCCACCTCGTCGTGGCCTTGAACGACACCGATCTCCGCGCCCGCCTGGTTGCGAACGCCCGAGAACGGGTCGCGGACTTCTCGGCCGAGCGGATGGTCGACCGGACGATCGAGGCGTATCGCGACGCGCTATATTCGGCGGGATGCTGATGCGGGAGTTGCGGGACCGGCACAACGTCGCCGCCCTGGCCGTCGGAGGAATCTCGGTCGCGGCGCTCGCCCTCTTCGGAACATCGGGCCCCGCGCGCGGGCCGGGCGTCGGTCTCTGTCTCGCCGTGTGCGTGCTGCTGTTCGCGTTCCTCGTACCAGCCGTGCAATCCCGCATCCAGAACCTACTGCTCACGGTGCCCTCCCTGGCGGTGTGGGTCCCTGCGGGGTTCGCCGTGTACGGCGTCGCGTCCTCGCTGGCGTTCGGGACACCGAGGGCGCTGGATCTCCTCGCGTGGCCGCTGTGTATCGGCGCGGCGTTGGCCGCCATCGGTGGTCGCCGCGACGGCGAACTGTCCGCCCTGCGTTTCCTTGGCGCGGGTGTGGCGCTGTGGGTGCTCGCCGGCATCTGGGATCGCGGGCTCCAGATCCGCGTGCCGGGCGACGGCCGGCTCGGCCTCGCGTACCTCACCTGCGTGGCGCTGGCGTTGTTCCTGTTCGCGATCGCCCGGCCGCGGCGTTCGTTCGACGTGCGGCTGGGCCTTGGCGCACGGGACTGGGGTATCGCCCTCGGCGCGACGGTGACCCTCGCGGCGGTGGCCGTCCCGCTCGGGCTCCTGCTCGGCTTCCTGCACTGGGAGCCGCGCTGGCTGGGTCTGGGATACGGGCTCGCGCGGTTGTTCGGTCTCGTGGTCTTCGTCGGCCTCCCGGAAGAACTGCTGTTCCGCGGAGTATTCCAGGAGGCGTTCTCGCGACTCTGGACGCCCCGCGTCGGCTGGGCGGTGGCGTCGGCGCTCTTCGGTCTCGTGCACATCGTCAAGCACTACCCGCCGCTTAACTGGCAGTACGCGCTGCTTGCGACGTGCTCCGGCGTCGCGTACGGCTGGGTGTACCTCCGCACGGGCAAGCTGGGTGCGGCCGCGGTCTCACACGGCCTCGTGAACTGGCTGTCGGGAACATGGCTGGGCTCGTGAACCGGTGAGGGGGCCTCGGCGCTGACGACGGGCCACCGGCTCTGCTAGATTTCGTTCCCCACCATGGCAGACACCTACTACCGCAAGGGATTCGGCCTCAAGGGCGAGATCCACGCCACGCTGGTCAGCGACTACCACAGCGCGCTCGTGGACGAGGTGCGCGCCCGGGGCTCATCGCTAACAGCGAGGGGCCTGACGATCCGCCTCGCCCGCGAGTTCGGCTTCTGCTACGGCGTGGACCGGGCGGTGGAGTACGCGTACGAGACCCGCTCCAAGTTCCCCAACAAGCGCATTTTCCTGGTCGGCGAGATCATCCACAATCCGCACGTCAACGCGAAGCTCTCGTCGATGGGCATCATCATCCTGCGGCGGAGCGACGCGGGCGAGTTCGACTTCAGCGCCGTCACTGCGGACGACGTGGTCATCATGCCGGCGTTCGGCGTGACGAAGGAGGCGTTCGACCGGCTCCGGGCGCTCGGGTGCGTCCTCGTGGACACGACGTGTGGCTCGGTGCTGAACGTCTGGAAACGGGTCGAGGGCTACGCGCGGGAGGGGTTCACGGCGGTCATCCACGGCAAGTACCAGCACGAAGAGACCAGGGCGACCGCGTCGCAGGCGACGAAGTTCCCCGGCGGCCGGTACATCGTGGTCCGGGACATGGCGGAGGCGCGGGAGTTGTGCGAGTACATCGAGCACGGCGGCGGCGCCGCCGCGCTGCAGCAGCGCTTCCGGGTGGTGTCCTCGCCGGGCTTCGAGCCGGAGCGCGACCTCGCGCGCCTCGGTGTGGCGAACCAGACGACGATGCTCTCCGGTGAGTCCCTCGCCATCGCGGCCGAACTGCGCAAGGCGATGATCGCGCGCTACGGCGAGGCGCAGGCGGCGCAACGGTTCCGCACCTTCGACACCATCTGTTCGGCGACGCAGGACCGGCAGGACGCGGTCCTCAAGCTGCTCGAGGATGCGGTGGACGTGATGGTGGTGATCGGCGGCTACAACTCGAGCAACACGAATCATCTTGCCGCGCTGTGCGCGAAGCGGGTGCCGACGTTCCACATCGAGGATTCCTCGGGCCTCGACTTCGCGGCGGGCACGGTCCGGCACAAGCCGGTCGGAGCCCATCAGGAGGTCCAGGCGGCCGGGTGGCTCGGCGCGGACGTGCGGGTGATCGGGGTGACGGCGGGGGCCTCGACGCCGAACAACAAGGTGGGCGAGACCATCGAGCGGATCTTCGCGACGCGCGGGATCGATCTTACGGCTGCTCTGGCGTAGCGGCGGGGGCGTGGGCCGGTGCGTCCGTGCTCAGCGGAAGTCGTGGGACGTGGAGAACGCGGCGCCTCCTCTCAGGACCGGCGCCGCGAATCGTCTCCCCCGCACGTTCAGCACACCCTGCTCCTCCTGCAGCACGCCTTCCACGACCAGCAGCGGTGACCGTACGATCAGTCGCCGGTGCCGCTCGAAGAGCGTCGGCGTGACGACGACATTGGCAAGGCCGGTCTCGTCCTCGAGCGTGACGAAGCAGAACCCCTTCGCGGTGGCGGGCCGCTGGCGGCAGATGACGATGCCGGCGACTGTCACCTGTTCGCCGTCGCGGTGGCGTCCGAGGTCTGCGGCGCGGACGACGCCCTGCGCCTCCATCGCCGACCGAAGGTGCCGCATCGGGTGGCCGGCGGGAGAGAGGCCGGTGATCCGATAGTCGGCCTCGGTGAGTTCGACGGGAGGCTGCGGCGGCACCGGGGCAGGCCGCCGGTCGGCGCCGACCGGCGCCAGGGGGCCCGCCGGACCGCGCGAGTGCCTGAGGACTTCCCACAGCGCCGAGCGCCGGTTGGGCCACAGTCCGTCGAAGGCGCCACCTTCGGCGAGAGCGCGAAGCTGGGCGACGATGAGACCGCTCCGCCGCACCCAGTCCTCCAGGGAATGAGGGCGGTCCCCGTTCAGCAGCGGATCGAGCCGCTCGCGCGCCTTCGCGCCGAGCCCGCGGACATAGCGGAGGCCGATGCGCAGGGCGCCGTCCTCCATCGTGCAGTCCCAGTCGCTCCGCATCACGTCCACCCCACGCACCTGGACGCCGTGGCGCCGCGCGTCCTCGACGATGGTGCTCGGCGCGTAGAAGCCCATCGGCTGGGCGTTGAGCAGCGCGCAGGCGAACGCGAGCGGGTAGTAGCGCTTGAGCCAGGCTGAGGCGTAGACGAGAAGGGCGAAGCTGGCGGCGTGGCTCTCGGGGAAGCCGTAGTCGGCGAAGGCGGCGATCTGGTTGAAGATGCAACGCGCGACGTCGGGGTCGATGCCGTTCCGCGCCATGCCGTCGATCAGCTTCTGACAGATCCGCGCCATCCGCTCGTGCGAGCGCTTGTGGCCCATCGCGCGCCGCAGTTCGTCGGCCTCGCCCGGCGTGAAGCCCGCCGCGGTGATGGCGACCTGCATCCCCTGCTCCTGGAAAAGGGGCACGCCGAGGGTGCGCTCGAGAATCGGCTCGAGCGACGGGTGCGGGTAGACAATCGGCTCCTCGCCGGCGCGACGCCGCAGGTAGGGGTGTACCATCTCGCCCTGGATGGGGCCAGGGCGGATCAGGGCCACCTCCACCACGAGGTCGTAGAACTTCCGCGGCGCGAGACGCGGCAGGGTGTTCATCTGGGCGCGCGACTCGACCTGGAAGACGCCGACCGTGTCGGCGCGGCAGAGCAGGTCGTAGACCTCGGGATCGTCCATCGGCAGGCGCGCGAGGTCGACCGCCACGCCGTGATGCCGGCGGACGAGCCCGAGGGCGTCCTGGATCAGCGTGAGCATCCCGAGGCCAAGGAGGTCGATCTTGATGAGCCGCACCGGCTCGAGGTCGTCCTTGTCCCACTGGATGACGGTGCGCTCCGGCATCGCCGCCGGCTCGATCGGGACGACGTCGGCGAGCGACTCGCGCGAGAGGACGAAGCCGCCGACGTGGATGGAGCGGTGGCGCGGCAACTCGTGGAGGCCGCGCACCACTTCGGCCAGCATCCGGACGCGGTGGTCGGCGGGGTCGAGGTCGGCCGCCGCGGCCCCGCCATCGAGCAGATGCTCGGCCGTGGTGCGGGCGCTCGAGCGGTCGGCTTCGTCGGCGAGCCGCTCCGCCTGCTGGACCGAGAAGCCGAGGACGCGGGCGGCGTCGCGGACGGCGGAACGGCCGCGGAAGGTGATGGCCTCGCAGACCATCGCGGCGTGGTCGCGCCCGTAGCGGCGGTAGACGTACTGGATGATCTGCTCGCGGTCGCGGTGGGCGAAGTCCACGTCGATGTCGGGCGGCTCGCGCCGGTCCTCCGAGAGGAAGCGCTCGAAGAGCAGCTCCATCCCAATCGGGTCCACGGCGGTGATGCCGAGGCAGTAGCAGACGGCGGAGTTCGCGGCGGACCCGCGGCCCTGCGCGAGGACCCCGAGGCGGTTGGCTTCCCGCACGATGTCCCACACGATGAGGAAGTAGCCGGCGAGGCCGAGCCGGCCGATGACGTCGAGTTCGTGCCGGATCTGCTGCCGGTGCCGCTCGGTGAGCCGCTCGCCGTAGCGCTCCCGCGCGCCGGCGGAGACGAGGGAGGCGAGATACTCGTCCGCCGTTACGCCGGGCGGCGCCGGGAAAGCCGGGAGCGCCGGCGTGAGCTGCCCCATCCGGAAAGCGCACCGCTCGGCGACGGCGAGTGTGGCGGCGAGGCCTTCGGGGTAATGGCGCCAGCGGTGGGCGATGCGTTCCGGGCGCTTGAGGTACCACTCGCCGTTGGGGCGGAGCAGGGTGCCGGCTTGGTCGAGCGTCGTCCCGTGGCGGAGGCAGGTGAGAACGTCGTGGATGAAACGGCCCTTCGGCGTGGCGTAGTGCACGTCGTTGGTGACGAGCCACGGCAGATCGAGCGCACCGGCCAGCGCGATGAGGTCCGGCACCAGGGCGCGCTCGCTGGCGAGCGAATGGTCCCAGCACTCGACGGCGACGTTCCCGGGGAACACCTCCGCCAGCCAGCCGAGCCGCTCGCGGGCGCCGGCCTCGTCGCCCCGGGCGATGCGCCGTGGCACCTCGCCGTGCGGACAGCCTGTGAGACAGAAGAGGCCTTCGGCGTGCCGCTCGACCGCGTCCCACGCGACGGCCGGGGTGCCGCGCTCACCGCCGCGCGCCAGGGAGACGAGTCGGGAGAGGTTGCGGTAACCGGCGTCGGTCATCGCGAGGAGGGTGAGGTGGGAGGCGCCCTCGCTGCGGCCGCCGTCGTAGCGGCGGGCGCTGCGTCGCGGGGGCGCGGCGGACTCCGGCCGTCGGACGGCACGCACGGCGCCGGCCGTCGCCCGGCGCGCCCCCGCTCCTTGCGCCCCGTCTTCCGTTCGGGAGGCGACCGTCAGTTCCACGCCGATGATTGTGGCGACGCCGTGTTCCAGTCCCGCTTCCGCCCAGCGCACCGCGCCGCCGAGGTCGTCGTGGTCGGTGAGGGCGATGGAGCGCATCCCGATGGCCGCGGTGCGGGCGATGAGGTCCTCGGGGTTTGAGGCCCCGTCGAGCAGCGAGAAGCCGGAATGGCAGTGCAGTTCGGCGTAGCTCATCTTTCAGCCGTGTCCGCCGCCGCTGACGTCCACGACTTCGCGATGGCCGCGCTCCACGGCTTCGACGACGTCACCAGCCGCCGGATGTTCGGCTGCGACGCATTCCTGAACCGCGCGCGGATGTTCGCCTTCCTCACCGACCGCACGATGGTGGCGCGGGTCCCGGAGCGGGAGCGCGGGAAGCTTCTGAAGCGGCGGCAGGCAAAGCCCTTCTACGTCGGGCCGCGCACCACGTTCGGAATCTGGGTGGAGATGCCGCTCCGGACGTCGGCCGACGTGAAGCTGGCGCTCCGGATGGCGCGGCTCGCGCACGCGGACACCGTGAACCGGGGGCCGGCGTCGGCGCACCGGCGGCGCGGAGCGAAGCCTTAGTCCCACCACCCCTCCACGAACCACTGGCGTGATGCGCCGGCCCTGAAGAGAAGCCAGAGCGTGCCGGCGACCGTGCGCGCCGAGTAGTAGTCGCGCGGCCCGACTGGCAGGGACGCGCCGGCGGCCTCAGCGGACTCACCGATCCACCACCGTGGGGCGAGTCGCTCCGGCCCGCTCCAGGCGGTGACGTCGTGCCACGTCTCGCCATGGTGGAAAGCTTCGAGGCCGGAGCGGCCGAGGCGGACGCGGACCGGTGCCGGGGCCTGGAGTAGGCGGAGCGCCGCGGCAGCCGGGCGGTTCGGGGGCGCGCCCAGCGTCAGGGTTGGCGCTGTGTCACGGGTGGGTGCGGCGGCCGTGTGCTCGCCGGCCGCCGCGAGTTCCTCCGTACGCCACGCCCCGGCGTCCCGGGGCAAGTGACCATCCCGGACCAGCGGCTGCGCCACAGCATCCGCGCCCTCGCTGCCCCGGATGCGGTCGAAGGCTGCCTCGAGGGCCGCGGGGTCGGCCCAGCGCGGGGCGAGAAGGTCGCCCTGTTCGCCGGAGGCGGGGACGGCGACGGCGGTGCGCACGGCGAGCGAGGTGACCGGCTCAGCCAACTTCCAATTCTCGAAGGCGGCGCGGCAGTGATCGAAGAGCGCACCCTCGTGCGACGTGGGACGCGCGAGGCGGACTGTCTTCTCCGCCGTGGAGCCGTCGTCGAGCGTGAGCGTGAGGGCGATCTCGCGTGCGGCGAGGCCTTTCGCGCGCAGCGCGGAGCCCAGCGAGGCGAGCGCGGCCTTGAGGACGAAGAGGAGCGGCTCCGCCGTGGCGACGGGGCTGCCGAGGTCGCAGACGATGACGGGCAGCGTGTCGTCGCGCGGGGTGGTGGGACCGCGCGTGTCGAAGCCACGGGCGAGGCGGTGCGCCGCGAGCCCTTCGGGGCCGAAGCGCGCCTCGACCTCGTCGGAGTCGAGCGCGGCGAACTGGCCGACGGTCCTGAGGCCGAGCGCGTGGCACGTCTCGGCGAGGTCGTCTGGAGGCGCGAGGAGCGCGAGAGGGAATGGCGCGAGGAACGTCGCGTCGTCGCCGGGCGGGACGATGACAGGGCGGACAAGCGTACCGGCGTACCGGCGTGCCGGCGTACCGGCGCGCCTGTGCCCCTGTGCGCCTGTGCCCCTGTGCCCGCTGACAGCCGCCGCGTACGCCGCAATCGCGGAGTCGGCGATGCCGGCGCGGGCGCGCCCGAACCCGAGGCAGTCCGTGATGCGGCAGAGCCGCTGCGCGAGCTTCGGTTCGCTGCCGAGCCCCGCCGCGTCCACCCACCAGATGCCCACCTCACCGCCCGACCCCGCCAGGCGTACGGGCGTACCGGCGTACCGGAGTACGGAGGGACCTCCCGCCCAGGCCACTCGCGGACTCGCGGCGAGGAGCGCGGTCGTGACCTCGATCGCGGCGCGGGCGACGCGCTCCGTATCCCATGGAAGGGCGACAAGGTCGGCGGCGAGTGCCCGGGCCTCGGCGAAGGCCATGCCGGGCCGGATGCCGCGGCGCGCGGCTGCCGCGTCGGTGGCGATGACGCGCGGCTTGCCGCGGACGTCGGCGACGAGGGCGGCGGGCGGTTGGTCAGGGCGAAGCGGGCCAGTCGGGCTGGGCGGCGCGCTGACGCCGCGTGCGCCCGCTGATGCCGCCGCCTGGCCGCCCAGCGCGCCGGTCGCGAACCGCCCAATGCGGACGCAGGCGATGCGGCAGGGGAGCACCGACGGAAACCTCCGCGGCGCGCGGAGCGCCGCCTTTCTCGATCACGACACGCACGGGGCGCGGCGCCGGCCACGCGGCGCCGGATCCCGGTGCGGCGGGGATGAAGCCCCCTTCGGCCGGGCGCACCGAGAGGGCGAGCGCCGCGCCGAACACGGACAGGTTGTGAGTCGCGGACGCGGCCGGCCGTCGCCCGGCGTCCCCCCGCTCCTCGCGCCCATTGGCCGGAGTCTCTGTACGCCGGTACGCCGGTACGCCGGTACGTCGGTGCGCCGGTACGTCCTCCCCCCGCACCACCAGCGCCGGATCCTTGTCCCGCGCTAGGCGCTGGAGCCGCACCGCGACGGTGCGCGCCGGGGTTGGCGCCTGGTCCACGATCACGAGTCCGAAGGCGCCGGTGCGGAGCAATACGTCGGTGCACCACCACGCGCTCTCGGTGCCCCTCGGGCGGATCACCCAGAACGGGCCGAGGTCCGCGAGGTGCGCCGCCGCCTGCGGAGCGAGGGTGCGCGCGGCGTCCACGAACGCCACCCCCTCGTCGGCCCGCAGCGTCGTTTCGGCGAGCACGATGAGGAGCGCGGTGCCGCCGCTCCCGAGCGGCGCGTCCAGCGCGGTGATCTGTCCACGCGGGAGTCCCAGCGGGAGCAGCGCGTCGAGCGCCGGGATGCCGAACGCAAGCCCGCGGCGCGCAGCGGGGACGAACCGCTGGAGCCGCTCGGGGAGCACGAGTGACAGGTTCGGGGCGGTCATCGGTGAACCCCGACGAAACACCGAAGTCCAAGAGGATAAAAAAAGCGCCTCATCTTGACTGCCCGGCGGTGCTCACGGCTGCAGCAACTCCCGATGCGTTCGCTCCAGCCACACCCGTGCCTCGGCCGTGAACCGAAGCGCCTCCCGCAGAAAATCTTCCGCTTCTGCGTTGGACACGTCGGCCATGCAGTCATACTCCAAGGTGTTCCGCTTGCGCCGGCAGTCGTCGTAGTAGCGCGCCTGGTCCGAGAGGCCTGGAATCCGCCGCCTCTTCGGTCCTGCGCTCGATGATGCCAAGCAGCCCTCGAATCTCCTCGGAGCCGCTCTCCGCCTCTTCGTTCCAGTGGTTCTCAAGCAGTTGCTTCAACGCTTCGTGCATCGCCGATCAGCTCCAGCTTCGGACCCGCCAACACCCGGGAGACGAAGTGGTTGTGGGTGCGCTTCTTCTCTCGAAGCTCGGCTGGCGTGATCACGAACGGGTTGATCTCTCGACCGAGCGTGTCGGCGACGGGCCGGAGGAGCTCGTTGAGCGCGATCGGCCGGATATCCCCGGCCACGAACAGGTCCACGTCGCTCGCCGAGGTCTCCTTCCCGGTCGCGATTGAGCCGAACAGGAACGCCCATCGGATCGAGGATCGGTGCTGGGCCAGTGCGGTGCGCAGCGCCTCGGCGATGCCGCCCAGCTTCAGCGTCAACGCACGGAGTTCGCCGAGCACCGAAGCGTCCGGATTCACGGCGCAGTAGAGACGGCGCCCCTCGGGCTGGCGCCGGACGAGCCCGAGCCGTTCCAGGGTTAGCAGCTCCCGGCTGACCGCCGTGGGCTGGAGATCGAGCCGCTTTGCCAGGTCCCGCACGTAGTACCGCTCCTCCGTGCCGAGCAGGAGGGCGGAAAGCACCTTCGCCCGTGCCTCGGAGCCGAGGAGCCGGCCGAGCGTGGACCGCTCGTGGTACGACTTGGCGGCACCTGCCATCTTACGACGCGTTCTCATCTCGAAGTCCCCGTACACATTTTGTGCACTACAGTACACTCTTTGTGTACACACGCAACAACCCACGTGCGGCAATGCCCTGCCGTCGGCACGCCGGAAGAACCCCTTGCGTGACCCCCGGCCCGCGCCTAACCTGACACGTGTAATCCGACCGTAACTGCACAAACTGCACGCCCATGCGGCCGCGTGGTATGAAGGGTGCCGCGGGCCCGTCGCGCCACCTTCGCCCGCACCGGCCACCGACGCTCCCGGCCACGCTCCTGCGTGACGCGGTCGCGCGGGCGACCGCCACCATCTCGCTTCGGCAGGCGGCCCGGGAGATTGGCCTCAGCCCCAATGCGCTCAGGAATTTCCTCGCCGGCGCCGAGCCACGCGTGACGACGCGCGCACGCCTCGAGCACTGGCTGGCGGCACAGCGCGTCACGACGGCCGACCGCAGCCCGACCGTGGGCCAACTCGTGCGGCTGATCGGCGACCTGGCGGGCGACCTGTCGCCCACCCAGGCAGCTGCCCTTGGCCGCGAGACCGCTTCCTTCCTCCTCGACGCGTACCAGACGCGCCACATCGTCCCGCCCCGCTGGGTCCGCGAGCTCGCCAGCCACTATCACGCCCCTCGATCCACCTGACGCCGAGTTGACTCGGCCGGCCGCCGAGTCTATGCTCGGCTGTGCAGTTTGTGCAGTTGCATCCTTGCCCAGCGGGAGGGTGTCGCGATGCACGGCCGTCAGGCTCCGCGCGTCCTGGTCGTGGACGACCATCCGGGGATGCGAAAAGCCCTCTGCTCCCTCCTCCACCGCCGCGGCTGCGCCGTCGAGGCGGCGGCTGACGGCCGCGAGGCCCTCGAGTGTCTGGCTCGCGAGCGCTTTGATGCAGTGGTCAGCGACATCGAGATGCCTGTCATGGACGGCCTCACGCTGCAGCGGCACGTAGTCGCCCAACATCCCGCGCTGCGCCACCGCTTCCTCCTGTGCAGCGGGTTGTCCCTGCCGCCGCTCTCGCTCGACCCCGCCGTCCCCTTCCTTCAAAAGCCGGTGGGGGACGAGGAACTGTGGGCCGCGCTGTGCAGGCTCCTGGCGGCTCCGGCCGAGACACCCGCTACGTCCGATTGACGCGCGCGGCCCGGCTGCCGCTATTTCTCTGCTCCGGCTGCCGGAGCCTCGAAGCACGTGCCCGTAAGCTGCGTCACGATCACCCTCCTCTCCCTCGCCGTGGCCCCCGCTGCCCACGCGCAGCGGCGCGCTTCGCAGCGGCCCGACCCCGGCCGTGCCACAGCGACCACCACCACCACCACCATCGACGCCGCCGCCCGCGCGGCCTGGCTGCTCGGCGCCCTGGCCGACGACTCGCTCGAGGGCCGCGACACGGGGAGCCGCGGGAGCGCCGCCGCGGCACGGCTCATCGCCGCGCAGCTCCGCGAGGCTGGCGTCCAGCCGGCCGGCGACGCAGGCTACTTCCAGCGCGTGCCGATCACACGGCTCACACCACGGCCCCTGCGGCGCGCCACACGGGCTGCGACACGAGTCCAGCAGCGCCCCATCCTGATTCTCCACGCCGACTTCGCCTCCTACGACACCGTCGCCACCGAGAACCGGCCGCCCTTCGCCGCCGTTAACGTCGTCGGAGTGCTGCCGGGCCGGGACCGCCGGCTCCGCAGCGAGGCCGTGGTGGTGAGCGCGCACTACGATCACATCGGCATCGGCCAGCCGGTGAACGACGACTCGATCTACAACGGCGCGGACGACGATGCGTCAGGCACCACGGCGGTGCTCGAGATCGCGCGGCTCCTCGGCCGCGAGCGCCTCGCCCCGGGTCGCACGGTGATCTTCCTCTTCGCGACAGGCGAGGAGGTCGGCGCTCTTGGCACCACTTGGTACGTCGCCCACCCGGTCGTGCCGCTGGAACACACCGTCGCCAACCTCAACGTCGAGATGGTCGCCCGCCCCGACTCGCTGGCCGGCGGCCCGGGTAAGGCCTGGCTCACCGGATTCGACCGTTCGACGATGGGGGCGATGCTCCGCGAGGCTGGCATCCCCATTGTGCCGGACCCGCGGCCGGAGCAGAACTTCTTCGAGCGCTCCGACAACATCGCCTTCGCGCGGCGCGGCATCCCGGCGCACACGCTCTCCTCGTTCAACCGCCACGCCGACTACCACACGCCGGACGACGAGGCGGACCGCGCCGACCCGGCGCATATGGCGCAGGTCATCGCGGCCGCCGCACGGGCGGTGCGCCTCCTCGCCGACGGCCCCGCGCCGCGGTGGGCGACTGGAGGAAGACCAAGAGAACAGACGCCCAGACGCGCAGGTAGGCAGTAGCGGCACGGGCCTGCGGCCCATAGTCGAGTCCGGCGGAACCGAAGAAACACCGAAGTTCATGGTCACAAGAGAGCGCCCCGTCGCCGAGGCGCTCTCGTCTCTCCCTAGCGGTTGGAGATCAGCTCGGCTAGCACGGCGTTGGCGCGCGTGCGCAGGTCGCCGATGCTGGCGCCGCGGACGAGCACGAAGGTCCACGTCACGGGCCCCGGCTGTGCTGGGGCCGTGAGGAGCAACTGCACGTCACTCCGACCGGTCAGTAGGCTGATGCCCCTGGCGCGCGTTGCCGTCGAGGTTGCCTCGGCCGTCAGTGGCGAGCGACGGGCGAGCCCGTACTGCATGACGCCCCGCAACGCGCTCCGGCCTTGCGCATCGCGCAGCAGGAAGCCGACCGCCCGAGTACCATCGAACACGTACACCATCCCTCGCGAGGCATCGTAGCCTGCCTCGTCGTCTGCGGCGTTCGGGCCGAGGTCGGGATCCAGCGCGAGGCCGAAGGTGAAGGGGACTCCCGCGTCGGGCGGGGCGATGACGAAATCGAACGCCCGGGCCTCGGGTGTCTGCAGTGGCCGGCGCGTCGATGAGAGGTAGCTGCCGGCGCCGATCGCGCTCGCCTGCCCATCCGGCCCGTCGAGCCAGCCGACGTCCACGAAGCGATTCGGCACGTCGTGGGCGCCGATGAGGTCGTAGAAACGCACCGCGTTCCCCGTACCCCAGGTCAGCCATGGGCCAGCGCCAAAGAGGCCCCAGTCGTCGAGTACTGGTGTGGCGGCAGGCGCCAACGGGATGGACGGGGCCCTCTCAGGTTCGCAGGACGACGGTGGATTGCACACGGTGATGTGCAGACGGCCCCGGCGCAGGAGCGTCGCGCTGGAGTCCTGCTGACGGAGATCCACGGTGTAGACGCCGGCGTACCAGATGCGGTTCATCCAGGTGCGCGGTTCGGAGGTTGCCGGCCACCACTGGGTATCGTGGTCGAACTTCTCGAACCAGAAGAGCGCGTAGTTCGACGTGTACGTGTTGGTGGCCTTGTCGGTGACGTACGTGCGGCCGTCGAGGACGATCCGGCTTGCGCTGACCGAGAAGGGATAGCTCGCGAAACCGGACATCCCCGTGGTGGTGTTGCGCGCCTCGAAGGTCACCTGGTGTGTGCCCGCCGCGTCGTGGCCGGCGAAGTAGTCGTAGAGGGTGTCCGGGGAGTAGGGTGTCCACGGGCCGCCGGCGTCGAACTGCCAGCGGTACCGGATGTTCGCGCCACGCGTCGAGCACGCGGAGTTGAGGACCTGGTCGGTGTACAGCCACGTCATCGTGCCCTCGAACGTCCCGCAAGCGACGGGGGTGGTCCGCGTGATCGCGACGACGCGTGTCGCCACGTTGACAGTGTCATCAGGCTCCTCGTCCGGGCGCATCAGTTCCAGCGCCACGACCGCGTTCCGGGATTCATGGACGTGGCTCTCGAACCGGTGATGGCGAATGACGTTCGCGGTTGAATGGGCGTCGTAGTAGCCGGTGTTGATTGCCTTGTTTGTGTTGAAATCCCAGTACAGCCTGGCAAGTGCGCGGCCCCCCTGGCTGTTCAGATTCCACCCGGAGGAACTTCGGGCCGCGCTGAACCGGAAGTAGTCGAGTTCGGTGCCAGCCGGGCTGGGTTGATTCGTGAAGGTGGGGCTCAGAGGGTCAGCAAGAGCGTTGTCCACGTCCAGCACCGCGGTGTCCGTGAAGTTCCCAGGCGTGAGGTCCACGTGCGCGACGTGATCAATCCAGTTGCCCGCCTGACCTGGGTAGTAACTGGTCGCCTCAAGGCGTTCAGCCACGCCGGCCGTGGTGTTGTTGATGGTGTAGTTGTCGCCCGCCATCTGGAGGTAGTCGATTCGGAACACCTTGCCCGAGGCCGAGAAGCCGTAGACTCCCGGGCGAATGCAGTGCAACTCGGTTCCGGACGGCGGCTGGCCGGGGCCACTCCAGTGCGACTCACCGCCCCGCTGCCCGGCCAAGTACTGCGTGAGGTTCCCGCAGGCGCCTCCGCCCGCGGGATCCCACCAGCCGTACATGCGTGAGGCGTTGGGATTGGCCCACACCGTGAACGACCTGGGCGGCAACACACGAGCGTCGGTGGTGGAGTCGAACGGGCTCAAGCTGGCCGAGTAGGCGGTTGATGTCGTCCGCTGGCTGTTCTGGTAGATGTCGCCGAAGAACTCCTCTTCGGCGTATTGCCGAGACTCGTCATACGCTGGTGGATGGCGCGCGGCTGTCGGTTCCGGGCGGCAAGCGGAAGCGGCAAGAGCGAAGCCCGCCGCCCAAAGGCCCGCGCAAGTCCGAAGAGGATGGTGCATACTCACTCCCGGCTTAGGTACACGTCGATCATTCGGTCGCGGCCCACGAAGACCAGTTTGCCGTTGGGGTGGAATGCCACCCCGCCGTCCCAGCGGATGGCCCCCTCGGCCCGCGGCCGGGGGAACTCGGCGAGCACCCGCCAGTTGACGACGTCAATCAGGACGTTCTGCGAGGGGAAATTGACCCAGCGGTCCTGGGTGGTGACGAAGAGCCGCCGGCCGCTGGGGCTCAACGCGATCTCCTGGGGGACGTAGAAGGGCAGCGGCAGCAGCCGCACGGCGGCATCGGTCTGGGTGTTGATCTCGACGACCCCGCGCGGATCGCCATCGAGCACCGCCACATACAGGCTGCGGTCGTCGTGGCTCAACACGAAGGCATCGGTCCTTCCAGAGTCCGGCCAGTCTGGCCCCCCGACGCCGATGTGTTTGAGGATCGTCCCGGTCCGCGGATTGGCCACCAGGACGCCGCCGTCCAGGTAGCGGGTGAAGTAGATCTTGCTATCCCCCGGCAGGACTGCGATGTCGAAGACGTACTCGGGGTTCTCGGGAGAGCCTTGGCCCGGGAGCGGGATGCTGCCGATCCGCGCTGCCTGGGCGCGGTCAATCAGTGCGATGCCGCCGGTGTAGGTCTCTCCGACGTAGAGGATGTTCGGATCGGCGCGCGACTGCGCGATGCCGGTGGCGCCAAAGGATCCGGTTACGCGCGGGAGCCATTGCATCGAGGGCCGATCAAAGCGCTCCACTCGCTCAGTGACGTAGAGCACCGGGTCGCCCAGCACGCATTGCGGGGTATACAGGTCGTCCGACGCCGTGGTGTTGCGTACCGCAGCAAGCACGCGCAGGGAGTCCGCGTCAATCACAACGAGCGAACGGCCGACGGTGACGTAGGCGCGGTGATCGTCGGGGCAGACCGTGGCGCCGATGCCGTGCCCGGCGGTGGTCACCCCTGAGGCGAGGGTCTTGAACAAGGCCCCGTGCGGGAGCGTGAACGAGATTGTATCGGTCGTCGTATTACCGGCCGTGTCGGCCACGCTCACTTCCAGGCGATTCGCGCCGCCGTGCAGCAGGTTCTCGATCGTCTCATGCAGTACGAGGCCAGCGGAATCGAGGCGCTCGACGTGCCAGAACGCCAGCAGGTTATCGCTGGCGGTGGCTGGACCGTTGATGCCATCCAGACTTCGGACCCGCGCGCTGGCCGGGTCAATCGCTCCCGATGAGTCGGCCCACTCGATACGGACGTCTACCAACTTGTCGCCGTCGAGGTCGTAGAGCGTGTCCACGGGGGCGAGCACCTGGAAGCGCGGCGCCGTGGTGTCCGGGGGCACGATGATCCGCTCAGCGTGACACCCTGTCGCGGAGAGCAACAGGAGCGACGGCAAGCCAAGCAGTCCGAGGCCATAGGTGAAACTGACGCCATGCAGTGTGCGCATGAACCCACCATACGCCGCGTGCGCGTCACTCGTCAAGCGTATGGCCGACTGGTCCCGTTTCCTTTCCGGCATCGCCCATCCGTGAGGTCCCCTCACAGCGGCAACTCCCACTGTGTCGCCTCTGTACGCCGGTACGCCGGTGCGTCGGTGCATCCGTCCTCTTCGACCCCCGCCTCCCGGCTGAGCCGCTCCACCCGCCGCTCCAGTGCCGCGGAGTACTCGGCCGAAAGATTTCCCCGTTCGTCGAACGCCCGCACGTAGCGCGGCAGCAGCGCGGGGAACTCCCGCGCCACGATGGGCAGGAAGCGCGGCTTGATGGCGGGGGAGAGCCGGAGCGGCGAGACCCCCGCGAACGCGGCGCCCGCCTCCCGTGCCGCGCGGAGCAGGGCCCGGAGGTGCGGCACGTCGTCGGTGAGGCCCGGCAGGACGGGCGCGATCAGCACTCCGGCGCGAAGCCCCGCCTTCGCGAGCGCGGCCAGCGCCCGGAGCCGCACCGGCGGCACCGGCGACTTGGGCTCGAGTTTGCGAACGAGCGGCACGTCCACGGCGATGATCGAGAAGTGGACCGTCACGTCGTTCCGCTCGGCGAGACGCCGGAGCACGTCCACGTCGCGTGCCACGAGCGGCGACTTGGTGATGAGGCCGATGCGGAGTCCGTGAAACTGCGCCAGCCGCTCCAGCACCTGCCGCGTGAGCCGAAAACGCCGCTCGGCCGGCTGGTAGGGGTCCGTCGCCGTGCCGATCAGGATGCCATGGTCCTGGAAACGGGAGGGCCTGAGCGTGAGCCCGACGACGTCGGGAGCCTCGGTCTTCACGAAGATCCGCCGTTCGAACGCCTCCCCGCCGTCCCCGATTCCGGCCCCGGGGAGCCCAGGGAATTCACCGCCGCCGCACCCGCCGGAGGGCTCAGTGGCTGCGGGCGATAAGCGGCGATCCGGCGCCCGCTCCACGACGTAGCGGTGCGCGTAGCGCGCGTAGCAGTAGCTGCAGCCGAACTCGCACCCCACGTACGGATTGAGCGACCAGAATCGCATCCCCGTCTGCTGGGGAGAATTGAGGATGGAGGCGATCGGCAACCGGACGAATTCGGTGCCGCGTGCGCGGACGTCGAGCACCGCCCAAGGTGGGGTCTCGGACCATGGACCGGCGGACACAAGAAAGCCGGCCGCCACTTGGGGCGTCTCCGTAAGAGCATTTGTCACAACGACTTGCATACACGACCTAGAATGAGCTTTCGGTTTTTCTTCGGGTGCAGTGGTCAATATTGGGCCTGGGGCGGGAAAACGCAAGCGGGGGCCGCATGGCCGGAGCTTCAGGCGCGGGCTATCTTTGGCGCGACCTTCGCCGGAGAATCGGGTGCGGTTCAGTCTACTGCCACGAGATGAGAGCTTCTTCGACCTGTTCACCGAGGTCGCGCGCCGCAGCCACACTGCCGCGGAGCATCTGGCAGGGCTCTTCGCCGAGCCCGATCGTGCCGTCTACCATACCGAGCAGATCAAGCGGCTGGAGCACGAGTGCGACCAGATCACGCACGAGGTGGTGAACCGGCTCGACCGGACCTTCATCACCCCGATCGACCGGGAGGACATCTACCGGCTGGCGTCGGACCTCGACGACGTCATCGACGTGATCGACGGAGTGGCGCGCCGGACGCAGATGTTTCGGGTGGGAGCGGCGCCGGAGGGGGTCAAGCACCTCACGCGGGTGATCCGCGACGTCGTGGGCGCGCTCCTCAAGGGGGTCGAGCACCTCAAGAGCCGCGCGGGCGTGATGGAAGCTTCCATAGTGGTGAAGCAGTTCGAGGAGGAGGCCGACACGATCTACCACACGGCGATGGGCCAGCTCTTCGACACGGAGCAGGACGCGCGCGAGCTGATCAAGTGGAAGGAGATCTACGACAACCTCGAGCGCTGCGTGGACCAGGCGGAGGACGTGGCGAACGTCCTCGAGAGCATCGCGATCAAGCACGCCTAGCGCGTGCGCGCCCCGTGAACTCCACCGTCGTCTTCGTCCTCGCGATCGTCGCGGTCGCGCTGATCTTCGACTTCATCAACGGCTTCCACGACTCGGCGAACTCGATCGCGACGGTCGTCTCGACGCGCGTCCTCTCGCCGGGCGCGGCGGTGGTGTGGGCGGCATTCTTCAACTTCGCCGCCGCGTTCGTGTTCGGGACGGCGGTGGCGAAGACGATCGGCAAGGGGCTGATCCGGATGGAGTACGTGGATCCACACGTGATCCTGGCCGGTCTCGTCGGCGCGATCGCGTGGAACCTCATCACCTGGTACTACGGTATCCCCTCCTCCTCGTCGCACGCGCTGATCGGCGGCTACGCCGGCGCGGCGATCACGAAGGCGGGGATCGGCGCGCTGATCCCGAGCGGCTGGGTGCTGCCGATTCTCTTCATCTTCCTCTCGCCGCTGATCGGCTTCGCATTCGGGCTGGCGATGATGGTGGCGACGGGGTGGCTGTTCCGCGGCGCGCACATCCGGCAGGTGGACACGTGGTTCCGTCGCCTGCAACTCCTCTCGGCGGCCGCGTACAGCGTCAGCCACGGGACGAACGACGCGCAGAAGACGATGGGCATCATCGTCGGGCTGCTGTTCTCCGCGCAGGCGGCGTTCGCGGACTCGCCGTGGCGTTTCCTGCACATCACATCGATGGATACGATCCCGACTTGGGTGATCTTCTCAGCCTACAGCGCGATCGCCCTCGGGACGTTGTTCGGCGGCTGGAGGATCGTGAGGACGATGGGCCAGCGGATCACGAAGCTGAAACCCTACGGAGGGTTCTGCGCAGAGACCGGTGGGGCCATCGCGATCTTCATCGCCACGCACTTCGGCATCCCCGTGTCCACCACGCACACGATCACGGGGGCCATCAGCGGGGTCGGCTCCGCGCAGCGGATCTCCTCGGTGCGCTGGGGCGTGGCGGGCGGGATCGTGTGGGCGTGGATCCTCACCATCCCGGCCAGCGCCGCCATCGCGGCGATCTCCTACCTCGTCGTCCAGGCGTTCGCGTGACGCGCTAGGCCCGGCCCGAGAGCTTCGCGGCGTCGAGGTCCACCATCTTCACGCCGGCCAAGTAGTCCTTCGTCGGCGCGTCGTCGAGGTTGGAGAGCTTCTTGAGATCGGTGGCGATCCGGTGCGCCATCTCCAGGATCGTCTCCACGCCCTGACGGTCCACCGGCGCCAGCGGCGCCGTCGTCTCCCGCAGTAGCCCCGCTTCCCCGATGATCGCCGCTAGGGCGTTGTTCACCTCGTGGCGGATGGTTATCGCCACCTCTCCGATGGTGGCCACGCGCTCGGCGCGGACTAGCCGCCGATAGTAGTCGTGCAGCTGCTGCGAGAGCGACCCCACCGCGATCGCCAGCGCCCCGTACGAGATGTAGATCGGCAGGACGACCGCGGGATTCAGCGGGATGAGGTTCAGCTGGAGCACGAGCTGGACGACCAGATAGAGCGCCGTGCCCGCGATCAGCGCCACCAGCGCGCCGAGCATCCCGAAGTGCAGCGACAGGATGAACGCCGGCGCGAGGGTGGTGAGCCAGGAGAGCTCCTTGTACAGTCCGGCCCCCTCGGGGAGCGCCTCGATCAGCACGATCGGCACCAGATATGCCGCCGCGCAGTACACCGCCCAGCGCCGCGGGAGCGGCGGCCGGTGCGCCATCGGCTGGAGACCGATAGTGGCGATGGTACGGCGCCACCAGGGCGCACTGGTCGAGGGGGTCATCGGGTTCACTCCGTCTGGATGGTGAGGAGCCGCGGCTCCGTCATCTCTTGGATCGCGTAGCGCACGCCCTCGCGGCCGAGGCCGCTCGCCTTGGCGCCGCCGTAAGGCATGCGATCCACGCGGAAGCCGGGGATGTCGTTCCCCATCACGCCGCCGACGTCGAGGTGGTCCCACGCCTGCATCAGCCGCCGCACGTCACGCGTGAAGATCCCGGCCTGCAGGCCGTAGGACGTCGCGTTCAGGACCTCCAGGGCCTCGGCGAAGTTGGGGTAAGGCGTCACCGTGGTGACGGGCGCGAAGACCTCCTCGCAATTCACCTGCTGCTCGGGCTTGGTGCGCGTCAGTACCGTGGGTTCGAGCACTGTCCCCTTCCGTCCACCTCCGACGTCGATGCGGGCGCCGTCCTTCACGGCAGCCGCGATCCACGCCTCCGCGCGCTGGGCGGCCGCTTCGTCGATCATCGGTCCGACCTCGGTCGCGGGGTCGAGCGGGTCGCCGGTCTTGAGCTTCCCCACCCGGGCGACGAACCGCCGGAGGAACTCCTCGTACACGTCCTGGTGGACGAGTATCCGTTGCACGGAGATGCACGACTGGCCGGCGTACGCGTAGCCGCCCACCGCGCACCGGTCGACCGCGCGGTCGAGATCGGCGTCGGGCTCGATGATGACGCCGGCGTTCCCTCCGAGCTCGAGAGCCACGCGCTTGGTGCCGGCCTGCGCGCGGATCGCCCAGCCGGCCTTCGCGCTGCCGGTGAAGCTGACCATCCGCACGCGTTCGTCGCGCACCAACTGCTGGGCCACGGGCAGGTCGCACGGCACGACGTTAACGCCTCCAGCAGGATACCCCGATGCGGCGGCGACCTCGCCCAGCATCTCAGTGGTGAGCGGGTCCTGGGGTGGCGGCTTGAGGGTGAGGCTCGCCCCGCACGCCATCGCCGGCGCGATCTTATGGGCGGCGAGCATAACCGGGAAGTTGAACGGGGTGATGGCCGCGATGGGCGAGAGCGGGAAGCGGCGCGTGAGTCCGATGCGGGCGACGCCGGCCGGGACCACGTCCAGCGGCAGGACCTCGCCGCCGATGCGCGTCGCCTCTTCGGCGCCGTCCAGGAAGACGAAGATTGCCCGGTCGATCTCGAGGCGTGCCTGGCTGATCGGCTTCCCCGCCTCGCGGGCGAGCGTCGCCGCAAAGTCCTCGCGCCGCGCCGTGAGGCCCTCCGCGATGCGGCGCAGGCACGCGGCGCGCTCGAAGGCCGGCATCCGGCGGCACGCGTCGGCCGCCTCGACGTTGGCGGCAACGGCGGCGTCCATGTCCGCCGCCGAGCCAAGGGGGTGGGTGCCCACCAGCGCGCCGTCGAAGGGAGCGCGGATCGTCGCGGACCGGGCCGCGGTGCGGCGCTCGTTCAGAATGATCATCGGTCCCTACCGGAGAGTGCGGAACGCGGCGGCCACGCGCTCGAGGGCCGCCTCGAGGTCGGCCCTGGGCGGGCCGAAGCCGAATCGGATGAAGCGGTCCATCTCGAACTGGTCGCCGGGGACGACGAGGACGTCATGGTCCCGGCGCAGGCGTTCCGCGAGGTCGGAGGAATTGACGTCCGAGCGGTACCGGGCATAGGAGATCGCTCCGGCCTCGGGCGGCCGCGCCGTGAACTCGCCGCCCATCGTGCGGTACCAGGCGTCGAGGACCTGCCAGTTGGCGCGAATGATGTCCCGTGTCCGTCCGAGGATCCGCTCGCGCACCTCGGGCCGCAGGGCGATGGTGGCGAGCGCGTCGGACAGCGCGCCGGGGCCGATGCTCGTGTAGTCCTTGCGGGACCAGAGTGCGGCGGCGAGCGCGGGCGGGGCGACGCACCAGCCGAGCCGCAATCCGGGCAGGCCGTAGGCCTTCGAGAGTCCGTTCACCACGATCACCCGCTCGCCGCGGCCCCAGAAGCTGGCCGTGGGCGGGCCCTCGCGCTCGGCGCCCTGGTAGACCTCGTCGGCGAGGATCCACGCGCCCACCGCTTCGGCCCGAGCGGCGATGTGCCGCATCGCCGCTTCGCCGAGCACCGCGCCGGTCGGGTTGTTCGGGTTGGTGACGACTACGAGCTTGGTCCCCGGGCCGATCGCGGCGTCCACCTCGTCGAGGTCCGGTTGCCAGCCCTCGTCCTCCCGGAGCCGGTACGGCCAGATGTCGGCGCCGAAGGCGTGGGCGAGGCCCCAGGTCTGCATATAGTTGGGCAGCATCAGCGCCACGCGGTCGCCGGGCGCCAGGAGGTGCCAGCAAATGGCGTAGTTCGACTCGGCGCTGCCGTTCGTCACGGTGACGTGGTCCGCCGTGGCGCCACGGTAGAGTGCGGCGATGGCGGCGCGCAGTGGTTCGGTGCCGTTGGACTGGGAGTAGCCGAGCGGCGTGCGAAGGACGGCCTCGGCGTCGGCGCCGGCGAGCGCGAGGAGTTCGGTGGCGGTGAGCGGGTGGACGCCGCTCTCCGAGAGGTTGAACCGCACCCGGTTCTCCCAGGTGCTCTGCCAGCGCTCCATCGCGAACGGCTGAAACGACATCGCCCCTCCAGGGTCCGAAGGGGCGATAGTAGCCGTCGGCGGGCGCAGCGGCAAGAACGCTACGGCAAGCTGTGCAGGCGGATAGAGCCGTTCACCGTGCGCAGATCGAGCTGGCGGCCGCCTTGACCGATCTGGCCGCGCATGCGCCGCGGGCTGATGCGCCCCGTCATCGTCACTGGGAAGTCGCTCTGGATCCCCCCGTTCACGGTCTCGGCGCTGAAGTCGGCCGAGAGTCCGCTCGGGAGCGAGACGTCGATGGAGCCGTTCACGGTCGAGAAGCTCAGACGGCTCTGGCCTGCGCCGCGCACCGTCGCGCGGACGCCGCCGTTCACGGTGGTGCCGGTCGCCTCGCCCGCCGTCGTCTCCAGCGTCACGTCGCCGTTGACCGTGCTGGCGTCCACACTCGAAGCGAGGCCGAGCACCCCGACCTCACCGTTCACGTTGTTGCCGTCGAAGGCGACGCCCGCCGGCACCCGCACGACGAAGTCCACCTCGACGTCGTTGCGGCGCACGTTCATGTGCCCCCCCGCCGGGGCGGCACTCGTTGTCGTCACCCGGGTAGACGGCGCAGATCGTGATACCGTCCCCGTGCTCCACGACGTCGATCCGGACACTGGCCGGGTCGCTTCGCCGACCGTGCTTCTCGGCCGTCACCTCGACCGCGCCGCCGGACGACGGCTCGGCCCGGATGGAGCCGCTGATGCCGCGGATCTCCAGGGTCTTCCCCTGGGCGATCGTCCCCCGCCAGCTCCAGTTGTCGCCGCTCAGTTGGACCTGGGCTCGGGCGGCGGGCGCCGCTACGATCAGGGCCGCCGCGCCGGCGAGAGTGATCAACGTGGTCTTCATCGCGCGCCGCCACGGCGGAGATAGATCGTCCCGCTGAACGAGGCCAGCGCCAGGCGCGCGCCGCCGTTGCCGATCGTGAACTCGAACTCGCGGGCGCGGAAACGGTTGCCCTGCGACAGAGTGACGGGGTAGTCGCTCTCCAGGTCGCCGCTGAAGGTGCTGACGGAGATGGTCGCGTTCAGGTTTCTCTCGTCTGGCTGCACGGTCACGTCGCCCGAGTGCGACTGGAAGCGGTAGCGACCGCCCTCGCGGATCGGCCCGCTGAACGCGACCTCGCCGCTCACCGTCTCGGCCGTGACCTCCTGGCCCTCGATGCGATCGAGCAGCACGTCTCCCGAGACGCTGTGCGCCGCCACGTCGGCCCGCACGTTCTGCACGATGACGTCGCCGCTCGTGGAGCCGGCCTCGAGCCGGCCGCGCACGTCGCTCACCGTCACGTCGCCCGAGAGGCTCTGGGCCGAGACGTTGCCCTGCCCGCATGCCAGCCGGACGTCGCCGGAGAACGACTGCAACTCGGCCTCGCCGCACACCCCCTGGACGTCAATGTCCGACGAGATGGAGTTGACCGTGAGCGCCGTGCCCATCGGGAGTTCGACCGTGTACTGGGCCTCGCCCATGCCGCGCCGCGGAACAGTGCGCACCCGGACGGCCGAGGGCGAGCCGTCGATCTCGATCCGCGCCCGGTCGTACTCGACTCGGATGCGGATCTCCTGCCGCCGAGTGCCGCGGATCTCCACCGTCCCCGCGACGTTCTGCAGCTCGAAGCGCGCACCCGGCCGGATGGCCAGCGTGGTGTCCAGCGTCTGGGCGCCGGCCGGCAGCGGCGCGGCGCACAGCAGCGCACCGAAGCTGACGGCGAGTGCCAGGATGGGAGTCTTCATAGTGTCCTCAGATCGCCTTGGGGAACATCGCCGCGCGCCGCAGCACGTCGAGCTTGCGGTCCAGTGTGCTCCGCAGATGGTCGTTCAGGTACAGGTTGTTCGGGTCGCGGGCGACGGCCGCGCGGGCCTGTGCGATGGCCAGGTCGATGACGCGCAGGCTTCCCTCGACCGCCAGCACCGTCGTGCTGTCGAGATCTCCGCGCCGGGCGCTCAGCAACTCCTCGAGCTCGTGGATCGCGACGTCGTAGGACGCCGCCGGGTCGGCCACGTTGCGCGGCACCGCGTTTGGGTCGGCGGCGGCGATCGGCGCCACCGCCGGCGCGAGAAAGCGCATCGCTGTCAGCGCGCCGCCGGCCGAGACCAGCGAGAGCGCCAACCCCGCCGCCGCCAGTTGCGGGACCGAGAAGGCGAAGCGGCGCCGGCGCGTCGCGAGCGGGATCACGTCCGGCCGGGAGGCGGCGCCGATTCGCTCGGCGATGTCCGGCCAGAGGTCGCGGGCCGGCGGCCGGTCGTCGAGGGCGCGGGCGAGCCCGACGACGCGCCGCAGGTCCTGGACGGCCGCACGGCACGCCTCGCAGACGGCGAGGTGAGCCTCGGCCCCGGCCAGCGCTCCGCCCACGAGGTCGCCGTCCACGTACGCCGACAGCCGTTCTCCCAGGTGCTCGTCCATCGCTATCGCTCCAGGTGGCCGCGCAACAGCATCCGCGCGCGGTGCAACTGTGCCTTCGTCGTCCCCGTCGTCACGTCCATCAGGTCCGCGATCTCCTCGTGCCGGAAGCCCTCCACATCGTGCAGCACGAACACCTGCCGTGCACCCGGTGGCAACCGGCCGATCGCGTCCTCGAGATCCATCCGCTCTTCGCCTGTTTCGCGCCGCCCCGCGATCTCATCCGCCGGGGTCTCGTCGTCGAACCGGTGCCGGGCTCGCGCCGCGTTCTTCCGCCAGTTCAGGACGACGTTCACCGCCAGCCGGTGCAGCCAGGTCCCGAAAGCCGCCTCACCGCGGAACGACTCCAGATGCCCCCACGCCCGCACGAACACGTCCTGCACAACCTCGTCCGCATCCGCCTCACCGCCTACCATCCGCCGCACCAGCGAGTGTACGCGCGCCACGTGGCGATGGTAGAGCCGCTCGAACGCCTGGCTGTCCCCCGCGGCCGCGAGTTCGACGTCTGCGGCCTGGGACGCTTCGCCCGCCGTGGGCTCACTCCGCAACGGCGGCCGGCTCAGGAGCCCCTCGTGGGGTCGCGCGTCCTGTCCCACGCATTCACTTGGACACCACGGCGGCCTCGAGAGTTGGAAGCGGCGTTCAGGACTGGAGCGGAAGCACCGGTAAGCCCTGCATCTGCTTGAGCTTGCGGTGCAGAGTCGAGCGGTCGATGCCGAGGATCGCGGCCGCCTTCAGCTTGTTGCCGCGGGTCGCCTCGAGGACGCGGATGATGTACCGGCGCTCGAGGTCCTCGAGGGTGTACGTCGGGTTCTCCTCGAACAGCGCCGCGCCCGGGCCGGCAGGCGCGATGGCGCTGAGCGGGGGTGGGAGATCCCGCTGGGTGATCACGTTACTGGTACGGAGCGCGAGCGCCCGCGCCAGCACGTTCTCGAGTTCGCGGATGTTCCCCGGCCACTGGTAGGTCATCAGGGCAGCGAGCGCGTCGGGTGTGAGCGCGGCGTACTCCAATTGGTAGCGCTCCGACAGGCGCCGCAGCAGGTGCTCGGCGAGCGCGGGAATGTCCACCGGCCGCTCGCGCAGGGGTGGCAGGATGATGTGGACGATGTTGAGCCGGTAGTAGAGGTCCTCCCTCAGGCGCCCGTTCGCGACCTCCACGGCGGGGTCGCGATTCGTCGCGGTGATGAGCCGGGCAGTGGAAGTCTGTGCCTGCGTGTCGCCCAGCCGGCGGAACTCTCCGTCCTGGAGGAACCGGAGGAGCTTGGGCTGCACCGCGAGCGGCACCTCAGCGACCTCGTCCAGGAAGAGGGTGCCGTTCGCCGCCACCTCCACGAGGCCGGCGTGGTCGCGGTTCGCGTCGGTGAAGGCCCCGCGGCGGAAGCCGAACAGCTCGGACTCGACGAGCGAAGGCGGCAGGGCCGCGCAGTTGAGCGCCACGAAGCCGTCGCGCCCCGAGGCCGCGTGGATGGCGCGCGCCACCACTTCCTTGCCGGTGCCGGTCTCGCCCGTGATGAGTACCGGCGTTGTGCTCGGCGCCACGCGGATGGCGGTGTCGAAAACCGCCTGCATCTGCCGCGACACCCCCACCACGTCTTCGGGCAGGCGGAGCCGACGCCGCAGCCTGGCGAGCTCGCGCTTCGTCTGCGTGGACTCGAGTGCGCGCCGGACAGTGATGCGGAGTTCCTCGAGCTTGGGCGGCTTGGTCAGATAGTCATGCGCGCCGGCGCGCAGGAGATCCACCGCCGAGTCCACCGAACCGTGCGCCGTGAGGATGATGACCGGGATCTCGGGCCAGCGTTCGTGCACCCGGGCCAGGAGAGCGCTCCCGTCCATCCCCGGCATCATCAGGTCGGTGACGATGACGTCGGCCTCCCCGCCGTCTTCGAGCTGGCGAATTGCCGCATCACCTGAATCGGCCCGGGAGACGCCCCAGCCGTCGGCCTCCAGCACGGTGCGGAGCAAGAGAAGCTGGGCGGGGTCGTCGTCTACGAGGAGAACGCGTCCGGTGTCGGCCACGGCAACAGCCTGCGTTGGAGGATGCGACGCCTAGTGTGGCATACAGACACACTCGGCGCAAGAGCGGGTAGTGGGTTCGATCAGCGAGGTAGTCGGTCGCCGTTCAGGAGGAGGGTGAGGTCAGCGAAGGACTCGAGCCAGTGGTCCGGCCGCTCCACGGCGATCTGCTCCCGGCTGAAGGGGCCCCAGAGGCAGGCGGCGGTCTCGGTGCCGGCGTCGCGTCCAGCGGCGATGTCGTGTGGCGAATCGCCCACGAAGAGGGTGTGGGCAGGAAGGGCGCCGAGCCGCTCGAGCGCCACGAGGACGGGTTCGGGGGAGGGTTTGCTGGCCTCGAGGTCGTCGGAGGTGACGAGTTCGTCGAAGAGCCCGTCGAAGCCACAGAGGGCGAGGCCCTTCTCGAGGCCGTGGCGGTTCTTCGAGGTCACGATGCCCAGTCTGGTGCCCTGACGCTTGGCGGCGCGCACCGCCTCGAGGGCGCCGGGGTAGGCGCGGACCATCTCGTCGTGGTGCGCGAAGTTCCACTCCCGGTAGGTCGCGATCATCCGCTGGACTTCAGCGTCATCTTCGGTGAAGAAGCGGAAGACGACCCGCAGCGGCGTGCCGAGTCCCTCGGTCCAGAACGCATCGGGCCTCGGTTCGAGGCCGTGCACGCGCATGGTGTGGTGGAAGGACTCGATGATAAGGCGGATCGAGTCCACCAGGGTGCCGTCGAAGTCGAAGAGGATGGCCGGATAGCGCACGCCGAAAGGTAGCATCGGCGCGACTGGGACCGGATGTGTAGCGCCCGCGCTCAGCGCAAAGGAAGGACGCGCGCGACGCTGGCGTGGTCTCCGGCCGGTGCCGGGTCATCCTGCGGGCAGCGACTCGCCACGGTGACGGCGGCGACGAAGACGAGCTTCGGCGTGCCGTCGAGCCGTTCGAGACACCTGTCGTTGTGACTCCGCAGTGCCGCATCCAACGAGGCCGTCATCTCCGGGCCCGGGGCGCTCGCGCGGCACGCGTCGAAGACGGCCCGATCCAGGCCCGCAGGCAATTCTTCCGAGAGAGCGGCGCTCACACGCGCCAGCGTCTCGAGCGTGGCGTCATCGCGGGCGCTGACCGCAGCGCGCGCGGCTCGGGCGACCACCAGCAGTGCGGCGCGGCGGCCGGGGCCCTGGGGCGGCGAGCCGCGGCGGGCGGCTGAGCAGGCGAGCAACCGGCGGCGCGCCTCGGGCAGAACGGTGGCGAGGGCGGTTCCGAAGTCCGGGGCGGAGGCTACGATCGACCGGGCATTCAGTGCGCGCTCCGCGAGCGCGCCGAGCCCCGCGGCGTCGCACCGGCAGTGCCCTTCGGGCCCGAGCACGAACGGCAGCGGGATGTGGGCGCCGTTCTGCCATTCGAGCGCCAGGAGGATGCCGACAGCGGGAGGCGCGTCGTCGTCCGCGACCGCCGCCGAGACGCAGGGGCGCCGGGGCGTGGAACCGCTGCCGGCTGCGGCCCTCCAGCGCTCTCGTGCTTCGAACGGCTCGACGCGGCGCCAGCTCTCACGCTCGAGCGCTTCGGGGATCGGGCCAGCCGCGTCCAGCCACCAGAGCGCGCTCAGCGGGTCGGGTTCGGCCGTCACCGCGGCCGGTGAGCCGGCCAGCTTCTTGCGCAGCGTGCGCAGGACTCCGGCGAGGTCGTGCATCCCGTGCCCCGGCAGAAGGTACGCGAGGGCCACCGACGGGTGCGCGGAGTTCAGGCGGTCGATCCGCCCGATCCGCTGCATGACGCGAACCGGGTTCCACGGAAGGTCGTAGTTCACAACCGCGCTGGCATCCTGGAGGTTCATCCCCTCGCTGGCGACATCGGTCGCGACCAGCACGTCCGCCTCGAGCAACCGGTCGGGCGTTGCGGCGCGCGCCCGCGGCGCGAAGGCGTCGAGGGCGATGTGCCGGGGCAGGCGTTCGGTTCCGGCCCACGCGCCGTCGCCCGCGACACACAGGACGCGGCAACGGCGCCGGAGGTAGCGGGCGATGGCGAGGGCGGTGTCGCGGAACTCGGTGAAGACGATGGTCTTGCGGTCCCGGAGCGGGCCCGTGAGGAGTCGCTCTAACGCCTCGAGCTTCTCGTCCCGCAGCGTAGCTGCCCTCCGGGCGAGCGTAAGAGCGTGCGCGATGCAGCCCCTCCACGCGTGGTCTCCTGCGAGGCTCCCTCCAGGGGTCGGAGCGAGGAGCAGCGGCCAGAGTGCGAGCTGGAATCCGTCGTCGTCCCCGTCCCCGCCGTGCGTTCGGAAGCTCTCTCGAGTGAGTGTCCGTCCGTGTTCCCTGGCGCGGGCCCATTCCCGCAGGAAGTCGTCGAAGCGCCGCAGGCTGCGCAGGAACGCGGCGCGCCCGGACTCGAGACGCCGCGCGAGTCCGAGTGCCAGCAATGCCGCGCCGCGCTCCTCGTGGCCGCCGACCTCTTCCAGTGCGGCGAGTGAGTCGAGGATCTCACGCAGCGCGCCGCCGTACGCAGCGTCGAGATCGTAGCGTGTCGGCGGGAGCAGGACGCGGCGGGGGAACGCTCCGCGCAGCTCGGGGAACCGCGACTCCACGAGCCGGCGGCTGCGGCAGACGGTGAGGGCGCCCAGGGCGAGGGCGGCGCTCTCGCCGTCGGAAGTGCGCAGTGCCGCGAAGAGGTCGCTGACGCCCAACCCACGGAACCGCTCCGTCCCGGCGAAGAGGTGGATGAGCGCGGCGAGATCGGCCGCCGAGTTGTTCACGGGCGTGGCGGTGAGGCAGACCACGCGGCGCCCGATCGCTAGCCGGGCGAGGGTGTCGTAGCGGCGGGTGCGCGGGTTGCGGAACGCGTGCGCCTCGTCCACGACGAGCAACGACACGCGCTCGTCGAGCTGCGGGGTGCGCCGGGCGAGCGCGGTGTGCGACGTGAACGCCAGGGGAACGCCGACCTCCTCGGCGGAGCGCTGCCATTCCCGCCGGAGGGCGGCGGGCGCCAGCACGAGGGCGTCTCCGCCGCGACCGCGCTCGAGGTTGGCGAGCGCGAGCCCGACGTACGTCTTGCCGAGTCCGACCCCGTCGGCGACGAGCACGCCGCCGAAGCGTTCCAGGATGGCCCACGCTCTCAGCACGGCATCGGCCTGGTGCGACAGCAGCCACTCCGGTACGGCGACGTCGGGGGTTGCTTGCTCCAACGGCTCGAGCAGCCCCGCTAGTATCGCCCGCGCGGCCTCGGCTGGCCGGACGGGAGCCGCGCGCGTCAGTGCCGGGAAGAGGGGGTCAGCGATGCCCGCCAGCGTCTCGGCACAGAGCGTCGCCGAGGTACCGGAGGCGCTGAGAGACGTCCTCGCTGAGGCCCAAAGCGAGTGCGACGAACGCGTCGAGGTCGTCGGGGTCATGGGGTTCACCATGTGCTGCCGCGCGTCCGATGACTGCCAGAGCGCGGACCGGGCCGGATTGCTGGTCCGAAGGCAGGGGGAGTGCGCCGACGGTGCCGGCGCTGAATCGGAATGCGCCGCCGCTGGCGCGCTCCGCGAGGGAGGCCGCGAGGCTGCGGATGAGGCGGCTGTTCAGCAGAGCGGAAAGCCAGGCGGCAGTGAACTCGTCGGGCACCGGCGCGCCGTAGCAGGTGTTGAGCGGGATCGGGGCCGAGGGGGCGTCACGGTGCAGCACCGCCGCCTCGAGCCGCGGCGCGATGTCTCGCCAGAGCACGATCCACTCGGAGCGGAGGAGGTCGGTCCGGAAGAGTGCCCACGCCGGGACGCGGCCACAGCGCGCGTCGGCCCGGCGCCGCAGGCGGCCGGTGTGCGGCTGCAGATACCGACGCACGTCGTCGGGGACCGACGCGAGAGGGTGGCCTTGCTCGTCGACAGCGGCCAGCATTACGGCCGATGGAGCCAGCGCGAAAGGCTCCAGGTCGCGGCCGAGCAGCGCCGGCGCGCGGCACGAGTCCGGGAGGTCGTGGGCTGCTCCGAGGCGGCGCACGAAGATCTCGTTGGCTCCGGTCTTCACGCCGAGCGTCGGTCGGAATCGGTCGCGCAGCGCGGGTCCGGATGCGAGGGCGCTTCTCACCGCATGCACCAGATCGCTCGGGAGAGCGAGCCACGGCGCGCCCGGAGGCGTCTCGGCCAGGGCCAGGTCCCGCTGGGCGGCGGCGCCCTGGATGGTGCGGCCGGTCGCTCCCAGGATCGTGACTTCGGCTGCGAGGTCGGGGGCCGGAGCCCGGCGCCGCACGACCAGGGTCATGGGGAAGACGGTGGCGGCGAAGCCGCTCTCGCCGGCGTGCGCGCGGTCGCCGAGCGACAGAACCGTGGCCTCGCGCCGCAGCAGTGCGCGGAGCGGCGCGGCGTAGCCGGCGCGGAGCAGCTTCGCCGGGAGCAGGAACGCGACCACTCCCTCGGGTCGCACGAGTTCGAGTGCGCGCTCCACGAATGCGACGGACAGGTCCGGGACGTGGGCGAAGCCGGCGCGGCCGGTAGAAACGCGCCAGGCGGCGTAACGGCGGGCGAGGGCGGTGCGCAGCGATGCGGGCAGTGCCTCTCCCCGCACCCATGGCGGGTTGCCGAGGATGACGTCGAACCCGCCACTGGCGGCGGCCTCTCCGAAGTGGATGGGGTAGCTGAAGAAGGGGAGCGCCTCGTCCTCGACGACCCGGCGACGGAGCGCGACGAGTTCGCGGCGATGGCGCCGCCACCCCGCGACCCTGCGCTCGGTGACGGGCGCCCGCCGCGCCCGCGCGCCGAACAGGTCTCGCCCCGCGAGGGAGGCGGCATCGGCGATACGGCTCGTCAGCGCGGCCGTCTCGCCGTCCAACGCGGTGAGGGCGAGGACGCGCTCGTCGCCGCGGATCGCTCGTGCGAGGGCGGCCTTGTCGCGTCCTGATGCGACGTAGAAGCGAGTCTTCCGCTCGGCGACGGACCGGACCCGGGCCTGCTGTGACGACGCAGCCCAGGCCACGCCGTCGAGGGGAGAGAGCAGGCTGTCGCCCTGCCGCACGTTCCAGTCGAGGTTCGGGAGCGGGGCCACGTCGGCGGGAGTCGCGTCGTCGTCCACCACCATCGCCAGCCAGAGCCTCAACTCGGCGAGTCGGACGGCCATCGGGTCGGCGTCGACGCCGAAGAGGTTGTCGCGGACGATCGCGCGGCGCCGTGCCGCGGTGGACTCGCCGGCCCGCAGAGGCCCGCGGGCGAGTTCGAGTTGGTGTAGCGCCTCGAGCAGGAACGCGCCCGACCCGACGGCTGGATCGAGGATGCGGACGCTCTCGAGCGCGCGCTGGTCGTCCCGGACGCCGGCGGCGGCGAGCGCGCTCTCCACGAGTTCCCGCACGAGGCTCCTGGGCGTGAAGTACGTCCCCGAGGTGCGCCGCTCGGTCTCGCCCATCAGTCCTTCGAAGACGCGGCCGAGCATCTCGGGGTCCACCGCATCGCCGTCGCCGTCCTCGCGCGCCGTGAAGTGGAACCGCTCGAACAACCCGTCGAACAGCTCGCGCCACGCGTCGTTGGGAAGGGTGGCGTCCGGGAAGCGCCGCTCGAGGCGGTGGCGTTCGAACAGGCCCCCGTTCAGGAACGGCAGGTCGCCGAGTGCGCGCGCAGCGAGCTGGCGCGCGTGACGGGGCGTGCTCAGTGCGCCGAAGCACAGCGGCTCGAACACGCGCCGATGAAAGGGGTGGCCGCGGCCGAGCGCTGTGTCGAGGGCCGACGGTAGGAAGTCGCTGCGGCCAGCGAGCCACCCTTTGGCTTGGACGAAGTAGAGAAACAGAACGCGCGTGAGGATGACCAGCGCGAGGTCGTGCCGCTCCGTCGCGGTCGCGCGCGGCATCGCGCCGAGCTGTTCGGCGGCGTGCGCGTGCAGGCGTCGAAATTCCCGGAAGAACCGGCTGGTGAGCCCCTCCTCGGCAAGCGTCTCCGCGATGCGGGCTGCATGGCGGAGCGCGCCCTCGCCCGGCCGCACCGCGAGCCCCGAGAGGATCTCGAGGGCGACGGGGCTCGGGTTCCGCAGGGGGATCCGGAGCTGTCGCGCGGGGGCCGAGCCATGGTCCGCGGGGGCGACCGCGCAGGCGAGCGTGGTCGCCGCGGAATCGAGCGCCAGGAGAAGGTGCTGGCCGCCCGCGGTGGTTCGCGCGAGGCGTTCGACGGCGACGGCGAGCGGACCGCGCACCGGGTGGTCGGCGACGAGCCCGTAGACGGCGAGCGTGCCGGCGCGGCCGACGATGGCCGCCCGGCGAATGCCCAGGCCGGGGGCCGTGAGGCCGAGCCGTCGCTGCGCCTCGGCGTTCAGTTCGTCGGCGCAGGGCGCGTAGCCGAGTGCGGCGACGAACTCGAGCAGATCGTCGAGGGTGCTAAGGCGGGCGAGCAGTTCGCGCGTCACGGGCATCGGGTGCACCGGTGTCGGGTCGGTGCCCACGATGCGACAGGACAACGGCCGGTTGGGTACCCGGCCGTTGCACTACGGAGCCTTCTGTTGCAGGGCCGGCGCTGAAGTTCCCCCCGTCCTCCAGTCGCAAGTCGGTGTCGCGGCCGGTCCTGTTGTCCCGTTCAGCGGGCAGCCAAGCTAGAAGGCCCCCGTCGCCGCGGGGGCCTTCCGCCAAGTCGCCTGCATCAGCGTTGTTGGTTGGGCAGTTCCAGGCCGTAGCCTTTGGCCTTGTCCTCGGCTTTCAGCAGCAGAGAGAAGACGATGGCCAGGAGGCCGAAGCAGGTGAAGGCGGCCATGGGCAGCGTGTAGTTGTAGTGGACGATCGGGACGTCCTGCATCCGGCCATCGATCATCTTCTGGATGATCTCCCTGCCGGTCACGCAGTATTTGTCGAGCAGCAGCCCGATGAACCAGGGGACGAACATGAGAGCCACCAGATTCTGCAGGAAGAAGATCAGCGAGTAGGCCGTCCCCAGCTGGCGCTCGGGAATGAGCTTGGGCACGGAGGGCCACATCGCGGAAGGGACCAGCGAGAAGCCGACGCCCAGGAGGAGCATGGCGAACACGGCGACCAGCCAATTGTTCAGGAAGGGCACGGTGAAGATGACATGTACCGTCATGACGAGGATGGAGCCCAGGACCATGATGGTGGCGCCCTTGCCCTTCTTGTCGTAGACGCGGCCGAAGGTGGGGGTCAGCAGCATGGCGCCGATGGGCAGCAGGCTCGGAATGAAACCGGAGAGCTTCTCGGAGACATGGAACTTCTGGACCATGAGGTCCGGGGCGTACTTCAGGAAGGGGAAGACGCCGGAGTAGAAGAGCGAGCAGAGGATGGCGATGTACCAGAACCCCCTGTTTCCAAGGATCGTGAAGATATCCGAGAAGCGGAAGGCGTCCTCGGGGTTGGCGCCGGTGATGCCCTCGGGATCGGAGGCGTCCAGCTTCCTGTCCATGCCCATATAGAAGATGAAGGCCACCAGGCCGACACCCAGCAGGAACGCGCCCAGCAGGATGGGGGTGGAGACCCTGAACGCGTTGGCGATCGGGGCGCTGAATCCCAGAGCGAGGCTCGTGCCGATGCGGGCGATGGCCACCTGCAGGCCCATTGCCAGGGCGATCTCATAGCCCTTGAACCACTTCACGATGATCTTGGTGGCGGTGATGCCGCAGAGTTCGATGCCCATGCCGAAGGTGGCGAAGCCGAGGGAGGCCGTCATCACTTGGGCATTCACGCCAAACAGGGTCTGTCCGTCCAGGCCGTGGGTGCTTATGGCCCACCATTTCAGGCTGCAGCCCAGCACCATCAGAAGTGAGGCCAACAAGCCGGCGAAGCGCGGGCCCTTCTTGTCCAGGATGATGCCGCCGATGACGAGCATTCCGAGAAAGACATTGAACCAACCGTACGAACTGGTGAAGAAACCGTACTGGGCGCTCGTCCAGTGGAGTTGCTGCTCGATGAGCGGCTTGAGGGGGGCGGCGACATCGGCGACGTAGTAGCCGCACAACATCGTAAACGAGATCACCCCCATGGCGGTCCAGCGGGCCGCTGTGGATTCTCGCAGGGATTTCTTGACGACTTCGACCATGGTTCTTCCTAGGTAGAGGGTGAGGAGCGGGTCTGGCTCCAGACAATCAGGGCGTGACGCGCGAGGGGCGTCTGTGGTCCGGTGCTGGTGCCGTCACAATTTGATGTCGCCGCCGGGATCCCGCTGCTTGAGATCGCCGAGGATCCGCCGCGCCTCCGTGGCGCGCCGGTTTGTTTCCTGCGCGTCGCGGGCGATGACCAGCCGGACTTCCTCTCCACCCGCGGAAACGGTGACGCGCAGTGCGTCGCCCTCCCGGACGCCGGCGGGGAGGAGCGCGCGGGGAACGTGCAGCGTCTCGTGCAGCGCCCGTTCCACCACGGCGTAGTCGCCTTCGAAGCGATCCACGATCCACACTTCCTGCCGGTCGGTCACGGGCGCGACTCCTGGGTTTGGGGCACCGCACAGGCCGCTGGTCCCCCGTGCGCCCGGACTTCTTCGCCCGTGCGTCCGGCGCGGACCTCGTAGCAGCCTCGGCCGTCCACGGTGACGACGATGTCGCCGTCGAGGTCGGTCCGCAGCACCGCCCGGCCGCCCTCCCCGTAGGCCGCGAGCGCGTCCTCGTCCGGCAGGCCGTACGTGTTGCCGGCGCCGACGCTGATCGCGACCACCTCCGGCCGCGTCCGCGCCAGCCACGAGGGGATGAAGCCGGTGCGGCTGCCGTGGTGCGGCGCCTTCAGCACGTCCACGTCCGGGATCCGGGCTTCCCGGAGGAGCGCCCCCAGTTCGCGCCGTTCGCTGTCGCCGGTGAGCAGCGCCCTGAACCCGGCGAGCTCGACCACGAGCGCGACACTCTCGTCGTTGGGGTTCACGCGGCTACCGGTCACCGGCGAGGGGATGACGCGGAGGGTGGCGTCGCCGAGCACGATGACCGAGTCGGTGAGGGCGCCGGCGTCCCGGTAGGCGACGCCGCGGTTCCGGATAAGCTCCAGGACCCTGCGCTGGATACGCGTGTTCGCGGGGTGGCCGTTGTCGAGGTAGACGCGCACGGGGAACGCCTGCAGCACGGTATCCAACCCACCGATGTGGTCGTCGTGGTTGTGACTCGCCACGGCGAGGTCCATCGTGTCCACGCCGAGCGATTTCAGAATGGCGACGATGCCGTCCGTCTCGCCGGCGTCCACGAGCACCGTCTTGCCCGCGTGGCGGATCAGGATCGCGTCGCCCTGGCCGACGTTGAGGAATCGCAGCTCCAGGACCGGCTGCCGGTTCGTCGCGTTGGCCGGGGTCCGGGCACAACTCGGCGCCATGGCCGCGGCGCCCCCAAGGGCGAGCAGAACCGCGCGAACACACCACGCTGCGGCTTGCGCGGCCACACGGAATCCCGAGACGCGCCCCCTATCACCCATCACCCATCACCTTCACGACCACCCTCTTCCGCCTCTGCCCGTCCCACTCCCCGTAGAACACCCGCTGCCACGGCCCGAGGTCCAGTTGCCCCTTCGTGATGGGGACGATGACCTCGTGGCCGATGGTGAGGCTCCGCAGGTGCGCCGCCCCGTTGTCCTCCCCGGTGTCGTTGTGCTGGTAGCGGGGCGGGTCCCAGGGCGCGACGGTCGTCTCCAGCCAGTGGAGAATGTCGTGCCAGAGCCCGGACTCGTGGTCGTTGACGAAGACGGACGCGGTGATGTGCATCGCCGAGACGAGGACGAAGCCCTCCTGCACGCGGCTCACCACCACCTGCTCGGCGACCTCGTCGGTGATGTCGATGATCTCCTGCCGCCGTGCGGTCTGGAACCAGAGATAGTGGGTGTGCGTCGTCATCGGCGTGTCCTTCGCTGGCGGTGGCGCGGGTATCGCGGGCCGCGCGGGCGCCGGGTTGGTCCCGCGGCAAGGCGCCGCAGTGTCAGGCCAGGGGCTCTCCCTCGCACCGGGCGAGCACCGCGGCGGCGGTCACGTGCCCCGTGACGTTCGTGGCGGTGCGGAACATGTCGGGGATCTGGTCCACGCCCATGAGGAGCCCGATCCCTTCCATCGGCGCTCCGACGGCAAGGAGCGCGGGAGCGAGCGAGAGCACCGCGCTGCGCGGCATCGCGGGCACGGAGAGCGTCAGCATGAGCATCGTGGCGGAGAGCGCGGCGAACTGCGGCAGGCCGAGGTGCACGCCGTAGAGCTGGGCAACGAAGACCGCGGCGACCGCCTGGTATAGGGCGGAGGCGGGGCGGTTGAGGGTGGCGGCGAGCGGTACGACGAAGCTCGCCACCGGGCGTGAGATGCGGAGGTCCTCGACTGTCACCTCCATCATCGCGGGCAACGCGGCCATCGAAGAGGTGGTGGAGAAGCCGACGGCGTACGCCGGCGCCACCGCCTTTGCGAAGCGGCCCAGCGGCAGGCGCACGACGAACCGCACGATCGGCGCATACACCACGAGGGTGAAGAGCACACATCCCGCGACGACCACCCCGATGAGGACCCCCAGGCTCGCGAGCATCTCCCACCCGAGCCGCGCGGCGACAGGCGCGGCGAGGCACGCCACGCCCAGAGGGGCCGCCACCATGAACCAGCTGATCATCTTCACGAAGGCCGCGACGAGGGCGTCGGCGAAGCCGGTGACGGCCACCCGGCGGACCTCGTCGAGGTGCGCGACGGCGAGGCCGAAGAGCACCGAGAAGACGATGACGGGCAGCAGCGCGCCGTCGGCTGCGGCCTTGACCGGGTTCGCGGGAACGAGGTTTGTGAGGAACTGGGTGAAGCCGGGGATCTGCTGCACCGAGCGGCCGACGTCCGCCGCGCCGGCCGCCGCGGCTCCGCGCAGCGCCGCCGTCGCCTCCGCCGAGAGCGGCGCGAGCGGGAGGGCGAGTCGCGCGAGGGCGAGTCCCATCACGATCCCCACGAAGCCGGTCGCGAGGAAGAAGAGGATCGCCCGCACGCCGAGGCGCCCGAGGCGACCCGCGTCCCCGAATCCGGCGACGCCGCCGATCACGGCTGCCACGACGAGGGGGATGACCACCATCCGGATGAGATTCACCCAGATGGTGCCGACGGGTTCGACGCCGAGGGCGATGCGGTGCAGCAACGGCTGGCCGGTCGCGGCGGCGAGGAGGCCGAAACCGAGACCGGCGAGGAGGCCGACAGTGATCTGCAGCGAGAGCGAGGGTCGCTTCAGAACCAGATCCGCGCGCCGAGGGTGGGGCCGGCCAGCGTCGTCGCGTGGCCGATCACGAGGGCCCGGTACCCGGCGCGCAACTCCACCCGCCCCAGAAGCACGCCGGCTCCCGCCGAACCCTCGAGGAGCGCCGTCCCGAACCAGGAGGCGCCGGCCCCGGACAATCCGGCGACGCGGAATGTTCCATCGAAAGCCAGCGGATGCAACGGGAACGTCTGAATCCCCGCCTCGAACTCGGGGCCGAGCGCGAGACCGCCGTTGTCCAGGACCATCGCCCGCACACCCAACCCCGAGCGGAACAGCGTCGCGTGGCTGAGGCGCGCCAGGCCGGTGGCCCCCACGCGGACGAGCGTCAGGTGGTCGACATCGCTCGCGGTGGGCTCCCGGAAGGCATCGATCTCGGCGTTGAAGGCAACGATCCCGCGCGCTCCCTCCCACGCCACGTGGGCGCCGCGGAGAGTGGATCCGGCGTCGAGATAGTAGGCCGCCGAAAGGGAGCTGTAGCCGCGGTGCGCGGTCACGTCCGACAGGACGAAGTGATCGAGGGCCCGGCGGTCGGAGTACGGATAGGCCAAGTAGCCTTGGCCGGGGCCGCGGTCCTGGGCCATGAAGGTGGCAAGATGCCAGATCGCCCGGCCGGTTTCCCAGATCACCCGGAGTACCCACGGCACGTCGTCCTCGCCGCTCGCCTCGTCCTCGACTTTGTCGATCTTCCCGCGGCGTGGGCGCTCTTCCTCCTGGGCGTGGACGGGCCACGGCGCCGCGATGGTGAGGGCGGCGACGAGCAGCAGAGCGTGAACGGCGCGTCTCATGAGCCCTCTTACCCGCGGCGGTTGCTCTTGTGCCTCCGCGCGTGCCAGATTCCGCACATACCAAAGGGGAGCGAATCGTGTCGAATGCGCAGGCCGCCACGCCGCGGTGGGCGGTGGTCTTGGGCGTCTCGAGCGGCTTCGTCGAAGAACCCGTCCTGGCCCCTCACCACGCTACCGGACCTGGATGATCGGCAACATCGTGAACGTGGACGGTGGCGAGGAGATCTCAGCGGGGTGAGCGCTCGGCGAGGAGCTTGACCTCCGCCTCGATGCCCTCGAGCTGCGCGACCAACCGCTGGATGCTGTCCGTGGTCGGCACCGGCACCCCCTCGCGGCTGAACATCGAGGCGACGAGCGCGTCGGTGTACCCGACGACGGCGTTGGAGACGGCACTGTCGAGCACGCGGTTGATGCGGAGCACGGTCGGCAACTGCTGGCGAGCCGGCAGCGCCACGAAGAACTCCGCCAGCTCGAGAATGAGCAGTTCGCGCAGCCGCTGCAGCTCCTCCACCACCTCGCCCGCCGAGAGTCCCCGCACAGCGGCGAGCCTCCCGTACAGCTCTGTCGCCGCGTACCAGGTATCGCGCGTCTCGCGCCGGAGGGGCCCCGCCATCTCCACCAGGAGGTCCGCGACGATCCGCACCATTCGCTCCGTGGTGTCTCCATCCAGCGCCGTGCTGCCGGACTGGCGGATTGCGAGCCAGGCGATCCACTTCGCGACGAGTTCGTTGCGCACGCCGGCGATGCCACGGGCCACGACCAGCAGCGACGGCGAGGATGAGCGTGTGGGGTGGATGGTCACGGGGCGGGGAAGATAGTCCGGTGGCTACCCCTCGGCTAGCGAGCCTGCGGCTCGTCGGTGCCGACGGCGGACCCCTCTACGTGGACGTCCGGACGGGCGCACGTCCCGGCGAGGTCCGGCCGACGGTCGTCATCGGCCACGGCTTCAAAGGATTCAAGAACTGGGGCTTCTTCCCCTGCCTGGCCGAGCGGCTTGCCCTGGCAGGGTTCACGGCCGTCACGTTCAACTTCTCGGGGAGCGGCGTCGGCCCGGACAGCGACGTCGTGGACGAACCGGACCGGTGGTTCCGGCAGACGCTGAGCAATGACCTCGCCGACCTCGACACCGTGATCTGCAACGCGGCAGAGGCCGCGCCTCCCTGGATCGGACTCGTCGGCCATAGCCGTGGTGGGGGCACGGCAGCCATTCAGGCGGCGCGCGACGCACGGGTGCGGGCGCTCGTGACCTGGGCTGCGGTGGCGGGCTTCTCCCGGTACTCCACGGCGGAGCTCGCGCGGTGGCGGCGCGAGGGCCGGATAGAGGTCGTCAACGCCCGGACCGGGCAGGTCCTGCCGATGGGCACGGTCTCGCTCGACGACCTCGAAGAGAACGGTAGGGGCCCGCTCGACGTGCTCGCTGCCGCCGCGCGCATCCGGGTGCCGTGGCTCATCGTCCACGGCACGGCGGACGAGTCAGTGGCCAGCAGCGAAGCAGAGCAGCTGGCGGGTGCTTCCGGGTCCGCCCGCACGGAACTCCTGCTCCTCGACGGCGCGGGGCACACGTTCGGTGCTCGGCATCCCTGGGCCGGCAGCACGCCCGATCTCGACGAAGTGATGAAGGAAACCGCGAAGTTCTTGAGCGGAACGCTGGGTTGAGCGGGACACGGAGTTCGGTCGGGAAACGTCAGCGGCCCGGACGCCATCGGGCCCGGGCCGCGCGGTCTTCTCGTGGACGAGAGGAATCAGAATCCGGCAGCTCGCAGCCCGTCCAAGCCGCTCAGCCGGTAGGCGCCGCCCTGGATCGCCAGGGGCTCATGCCGCCGCTTCAACCAGAGGCCGGCCGCGGCAAGCGCCGCGACGGCCAGCAGGCCGACACCAAAGATCCGAATGGGGCCTCCCGGGCCAGGGTCATCCTGAATTATACATCTTGATGGAAGTTCTCGTTCCGCGTCGCGTATCACCTTTGGCTCCCGGAATGGGTTCCGTGTCAATTCTAGGTCCGAGGCGTCAGTAGACCGTCATATGGAGGTCGCAGTGCCCATCTTCGAGTATCGGTGCCTGAACTGCGATCATGAATTCGAGAGGCTCGTCCGTTCGTCCTCGGAGTCGGTCGAGTGTCCCGCGTGTGCCTCGCCCCGCGTGGACAAGCTCTTCTCCGCCGCCAGCACGCCTCGCAGCGTCGCGCCGGCGTCGTCGTTCCAGGGCGGCGGCGGTGGGTGCTGCGGCGGTGGAGAGTGCGGCTGCTCCACCCCCAGCGTCACCGACACCTGACCGGCAACTCTTGCCGTGCTACCGACGTACCGGAGGGCCAGCTACGCATCCGGCGTGCCAAATCGATGGACTCGCGGCCAAGGTGGCGGCGACGCTCGCCGCACACTCGCCGACCCGTCTGGACGATAGGGCAGGAGTGAGACGGGCGGCGGTTGCCGTGGTCCTGAGCGACGAGGGCGACCCCGCCCTCCTGTTCATCCGGCGCCAGGTGCGCGGGGGAGATCCGTGGTCGGGGCAGATGGCGTTCCCCGGCGGATTCCGCGCCGCGGACGACGAACCCGTCCTCTTCACCGCGCGCCGCGAAACGCTCGAAGAGACCGGCCTCGACCTCGGGACATCCCGCTTCCTGGGCGCGCTCGACGATCTCTCCCCCCGCACGCCGTTCCTCCCGCCGCTCGTCGTGACGCCGCACGTCTTCCTCGTCCCGGGCCGCGCCCCCGTCGCTCCGGGGGCCGAGGCGGATGAAGTGCTGTGGATCGCGGTGCGCGACCTGCTCGACCCGGACAACCAGACCGCCTACTCCATCCCGCTCCCGACGGGCACCCGGGACTTCCCCGCAATCCGCATCGACTCCCGCGTGATCTGGGGGTTGACCGAGCGCATCATCCGGCAGATCGCCGACCTCGCAGGTACCACGTTGTAGCGGCCAGGGTCACCCTGGCCTGGCAGGCTTGGCATTACCGAGACGACAGGCGCTGCGCGCGGAGGCGATGTAGCTGTGCCGAAGCAATGATTTCCGCGGTAGCATCTTATAATTTTGGACAAGCTAAACTAACTACCGCATCCATGACCGACGCAGCGGTTCGCCGGGAGGGCGAGGACGCGGAAGGGCCGAGCGCGGAGGCCGGGTGGCGGCGGGCTCGCCTCGCGCCGAGCCTCGCCGAGGTCTACCGCTCGATCCCCGTCAGCGGCCGCAGTTGGTGGAGGAAGGCCCTGGCGTTCGCCGGGCCGGGTTATCTCGTCGCCGTGGGCTACATGGACCCGGGCAACTGGGCCACGAGCCTCGCCGGTGGATCGGCCTTCGGCTACACGCTGCTCAGCGTGATCATGATCTCGAATCTCATGGCGATCCTGCTACAGGCCCTCGCCGCGAAGCTCGGGATCGCGACGGGACGGGACCTTGCCCAGTGCGTCCGCGATCACTACTCGCGGCCGGTCGTCCGGTTTCATTGGGTGATCTGCGAGATCGCGATCGCCGCGTGCGACCTCGCCGAGGTCATCGGATCGGCGATCGCGCTCCAGCTCCTCTTCCACATCCCGCTCACCCTCGGCGTGCTGCTGACGGGCTTGGACGTCCTGATCGTCCTGCTGCTCCAGCAGCGCGGCTTCCGGCTGCTCGAGGCGCTGGTTATCACGCTCATCGCGACGATCGCCGCGAGTTTCCTCTTCGAGCTCATGCTCTCCCGGCCGGACATGGGTGCGACGTTGCGCGGCTTCATCCCGTCGCCCGACATCGTGCGCGATCCCGAAATGCTCTACATCGCGATCGGCATCCTCGGTGCGACCGTGATGCCGCACAATCTCTACCTTCACTCGTCCGTCGTGCAGACGCGCCGCTACGAGGAGACGAGCGCGGGGAAGCGGGAGGCCATCCGCTACGCGATCCTGGACTCGACCGTGGCTCTCATGCTGGCGCTGTTCATCAACGGGGCGATCCTCGTGGTGGCGGCGGCGGTCTTCTTCCGCAGCGGCCACCACGAGGTCGCTGAGATCCAGGACGCGTACCGCCTGCTGACGCCGCTCCTGGGTGTGGGCGGGGCGAGCACCGTCTTCGCGCTGGCGCTCCTCGCACCCGGCCAGAGCTCCACGCTCACCGGCACGCTGGCCGGTCAGATCACGATGGAGGGCTTCCTCAACATCCGCTTGCGTCCGTGGGTCCGGCGCCTGATCACGCGAGCGCTCGCGATCACCCCGGCGGTGATCGTGGTGTTCCTGTACGGCCAGAGCGGGACGGCCAAACTCATCATCCTGAGCCAGGTCATCCTCAGCGTGCAGCTCTCGTTCGCCGTCTTCCCGCTGGTGCGGTTCACGTCCGAGAAGGCGAAGATGGGGGAGTTCGTGAACGCCCGCTGGCTCAAGTGGCTCGCCTACGCGGTTGCGTATCTGATCGCCGGATTGAATGTTTGGCTGCTCGTCCAGGTTCTCCGTGGCTGAGCACTCCGGTCCGGCGGCGTAGCCATGTACTCCCGCATCCTCGTCACACTCGAGCACTCCGCGGCGGACGCGGCCATACTCTCGCACGTGCGGCGGCTCGCGAAGCACTGCGGCGCCTCCGTCGCGCTCATTCACGTGGCGGACGGCTGGGCCGCCCGGAACGTCGAGGCCTTGAACCTGCGCGAGTCGGAGGAGATTCGCGAAGACCGCGCGTATATCGAGCGGTGTCGGGCGGAACTAGAGGCGGACGGACTCACGGCGGACGCGGTGCTGGCGTCCGGCGATCCCTGTGAGGAGATCGTGGCGGCGGCGGAGCGCGAGGGCGCCGACCTGATCGCGATGGCCACCCATGGCCATCGCTTCCTCAACGATCTGGTTCGAGGGAGCGTCGCCACCGAGGTCCGTCACCATACGCTCGTGCCGGTGCTGCTCGTGCGCGCTCCTTCCCACGGGGCGCCGTGAAGGCTGTCAAGGGCACGCCTGGGCCGGCGGTTCGGGATCTCTCCCCGTCCGTCGAGGACTACCTCAAGACGATCTACCACCTCTCGGAGGGCGGCGATTCCGCCACGACCACCGGCATCGCGGAGCGACTCGACCTCACGCCGGCGGCGGTGACGGGGATGGTGAAGAAGCTCGCGGAGTCGGGCCACCTGGAGCACGAGCCCTACCACGGCGTGCGCCTTACGGCGGCGGGACGCCACGCGGCTCTGGCGGTCGTGCGGCGGCACCGCCTGATCGAGACCTACCTCATCACGAAGCTGGGCTACGACTGGGCGTCGGTGCACGAGGAGGCCGAGCATCTGGAGCACGCCGCCTCCGACGACCTCATCGCGCGGATGGCGGAGGCCCTCGGTGGTCCGCGCTACGATCCGCACGGCTCACCGATCCCCACCGTGGACGGCTGCATCGAGGACGTGCCGACTCTTCGGCTGGATGCCGTCCCGGTAGGTCGGCGGGTGCGGATCGCGCTGGTGGACGGCGCCGAGCCGGCGCGTCTGCGCTACCTGCAGGAACTGGGGCTCGTTCCCGGTGTGCCGGTGACGGTGACGGAGCGGGGGCCGTTCGGAGGGCCCATCACCCTGCGGGTGGAGAAGAAGGGCGGAGGGTCGCGGGTGATCGGGCCGGATCTCGCGGCCACCGTGCGCGTCGTCGCGGGAGGATAGCCGCCGCCCAGGTCGGTCAGCCCCGGCGGGCCTGCTCGAGCGCCTGGAGGATGGCGGCGAGCCGCCGGTCGCGTGCCTCGCCGAGCGCATCGAGCTTCTGCCCGTAGGACTTCTCGATCAACGCCGTGAGCGCGCGAACCTGCTCGGGCTCGAGCTTCTCCCACCGCGCCAGGCTCCCCCACCAACCCTCGAAGGACCGCAGCAACTGCTGGAGGAAGACCCGGACGCCGCCTTCGCCCGCGCCGAGGTGGTAGGTGAGGTGCGGCCCGGCGGCCGCCCAGCCGAGGCCCGGGCCGAGGGAGACGGCGCGGTCGATTTCGTCCACATCCACGACGCCGGTGAGGACGAGTTCGATGCACTCCCGCCAGACGGCGGCGGCGATGCGACCCACGACGTTCCCCGGCACCTCGCGCTTCAGCACGACCGGGATGCGGCCGAGCCCCCGGAGCCACGTCCGCATCATATCCACGGTGCCGAGGGCAGTGAACTTGCCGGGGACGACCTCGACGAGCGGGACGAGTTCCGGCGGATTCAGGGGATGCGCGGTGACGCAGCGCCCGGGTTCGCGGCAGCGCGCCGCGACATCGGTGATCGGCAGGCCGCTCGAGGAGGACGAGATCACGGCGGCGTGCTGTGCGACCTGGCCCAGGTTCTCGAAGAGTCGCTGCTTGAGCGCCAGATCCTCGGGCACCGATTCGATGATCCAGTCAGCTGTGCCGCAGGCGTGGAGCAGGGAGCGCCCCGGCTGCACGCCGCGCAGGCCCTCCTCCACGAGATCGGCGTCGGCGCGGCCCAGCGTCACCAGGGCGCGGGCGCGGCGCGCGATCTCCGCCAGGGCGCGGTCCATCGTCCGCGCGTCGGCGTCGACCAGAACAACCGGCCAGGCGTGCGCGACGCAGAGCGAGGCCCAACCGCAGCCGATGGCGCCGGCGCCGACGATGGCGACCCTGGGCTTCGGGGATTCGGGGGAGGTCATGGTGGATAGAGAAACTACGGGCCGAAATCGACGTTCGTAAGCCACCGCCCGAAGAGGTGGTCGAGCAGTAGGTTGTGGACCGGCGCGACGTCCACGGATCCGAAGACGGCGACGAGCGGATCGCCGGCGGCGCCCCGACGCGTGCGGCCGCGCTGCTCGCCGGCGCTGCGGTCCACGGCTATGGGCATCCGATCGGCGCGCCCCCACCCCGGCTCCAGCGCGAGGGCCACAGCCAGCGGATCGTTGATGACGGCGCCATGCAGGCCCTCATACTCCTCGTGGAAGCGGACGTAGAAACCGAGGAGGTGGCCGAACCAGCGGGCGTCGGGGTCCTCGTGGCGCGCCAGCCTCGCCACCGCCGCGGCGGGCAGGACGAGCCGCCGGGTCACGTCGAGGCCGACCATCTCGGTGCCTAGCCCGGCGCGGAACACCTCGTCGGCGGCCTCGGGGTCGCACCACACGTTGAACTCGGAGAACGGCCCGGTGTTGCCGGTCTCCGCCACGTTGCCGCCCATCATCACGTGGCGGACCACGCGCCCCCGCACAGCGGCGAGGTCCTCCCGTAGCGCCAGCGCGAGGTTCGTCAGCGGGCCGAGCGTCACGAGGGTGACGGGTCCATCGGCGCGGGCCAGCGCCTCGAGCAGGCCGCGCGGCGACGGGGCGACCGGCTCCGTCGGCGGCAGGTCGCGATAGTCTCCGAGGCCTTCCGCGCCGTGGGTCTCCTTCGCGATGACCAGCGGGCGTTCGAGCGGGCGGTCCCAGCCGATGAGCACCGGCGCGGCGCTCGGCGCCCGTGCGAGGACGAAGCGCGCGTTGCGGGTCGCGCGCTCGAGCGTCGTGTTGCCGTAGGTGACGCACACGGCGGCCAAACGCGCCGCGCTCGCCCGTGCGGCCAGGAGCAGCGCGAGCGCGTCGTCGATGCCGGGGTCGGTGTCGATGACGAGGGTGAGCGTCAGCCCTCCATCAGAGCGCCGTCATCAGGCCGGGCGTCGCCAGAGCCGGCGCCAGAGCCGAGACGACCAGTGTCCGGAGCATCAATTCCTTGTTCCGCCGTGGGTCTGGATCCACTGCGCACGCCGCGTCTCGGCGACGTTTAGATAGGCGAGCTGCCCCTGCACGAGACGGCCCAAGATCGTGTTCCGGGCCTCGATGCGCTTGTTCGCCGGCGGTTGCGCGCCGAGCCCGTAGGCGTACCACCAGGCCACCGCCGCCTCGTTGGCGCGCTTCAGTCCCTTGATCTGCAGCTCGTTGAAGCGCCGCAGGGCCCGCTGCGTGTTGGCCGAGCTGCGACTGGCGACGAACTGCCAGACGCGGTCGTCCGGGATCGTGTCGAAGTCGATCACCGTGCTGGCCCGGCGGACGGTGTTATTCGCCATCGCCCGGGTCAGGCGGTAGATCTCCCCGCCGTCCTGGTAGCTCTCGTCCACGACCGCGGCCGCGATGAGCCGCCCGAACTGCGGGTACCTGGTGACACGCAGCGCGTTGTTGACGATGGCGTGGAACGACACGGCCAGCGCGGTATCACCGCGGGTGATCGCCGCCGGCGCATCCCGCATCGATGCCGGGACGTTGTCCACGTCGTTCTGCGCGGTGAGGCTCAGCGCCTCGGACAACTCGACCTGGAAGAGCTTATCCGACATCGTGCGCAGGTTCGCGAGGATGTCGAGCGTGAGGTCCTCCATCGTGGGCACCGTGCCCCACAGGCCGAACCCCGCCTTGACCCGCCGGATGATCCGCGCGAGCATCGCGTCGTTCTGCACGCCCGCGGTCCCACCCTGCACAGTGTTCACCGGGTTCGCGACGTCGGCCACGAAGTGAAGCGCGCTGCCGGCGAAGATGGACGACAGCGCCGGCATCCCCGAGCCGCCTTCGAGCAGGGCGAGCAGGGAGAGATCGGTGTAGATCTGTGCGTTCTGCTCCGCGTAGGTCTCGACGTCGCCGGGGAAGCCGAGCGCCAGGACGTAGTTGTACGGCGCCGAGCGCAGGACCGTCGGATCGCTCGACTTCGGCAGGTGGTTGAGGCCGAAGTGGGCGTGCAATTGGCTCGTGGGTCCCGTCAGGCGCCCCATGTTGAGCGTCATCGGGTCGAACGGGACGGTATCGCCCCTCGTGGTGAGGCGCGCGCTGCCGTCGGGTCCGCGGAACAGCCGGTCCCGGTTCCGTCGGTCTAGGTCCGGCCAGACCGACCCCATCGCGATGGCCGTCGCCAGGGAGAGCGACGCCCCTTCGTTGTATTGCGGGTACGGATCGAGCCGGGCGTTGGCCGGGTGGCGTGCGCGGTAGGCTGCCGCGAAGGAGTCGATGCCGAAGACGCGGGCCGCCCCGCTGAGCATCAGGAATTCCTTGAACGCGCGGGCGTCGAACGCCGCCGCTGTCGGGTAGCGGCGCGTGAAGCCGTTCCGCACCCCGGTGTCCGGCAGCGCCTTCGCTTGGTTGTAGAACCACAGCCGGAAGCGCTCGAGGTCGGCCGTCCGCACGCCGGGCACCGTCGTGGATCTCACTGGTGTGTTCGCGAGCGACATCTCGTCGGAGAGCGCCTTGGTGGGGATGAGGTTGTGGACGAGGACCCCGTACCCGATGGCGACGGAGGGGATCAGGAGGAGTGCGGCAAGCGCCGCAATGCGCTTCAACACCTGGTGTGTCATGGCAGTTGCCTCAGAGTGGGGCGTGATGCCCTCTAAGCAAACAATGGGCCAAGTCCTCCTAGGAGCCCATGGCTGGAACTACGATTCCTGGGTCGGGTCATTCTTCCCCAAGGCGACGCGGCAGGCGGACTACGTCCGGATCTATGCCCGCGCCTTCCGGACCGTGGAGGTGGATTCCACCCTCTACGCCACTCCGCCCGCCCCGTCGAATACTGGGCCCAGCGCGTCCCCAATGTAGCGCTCGCCCTGGTGGACGGACGCTGGGCTCGGCGTGAAACCGTGCTCGCCCTGGCCGAGACCCCCACCGCCGACTTCGCCTACGTACGCTGGATGGGCCCGGACCGCAAGATTGGGGAGAACTGGCGGACCAAGTCGAACTCTTCTAGGTTGAGCCCGTGACGCTTCCATTCGAGCCCGCGAAGGGCGAGGGCCGGCGCGTTCTGATCGTGGATGACGACGAGGGAATCCTCACGGCGCTCTCGACGTTCTTCCAGCGCATCGGCTACGACGTGGTGAAAGCGGCCACCGGCCAACAGGGTCTGCAGGCGTTCCGGAACCAGCAGCCGGACGTCACGATCCTCGACCTGCGGCTGCCGGACATCGATGGGCTGCAGGTGCTGGAGGTGATGCACCAGCAACGCGCGGCCGTCGTCCTGCTCACGGGTTTCGGCGACATCGCCACGGCCGTGCAGGCGATGAAGCTCGGTGCGGAGAACTTCCTCACCAAGCCAGTGGACCTGCCGCATCTCGTGGCCGTCGTGGAGCGCGCCATCGAGAAGGCCGATCTGCGCCGCGAGAACCAGCGCCTCCGCGCCTACGTGCCGACGACCAGGAAGCGGATCGTGCGGGCGGTTGCTGTGATCGTGATGCTCGTGGCGGCGGGGGCGCTCGGCCTGCTGGTCGGGGGGATGGGCGTCACGGAGCGGCCGGTGCCCGATATCGCGCCCACGAAGCAGCCGGTGAATACTCCGAGAATGGTGCGGCCTGACACAATGCCCTTTGCGCCGGCCCCGGCTCCGACCGCCGCTCCTGCTCCGACCCGTTGAAACTTTGCGGCGGGATAGCGGTACTGTGAGTGGGACGCTCAGCACCGTCCCGGGTTCCGCCGAACGACGTTCCTCTTTACGATCTTGCCCACCGCCTGGCGGGCCGCGCGGAATAGCCGGACCGACGTCCGGCGCCACCTTCGGGGTTCGGAGCCACCCAGGCTTCGGACCCCGTTCGTTTGCGGTATGTGGCTGCAAACACCCAGGCGTCAAAGCCACCGTGCACACACTGGCATCACACTGACATGACACTCGCGAGAAGTGGCGCCTTGGTCGCCTTCGCGCTGTCGCTCTGGGCATGCGGCAACGATGGTCGGCAGGTGCCAAGCCCGACCGTGTATGCCTGGCCGGATTCGTTCTCTTTCCTGATCGAATACGTGTCGGAGTCGCGGGCGGGCACGGTGCTGGTCTCACGCTACGAGGAGCGCAAGGCGCTGCGGTTCGCTGTGCGCGAGGACCGCTACCTCGCCTGGCACGACAGCGTGATCAAGGAGAGCTTCGCGCCGGGCCGCGAGGCAACGGTCGAGCCGTTCGTGCCGGAGGACACGCTCCACTTCTACGTGGAGTTGGACCGGCGCGGCGGCATCACGCGCTCCGAGCCGGCGTGCGACCCGGCGGTGCCGGCCTGCCGCGAGGCGCTACCGTCCGCCCTGCGGCTCGAGCTGCGACGGCTCATCCCGAGGCTGCCCGTATGGGCGCCGCCGCGGGGCTACGTCTGGGAGGACACGCTGGCGTTCAACGACGCGCCGCGGCAGCGCGGAGCGCGTGGCTTCGTCGTGACGTCGTGTCGCGTGGCGGGCGACACACTCATCGCGGGCAGTCGTTTCTGGGTAGTAGTGTGGCACTCCATCCAGCGCACCTATGTGGACGTCGGTGGGCTGGCGGGCCTCGTGCCGAACCCGCCCGTCGAAGAGAACGGCATGGTGTTCATCGATCAGGAGCGGCGGGTGCCGGTCTATGCGTCGTGGGCAGGCGGCGCCGTGGCGCCGCCCAGCCTGCGCGCGTTGGGCGTGACGGGTACGGGCTTCCGCGGGCGGGCGTACCTCGCCGGCTCCCTCGTCGAGCAGCTCCTTTCCCCGGAGTGAAGGAGCCGTGGTGACCATTCCCCTGCTGCCGTCGCTCGAGGGGCTCCTGGTGGCGCTCCTCGTCGGCTTCCTCATCGGACTCGATCGGGAGCGCGCGGAGGCCCGCAAAGGCCGCGACGTGTTCGCCGGAGTCCGGACCTTTCCGCTCATCGCACTCGCCGGCGCGGTGCCGACGATCCTGCTGCCGGTGACCGGTCCCGCCTTGCTGGTCGCCAGCTTCGCCGCGGTGGCATCCGTGTCGGTGGTCGCCTACCTCCGCACCTCGGCCGAGGGCGACATCGGTGCCACGACGGAAGTGGCGGCGATCGCGACCTTCCTGCTCGGGGCGCTGGCCGGCAGCGGCCAGTTGGTGGCTGCGGGTGCGACGGGGGTCGCGATCGCCATCCTCCTCGTAGCGAAGCCGCGGATCGAGGCGTTCTCCCGGGCGCTGACGACGGACGAGATCCGTGCCGTGCTGGAACTTGCCGTCATCTCCGTCATCATCCTGCCCCTCCTGCCCAGGCGCGGCCTCGGCCCGTGGCAGGTGCTGAATCCGTTCGAGATCTGGATGATCGTGGTCCTCGTCTCGGTGCTGTCGTTCGTGGGGTTCGTGGCGATGCGCCTTCTGGGCGAGCGGCGCGGCCTGACGGTGACGGGCGCCGTGGGCGGCCTGGTCTCGAGCACGGCAGTCACGCTGGCGATGGCGGAGCGCTCGCGCTCGGACCAGGGATTGGCGTCGGCGGCCGCCTCGGCGGCGGTGCTCGCTTCCTGCGTGATGAGCCTGCGTGTCGCGGCCCTGGCGGGCATCGTGAACGCGGGGATTCTGCCCCGTCTCCTGCCGGTGGTCGGCGCGATGGCGGTGGTCGGCGGAGTCGGGGCGTGGTGGCTGGCGCGCTCGGCGTCCGGCGAGAGCGTGGCCTCGGGCGGGCACATCAGCAACCCGTTCAGCTTGAAGGCGGCGCTGACCTTCGGTGCCATCTACGCGCTCGTTCTCCTCCTCGTCCGGGCGGCGCAGGAGACGCTGGGGGACAACGGCACGTACGCGGCGGCGGCGCTGTCGGCCGTGGCGGACGTGGACGCGGTGACCATCGCCTTCAGCCGCTTGGGGCCGGTCGCCGACGGGTGGCGGACGCCGGCGGCGGCGGTGACGGTCGCGGCGGTGATGAACACGCTCGTGAAGCTGGGGCTCGGGGTCGGGCTCGGCGCGGGCCGCTTCCGTCGGCAGGTGGCGGTCGCGCTCGGCCTCATGGCGGCGGCGGGTGCCGCAGCGGGCGTCGCGGTCTACCTGCGGTTCTAGGGTCCCCGTCGGCGAGGTGGGATGAGCAGGACGCTCCTCAACGCCAACCAGCAGCGCCGGCTCGCGACGGGCCTGCGAATGCTCCGGCACGAGATCTCCGCGATCGCAGCGTGGCCCGAGGTCGGTCGGCCCGGCGAGCCACAACAGACGATTCGGGCGCAGGCGGCACGCATCGTCGCCGGCGTCGAGGCGCTCGAGGCTTCGCTCGGATTGCCGGCGGAGCGGCCGGTCCCCCTGGGCCGGCGACTCGTGGCCACTGCGGAGGTCTGGGCGAACCGTCTGGTGGACCTGCACGCCCGCGCGCTCAGGCCGTACGGCAAGGTGCACCCCGAACTGGGCGGGGCGCTGGACCCGAAGCTGGATGAACTGGTGGGGCTGCTGGAGGAACTGGCGGACGCTGGCCAGCGCCTGCCGCGCTAGTACGCCATCACGTCGCGGATCTGGTCCACCCGCAGGACCAGGTGCTCGCCGCTGTCGCGCCGCCTGGCCTCCAGGTAGTAGGTGCCGGCCTCCCGGTACCACGTCCGGGGCTCCACCTCGACCGGCCCCTCTTCGAGCACGATCCGCACGACGCCACGCAGGATGACGGCCGCTTCGAGCTTCCTGTAGATGTGGGCGGCGGGTTCGACGGACATGAATCGGCACTCCGTGCGGCGGGTGAGCGGCGCTCGGGAGATAGCGGGCGCGCAGATATTGCCATCATGCCGCGCGGTTGTCGGTGAGGCCGGTCACCCGCGCGGGCGTGGAGGCTCGCGTCGACGCCCGGGCGACGTATCTTCGTAGGCATGTTGCGGCTCGCCATCGCGCAGTTCAGGCCCGGCAAGGGGAACTACGCGGAGAACCTGACCCGGCTGGGGGCGATCCTTGCCGACCTCGGCCGCCGGCCGGAGCCTCCGCAGCTCGTGATCCTCCCCGAGACGGCCCTCACGGGCTACTTCGTGGAAGGCGGCGCGCGAGAGCTGGCTCTGACCGCCGGCACGCTCTTCGACGACCTCACCGCGCAGCACCGGATGTCCGGCGCCCCGCCCCTCGACATCGCCGTCGGCTTCTACGAAACGTGGCGTCACCGCCTCTACAACTCGGCACTCTACGCCAGCCTCGGCGGGTCCGACGCCGGCATCCGGCATGTCCACCGGAAGGTCTTTCTCCCCACCTACGGCGTTTTCGACGAGGAGCGGTTCGTCGAGGCGGGGCACGAGGTGCGGGCCTTCGACACGCGGTGGGGCCGCGCGGCGCTGCTGATCTGCGAAGACGCCTGGCATTCCCTCACGGCCACCGTGGCTGCCCTCGGCGGTGCGGAGCTGGTCATCATCCTCTCGGCCACGCCGGCGCAGGGTGCGGGGCCGCAGGAAGATACGGTCCGGCACCCGGCCAACGTGGCGCGCTGGGAGCGCATCGCGCGGGACGTGTCCGAGGAACACGGAGTCTGGACCGTGGTGAGCCACCTCGTGGGCTTCGAGGCCGGGAAGGGGTTCGCCGGCGGGTCGCTGATCGCGACCCCGCGCGGGGAGGTCGCGCTGCGCGGTCCGCTGTGGGAGGAGGCCATCGTCGAGGCGAAGCTCGACTTCGCCGAGGTGGCGCGCGCGCGCGCCGACCTGCCGCTCCTCTCGGCCCTCGAGGCCAGGTTGCCGCACCTGTTGCGGTCGCTCGAGGGGCCGGCGGCGGGGCCGGCGCCGTACGATGGACCCGCCCGCAGTGCGGAGCCGGAGGTGGCGGGCGCCAACACGGTGGCGTCCGTGCCGCTCGTGACCGGCGCGCTGGTGGAGCGCGGGGCCCCGCTCGCGGTCGACTGCGAGCTGCTGGAGCGTTGGCTGGTCGAGTTCCTGCGAGACGAACTAACGCGCCGCCGCGACTTCGCGAACGGGGTGGTCGGGCTGTCGGGCGGCGTGGACAGCGCCGTCACGGCCTTCCTCGCCGCGAAGGCGCTCGGGCCCGAGCACGTCACCGCGCTGATGATGCCCTATCGCACGTCGAACCCGGAGAGCCTCGTCCACGCGCAGCTCGTGGCGGAGCGGCTCGGCCTCCGCTCGCGCGTCGTGGACATCACGGCCGCCGTGGACGGCTACCTCCAGGGCGCGGAGCCCGATGCGGACGAGACGCGCCGGGGCAACGTGATGGCGAGAACGCGGATGATCGTGCTCTTCGACCAGTCCGCGAAGCTGCGCGCCCTGCCGCTCGGCACCGGCAACAAGACGGAGCGGCTCCTGGGCTACTTCACGTGGCACGCGGACGACTCCCCGCCCATCAACCCCCTCGGCGACCTCTTCAAGTCCCAGGTGTGGGCTCTGGCGCGGCACCTCGGTGTCCCGGCGGAGATCGTCGAGAAGCCGGCCACGGCGGACCTCGTGAAGGGGCAGACCGACGAAGGGGACCTCGGCATCTCCTACCCGAAGGCCGACGGCATCCTCTACTGGCTGCTGCGTGGCTACCGCCCGGCCGAGATCGTCGGCCTGGGCTTCACGGCGGCGGAGGTCCAGGTGGTGCGGCGGCGGCTCGAGAGCACACATTGGAAGCGGCGGCTCCCCACGGTAGCGATGGTGAGCCAGACCGCGATCGGGGAGTACTACCTCAGACCCGTTGACTACTGATGGACGCGAGACCCGCCCGGCTGTCCCAGTCCACGATATCCGAAGTGATGATGCCGCACATGGCCAATAGCCTCGGCAACGTGCACGGCGGCGTCCTGCTGGGGATGATCGACCGCGTGGGGGCGGTGGCGGCGATCCGCCATGCGCGGCGCGTCTGCGTCACCGTGTCGGTGGACCAGGTGGCCTTTCGCGAGCCGATCCACCTGGGCGAACTGGTGACCATGCAGGCGATGGTGAACTACGTGCACCGGACGTCGCTGGAGGTGGGCGTGCGCGTCGAGGCGGAGAACCTCCTCACCGGCGTCCGGCGCCACACCAACTCCTGCTACCTCACCTTCGTGGCGATCGACGAGGCCGGCCGGCCGGTCGAGGCGCCGAAGGTCATCCCCGAGACCGACGAAGAGCAACGGCGCTACCGGGCGGCCGAGATGCGGCGGGCCCAGCGCATCGAGCACGCGAGGACGAAGGCCGCGTCGTGACGCCGGAGCGCATCGTCCTCGTCCTTTCGGGCGGGGGGATGAAGGCGATGGCGCACGTCGGCGTGCTGCGCGCGCTCGAGGAGTGCGGCCTCCATCCCACGGAGATCGTCGGAACATCCGGCGGCGCGCTGATCGGTGCGCTGGCGGCGGGTGGCCTGGGCTACGACGAGCTCGTGCCCCGCGTGATGCGCATCCGCGCGCGGGATTTCGTGGTGCCGGCCAAGAGCGCGCTCCTGTTGCGAGGCGTCGGAGCACGGAGCGTCCTGCGGCCGGCGCCGCTGCGGGCACTGCTGCGCCGCGTGGTGCCCGTGAACGACTTCGGCTCGCTTCGCCTCCCGCTCCGCATCACGGCCACCGACCTGGATTCGGGGGAACTGGTCGTGTTCGGGGCGGGCGGGCGCAGCGACTGCACCGTGGCGGAGGCGGTGTACGCCTCGATGGCCCTGCCGGTCTACTACCCGCCGGCGCGCATCGGCGGCCGGCGCTTCGCGGACGGCGGCATCCGCGCGGTCCTGCCGCTCGACTTGGCGGCGGCGATCCCTGCGGACCTCGTCGTGGCCGTGGACGTGGGTCCCGTCCCGTTCGGCCCGACGCCAGGGGATCGCCAAGTCCCGGCGCTGGTGGCCTTCTCGGACCGTGCCCTTGCGATCGCGATGGCGGACCAGAAGGCGCGCACGCTCGCCGCGTGGCGGGCCGCGGCGGGCCGCCCGACGCTGCTGCTCATCACCCCGGATGTGGACCCGCACGGCACGTTTGCGTTCGACCGCACCGCTGAGTTCATTGAAGCAGGGTACCGTGCGGCGCACTCGGTCCTGGCCACACGGCCGGCCGGATGAGGGATCGGGCCGCTGCACCCCTGTCGAGGTCTGCATGAGCGTGAAGGTCTTCACCCTCGCCGAAGCGAACCGCACCCTCCCGCTGGTGACCCGGGTTGTCGGGGACATCGTGGACGAGCATCCGCGCTGGCGGGAACTCGTCGCGGAGTACGAGGTCGCCGCACTGGCCGGGCACCCCGACCGGGGCGAGTCGCAGGAGCAGCAGCGCCTGCGCACCGAGATTGACCAGGTGGCCCGGCGCATCGACGGGTACGTGCGCGAGCTCGACGAGATCGGCTGCCACCTCAAGAGCTACGAGGATGGAACGGTGGACTTCTACTCCCGGTACCAGAACCGCCTGGTGTTCCTCTGCTGGCGGTTGGGCGAGGACGCGATCTCGCACTGGCACGAATTGGACGGCGGCTTCGCGGGGCGGCAGGCGACCGCGCCCGACTTCGAGGCCGAGCCCGTGGGATGGCTGCCGTGAGGCCCGCGCTTCGCCGGGCGGCAGCGGCCGCCCTCGCGCTGGCGCTGGCGGGCTGCATGGCCCCGATGCGCGGGTCGGGCCGCGGGCCGATGGCGACGCCTGTGGACCGCGAGGTGATCCGCGTGATGCCGAACCGGCCGTACAGCCAGGCGGTCCGCGTCGGCAACACCTACTACTTCGCGGGCAAGATCGGCGTCACCGACTCGACCCGCGCGCTGGCGACGGGCCGGGTGACGGCCGAGCTGCAGAACATCTTCGAGGCGTTCCGCGCGCTGTTCAACGAGACCGGCGTCTCGTTCCGCGACGTTGTCCAGGTCACGGTCTACCTGGCCGACATCGCCGACTACGAGGAGATGAACCGCGCCTACGCCGAGTACTTCACGGTCAGCCCGCCCGCCCGCGAGACGGTGGCGGTGAGCGGGATCGTGAATGGGGCGCGCATCGAGATCTCCCTCGTCGCAGTGAAGACGTCGGCGCCACCGGTGGGTCTCCGCCCGTGAACACGTTCCTGCGTTTCCTGCACTGGGCGAGCTTCTCCATCTGGCTCGGGGCCCAGATCACCTTCATGGTCTGGGTGCCGGTGTCGAAGACGGCCGCGCTGGAGACGTGGGCTCACGTGTGGAAGACGCTCGCGAAGGTCCAGCGGTGGGTCGTGGCGCCCGCCGTCGTCGCGGCCACCCTGACCGGCTTCGCGCTCACGATGCAGCTCGTCTCGCGGCAGCGCGACGTGGGCGGCGCGGCGTGGTTGGTCGGGATGATGGTGTTCGGCGTCCTCGCGGCGATCCTGGCCCTGGCGGTGACGTCCCCTCTGGCCAACCGGATGGGTTGGGTCGCCGAGCAGAGCCTCGCCGATCGCGAGAAGGACCCCGCTGCGGAGCACGTGCGCAAGCGGCTCGCCGTAGTGGGCACGATCACCGGTGTTCTCATCCTTGCGGCGATCTGGTTCGGAGCGATGTCGCCGTCGGTGGGAGGCGGACAGTGAGCGACCGTCGTCAGTTCGTGCGCAACGCGGCCCTCCTGGGGGCCGCGTTCGCCTTTCCGGGGGCCGAGTGGTTGGAAGCGGCCGAGCCACCGACGCTGCGTCGGGACGGGTCCGGCGGACTCGGACGGTCGGACGGCACGCACGGCGCCCGTCCTCGCCCGGCGGACCCGTCCCTCCTCGCGTCGTGGGACGGGCCGGCGGACGAAGACTACTGGCGGCTGGTGCGGAGCCAGTTCCTCATCTCGCCGCGCGGCGTCTACTTCAACACGGGCACCATCGGCGCCTCGCCGCGGCCCGTGCTCGACGCGGTGATCCAGCACATGACCGCGTTCGAGACGGTGTTCGAGGCGCGAGGCGTGGACGGCGCGGCGTTGCGCCGCAGCGTGGCGGCGCTCGTGGGCGCGCCGCCGGAGACGATCGTGTTCACGCGGAACACCACCGAGTCGATGAACTACGTCGCCAACGGGCTCGAGCTCGGTCCGGGCGACGAGATTCTCGCGACGACGCACGAACACGTGGGCGGGATCTCTCCGTGGCAGCTCGTGGCGCGCCGCCGCAATCTCACGGTGACGCAGTTCCCGCTCCCGGTGCCGCCGCGCAGCGCGCGGCAGCTGGTGGACGCGTGGCGCGAGCGGATCACGCCGCGCACGAAGGTCCTGATGATCAGCCACATCCTCTTCTCGAACGGGCTGATCCAGCCGCTGCGCGAGCTGTGCGCGTTGGCGCGGGACCGCGGTATCATCACCGCCGTGGACGGTGCGCACGGGCCGGGCCTCCTGCAGCTCGACCTCGCGGCGAGCGGCTGCGACTTCTACTGTGCGAGCCCCCACAAGTGGCTGCTCGCGCCGAAGGGCAGCGGACTCCTGTACATCGCCGAGCCGTGGCTCGACCGGCTGTGGCCGACGATCGCCTCCGGCGGCTGGGACGACCTCGCCGCAAAGGGGCAGCGGTTCGACCGGAAGGGCACGCTCAATGAGTCGCTGCTCGCGGGGTTCCAGGCGGCGGTGGACTTCCACCAGCTCATCGGGCACGACCGGATCTGGGGCCGGTGCAAAGAGCTGTCGGAGCGGCTGTACGCCGGACTCGGCCGCGTGCAGGGAGTGGAACTCAAGAGCGCTACGGACGAGGGGCTGCGCGCGCCGCTGGTCTCCTTCACGGTCGCGGGCTGGGACACGAACGACCTGATCCGCGCGCTCTGGGAACGCGGTCCCGTTCGGGTGCGGCACGTGGCGGAGTACGACTACCACTGGGTGCGGCTATCCACGCACGTCTACAACACGCCGCAGGAGGTTGATCGGGTGATTGGGATTGTCGACGAACTGGCGAGGCAGAGAACGCGAGGGTGAGAGGGTTAGAGGTGAGAGGTGAGAGGTAAGAGGGGACGACTGCGCGACGCATCCGCCTTCGAGTCGGTGCTCGCGGGGGCGGCGGGGGTGGCGCGGCTGCTGTGGGAGAAGGGCTGGGCCGAGCGGAACGCCGGGAACCTCTCGTTCGACGTGACGGATCTGGTGCCCGCGGCGGACGGGGCCGGTGACTCTGCCGCCGTGACGCAGCTGCCGCGGCCCTTTCCCGAGCTGGGCGGGCGGCGGATCCTGGTCACAGCGGCCGGATCGAGGATGCGGGAGATCGCGCAGGACCCGGACCGGTTCTGCGGCGTGTTGCAGTGCTCGAGCGAGGGATCCCTCCATCACGTGGCCTGGGAGGGGCGCGGCACCGGCGCCTTCGAGCCGACGTCCGAGTTGCCGTCCCACCTCGCGATCCACGCGGCGCTCCTCCGCCGCCGGTCGCCGCACCGCGCGATCGTCCACACGCACCCGACGGAACTGCTCGCGCTCTCCCACGACCGGCGTGTCCAGGGCGAGGCGCAGCTGAACCAACTCCTCTGGGCGATGCACCCGGAGGCGGTCATCGTCGTGCCCGGAGGGATCGGCGTCGTCCCCTACATCCTGCCGGGCACGATGGAACAGGGGCTGGCGGCGGGCGCCGCGATGGAGCGGCACGACGTGGCGCTGTGGAAGAAGCACGGCGCGGTGGCGGCGGGTGCCACCTTCGCGGAGGCGTTCGACCTTCTCGACACGATGAACAAGGCCGCCCGGCTGCTCCTGTTGTGCCGGGCCGCGGGGTACGAGCCGGAGGGCCTCACGGACGCGCAGCTCGACGAACTGCGCGGCGCCCGCGGTAGCGGAACGGGCGCGTAGCGAAAGGGACGCTTGGACCGCCTGCCGAGGACCACCGCCGAGCTGCCGATCCCCGTCAACGCCGCGCGCACCGTGGCCAAGCCGGTGCTGCTCGCGGTGCGGCACGTGGGCCGGATCGGGATGCTGGTGCTCGAGCTGGCGCGGGCGCTGCCGGAGTGGCGCATCTGGCTCCCGCGCACCGTCGAACAGACTATGGCGGTGGGCTGCGGGAGCCTGGGAATCGTGCTCCTCACGGCCGCGTTCGCCGGCGGCGTGACGGCCCTCCAGGCCGGCTACCAATTCACCTACAACGTCCCGCTGTACATCGTGGGCAGCCTCGTCGCCGAGAGCATCATCCTCGAGCTGGGCCCCGTGCTCACGGGGCTCCTCCTGGCGGGCCGCATCGGCGCGCGCTATGCCGCCGAACTGGGGACCATGCGGGTCACCGAGCAGATCGACGCGCTGGAATCGCTCGGCCGGAATCCGGCGTCGCACCTGCTGCTGCCGCGGGTGCTGGCCGGGATGGTCGCGCTCCCGGCGCTGGTCGTCTTCGCCGATGCGACGGGTGTCCTCGCCGGCTGGCTCGCCGCCAAGCAATCGGTGGGGATCACGAACGCGGACTTCGTGTACGGCACGCGCGCATTCTTCCGCCCCTTCGACCTGTGGTACTCCCTGCTCAAGGCGCTCGCCTTCGGCACGGTGCTGACCATCATCCCCTGCTACGTGGGTTTCACGGCGAAGGAGGGCGCGGAGGGCGTCGGCCGCGCGACCACGACGGCCGTCGTGATGTCGTGCGTCTTCATCCTGCTCCTCGACCTCGTGCTCGCCAAGCTCCTCCTGCCCGCGTGATCGAACTGCGCGGCGTCCGCAAGCGCTTCGAGCGCCACGTCGTCCTCGACGGCGTGGATTTCACCGTGAACGACGGCGAGACGGTGGCGTTGCTCGGCCCCTCCGGCACCGGCAAGAGCGTCCTCCTCAAGCACATCATCGGGCTCCTCCGGCCGGACGCGGGGGACGTCCGGGTGGACGGCCTCTCGGTGCCGCAGCTGGGGCGCACCGAACTGGCGGCGCTGCGGCGGCGCGTCGGCTACGCCTTCCAGACCGGGGCGCTGTTCGACTCGGTGTCGGTGTTCGAGAACATCCGCCTCGGCATCGGCGAGGAGAGCTGCTACCGCAACGCCGGCTACTGCCGCGACCGCGTGGCCGAGTGCCTGCGCCTCGTGAACCTCCCGCAGGAGGCGGGGCGGCTGATGCCCATCGAGCTCTCCGGCGGGATGCGCAAGCGGGTCGGCATCGCGCGGGCGATAGCGGGGAATCCCAAGTATCTTCTCTACGACGAGCCGACGTCGGGGCTCGACCCGGTCAACGCCGACGTGATGGACGCGCTGATCGGGCGCCTGCAGCAGGAGCTCAAGGTCACCAGCGTGGTGGTGAGCCACGACGTGCGCGGCTCGTTCCGCGTGGCGAACCGGATCGCCCTGCTCCACCAGGGGCGCATCCGCGCGGTGGGCACGCCGGAGGACTTCATGGCCGCCAAGGACGCCGTGGTGCAGGAGTTCCTCGAGCGCGACTTCCAGGTCGCCGAGGCCGAGGAGTAGCGGTGGAACTCCGCTACCGCCGCGAAGCCACCGTCGGCGCGTTCCTGATCGTCGCCACGGTGCTCTTCGTGTTCGGGCTGATGTGGCTCCGCGGCAAGACGCTCGCGCGCGGGGAGCGGCTGGATCTCGTCTTCAGCGACGTGGTGGGGCTCAAGGAGGGCGATCCCGTCCGCACGTCGGGCGTGCTGGTCGGCACGGTCAGGGAGATCCGCCTCGAACGGCCGGGCCGGGTCGCCGTGCGCCTGGAACTGCGGCAGCGCGAGGCGCCACGCAGCGACGCGCGGGCCGTGGTGCGGGCCCTCGATTTCTTCGGCGCCCGGTACATCGACTACCGGCCGGGCACCTCCGCCACGCCGCTCGCCGAGGGACAGGCGATCCGCGGCGAGAAGGAGCAGGACTTCGCCGAAATGGCGCAGGACCTCTCCGGCGAGGGCCACCGGGCGTTGGGCAACGCGGCGGACCTGATGGGTCCGGGCACGTCGCGGGAACTGCGGAGCACGCTGCTCCGCGCCCAGGGGCTCCTCGAAGAGTTGCGCGTCTCCAGCCGGGAGCCGGCGCGCGAGCTGACCGGCGCGCTCACCAGCCTGCGGCAGGTGCTCCAGCGGCTCGACCTGCTGGCCGCGAACAGCGCGAACCAGCAGACGCTGGCGAACGTGCGCGATGCCACGGCGAACCTGGCGGAGGTCACCGGCACCCTGCGGCACACCACGCGGTCGCTGGACTCGTTGCTGGTCAAGGTGAACACGGGCCGCGGCACGTTCGGCCAGCTCGTGAACGACACGACGTTCCTCGCCGAGTTGCGGCGCACCAACCGGCACCTCGATTCGCTGGTCACGGACTTCATGGCGAACCCGAGGAAGTACGTCAACGTGAGCGTGTTCTAGCCTTGCTAAAGCTCCTGTTCCTGGGCACTTCGGCCGCCCGGCCCACGGTGGAACGCTCCGTCTCGGCCCTCGCGGTGGTGCGGGAGGGCGAGACGCTGCTGTTCGAGTGCGGCGAGGGCACCCAGCGGCAGATGATGCGCTACGGCGTGGGGTTCGGGCTGTCGGAGATCTTCTTCACCCATTTCCACGCCGACCACTTCCTGGGCGTCATCGGTCTCGTGCGCACCCTCGGCTTGCAGGGCCGGACCGACCCGATGCGCTGCTACGGGCCGAAGGGCGCGAAGCGGCTTCTCACCAGCGCGCTGAACCTCGGCGTGGAGCGCGTCCCGTTCGAGGTCGAGGTGGTCGAGCTGGAGGCCGATGCCGCGCTCCGCCGCGGCGAGTACGACATCCGCACCTACGCCGCTGACCACGGCAGCAACGCGCTCGGCTACGTGCTGGTCGAGAAGGACCGGCTGGGGAAGTTCGACCCCGCTCTCGCGAAGGAGGCGGGGGTACCGGAGGGTCCGCTCTGGGGCAGGCTCCAGCACGGCGAGACGGTGACGCTCCCGGATGGGCGCGCCGTGCCGCCGGACACCATCGTCGGCCCGCCGCGGCCCGGGCGGAAGGTGGTCTACACCGGCGACACGCGGCCCTGCAAGGCGACCATCGAGGCGGCGATCGGTGCCGACGTGCTGGTCCACGAGGCAACCTTCTCCCTGGAAGAGGCGGACCGCGCGAAGGAGACCGACCACTCGACGGCGCGCGAGGCGGCGGAGGTCGCGCGGATGGCGCGGGCGCGCCGGCTGGTGCTCACCCACGTGAGCGCCCGCTATTCGCGCGACCCGGGGCCGCTCCTCGAGGAGGCACAGGCGGTGTTCGCCGAGACGGTCGTGGCGAGGGACGGGATGGAGATCGACGTGCCGTACCGGGAGTAGGGGCGGCGTACCGGCGTACCAGCGTACCGGCGTACCGGCGCGGGTTGATACCGGGCGTCGGCACACGTAGCTTTCGCGCCCCTTACATGGGGCTGTAGCTCAGCTGGGAGAGCGCCTGGATCGCACCCAGGAGGCCAGGGGTTCGAGCCCCCTCAGCTCCACTGAAGTTCTGCCCGGGCGCGCGTTGGCGCCCGGGTGCGTGACATTTGGTCCCGCTGCCCCTTAGTGTAACTGGCAACACGCCTGACTCTGGATCAGGAAAGTCTAGGTTCGAGCCCTAGAGGGGCAACTGAGAGCGAGAGCCCCGTCGGCCACCGGCCGGCGGGGCTTCGTGCATGTAGGGCGGGCCGGACGTCCGAACCGCTCGGCGCCTTCCCAACCGCCCTGGTCACAGTTGCGCGTTCCCGGGCCGCTCGGCACGTTCGTAACGGTCTGGACGTTGAGAGTCCAAAACCCCGGGGAGGGGGAGGGATGACAGCCGCTGCACGGTTGACCGACGTACGGAAGACCTACCGGACCGACCACCTCGAGGTCCCGGCGGTCCGCGGGGTGAGCCTCGAGATCGAGGCGGGGGCGTTCCTGTCCATCGCTGGCCCGTCTGGCTCCGGGAAGACGACACTCCTCAACCTCCTGGGCGCCCTGGACACGCCGACCTCGGGGACGATCGCAGTCGGTGACCGCACGACTGCGGGCCTCACGGCGCGCGAGCTGGCGGATTTCCGGAGCACGCACCTGGGCTTCGTCTTCCAGACGTTCAACCTGATCCCCGTGCTGACCGCCCGAGAGAACGTGGAGCTGCCGCTGCAGCTGCGCGGCGTGGCCGATCGCGCCGAGCGGCGTTCGCGCGTCGAGGCCATCCTGCGGGACGTGGGGCTCGAAGAGATGATGGACCGCCGGCCCAACGAGATGTCCGGCGGGCAGCAGCAGCGCGTGGCGATCGCGCGGGCGCTGGTGAAGGGGCCGGCGCTGGTGCTGGCGGACGAGCCGACCGCGAACCTCGACACGGCGACGGCGCACGAGATCATGGACCTGATGTGGGAGATGAACGCGCGAGCGGGCACGACCTTCGTCTTTTCGACGCACGACCCGCTGGTGATGGACCACGCGACCCGCATCGTGCGGCTCCGCGACGGGCTCGTGGAGTCGGATGAGCGGAGAGATTCGGGCCGTGGCCACTGAGCCGCGCTTGGGGCGCGTGGGAGCCGTGCTGACGGCGCGCCTGGCCTGGCGGAACCTGCGGCGCAACCGCCGCCGCACGTGGATCACCGCGACGACCGTGGCGCTGGCGGTCGTGATGCTCCAGCTCCAGGTCTCGACCACCATCGGCATCGAGCGGCAGTCGATGGACAACCTGATCACGTACCAGACCGGTCACGCCAAGATCCTCGCCGCGGGGTACTTCGCCGAGCGGGACGAATTGCCGCTCGATCGCACGCTCCATGACGTGGACGCCCTGCGGCGCCGCCTGGAGGCGGTGCCCGGCGTCGCCGCCGCGGCGCCACGCATCGTCTTCGCGGCCCAGCTCTCGGACGGGCGGGACCAGGTGCCCTGTACGGGCATCGGCGTCGACTTGGGCGGCGGAGAGACGGGCGTATTCCGCATCCAGCAGGCGGTGACGGCGGGAACGTACCTCAAGCCGGGCGAGCCGGGCCTCCTCCTGGGTGGCGGCCTCGCCGAGTTGTTCGGGGTCGAGCCCGGCAGCTGGCTCACCGTGGTGGCGAAGACGCGGCATGGAGCGTACGAGGCACTCGAGCTGCCCGTCGTGGGCCTCGTTGGCACCGGCAATCCCGAGATCGACCGGACCAGCTTCTTCATCCCGATCGAGACAGCGCGGCGGATGCTCGTGATGGACGGGGCCGCGACGGAGATCTCGGTGCGCTTCGGCCCGGGTGCGCGTGAGGCGGCGACCTTGGAGCGGGTGCGCGCCTCCCTCGCCCCGGACACGGGGGTCGAGGTGCTCGGCTGGCGCGACCTGGAGCAGGATTTCCTCGCCTTCGCCAAGGTCGAGCGCATCGGGCACGGGATCTTCGTCGCCATCTTCGTCCTGCTCGGCGTCGTCGGCGTCGCGAACACCGTCCTGCTGGCGGCGTTCGAGCGGACCCGCGAGATCGGGATGCTGATGGCGCTGGGGATGCGGGGAACGGGGATCCGCCGGGTGTTCATCATCGAGGGTGCGCTGCTTGGCATCGTCGGGGCCGGGGTGGGCACCGTGCTGGCGCTGTCCCTCATCGTCCCCTACGCGACGATCGGTCTCGATCTCAGCGCGCTGTACGGGAACGTGGACATCGGCTACCCGGTGAAGGACCGGATCTACGGCGCGCTCAGCGCCGGGGCGCTGGGTGCGGTGTGGCTGCTCACCGCGGTGCTGTCGGCGCTGGCCTCCCTCTACCCGGCGCTGCGGGCCAGCCGGCAGCGGCCCGCGGAGGCCCTCCGCCATGTCTGAGCCGCGTCGCAGGCTGCCGCTGCTGCGCCTGGCTTGGCGCAACGCGCAGCGGAGCGTCCGGCGCACCGCCCTCACCGCGTCGGCGGTGACGGTCGCGGCGGCGGCGCTGGTCTTCGGCCAGGCGTACATGCGCGGTATTCTGGGCAACATGGTCGACACCTTCGCGCGCACCGAGTCGGGGCACGTGCGGGTGCGGCGCGAGGGGTTCACGGCGCGGGAGCGCTCGCTCCCGGCGCACCTGTCCGTCCCGGGCGCGGACACGCTGGCGCGCGACCTCGGGTCCCTGCCCCGCGTACGGGCGGCGCTGCCGCGCGTGCGCGCGTTCGCGCTGGTGGACGGCGCGGGCGCGAACCGGCCCGGCCTCCTCCTCGGCCTCGATCTGGCGCGCGAGGCGGACTTCTGGCGCCCGCAGGCCATGGTCGCCTCCGGCCGGCTGCCACTCGCGGGCCGGGCGGAGGTACTCGCCGGCGAGGGGATCGCCAGGAAACTCGGCGTCGGCGTGGGCGATTCGCTCACGCTGCTCGTCCAGACGGCGTACCGCTCGCTGGGAGGGCTCCGGGTCGTCGTCACCGGCCTCGGGCGCTCCGGCATGGCGTTCCTCGACAACGCCATGCTGATAGTGCCGCTGGACCAGGCGCAGGCGATGCTCGATCTAGAGGGAGGCGCCACGGAGTTGCTCGTCTACGGCGCCGATCCGGACGACGCGGACGCCCTGGCGGCGGCCGTGCGAGGGGTGGTCCAGGGTCGGATCCCGGGCGGCGCCGAGGTGCGCCCGTGGCGGGAGCAGAACCAACTGATGCGACTGGTCGGGTCGGCTGGCGCGCTCATGGGCATCGTCTGGGCCCTGATGCTCCTGATGGCGGGCCTCGTGGTGGTGAACACCATGCTGATGGCGGTCATGGAGCGGACGCGCGAGTTCGGCACGCAGGCGGCGCTCGGGATGCGGCGCGGCGACGTGGTGCGGCTGGTGGTTGCGGAGGGGGCGGTGATCGGCGCTCTGGGCGGTGTCGCCGGCGCGGCCCTCGGCTCGGCCATCGCCCTGTACCTGGGGAGCGTCGGTATCGACTACAGCGGCCTGGCGCGGGCGATAGCGCTCCCCTTCGACCCGATCGTCTATCCCGCCTGGAGCTGGGCCGACGCGCTGGGGAGTGTGGCGCTCGGAGCGCTGGCGGCTGGGCTGGCGGCGCTCGTGCCCGGGTGGCGCGCGGCGCGGCTTCAGCCCGCGGAGGCGTTGAGAACATGACAGGGACACGGACGGCGGTGGGCCTGGCGGTGCTGGCGCTGGCCGGCGCCACGGCTGCGGTCGCGCAGGTGACGGCGCGCGAGGTGCTGGAGCGCCTCGACGCGAACATGACTATCCGCACCGCGCGGATGCGGGCCGAGCTGGTGGTGCACTACCGCGGCGGCGACGACCGGACGATGACCTTCGAGTCGTGGGAGCGCGGCACCGACCAGTCCTTCCTCGAGTTCACGGCGCCGGCGCGGGACGCGGGGAGCCGCTTCCTGCGCCTCGGCGACGCGATGTGGATCTACCTGCCGCGTGTCGGCAAGAGCGTGCGGATCCAGGGGCACATGCTGCGCCAGGGGTTCATGGGGAGCGACTTCTCGTATGGAGACGCCAGCGAGAACCCCTCGATGGTGGACGACTACGATGCCGTGATCGAGCGGCGCGATACTGTCGACGGCCGTCCGACCATCGTGCTCTCGCTCACGGCCCGCCGCCCGAACCTCTCGTATCCGCGCCGGCGCACCTGGGTGGATGCCGAGCGGTGGGTTCCGCTGCGCGAGGAGTTGTTCGCCGCGAGCGGACGGCTCCTCAAGACCATCGCGCTCTCGGACGTGCGGCGTCTGGCCGACCGCTGGTACCCGTTCCGCATCGAACTCGACGACGCGCTCCAGACCGAGACGACCACCACCTTCCGGGTCCTGGAATTGCGGCTGGGCGTCACCGTGCCGGCGGAGGTCTTCACGGTGCGGCACTTGGAGGGCGGGCGATGAGTGACGGCGGGTTTGCGATGGTGGCGGCGCGGCTGGTGCGTCGCGCCGGACCACCGTGCGTCCTCCTCGCGCTCGCGGCTGCGCCGCTCGCGGCCCAGGCCCCGGAGCATGCGGACTCCGCCGCGTCCGACAGTGCGGCGCCCGCCGTGCAGACGCGCGTCACGGGCTACCTCGAGCATCAGTTCAGCGCCAGCCGCTCGCGCGGGCGGTGGACGCAGCTCGACCACGACCGTCTGCGTGCCGACCTCGTCGCCCGCGCGGGGCGCGGTGTGCGGCTCGAGGCGGCGGCGGTCTGGCAGCTCTACCGCGGGGACACTCGCGTGCGGTTGAGTGACCACCTCCCCGCGTCCGTCGGTGCGAGCGTGGACACCGCCTCGCTCGTCATCGAGGATCGGCACTTCGTCAACCACGCGTACCTGGTGCTGTCGCCCGGCGGCGTCGAGATCACCGCCGGAAAGCAGTACCTCACCTGGGGCGCGGCCTGGGTCTTCAACCCGACGGAGTTGTTCCGGCCCAAGGACCTCTTCGAGCCCACCTACGAACGCGAGGGCGTGGGCGCGCTGAGCGCACGCCTGCCGCTCGGCGCACTGAGCGACCTGCTGGTGGCCTACGTGCCAGACGGCCCGTTCCGGACGAGCGGCAAGGTGGCGCGGGCCCGGCACCACGTGGCCGGGTTCGACGTCTCCGCGCTGGCGGCGGCCGTGTACGAGCAGCCCGCGGCGACGCCTGGTGCCGTGGAAGCGCACCGAGCGGGCGCGCTTCCGCGACGCCTCGTCTTCGGTGGCGACGTGTCCGGCGAGGTGCTGGACCTGGGCGTGTGGGCCGAGGGGACGTGGAACGACTTCGCGGGCGACCGCTGGGCCGAGGCGACGCTCGGCGGGAACTACACCCTGCCGGACCGCACGCTGCTTCTGGTGGAGGGCTACTTCAACGGGCGGGGCCGGTCGGGCGATCCCTATCCCGCGGCGGCCTGGCTCGCGCGGCTCGCGGGCGAGCGCCGGTCTCTCGGGCGGCTCGTCGTCTTCGCCTCGGCGAGCCGGCCGTTCGGTGAGCTATGGCGCGTCGGCGTCGGAGCTCTCGTGAACCCCGGCGATGGGAGCGCGGCGCTGGTCCCCTCGGTGTCGCACGAGTTCGCGGAGAACGTCGAGTTGCTTGCACAGGGCGTCGTGTCGCTCGGCCGCGACGGGGCGGAGTTCGGGTCCGGTGGGGTGGGCGGCTTCGTGCGCGGGCGGGTGTATTTCTAAGGGTGTGCGGGGCGATGGCGGCGGCGAGCAGTGCGTTGGAGGGTGCGGTGCGCGGAGCGGCCGAGGGCGCCGGAAACGAGGAGCCAGGGCGCGACCCAGTAGGGTCCGAGAGGGAACTGTAGCGCATTCGGATCGCGACGCATGAGGCAAGGCGCCGCCCACTACCGCCGCTTCCGGCCCCGCTGCATCTCCCGAATGACGAGCACGTCCTGGCGGTCCTGCGGTCGGTCGGCCGCCTTCTTGGACCGGACAATGTCGTCGAGGCTCGCCGCGAGAAGCTCCACCCCGTACACCTCGAAGCGCACGGCACCTCGCGCCAGGTCGTCGAAGCCTCCTGTCCCCGACGGGACGAAGGCGATGTCGAGACGCCCCGCCTTGGTGACGAGGTTCCACAGGTCGGCGCGCCCCAGCATCGCCGCGCTGCAGTCGAACGGCAACCCTTCCGGCACGCTCTCCGTGTAGACCCGCGCCTCCAGTTGGCGGAGGGCCGCGGCGAGCCGCTCGAGGTTGGCGGGGTCCCGTGCGGGAGTGATGTCCGCGTCCGCTGTCAGGCGCGGGAAGCCCTGGAGGCGCGCGGCGAGCGCGCCGATGAGCACGTAGTCAACTCGGTGCTTGCCGAGGGTCGTGAAGAGGAGCTCGGGATCGAGCGGCGTCGGGCTAGACACGGCGCGCTCCGACGGCGAGCCGCGACGCGTTGGCGACTTCCCGCAGTCGCTCCTCCGGCGTGAGCCGCAGGATCCGCGCGACGTCGGCGAGCATGTGCGAGCGGGCGACGGGACGGACGGCAAGCCGTGCGTCGAGATCGAAGCCCGCGGCGGCGAGGAGCCGTGTGAGGGTGTGCCAGGTCGGGCTCGTCTCGCCCAGTTCGATGCGGGCGACGACCGACTGCGCCGTTCGCGCGCGGCGGGCCAGGTCGCGCTGGGTGAGCCCCGCCCGGAGACGGGCGTCCCTGACCACGGCGGCACAGCGATAGCGGGCCACGCCTCATGATAGCGAATTAGCTATCAGAACGCAACGCGTCGTCGGTGTTGCACGGGGTCGGGTCGCACGGCGCGGCGGCAATGCTGAGCTTCGACGCCGTGGGGTGGGTCGAGCGCGTGGGCTGAGTGTCTCCGCCGAGTGGAGCATCCGCCCCCGCCCCGTTACCTTTCCCGCCCGCGCCGCAGAGGCGCCCGTTGAGTCACCCTCCAGCGGTGCAAGGCGCCATGAAGGCTTCCGAAGTCCGCAAAGGGCACGTGCTCATCATCGACGGACAGCCCTGCCGCGTGATGGATTTCCAGCACCGGACCCCCGGCAACCTGCGCGCCTTCGTGCAGTTGAGGATGCGCAATCTCATTTCCGGCAACACCTTCGACACTCGCCTCATCGCCACCGAGTACGTGGACGAGGCGCGGCTCGACACCAAGGACTACCAGGTGATGTACCGGGACGAGTCCGGCGTGCACGCGATGGACACGGAGACGTACGACCAGCTCTCCATCGACCCGGATGTCGCGGGCGATGCCGCGCAGTGGCTCCAGTCGGAGATGCGCTTCCAGGCCGAGCTGCTCGACGGGCAGGTCGTCGGCATCCAGCTGCCGGCGGCGTTGGAGTGCACCGTTGTGGAGACGTCGCCCGTGATGCGGGGCGCCACGAAGACGTCGAGCACCAAGCCGGCCAAGCTCGACAACGGAGTGACCATCCAGGTGCCCGAGTTCCTGGAGCAGGGCGTGAGAGTGCGCGTGGATCCGCGGAGCGGGACCTATCTGGAGCGGGCCAAGTAGGGGCCCGGCAGTCGCCGTGCGCAGGGCGCGCGGACGATGGAACGCAGGAACGCAGAACAGGGCACGCACCCCCTCGCGCGCCCCGCATCGTGGACACGACCTCTTGCGGCACCCGGAGCCGGGTCCGCCCGCGTCGGTGCGGCGCCGCAATGGCACGCGGGCCATGTTCCCAGAATGCCCAGACGCCGCCCCGAGCCCCGCTACTCCTCGCACGACGCGCTCCTCGACTCGAGGCCCGCGGCTACGCTCGACCTCCACGGCTTCTCCGCTGCGGAGGCCCGTTCGGCGGTGTCCGCTCTAGTCCGGCAGCAGCGCGGCGGGGCGGTCCTCCACGTCATCACCGGCAAGGGCAGGGGTTCGTCCGGCGGCGCGGTCCTGCGGCCGCTCGTCTCCGGACTGCTCAAAGGTGAACTGCGACCCCTCCTCGCGGACTGGTCCCTCGACGAGAGCGGCGGGGGCTTTCGGGTGCGCGTCCGTTAGAGGATCGCAGCCGAGGCCTCGCTCGGCGAACGAGGCACCCTAAGTCTTCCGCGACAGCCGCACCACCTTCGGCTTCACCAGCCGCGAGAAGTCCGCGAAGGCCAACCGCACCATCTCCGTGTGCGAGCCGGCGTTGAAGGCGATCTCGGCGTCCTCGGCGAGGCCCTGGTCCACGTAGACATCGAGTCCGAAGAGATTGCCGAAGGGCGGCATCGCACCGAGCTCGCACCCAGGGCAGGTGTCCTTGAACTCCTGCTCCGTCGCCAGCTCAGCGGTCGTGGCGGCGGATGCCTCCTTGAGCAGGTCGAAGACCACGCGGCTCGAGGCCGGAACCACCGCCATCGCCATCTTCCCGTCGAGCTTCACCATCACCGTCTTCGCCCACTCGTTCCCCGGCACGTGGGCGAGCGCGGCCAGCTCCTGCGCCGTGTAGGCCGGCGAGTGCTTGACGATCACGTACTTCACGGCACTGCTGTCGAGGAACTGCTTCAACTTGTCGAGGGGCATCGGCCACCTCCCTTGGTCATCGGGGACGACCCACCGGCATGATCCCGAGCGGGCGCTCGGCGGGCGGCAAGCCCAGCACGCGAGTCACCGCGGTGTCGTTGAAGGAGCCCTGGAACGTGGTGCCGAGGCTCAGCGCCGCGGCCTGCAGGTAGACGTTCTGGGCGGCGTGCCCCACTTCCATGGGCACGTACCGCTCGGCGCGAGGGCCGTAGCGCGCCGCGGTCCGTTCGTACACGCCCGCGAACACCAGGAACAGCGCCGCGTCCGTCGCCCAGGTCTGGCGGACGGCGGTGCTCACCAACTCCTCGCGCAGATCGCCGCTCCTCACGAGGACCAGATCGTGCGTCGCCGGACGATAGCGGTACATCCCGGCGGGCAGGTCCCGCACCCGGCCGGCCAGGAGGTACGTCTCCAGCGCATAGGTGCCGCCCGCGGACGGTGCGGTGCGGCCTCGCGGCTCCCGGTTCACTCCCTGGGCCGCCCACAGGAGCTGCGCCGCGTCCGCGAGCGAGAGCGAGTCGCGGGCGAGCGCTCGGACGGAGCGCCGGGCCGCGAATGCGGCCTCGAGGGACATCGGGCCCTCGCGGCGCGGCGCCGGCAACCTCACGGCGCTCTCCGGTGCCTGCTGTGCGCCTGCCGTGCTACCAGACGCGAGAAGGAGGGCCGCCAACTGCGCGAGCCCGATGAGGACCGCCGAAGCCATGTGCCGGGACATCCACGTGCCTGCCTGGGAGGGTTTCCGCTGCCATACTGTGGCGGGGTGCGGGCCGCCGCAAGGCCCGTCAGCGCAGCGAGGGGAACCGTTCCACGGCAGCCCGTGTATGTGTAGTATTCCGAACGAAATATTCGCCTTTCAAGCGAGAGTCGCCCCGTGCTGATCCGCCGTTCGCCCGACATCCCTTCCTCGGAGATCACGCCGGAGCGCGCGTTCCTGGACCGGCGGGCGTTCATCGCGGCAGCGGGGTCGACGGTCGCCACGCTGGCGGTGCCTCGAGTAGCGTCGGCGCTGGTGCACAGGGGCGCGGAGGCGTCGGCGACGCGCCAGCGCGGCGACACGCTCACGCCGTACGCCGATGTGACGACCTACAACAACTACTACGAGTTCGGCACGGGGAAGGACGACCCGGCGCGCGAGGCGCGCGACTTCCGGCCGCGGCCGTGGACGGTGGAGATAGCGGGCGAGGTGGCGCGTCCCGCGTGGTACGACCTCGACGAACTCCTGCGTCCGCACGCCGTGCAGGAGCGGGTCTACCGGCTGCGCTGCGTCGAGGCTTGGTCGATGGTGGTCCCGTGGCGTGGTATCCCGCTGCGCGATGTCATCGGCCGCGTGCAGCCCACGTCGAGAGCCCGGTTCGTGGAGTTCACGACGCTGCACGACTCCCGGCGGATGCCCGGTCAGCGGAGCGACGTGATCGCGTGGCCGTATGTTGAGGGCCTGCGGATGGACGAGGCGATGCACCCGCTGGCGCTGCTCGCCACGGGCCTCTACGGCCGCGACCTCCCCAACCAGAACGGAGCGCCGCTCCGGCTCGTGGTGCCGTGGAAGTACGGCTTCAAGAGCATCAAGGCCATTGTGCGCATCCGCTTCGTGCGCGAACAGCCGGAGACCACGTGGGAGCTGATGGCGCCGAGCGAATACGGGTTCTACGCCAACGTGAACCCTGACGTGGACCACCCGCGGTGGAGTCAAGCGCGAGAGCGACGGATCGGGGAGTTCTTGCGCAGACCTACTCTCCCATTCAATGGCTATGGCGATCAGGTCGGGCAACTCTACGCCGGAATGGATCTCGGGAGAAACTTCTAGTGTGAAGGAGCGTGAGGGGGTGAGGGGCCCCCTTACCTCTCACCCTCTCACGCCATTGGCTGAGCCTCCCCCGCGTAGCTCTGTTTCTGCTTTGCGTTCTCCCCGCGGGCTTGATGGTCTATGATGCCCTCACCGGCCACCTCTCAGCGGACCCGGTGAAGGCCCTGACCCACCGCACCGGGATCTGGGGTATCACCGCCATCACGGCGACGCTCGCCATCACGCCGCTGCGCCGCCTCACCGGCTGGAACCGGCTCCAGTCGTACCGCCGGATGCTCGGCCTCTTCGGGTTCTTCTACATCGCGCTGCACTTCCTGGCGTACCTCGTGCTCGACCAGTTCTTCGACTGGCACACGATCGTGAAGGACATCACCAGGCGGCCGTACATCACGGTGGGTTTCACCGGCCTTCTGCTGATGGTGCCGCTGGTAGTGACCTCGACGCGCGGCTGGGAGAAGCGGCTCGGCAGGCGGTGGGTCGCCTTGCACTCTCTGGCCTACGTCACGGCGCTCGCCGGCATCGTGCACTTCACGTGGTCACAGAAGGCCGACCTCCACACCCCGACGATGTACGGGTTCGTGCTCGCCGTGCTCCTGGCGGCGCGGCTGGTGCCGAAGCGGCGGCCCCCTGTCGGCCGCGGGCGGCCTGGGTAGCGTACATTCGCGCGGCGATTTCCCCGACTTGAAGGGCCGCGCGCTGGAGCGATCCGGGCAGTCCTTCTAAGTCGCGGACCACGGCCCCCGCGACGACTCGTCGGGGGCCGTGGTGTTTCCGGGATTCGCATCCGCCGCCGGGTCCCCGGTGCGCGTGGCGCACGTGCTCGTGTCCGCGCGGCACGCCGCCGGCACCGAGCAGGACGCCATCCGTGACTGGGTCGTGGGCACTGCGGCGGCGCGTTCAGCGGCAAGGACCCCTCGAAGGTGGACCGCAGCGGCGCGTACTTCTGCCGTTTCGCGGCGCGGCACGTCGTGAAGGCCGGCATCGCGCGCCGCGCCGAGGTGCAGGTGGCCTATGCCGTCATCGAGCGGCTGGGCCTGCTGCGGCCCATCTACCGGTAGACGACGAACTACGGGCACTTCGGGCGGCCGGGCCTTCCCTGGGAGGAGTAGCGGCGCACTCCCGCCGGGGCGGCGGGTCCAGCGAGGTGGCGCGGGCGATGGAGGGGGAGATCCGGGGTCGTGGCCCCAGGCGAGCGCACGGCGGGTGCGGCCCGTGGGAGGGGCCGCCGCCGTCAGAACTCGCGCTTCTGCATCTCCTTGAAGAACCGCTCCCGCTCTTCCTGGTCCACCGAATGCCGCGGGAGGGTCTTGTCGAACCTCCGGTCCCGGGGGTTCGCGTCCTCAGGGGCCTTCGCCGCCTTGGCGAGGTTCTTCTTCACCAGCGCCGCGAGCTTCCGCAAGTCGATGGGGGACATCAGCACCTTCCCTCTCAGAGCGATCGTCTCAAACCCGTGACATAGAAGAGATAGCGACCCAGCACCTGTGCCGCGAGGGCCACTCCGAACGCCAGGACCACGAGCGCCGTTGCGCGGCCCGCACTGAGCAGCAGGGCGACGCACAGCGCGAGCCCCAGGAGCAGCAGGAGCCGGCGGATGCCGTGGAGCGTGCCGCCGCCTTCCGCCGCGACCTCGGCGCCGCAGCACGCCGCGGCGACCACGGCGATGGAGTGCAGCGGTCCGGTCACGAGCGCGTCGGGCACGTCGGACAGCAGCACGAGCCCCGTTCCCACGCCGAGCGAGCCGAGCAGCAGGGCGGTGGCGAAGAACGAGACGGCGGTCAGAGGCGTGTCCCAGCTCTGCACCGTTCTGAGCCGATAGACCCGCGCCATCGCGTACACGAGCGCGACGCCGCACAGTGCCGCCGCCAGCGCCACGCACGAGCGGAGCGCCGGTGACCCCGCGCCGGACCAGCGCAGCGCGGCGAACAGGCCACCGAGCCCGGCGAAGGCCAGGGCGAGTAGGATCTCGCGGCTGAGCCAGGATGAGCGGAGGTTCGCCAGGGCGCGCCAGGCGTTCCCCGGCGTGCCCAGGTGCAGGAGCGAAGCGAGCAGCGCCGCGGCGACCACGGGCCCGATGGCGAGGAGGGCGCCGTTCGTGAACGCCTGCGCAGACGGCTGGCCCGTGAGCCCGCCCGCCCACACGTCCAGCGCGCCGAGGGTGAGGAACGCGCCCACCGCCATCTGGGTGAGGAGAGTGAAAGCGACGAGCGACCGCTCGTTCATCGCCCGACCTCCTCACGGTTGGCGATCGCGGCTGTGCGCGGTCCGGCGCGCGGGGCATCACGGTGCGGCACGATCGCGAGGCTCGGCTTGGTCAGCGCCGGGTCCGGCAACGGGTAGAACCCGGGGCTCGACCCATGCCGTGCCTCCAGCTCGCTCCGCTCGCCGAACTCGAGCACGCGCATCGGGCAGGCCGCGACACACTCCGGCGGCAGGCCCCGGTCCAGGTGGTCCGCGCAGAAGGTGCACTTCGTCATCCGGCCCGTGGCGTCGTCGAATTGCGGTGCGCCGTAAGGGCACGCCCAGGCGCAGTAGCGACAGCCGATGCACGTTTCCGGATCCACGAGGACGATCCCGTCGTCCCGTCGGTGCATCGCGCCCGTCGGGCACACTTCTGCGCAGATCGGCGCATCGCAGTGATTGCACGCGAGGGAGAGGTTGAACGCGAACACGTCCGGCACCCACGCCGCGCCCACCCGGTCCCACCCGCCGCCGACGAGCTCGTAGACCCGACGCCAGAGGAGGCCGACAGGCAGGTCGTGCTTGTCCTTGCACGCCGCCTGGCAGGCCTTACAGCCCGAGCACGACGCGGCGTCGAAGAAGAAGGCGTAGCGGCTGGCCGCCATCTCAGGCCTTCTCCACCTGCGCCATCGCCGTGTGCTGTGCCGTGCCGAATGCGAGCGGCGTCCAGCGGTGCGAGGTCAGCACGTTGATGGAGCCCGCGCGGTCCACCCCCTTCTCGTCCGGCGCCCACCAGGCGCCCTCGGGGATGTCCACGACACCCGGCATCACGCGCGGCGTCACGCGACACTTGAGGACCGTCACGCCGCGCGCGTTCCACACCCTCACCTCGTCGCCGTCGGCGATGCCGCGCGCCGCGGCGTCGAGCGGGTTGATGAAGGCGCGCTGCGGGAACGCCTCGTCCAGCCAGTCGTTGTTGTCGTGGGTGGAGTGCACCCGGTGCAGGGTGTGGTGGCCGATGACCTGGAGCGGGAAGCGAGCCGCCTCGGGGCCGAACGGGCTCTCCCACTCCTGGATGTACTTCGGCACCGCCGGAATCTCGTCCGGCCGGCCCATCGCGAACAGGCGTGCCGAGAAGATCTCGATCTTTCCCGAGGGCGTGTTCAGGGGGTGCGCGCTGGGATCGCGGCGGAAGTCCTCGAACGCCACGGCGGGCGCGGTGACGGGCTTGCTGTGCACGCCGGCGTTCGACGCCTCGAACGCGTCCAGCGACGGCAGGCCGGGGAACCGCGTCCGGCGGAAGTAGTCGAGGCACCAGTCCACCCAGCCGCGCTCGTCGCGCCCCTCGGTGTATTCCGAGCCGAGGCCGAGCCGCTCCGCGATCTCCGCGCAGATGCGGTAGTCGCTCTTCGTCTCGCCCGGCGGCTCCACCACCTTGGGCATCAGCAGCACTTCCTCGCCGTACTTCCAGCTGTCCTCGACCCCCCACGTCTCGAACTGCGTACAGGCGGGAAGGATGACGTCCGCGTACCGCGCCGTGGACGTGAGGAACTGGTCCTGCACGAGGAGGAACTCGACTTTCGTCTCGTCCCGCAGGATCTCCACGGAGCGGTTGATGTCCGCGTGCTGGTTGACGAGGCAGTTCGTCGCGATGGCGTAGATGAACTTGATGTCGTTGTCGAGCCGCTCCGCGCCGATGACGCCGTGCTCCGCTCCCATCCCCGTTCCGTGCAGGACCGCCTCGCTCCACAGGAAGACGGGGATGCTCGCCCGGACCGGGTTCTCGCCGGTCGGGAAGACGTGCCAGGCGCAGCCGCCATCGGGCTGGTTGGCGAGCCCGCTCGCCCAACCGCCGTGGATTCCCACGTTGCCGGTGATGGCGGCGAGCACGCACCCGGCGCGCACCACCTGCTCGCCATAGGCGCGCCGCTGCATCCCGTAGCCCTGGTACAGCACGGCGGGCTTCGTGGTGGCGTACTCGCGGGCGATGCGGGCGATGGTCGCGCGCGGCACCGCCGTGATCGGCTCGGCCCAGTCGGGCGTCTTCGGCACGCCGTCACGGGCGCCGAGGATGTAGTCGCGGTAGCTCTCCTCGCCCTCGCATCCCGGCGGCAACTGCGACGCGTCGAAACCGACGCAGTGGGTGCGTACGAACTCGGCGTCGTACAGCCCCTCGGTGAGCATCACGTACGCCATGGCGCTCATCATCGCCGTGTCGGTGCCGGGGCGGATCGGGATCCACTCGTCGGCGAGCGCCACCGCCGTCGGAGTCATCCGAGGGTCGATGCAGACGGTGCGCGCGCCGGCCTCGCGGGCGCGGCGCACGAACAGCTCGCTGTTCGTGCCGTCCCGCATCTCGGCCGGGTTCCAACCCCACATCAGGATGTACTTGGAGTTCAGCCAGTCCTGGCGCTGGTTGCCGGTGTCGAGCGTGCCGTAGACGTACGGCGTGGCGACGTTGATGGCGGCCCAGCTGTAGCTGTTGTAGATGCCGAGGCAGCCGCCGAACAGGTTCATCAGCCGGCGCGCCACCACCGACCCGTTGAGTTGGCTGTAGCTGCCGGTGCCGTAGGGGACGAAGAGCGCGCTGTTGCCGTACGTCTCCTTCACGCGCCGCATCTGGCCCGCCACGAGATCGAGCGCCTCGTCCCAGGAGATGCGCTCGAAGTCGCCCGCTCCGCGCCGGCCCACGCGCTTCAGCGGGTACATCAGGCGGTCGGGGTGGTACTGCCGGCGGAGGTAGGCGCGGCCCCGGGTGCAGGCGCGGAGCTGCGGATCGGCGAGCGTGTCGGTGGGCCGGTCGTCGGTGCCGAGGCGGACGATGCGGCCGTCGCGGACGTGCGCGACCAGCAGGCAGCGGCCGCCGCAGTTGTGGGCGGGGCACCCCACGCGGACGATGCGCTCGCCGGACGGGGCTGGTTCGGAGTGACCGGTTGCCGTGATGGCCATGATGGTGCCGATGCCGGGAGAGTTCCGCAATAAGCGTGCTCGGGAATGTTCCGGATGCGAGTCGGGCTGCGGGGTGTTACGATGAGAACGGAGGTGCCGGCCAATGCACGTCTTCGTTCTTGCCGCCGTGCTCGCAGCGCTGGCGGTCGATCAGCGGGTCCCCGCCCCCGGCTTCACCCAGCGCCCCTCCGACACCACTGCGGTGCGCGCCCAAGACGACACCGAGGCGCAGCGGCTCTTCGGCCAGTTGATGAGTCCGTTCTGCCAGGGGCTCACGCTCTCAGCCTGCCCGAGTCCGGGCGCCGACTCGCTGCGGAGGGATATCCGCGAGCGGTTGTCCGGCGGCGAGACGCCGCAGTCCGTCGTCGCGTCCTACGCGGCGGACTGGGGCGAGCAGATGCTCGGCGCGCCGCCCGTGCGCGATTGGGGGGCCGTGCTCTGGCTGACTCCCGGCGTCCTGTTGACCCTCGGCGCCATCGGTCTGACGCTCTGGCTGCGAACGCAACAGCGCAAGGTGAACGCCGCGGAGGCTGCGGATGCCGCGGAGGCACAGGGCCCCGGACCAGCCGTCGACGCGTCCCTCCGGAGACGGCTCGAGGCCGAACTTAAGGAGTACGACAGGGTCGTCTAGCGGCGCCTGTTGAGGATCGGCAGCACCTTGAAAGGCCGTCGGTTGTTTGGGGCGACGTTCACTGCGCCGATGGGGCCTGGACCTTGGTGACGCTGATCGCCGCCAGGATTCTGCTGTCAGCGCGCGCTGAACCGCTCGAGGAACTCCCGCTCGCCGGGGGTGAGGCCCGGGATGCCCTCCGCGTTCACCTTGGCCAGGACCCGCTCCAGTTCCTCCCGGTTCACGGGGTGGAGCGCGCTGGCGTCGATCCGCCGCCACCGCTCGATGTCGGCGTCGGAGGTGCGCTTGGGTTTGGGGGCGAGCTGGGCGCGGAACCGCGCGGCGGGTGAGCGCGACTCCACCCAGCGCAGGTACACGTAGCCCCCGACGTAGCCCCCGAGGTGCGCGAAGTGCGCGATGCCGCCGGTCGCGCGCGAGAACGCGCCCCAGAGCGCGAGCACCGTAGTCACGACCACGAGCACTCGGGCCTCCACGGGGAAGACGCCCCACAGGTAGATCGGCTCGCGCGGCCAGTACCGGGCGAAGCCGAGCATCACGCCGAACACGGCCCCGGAAGCGCCTACGATCCGGGCGTACGGCGTGGCGATGGAGAGGAGGGCCCCGACGAGCCCGCTCGTGAGGTAGAGCCCCAGGAACCGGCGGCCGCCCAGCCGTGACTCCACGCGCGGCCCGAAGAAGTAGAGGCCGAGCATATTGAACAGCAGGTGCCCGAAGCCGGCGTGCAGGAACATGTAAGTGAGGAGCGTCCACGGCCGGTAGGGGATGAACGCGGGGACCAGGGCCATCGGCAACACGATGGCGGGCGCGAACGCCGTGAGCAGGAACACTCCCACGTTGGAGAAGATGAGCCGGGCGACCCAGGGCGTCACGCGGCGAACCGGCCGACCACGACGGTCAGGCGTTCGCGCCCGATGTCGGTCTGCCCATGGGCATCCACTTGGATGCCGGCGGCCATCAGCATGCTGCCTCCTCGGTTCCGTTTCTCCACCTCGAACGTACGGGGGGGGCCGTCCTAGCGGAACCTCCGTCCAGGATGCATATCTGATCCATCCCGCTCACCGAGGCCCGTGCCATGCGCCGCCGCCTGTTGTGGTTCGCTCCGCTGCTGATAGCCATCCCGATCTCCTGCCAGAAGCAGCAGGGATCCAGCCGTGCCGTCAGCGTCGGCAAGTCCGTCGGGGATTCCCTGACCGCCCGCGACCCGGCGCGGCAGGGCCGGGGCCCATACCACGCCTGGACGTTGCGCGGCAAGAAGGGCCAGCGCCTGGCGATCGAAATGGCGTCCACCGCGTTCGACCCCTTCCTCGCCGTGCGCGATGCCGACGGGTTCCTGCTCGGCAGCGACGACGACGGGGGCGGGGGGTTGAACGCCCGGCTCCACATCATCCTGCCACGCAGCGGCACGTACCGGGTCATCGCGACCAGCATCAACGCGACCGCCCGCGGCTGGTACACGCTCGCAGTGAGCGCCTGGGCCACGCCGGACGCGCTGGCGCCCGGCCGCGAAGGCGCGTTGTCCGTCGGGGATGCCAAGACCGGGCTGCTCGAACCAAGAGACGAGCAGGCGGGAGACGGGCCGTTCCAGGACCGCTGGATCTTCGATGCGCGGCAGGGTCAGCGCTACCGCATCGACATGAATTCGACCGACCTGGACAGCTACCTCACGATCCTGGGGCCCGATGGACAGATGGTCGCCGCCAACGACGATGCGGGGAACGGACTGGACGCGACGGTGACATTCACGGCGCCCGCCCCGGGTCGGTACACCGCCCTGGCGTCGAACTTCGGCGCCCAGATTCGCTTCGGCGTCTATCGCATCACGCTGGCGGAGGCGGCCGCCGCCTCGGGATCGAGCGCGCTGGGGACGATCGGCGACGATGCCACCTTGCAGGGCCGGCTGGAGGATGGCGACAGCCCGGCGGGCAGCGGGTACGTGGATGTGTACGCCTACACGCCGACCCGCACGGGCACGATCACGATCGAACTCAGGTCCACCGATTTCGATGCGCTCGTGGGGATCGAGTCGCAGGACGGCACCGAGCTGGCGAGGGACGACGACGGCGGCGGCGGGCGCAACAGCCGCCTGGTCTTCACTGTGAACGCGGGGACGACGTACCGCATCCGGGTGGGCGCGTTCGGCTCCGCCCAACGCGTGGGCGCCTACACCCTGAGCGTTCGGATGGGGGGCGGGCCGGAGGCGTAGCCGTCTCCTGTCGCCGGCGGATCCGGTGTCCGCCGCGGCTACGACCGGTCGGGCACCAGTACCGCGGCGCCGCGCACCCGGCCGCGGCGCAGGTCGGCGAGCGCTTCGTTGGCTCGGCTCAGCGCGTAGGGCCGCACCACAGTCCTCACGCCGGCCAGCGGCGCGAGCCGCAGGAACTCCTCGCCGTCCTTCCGCGTGAGGTTCGCGACCGACCGCACGACCCGCTCGCCCCACAGGATGTCGTAGCGCATCGGCGGTATCTCGCTCATGTGGATGCCGGCGCAGACGACCGTCCCACCGGGAGAGACGGCGCGCAGCGCGGCGGGCACGAGGGCTCCAACGGGAGCGAAGAGGATGGCGGCGTCGAGTTCCTCGGGCGGGGCGGCATCCGAGTCGCCCGCCCACGCGACGCCGAGAGAGCGCGCGAACGCCTGTCCCGTCGTGTCGCCCGGCTTGGTGAAGGCGAAGACGCGGCGGCCCTCGTGGTGCGCCACCTGCGCGACGATGTGCGCCGCGGCACCGAAACCGTAGAGCCCGAGCCGCTCGCCATCGCCGGCGGCGGCCAGCGCGCGGTACCCGATGAGCCCCGCGCACAGGAGTGGCGCGGCCTCCACGTCCGAGTACGCGGCCGGGACCGGGAAGCAGAACCGCTCGTCGGCGACCGTGTGCTCCGCGTATCCGCCGTCGAGCTGATACCCGGTGAAGCGGGCACGTTCGCACAGATTCTCGCGGCCCGACCGGCAGAAGCGGCACGCGCCGCACGTCCAGCCGAGCCACGGCACTCCGACGCGGTCGCCCGGGCGATAGCGCGACGCCGACGGGCCGTTCTCCACCACGGTGCCGACGATCTCGTGGCCGAGCACGAGGGGCAACGTGGGGTTCGGCAGTTCGCCGTCGGCGACGTGCAGGTCGGTCCGGCACACGCCGCAGGCGTGCACCCGGAGCAGGACCTCCCCGGGGCCGGGGGCGGGCCGCGGGAGCTCGGCTTCGCGCAGCGGTCGTCCCGGGGCATCGAGCAGCATCGCGCGCATTGTGACTATGCTACCTGTGCCCGCCGTGCGGGGGAAGGAACATCCGCGCGAGCTGGTGTGCGGCCAGGAGGGTGGGCGATGGAGGTCCAGGTCTTCGGGGTGCGCAAGAGCGTGGACACGAGGGCCGCGTTGCGGTTCTTCGCGGAACGGCGCGTCCGCACGCACTTCGTGGACCTTGCCGAGCGTCCCGCGTCGCCGGGGGAACTGCGCCGCTTCGCCCAGAAGTTCGGCGTGGAGACGCTGCTCGACCGCGGCAGCCGGCGGTTCGCCGACTTGGGCCTCGCCCACGCCCGGCTCTCCGACGAACGGTGGATCGAGAAACTCGCGCTCGAGCCCCTGCTGCTCCGAATGCCTCTGGTGCGCTGGCAGAACCGCGTGACCGTGGGCGCCGCCGAGGAGGAGTGGGGGACGTGGATGCAGTAGCGTGGCCCCAACGCCGGCCCGCGCCCGTTCGCTTGCGGTGCGGCACGGAAACCGCTATTTGAAGAAGGTTGGCCCCAAACCGCTGTCCTCAACGGAGATGGATCCATGTCCACTGTGAAGCGCACCGTGCTCTCGTTCCTCGCCCTCGGGTTCGTCGTCGCGGTCAGCGCCTCGGCGCAGCAGCCCGCGACATCGGGCGAATACCCCGGTCTCGAGACCGGGAAGATGTGGACGTTCGACGTGCCACCGCTCGAGTACTGGGCCCGGCGGTACAACTTCCGCCCCTCCCAGGATTGGCTGGACCACGCCCGCCTCTCGGCTGGCCGCCTCAGCGGCTGCACGGCGTCCTTCGTATCCGCCGACGGGCTCGTGATGACGAACCACCATTGCGCCCGCGGCTGCGTCGAAGGCGTCACGCGCCAGGGCGAGGACCTGCTGGGTAACGGCTTCTACGCGCGGACCCGCGCCGATGAGCGCGCGTGTCCCGGCGGCGTCGTGGACCAACTGCTGGAGATCACCGACGTCACCAGCCGCGTGAGCGGGGCGGTCCCTGCGAACACGCCGGCCAATCGCGCCGCTGAGCTGCGCGACGCGGAGATCCGCACGATCCAGACGCAGTGCCGCGGCAATGCCGGCGACGCGTACTGCCAGGTCATTTCGATGTACGCCGGCGGCCAGTACAAGCTCTATCGCTTCCGCCGCTTCTCCGACGTCCGGCTCGTGATGGCCGTCGAGGCCAGCACGGCTTTCTTCGGCGGCGATCCGGACAACTTCACGTATCCGCGGCACGACGTGGACATGAGCTTCTACCGCGTGTACGTGAACGGCCAGCCCGCCCAGATGGACCACTACTACCGCTGGAGCCCCAACGGCTCCCGCGAGGGCGACCTGATCTTCGTGGTCGGGAACCCGGGCTCGACCGGCCGCCTGAACCCCGTGGCGGTGCTCGAGTACCTGCGCGACGTCCAGTATCCGGCTTCGATCGACGCTCTGGACCGCCAGATCGCCACGGCGCACCAACTCTCGAACCTGAGCCCGGAGCGCGCCGCTGCCCTCCGCAACCAGGTCTTCGGACTCGAGAACTCCCGGAAGGCCACGGTCGGCTACCAGTCCGGCCTGCTCGATCCGCAGCTGATGGACCGCAAGCGTGCATGGGAGCGCGACTTCCGCGCCCGGGTGAACGCCGACTCGACCCTGCGCCGGCAGTACGGCGCGGCCTGGGACAACATCGCGCGCATCCGTCGCGAGATGGCGTCGCTCGACGTGCGCCGCCGCTACTACGCCTTCAACGGCTACGGGTCGCGGCTCCTGAACCTCGGCGGCACCGTCGCCCGCTTCGCCGCCGAAAACGCGAAGCCGGACTCGGCGCGGCTGCCGCAGTTCCGTGAGGCGACGCGCCAGCGCCTCGAGGGGGCTCTCTACTCGGCAGCACCGATCGACACGACCCAGGAGATATACCTCCTGACCGCCTACTTCACCGCCATGGCGCGGGAGCTCCCGGCCAACGACCCGGTGCGCCGCCAGGCGCTCGGGGCGCGCTCGCCCGAAGAGGCGGCCCGCGCGATGGTGACGGCCTCGCAGATACTCACGGCCGACCAGCGGCGCGCGCTGGTCCAGGGCGGCACCGCGGCGGTGGCGGCCTCGGCCGATCCGTTCGTGGCGCTGGCCCGCGTGATCGACCCCCTCGAGCGGCCCATCGCCACGCGGTGGACGCAGCTGCAGAACGAGGAGGCGCAGAACAACGAACTGGTCGCCCGGGCGCTGCTAGCCGTGTTCGGCAACACCGTGGCGCCGGACGCGACCTTCAGCCTCCGCATCTCGGACGGCGAGGTCCTGCGCTATCCGTACAACGGCACCCTGGCGCAGCCCTACACGACCATCTACGGGCTCTACGACCGCTCGTTCGGGTTCGGCGGGCAGGCGCCGTGGAGCCTCACGTCGCGCTGGCTGGCGGCGAAGGATCGGATCAACCTCGCCACGCCGCTCAATGCGGTCTCGACCAACGACATCATCGGTGGCAACTCGGGCAGCCCGATGATCAACCGGGACGGCGAGGTCGTGGGCCTGATCTTCGACGGCAACATCGAGGGGCTCCCCCTCCGCTTCCTCTTCACGGAGCGGGTTGGACGGTCGGTCTGGGTGGACTCGCGGGCGATCATCGAGGCGCTGCGCCAGGTGTATGACGCGGGCGCCCTCGCCGACGAACTGACGCGGCGCAACTAGCCGTCGCGTCCGAAGCGTAGGAGCCGACGGCCCGGCTCCCGGTCTCCGGGGGCCGGGTCGCCGTCGTGTAACCGAGGTCACCGCCCCTTTACTTCCGGCACGCTAGGGTAAAGAATCCAGCTGGGAGGTTCCACCATGCGTATCGCTCGTTTGCTCCGCGGCCTCGGCGCGGTCGCCGCAGTGGCCGCACTATCCGCCTGTGCGCGGGACGTCACCGGTCCCGGCCACGCGGGACGGTTCGGCGCCGTGCTCCGCTTGGTGCCGGTCCTGCCCTCGCTGGCCGGCCGGTGGGGCCTCGACTCCGTCCAGGTGGACAGCCTCCAGATCGCGGTGACCGACGAGCACGGCGATACCATCGGGTTCATCGGGGTCCGGTTCCCTGCCGGCCAGGACAGCGTGGTAATCGAGGTGCCCGTCACGCTCGGGTCCGCGGTCGAGTCAGTCACGGTGTGGATCGACATGCTCTCCGGCGGAAGGATCGTGTTCAGCCAGCGGCTGAGGGCCGTCGCGAGCACCACCGCCGGAAACGTGCAGAACGTGCTCCTCGAGTCGGCGATCTGGACGGAACTCGAGGGGAGGGAAGAGGCGGCCCTGCCCGGACGCGTCTCGCTCGCCGCCGCCTACGATCCGGTCCAGGGGGACGTCTATGTCTTTGGTGGGGCCTCGGGCGGCGGTCTGCTCGACGAGACGTGGGAATACAGCGAAGGCGAGTGGGAACGGGTGGCAGTGGAGGGCGCGAGCCCGGCCGCGCGCTCCGGCCACGCGATGGTGTGGGACGCGGCGCAGCGCGTGGTAGTGCTCTTCGGCGGTGCCACGGCCACGGGCTACGCCAACGACACGTGGCTGTTCGACGGCCGAGCCCGGACGTGGACAAAGGTCACCACCGCCGTCTCGCCGCCCGGTCGGGGCTACCACGGCCTCGCCTACGACTCCGCCAGAGGCCGCGTCGTCCTGTTCGGCGGCCACAGTACGGGCGGCTATCTGTCGGACACCTGGGAGTTCGACGGGACGACGAGGACGTGGACGCCCGTCGTGGTGGCCACGGCGCCGCCCGCCCGCGCCATCGTCCAGATGGCGTACGACGTGGGGCGCAGGCGGACCGTGCTCTTCGGCGGCTACAGCGGCAGTTTCCTCGGGGATACCTGGGAGTACGACGGCGCCACGTGGCGGCAGATCGTGGCCACCCTTGGGCCGACCGCGCGCGCCGCCCACGCTATGGCCTACGACCCGGTGCGCGGCCGGGTGCTGCTGTTCGGCGGTGGCAACCTGTCGACCCGCCAGGGTGACCTCTGGGCGTTCGATGGCGCCACGTGGACGCGCCTGTCGATTGGCGGCGCGGGCGCGCCGTCGGCGCGCTCCCTGGCGGGCTTCGCGTTCGATACCCACCGTGGCGTGGCCGTGGTGATCTCGGGCATGAGCGGCCTCACGCTGGAGTCGGACACCTGGGAGTGGGACGGAGCGTCGTGGCGCCAGCGGGCGTCAGCCCCGCTCCTGCCGCGCGGCGAGCACTCGATGGCATTCGACAGCCGCCGCGGCGTGGTCGTGATGTACGGCGGATCGGCGGGCGACAGCGTGACCTGGGAGTTCGACGGCATTGCCTGGCGTCCCCGTGCGTTCGCTGCCGGCCCGGGACCGCGGACCGGCGCCGTAATGGGCTACGATTCGACCCGCGGTGTCACCGTGCTCTTCGGCGGCGCGCGGAGCGGCTCGCCGTTGCAGGACACGTGGGAATGGAACGGAGTATTGTGGATCCGGGTCACCACGCCCACCGCCCCGCCGGCGCGGCAGCGCGCGGCCATGGCGTTCGATGCCGGGCGCGGACGCATCGTGCTCGTCGGGGGAGAGGCGGCCAGCGGCAAGCTCGGCGACACCTGGGAGTACTACGCCGGGGCATGGCACCAGGTGGTCGCGGCCTCCGGTCCGCCGGCGCGGAGCGCACACACGCTGGCATACGACCGCACGCGGTCCAGAGTGCTGCTGTTCGGCGGCGCCGGGACGGCGGGCGACCTCGGCGACACTTGGACGTACGATGGGGCGGCGTGGTCGCAGGTCGCGGCGGAGCACGCCCCGGCGGCGCGCCAGGGGGCGTCGATGGCCTTCGAAGGTGGACGCGGGAAGACGATCCTCTTCGGAGGCCAGAGCGGGTCCGCCAAGCGCGGCGACATCTGGGCCTTCGACGGGTCGGACTGGATCGAGCTCTACCCCGGGGAGCCGCCCGTCGCCCGCTCCGGCGCGGCACTGGCCTACGACGGCCGGCGAGGCGCGGTCATGCTTTTCGGCGGAGCCGGGACTGCCGGACCGCTGGCGGACACCTGGATGTTCCGCTAGTAGGTCGTTGCAGGTCAACGAGTTGCGGTGACGGGAGGCGCGAAGGGTCCGCGCCTCCCGTTGCGCGTTCCGGGGGGCGAGGCGAGAATCAGAGCCCGTGGCCAACACCTGGCGCAACCTCAAACGCATCCTCGTCGGCCGTCCGCTCTCCACCGATGTCGCTCAGGGCGAGCGGATAGGCCGCCTCCCGGGCCTGGCGGTCTTCTCCTCCGACGCACTTTCGTCCGTCGCATACGCCGTCGAAGAGATCCTGATCGTGCTAGCCCCGGTAGGAGCGGTGGCGCTGGCGTTCTCGGTTCCGGTGGCCGCAGCGATCGTCGTTGTGCTGTTTCTGGTCGTCATGTCGTACCGACAGGTGATCCCGGCGTATCCCCACGGCGGCGGATCGTACTCGGTCGCGAAGGAGAACCTCGGCACGATGCCGGGGCTCGTCGCGGCCGCGTCGCTGCTGGTGGATTACACGCTAACGGTGGCCGTCAGCGTGGCGGCCGGCATCGCGGCCGTCACCTCGGCGATCCCCGTGCTGTACGAGCATCGCGTTGCCCTCGCCGTCCTGTGCGTCGCGCTGGTGGCGCTCGCCAACCTGCGCGGCGTGCGCGAGTCCGCGGCGGTGCTCTCCATCCCAACGTACGGCTTCATCCTCTCCCTCCTCGGGTTGCTGGCGGTGGGCGCCTTCCGCTGGGCGACGGGCACACTGCCGCACGCGACCTACCCCGAATCGGTGTACGCGGTGGCGACGGGGGCCGCCGCCCCGGCGCTCACTCTCTTCCTGGTGCTCCGCGCCTTCTCGTCGGGTTGCACCGCGATGACCGGCGTCGAGGCCATCGCCAACGGCGTCACGTCGTTCAAGGAGCCGGCGGCGAAGAACGCCGTGGACACGCTGACGATGCTCGCCGTGATCCTCGCCGTCCTCTTCGTGGGGACCACGGTGCTGGCGCACGCCCTCGGCGTCGTACCGGTCGCGGGAGAGACCATCATCTCGCAGATTGGCCGGCTCGTCGTCGGCGGCGGCCCCTTCTACTTCGCCGTCCAGCTCTTCACGGCCATGGTGCTGTTGCTTGCGGCGAACACCTGCTTCGCCGCGTTCCCCTCGCTCTCGTCGATCCTGGCGGAGGACCGCTTCATGCCGCGGCAACTCGCGCACCGCGGCGACCGGCTCGTCTACTCGAACGGGATCCTGATCCTCTCCTTCCTGGCGTGCGCCCTGATCGTGATCTTCCGCGGCGACACACACGCCCTGATCCCTCTGTATGCGATCGGCGTCTTCCTCTCGTTCACGCTCTCGCAGCTCGGCATGGTGCGGCGCGCGCTGCGGCTCCGCGGTGCCCGCTGGGTGCGGACGCTGCTCATCAGCGGCACCGGCGTGCTCGCCACAGCGCTGGTGGTCGGAATCTTCACCGCGACCAAGTTCCTCCAGGGCGCCTGGATGGTCGTCGTCGTCATCCCGCTGCTCATCCTCTTCTTCCTGATGCTCAAGGACCACTACGCCCAGTTCGGGAAGGCCCTCGCGATGGAGGAGTGGAGCGCGGTGGCGCCGCGCCGGCACACCGCCATCGTGCCGGTCTCCGGCATCCATCGCGGCGTCGCCAATGCGCTCACGTACGCGCTGAGCGTCTCGAAGGACGTGCGGGCCGTCTACATCACCGAGCATCCGCAGGACGGCGAACGGATGGAGGAGCAGTGGGCGCTGTGGGACAACGGGGTGCCGCTCGTGGTGCTCGAGTCGCCGTACCGTTCGGTGGTGGGTCCGCTCATGCGGTACATCGATCAGGTGGACGAGGAGTTTCAGAATGACGTGGGGGCCCTGGTCACCGTCGTGCTGCCGGAGATCGTCCCCAGCAAGTGGTGGCACCACCTGCTCCACAACAACACCGCCCTGCTTGTGAAGGGCGCGCTGCTCTTCCGCCGGGGGAAGATCGTCGTCAGCGTGCCCTACCACCTCGAATGAGGACCGTTCGATGACCCCTCGCGTCGTCCCGTTCCTGATGGTGGTGGTCGCGCTCGCCAGCCCGCTCATCGCGCAGGCCCCGCGCGCCGTCTTGGTCGGCCGCCCGGTCACCGACTCGCTGACCGCGCACGACCCGGTGCGCCGGAGCGTGCGCGCACCCTATCACGTCTGGCAGCTCGAGGGGCGGCGCGGGCAGCGGCTGGTGCTCGACCTCGTCTCGGCGGACTTCGACGCGTACCTGGTGGTGCGCGACCCGGACGGCTACACGCTGGGCTCCGACGACGATTCGGGCGACGAACTGAACGCGCGGCTGCGCGTGATCCTGGCCCGCGACGGGACGTACCGTGTCATCACGACCGCCGTGGGAGACTCGGCGCGCGGTCGCTACACCCTGACGGTGAGCGGCTGGGAGACGCCCTCGGCGCCGCCGGCCGGCGAAGCGGCGGCCCTCGCGATCGGTGACACGAAGGACGGACTCCTTGAACCGGGCGATGACCTCTCGCCCGACGGGCCCTATCAGGACCGGTGGACCTTCAGCGCGCGGCAGGGCGCGCGCCTGCGGATCGAGCTCCGCTCCGCCGACCTCGACAGCTATCTGGCCGTGCTCGGCCCCGACGGGGCGGTGGTCGGGACCGACGACGACGGTCTCGGCGAGCGCAACAGCCTCGTCGCCGTCCGCGCGCGTGCGGCGGGACAGTACACCATCCTGGCGTCGAGCTTCGGCGAGGACCTGCGCGTGGGCGCGTACCGCGTGACGGTGCTGGAGGAGACGGGCGTGTTCGCCGACCCCGGCGCTCCGGCGGCGATCCAGGTCGGCGAGACGAAGGAAGGCCGGCTGGAGTCGGGGGACGCCGTGGGTGAGCGGGGGATCCAGGACCGCTGGACGTTCCAGGGGCGGGCGGGGCAGGTCGTGCGCCTCGACGCCGTTTCGAGCGACTTCGACCCGTACCTCGTGCTCCGCTTCACCGAGACGGTGGTGGACTCCAACGACGACGGCGGCGACGGCAACAGCGCGCGCATCCTCACGGTGTTGCCGGGTACGGGCACTTACACCGCGGCGGTCTCGGCCTTCACGCGGGGCGGTGCGGGCGGGCGTTACACCCTGGCCCTCACGGGATCGGCCGCGCCCGCCGAGCCGGGCCGCACCGCGCGGATCGCGTTCGGCCAGCGTCTCGCGGGACGGCTGGAGCGCGGCGACGAGAAGCGCGAGGACAACGGGTACCAGGACAGGTGGGAGTTCGACGCGCGGCCGGACCAGAACGTGACCGTCGAGCTGCGGTCCGGCGCCTTCGACACCTACGTCGAGCTGCGGGACCAGCAGGGCAACGTGGTGGCCGAGAACGACGACGGCCTCGGCGACGGCACCGACTCGTTCGTCGCGGTCCATCTCACGCGCGGTGGCCGCTACCGGATCGTCGTCCGCGGCTACGGCGACCGCGAGTCGACCGGGCTCTACGAGCTCGTGCTCGGCCAGGCGAGCGCGGCGGCCCGGCCCGGCCAGGAGGTCGAGCTGCGACTCGGCGAGACCACCATGGGCCGCCTCGAGCCCGGCGACAGCGTGATGGGCGACCACTCGTTCGCCGACGTGTTCGTCTTCCGACCCACCGTGTCCGGGCGCGTCGTCATCCAGGTCCGCTCGAGCGACTTCGACGCGTACCTCATCGTCCAGGATGCCGAGGGCCGCACGCTGGCGAGCGACGACGACGGCGGCACGGGCACCGACGCGCAGCTCACCTACGAGGTCGTGGTGGGGCGGACCTACCGGATCCTGGCGAACAGCTACGGGGAGGAGCTGCGCACCGGCGCGTACCGGGTGATCGTGCGGCCGGCGAGTTGACTCTCGGCGGCGCCGGACGGATGACCGGCGTGCGAAGATGGCCGCCCGCGCTGAGCGCGAGCGCGAACTCGGTCGCGAGCCTTGCTCCGGTCGCGTGACGTTCGTATCATAGCGCAACTTCTCGCGGGAGTCCCGCCTCGATGCCCGATCCCTTCTTGAGTTCTGATGAGTACGACGAGCGTGCTCACCAGTTGTACAACGAAGGGCAATACGACGAGGCGATAGAGCTGCTGCGCACGGGACTCCGTCTCTACCCCGACGCGGTCGAGCTGCAGGTCGGCATGGGCTACGCGCGCCTGGCACGCGAGGAGTTCGCGTGGGCGCGCCGGTCGTTCGAGGCGGCGCTGGTCATCGACCCCGAGCACGAGGAGGCGCTCGCCGGGCTCGGCGAAGTGCTCCTGAAGTTCGGGGCGCGCCCGGCGGCGCTCGGCTGCTTCGACCGCGTGCTCGCGCTCGGGTTCGACCAGGACCTCGACCTGGTGCTGCAGATGGGCCGGGCGCTCTTCCGCGAAGGCCAGGTGGAGCCGGCACGCCGATACTTCGAGACCGCGGTGCGGGCGCACCCGGACAGCGCCGAGGCCGTGGCGTGCGTCGGCTACGCGGCGCACCGGCTCGCGCAGGAGCAGGACGCACTCGACTGGCTGCGGCGTGCCCTGACGATCGAGCCGCGGCACGCCGAGGCGCGCATCTACCTGGCCAACCTCCTCTACGACCGCGGCGACTACGAACCGGCGCTCGGCGAGTTCGCAGCCACCGATCCCGAGGACCACTGGGACGAGCTCGGCATCTGGCGCGTCCTCGAGCTCAAGAAGTCCATCTACCGGCTCCCGGACGACGACCCCGAGCTCAAGCCCTGGCTGATGCGGCTCGCCGACCTGGCCGGCGACGAGGACCCCACCGACCTCCTGCTCGCCGAGCTCGAAACGGCCGGCCCCGACGGCACCGGGACGCGCGACCCGGCGCAGCTGGAGCTGTTCAGCACCCTGCTCACCGAATTGCAGGAGATGCACCGCCGCAGCCGGAGCGGCGAGGTGCATCGGGTCACCACGCGGGACGGCGCGCACTTCATCGGGACTTGGGATGAGATCGTGCTCGGGATGCGCGACCGCGATGTGACGTACGTCGGCCGCACCATCGAGGAGTTCCTGCTCGGTGCGGCGGCGCGGGGCAGGGCGCTCACCGGCGTGGCGATCCCCGCCACCGACGCGGAGAGCTTCCTCCGCGGCTGCGCCGAGGCCGGGCTCCTGCGCATCGTTCGCTGAGGACCACCGGCGCGCCTGCCGCCGGCGGGATCAGAACATCGACATCGCCAGGAACGAGCGGAGGTTGTCGTTCGTGACGCGCAGTCGCCCCGAGAGGAGCCGGACGACGGCCCACAGCACCTTGTACGCGATGTCGCGGTTGAAGTCCATCAGCAGCTCGAAGTCCGAGCGGGTGATGGTCAGCAGCGTGGAGTCCGTATTGGCGATCGCGTCGGTCGAGCGCTCGGAGCGGTCGAAGATGGCCATCTCGCCGAAGCAGGCCCCCTGCTTCAGGACCGCGAGCGCCTCCTCGCCGCTCCCCGGGATGTTGCGGCTGATCCGCACCTCGCCCGCGGCGATGATGTACAGCCGGTTGCCCGGTTCCCCTTCCTTGAAGATGGTCTCCGCTCCCTGGAACTTCTGCTCTTTGCACACCTCGACGATACGGGTAAGCTCGCCGTCGTCGAGGTCCGCGAAGATGGCAGCCTGCTTGAGGAGCGCGGAGTCCATATGATGGCGGAAGGTACGGCTCGTAGAGGAGAGCGGCAAGGTAGCGCGTCGCGCGTCTGGACCGTCGCGAACCTGCTGTCGATGTCGCGCCTCCCGCTCGCTGCCGCCTTCGCCGTGTTTGAGGAACCGCACGTCCGGCTCGGCGTCCTCGCCGCCGCCGCGGCCTCCGATCTCCTCGACGGCTGGACGGCCCGCCGCTTCGGCCCCTCGAATCTGGGTGCCACGGTGGACCCGGTGACGGACAAGATCTTCTCCCTCACCGCTTTCGCGGTGCTGGCCCTCTCGGGCGCTCTGGCGCCGCTCGAGGTGCTGGGCGTGCTGCTGCGGGACATCCTCACGCCGCTGGGGTACCTAGCGAGTGTCATCGCCCGGCGGCCCTTCACCACACCGGCGCGTGCCGGTGGCAAGGCGGTCACGGTCGGCCAGAGTCTCACTCTGTGCGCTTGGCTGATGGGGTCCCCGCTGCTCCGTCCGTTGGCATGGGCCACCGCGGCGATCGGCCTCTACGCGCTGGCCGACTATGGCCGCTTGGCCGTGCGCCACGCGGACGCACCACCAGACTGAGAAGGAGAACCTCTCAATGACCCGAGGCGTTCGGCTCGTCGCACTCCTGGCCGTGTTCACGCTGGCCGCCGCGGTGGCGCGTGCGCAGGAGTTCCAGCCGCCCTCGTCCGGTCGCCCGAGCGCCGGCCCCGGCGGCCTGCGCGTGGACCTGATCGGCTTCTCGACCCGCGCGGGCGTCGACGTGAGTGGCGGGACGGCGCTGGTGTTCGGCTCGGCGATCGACGTGGCCGAGTTGTGGTCGCCCAGCGTCCGCCTGCGGCCCTCGGTGGAGTTCAGCGGGTCCGGCACCACCACCGCGCTGCACGTCGCCATCGAGGTCGTCTACCGTTTCCAGCCCGACCGCGCCCCGGCGATCCCCTATGTCGGGTTCGGCCTGGGCTACTTCAATCAGGAGAGCGGCGGCGTACATAAGGTCTGGCCGACGATCGCGATGGGCTTCGAACTGGCCTTCCGCCCCTCGTTCAACTGGCTGCTGGAGTACCACGCACTCGATCGGATCGGCAGGCACCGCTTCATGCTCGGTTTGTCCACCCGCGGCGGAGGCGGCGACTGATGGCGGAAGCCAAGCGGGCGTCCCTGAGCTGGCGCCACGACCTCGTCTTCGAAAGCGGCGCCGCGCACGAGGCGCCGCTCATCCTGGACGGTGGAGCTTCCGCGGGCCACTCGCCGATGGAAGCGTTGCTCCTAGCCCTCGCCGGTTGCACGGGCGCCGACGTCGTCTCCATCCTCCAGAAGAAGCGCGCCGTACTCAGGGCGTTCAGGGTGGAGGTCGTCGGCGAGCGGCGTGACGAGCACCCCAAGCGATACACGGCCATCACCCTCACCTACCGCATCGCGGCGTCCGGGCTGAGCGAGGACCAGGCCCGGCACGCGATCGAGCTTTCCCTGTCCAAGTACTGCTCCGTGACGCACTCGCTGGCTCAGGACATCGTCCTCCGGCATGAACTGGTGCTCGAAGCGTAGGCTGCTCGCCGCGGCGGCCCTCGTCGGGGCGGCCGCGGCGGAGCCGGCTGCCGCCCAGGGCGTCCGGGAGATGGATCTTCACGTCCTCGCAGTCGCCTCACGGCCGCTGTTCGGTGGCGCGGGCGTCGGCTACGCGTGGCGCGACGCGCGCCGCACCCGGCTCCTCGGGGCGCTCACAGTGGGTGGGATCGACGGCGGTGGGGTGGCCGGCCGGGCGGACTTCGTCTGGAACTTCCTGCTCGATCCCGCGCGACGGGCTGGGAGCGCGGTGTACGGGGGAGGCGGGCTCACGGTGCAGGCGGGCGCGGGCCGCGTCACCCCCTACATCCTGCTCGTCGTCGGTGTCGAGAACCGGCCGGCCGGGCGCGGCGGCTCGTACGTGGAGGTGGGAGTGGGCGGTGGGCTGCGCGCGGCGATCGGCTACCGGTGGCGGAAACACGGCGCCCCGAGGCGTTGAGCCCCGGGGCGCCTATTCGTGCAGTCGGCCCGGCGTCTACGCGACGCCGACCTCGACGTTCTCCTTGCGGGCAACGACGGGCTGGCAGTACCGCTCACCCAGCGTCCGAAGGTCTTTCACTTCGACCGGCGTGAGGTCCTCGTAGCGCTCGGCCAAATACTCCATCGTGTCGTCGAACCACTCCTTGCGCTGCTCTTCCGCCGCCTCCAACACGCCACAACGGAGGATGTGACTGAACAACTCATCCCTCGCCTGCTCCACCGCGGTCGGCACATACTCCTTGCGGCGGCTCTTCTTCTTCGACATTACCCCTCCGGTGAGTGGCGAAGGACATCCCCTAGCCCAGTAATGTACAGTCGCCCCGGCGGCGGTGCAAAGTCTCACAGGAGCGACGCGGCGAGGGTCGCGAGCGCTTCCGCGGCGCGCGGCCGGAACGGCCGGCGGCGTTACTCCTCGGGGGTCCACGCGGGTCGCGCCACGCAGGTCGGACGCGAAGATCTCCCTCATCCGGCTCCCCGTGGCGGGGTCGCACACGAGCACGTTGAACTCGTGGTTCCGGCGCAGGGACAGGGGGTCGAGGCGGGGCGATGAGTTGGCGGCCGGGAACCCGCTGGGATATGATAGAGATGGGCGGACGGCCGGGCGAGAACGGCGGGCCGCGAAAGACCTGGATGACGGACGAGACCTACGACCCGCGGCGCGCGGAACGGCTGAGGGAGATGCTCCGGCAGCTTGCCCGGCGCATCATCGCGCTCGATGCCCAGGGCCGCCTCCTCGGCGAGTCGCCGCAACTGCTGCGCACGCTGGGCGATATCCGGGCGGAGCTGTTCCGCCACGAGGTGCGCCACACCTTCGACACGCCGGAGACCGCCGAACACCGGCGCATTGTGGGGGAGGCTTCCCAAGGCTGGACCCCCGGTACCGACCACGACAACGAGGAGAGCGACGGATGACCGCACGACGGCCCATGAGGACCTTCTACATCGCGCTCGGCATCATCGCGGTGCTCGGCGTGTTCCTGATCGTCCGGCAGGCGAACGATCGGGGCCGGGCCGTGACCGAAACCTACCAGAATGCGCCCGTCACGCCGATGCGTTCCGGGGCGCTCGGTAACACCCTCGGCTCGGACTCGGCCCCGGTGGAGATCGTGGAGTTCGCCGACTTCGAGTGCCCGGCCTGCGCACGGTTCGCGATCCTCGAGATGCCGTACATCCGCGAACGGCTCATCTCCACGGGCCGTCTCAAGTGGCGGTTCATGGATTTCCCGCTCCCAGGCCGCACCAACTCTCCATCGGCGCACCTCGCGGCGGCGTGCGCGGGCGAGCAGGGCCGGTTCTTCGAGATGATGGACGCGATCCTCAACCGGCAGAACGACTGGGTGTCCGAGCGGCGGCCGGAACGCCTGCTCCGCGGGTACGCCCAAGGGCTCGGCCTCGACCTCTCGCGCTACGACTCGTGCATGGAGACGCGCCGGGCGCAGCCGCAGGTGGACGCGGACTACGCCGAGGGCGAGCGGCTGGGCGTGAACGCGACGCCGACGTTCTTCGTGAACGGGCGGATGTGGCCGGACATCCTCGGCTTCGACCAGATCAGGGCGATAGTGGATTCGCTCGCGCCGATCGGCGGCGCCGCGCGCGCAGCGGCCGCGCCGGGCAGGAGATAGAGTCGTGCGGCATCGGATGGCCGTGGCGGTACTCGCCCTCGTCGGACTCCTGGTGTCCACCTACCTGCTGCTCTTCAAGCTGGGCGTCATGGGGAGCATCGCGTGCGGTGGGAGCGGGGGCTGCGAACGCGTCGCGACCAGCCCGTGGGCGGTGCTCTTCGGCGTGCCGGTCGCCGCCTACGGAGTGGCCGGCTACCTCGTCCTGATGGGGGTCGCGCTCGTCGGGCTCGGCGAGCGGTGGCTTCAGCGCGCGGAGCCGACGCGCTGGCTGGTCGTGCTGTCGGGGATCGGCGTCCTCTTCGCGATCTACCTCACGTACCTCGAGGCGGCGGTGATCCACGCCTGGTGCCGCTGGTGCGTGACCTCCGCCATCCTCATCACCCTCATCTTCGCGACGTCATTCGCGGGGGCAAGGGGTTTCAGGCGGGAACCCGCACGGTGAGCACCGGGCACGAGGCGGTGCGGACCACCCGCTCCGCCACACCGCCCAGCAGCAAGTGCAGCAGCCCCGTCCGCCCGTGCGTCGCGACGACGATGAGGTCCGCTTCGTAGCGCTTCGCGGCCTCCGTGATCGCGAGTGGGGCGGGGCCCACCGCCACCTCCGGCGTCCACGGCACCCGCTCGCCGATCTCGCGGCCGCCGAATTCCTCGAGTTGCTCCCGCGCCATCTCCGCCAGAGCGCGAAAGGCGTCCTCCGAGGCTTGGCTCGGGTCGGTGCTCGGCGCCTCGATCACGTGGACGAGGACGATGCGCGCGTCGAATCGCTCGGCGATGGCCAGTGCGGGCTGGACGGCCACAGCGCTGTTCGCCGAGAAGTCCGTCGTGACGAGCAGAGTGCCGAACACGGAGTTACATATGTCTCGCATCACCGGCCGGGTCAAGTGCCGGGCCCTTCCGTTTGGCGCATTCCGCAACAGAAGAGCGTATCGCAATACCCCGCTCGCCGTGCGAAATACTGGTCGGGGAGGCGTGGCGTCCATAACGGGCGACCTCACAACTCGTTGCACGGCAACGTGATGACATTCCTGGCACCAAACGTTCTCTCAATCTCCAGTGCGATGAAAGAGTACGTGGTGCAGGCCCCGACCTGCCTCGGCATCGAAACCCGGGCACTCTTCCGGCGAAAGGCGCTGGAGGTCATTGAGCAGATCCTCGCCGCCGGGGACGAGGCGCCGCTCGTCATCGACGTCTCGCTGACGCGGGCGGTGGACAGCGCCGGGCTGGGCGTGCTGGTGCTGATCCAGCGTCGAGCGGCGGAGGTGCGCCGGTCGGTGCGGCTCCGCGGCCCCTCGGAAGAGCTGCGGTTCCTCCTCGTGATGACTCGGCTCGACGACCGGTTCATCTGCGAGGGCCCGGCATCCCTCTAGGTCCCTCGCCGCACGCGGCACTGTCCCGCCGCGGGCTCCCGATCCACTGCTGTCCGACCTTGGCGCGCGGGGTATATTGCGCTCCAGAATGGCCCACGACCGGGCGTCCGACGTCCTGCTGCT
>Ga0315287_10000044_pt1 | contig 116817 bp, 69 predicted proteins | sample YL17G11_0_MG_FD_205037 | JGI IMG/M metagenome (GOLD analysis project Ga0315287, IMG submission 205037) | Sediment microbial communities from Yellowstone Lake, YNP, Wyoming, USA - YL17G11_0 | ecosystem: Environmental > Aquatic > Freshwater > Lake > Sediment | place: USA: Wyoming | collected... | reverse complement strand
GCATGTTTGTCAACACGCTCTGTATCCGGTCGTTTCCCAAAGGAGAGAAGCGGTTTGTCGATTACGTCAAAGAGATGTCGGAAAAGACGATCGCCGCTTTCGAGAACCAGGATGTGCCGTTCGAGGATTTGCTCCAGGGGCTGGCCGTCAGCCGGGATGCCAGTCGCAACCCGTTATTCGATGTCATGTTCGTGTTACAAAATATGGATTTCCCGGCACTGGAGGTTGATGGGATAAAAATTCGACCGGTGGCCTGCCCGGGTCAAACCGCCAAAGTCGATCTCACCCTGGTGGCCGAAGAGGTTGCTGGGGGTGTGCAGTTTCTCCTCGAATACAGCACCCGGTTGTTTAGCCGGGGGGCGATCGATCGATTTGCCGAATACTACCGGAATATTTTAAAGGGTATGGCAGCCGATCCGGACCGGTGCCTGGCCGATATCGACATCATGTCTGCGGGCGAAAAAGCCCGGTTGCTGTCTAATTTTAGCGGTCTCCAGGCAGCCTTCCCGGCAGCGCAGACGTTGGTCGAGCTTTTTACTAAGCAGGTGGAGAAGAACCCCGATAGGATAGCGATTGTTGGACCAGGACCAATATCTTTAAGCTATAGCGAGCTTGACGGGAAGGCTGCAGACCTGGCCGGGGAGTTAATCGGCCAGGGGGTTTTACCCAATACCATCGTTGCCTTGCAGGTGGGGCGGTCGATCGACATGATTATCGGTCTCCTGGGCATCTTAAAGGCCGGTGGGGCGTACCTGCCGATAGACCCGGAGACGCCGGGAGAACGGGTGCAGTACATGCTGACGGATAGCGGGGCAGAGATTGTTATTGGGCAGCATGGTGTAGGGGCGAACTGCTGTTCGCCCATTCAGGATATCGGTGCGGAATGCAGGGGCGAACGGCGGTTCGCCCCTACAGATCTGGCCTATGTCATCTATACCTCCGGGTCGACGGGCCGGCCCAAGGGCGTAGCGATTAGCCATCGGAATCTCTGCCCGTTGCTTTACTGGGGATATGACCACCTGGCCTTGACCGTGGATGACCGCACCATCCAGAATTTATCTTATTTTTTCGACTGGTCGGCCTGGGAAATCTTTATCACCCTCACTTCCGGGGCCAGCCTGCATTTAATTAACCGGGAGATTCTCTTAAACCCGCCGCTCATGGTCGCATTCATCCAGGGACACGAGATCACGGTGCTGCACTGCACGCCCAGCCAGTTCCAGTACCTGCTCAATGAGACCCCAAGTCTGGGCAGCCTGGGACATTTGTGCCTGGGGGCCGAGAAGCTCGATGTCGACCTGTTAAAGAGGAGTCTGGGCGCAGTTAGACCCGATTGCCGGGTGTACAATATGTATGGCCCGACCGAGGCGACCATCATGGCCGCAGTGCTGGAGATCGACCGGGAAGCGGTTGAAGATTATGCGAACCTGACCGGCGTACCCATTGGCCGTTTTGTCGGTAATACGGTGTTACGGGTGCTGGACCGCTACTTGAAATTGTGCCCGGTGAAAGTGGCCGGGGAGTTATACATAGGTGGCGCTGGTCTGGCGCGGGGGTATTTGAACAACCCCGAGCTGACCGCAGAGAAGTTTGTGGGGGGGTTATACAAGACCGGCGATTTGTGCCGTTGGCTGGAGGACGGCACCATCGAATTTTTGGGGCGCAGCGATTTCCAGGTCAAGATCAGGGGTTTTCGCATCGAGCTTGCAGAGATCGAGAGCCAATTGCTCAAACACCCGGACGTCAACGAAGCGGTGGTATTGGCCCGGGACGGCGACAACAAGGAAAAGTACCTGTGCGCCTACCTGGTGGCCACGGACGGTCAAACAGGCGATACCCAGGGCTTGCGGGAATTTCTTTCCCGTGCCCTACCCGTTTACATGATCCCGGCTTATTTCATCTTTCTCGACCGGATGCCCCTCAACCCCAACGGCAAGGTCGATCGAAAGGCCCTGCCCGAACCGGAGATCGGCATTAATAATGCCTATCTACCGCCGGAAAACAGCACCGAAGAGGCCCTGATAGATCTATGGTCTTCTATCCTGGAGATAGAAAAGAATAAGATCAGCACAGATAGGAGCTTTTTCGAACTGGGCGGCCATTCGCTGAAAGCATCCGTGCTGGTTGCCCGCATCAAGAAGAGATTCTCGGTCGATGTGCCGCTGGCCGATATTTTTAAAACGCCCATCCTCAAAGAGATGGCCCGGCTGATCGGCCAGGCGAAAACGCATACGGGCCTGGAAATAGAGCCGGTGGAGGAGCGCGAGTATTATGATCTCTCTTACAACCAGAAACGACTGTGGTATCTCCAGCAACTGGACCCGGATAGTACGGCCTTCCTGTTGCCGGGTTGGATTGCACTGGCCGGGGACGTGGATGCGAAAACGGTAAAATGGGCCCTCGAAAAGCTGGCCATGAGGCACGAGAGTTTCCGCACCGGTTTTACCGTGATGAATCATGAAGCGGTGCAATTTATTTTAAAAGAGATCAATTTGGAGCTGGAGACAATCGATCTAGACCATTTACCGGTAAAGGAGCAACGGGCACGGCGGGAAGAAAGCTGGCAGGAAATCTCGTTAAAACCCTTTGACCTGGGCCGCCCCCCCCTGTTCCGGGCAGTATTGGTGAGGTTCTCGCCGGACCGGGCCGAGCTCCAGTACAACCTGCACCACATCATTGCCGATGGCTGGTCGCTGGGCGTGTTGAAAAGGGATCTGTTGCGGCTGCTAAAGGCCGGTGAGCCCGGCAAAGAGGCGGGACTCGATCCGTTGGAGGTGCAGTACCGGGACTATGCGGCGTGGCAAAACCGGCTGATCCGGGATGGGGCACGCCGGCAGGAGGCATTGGGGTACTGGCGGGACAGGTTAAATGGGGATGCCTGGCAACTTGAATTGCCGGTGGATTTTACCGGACGGGGAAAAGATCGCCGGGGGGCCGGTTTTCGCTGCCCGCTAAACGGGGATTTGCCCGCCGGTTTAAAGGCGCTCTCCCGGCAGTGCCGGACGAGTCTATTGGGTGTGATGCTGTCGGCTTATCTATGGATGCTCTACCGCTATTCGGGCCGGATGGAAGTGGGCTGTTCCGTTATCAGCGCCGGGCGCGACAATGTTTTACTTCACGGGCTGATGGGCTTTTTTGTCAACTCGCTGCTGTTTAAGACAGCGGTGGTCGAAGAGGAGAGTTTTTCAAATTTTGTCGGACGGGTGCACCAGGAAGTGATGGAGGGCCTTCACTATCAAAGTTACCCGGTGGAATTGGTCTTCAAGGAGATGGGTGTGCGCTACCCGGAAGTGGGGGTGAGCTTCAATATGGTCAACCTGGGGGATATTGGACCTTCCCAGGCGGGGGCCGCCGCCAAGCCCGGTCATATCCAGGATGTCCAGGAGGTCAAGTTCGATATCGAATTGTATGTTCATGATGAGAATCATGGTCTCGACCTGGATTGGCGATACCGGGGAGGCGCTTTTAAACCGGCGACCATCGAGTATATTGCCGGGGAATACGGGCGAATCCTGGCGTTTTTTACTGCAAATCCCCATAGCAAGCTTCAAGATCATTGGGGCGGCAAAACCAGGAGGAAGTTATTCGGCCGGGCGCCGCTAGAGGTTAATTGAAAATGATTATCGAAATATTTGAAGAACAGGTAAAGCGAAATGGCGATCGGGTGGCCGTGAAAGTCGAGGGGACTGTCCTTGTTTACCGGGAATTAAACCGCTATGCCAACGCTATTGGCCGGATGATTGGGTACCAGGAGTGCACGGCAGGGGAAGCGGTGGTCGGTTTGTTGTTTGAACATGGGGTGGACATGATTGCCGCCATCCTCGGTGCCTTAAAGGCCGGCAAAATCTATGTGCCCCTTTCTGTCGATTACCCGGAGAACCGTCTCCAATATATGTTGACCAACTCGAACGCCACCATGATCCTGACCAACCGGTTAAACCGGGAACTGGCCGAACACCTGGCCAGGCAGACCGGCATCGGCTGCCTGGTCATCGATGGGGCCCGGCAAATGCCAGACCCCGGCAACCCCGCCCGGGAGATCAAAACCGACCGGTTGGCCTACATCATGTATACCTCCGGGTCCACCGGCCGGCCCAAAGGCGTCATGCAAACGCACCGGAACGTCATCTATTATACCCGCAACTGGGGCGAGTTTTTTTCCATTGGCCCGGAAGACCGGATGACCCTCTTTTCCTCTTTCTGCCACGACGGTTCCGTGCAGGACATGTTCTCCGCCCTTCACAACGGTGCCACGCTATATCCCTTCTTCCTGCGCTCCCGGCAGGCCGGGGCCAGTCTATCCGGTTTTCTCCGGCAGGAGCAGATTACTATCTGGCATTCGGTACCCTCGTTATTCAGTTATTTTGCCGGTACATTGGCCGCAAGTGAGCAGTTCCCCGGTATTCGCTATATCTTGTTGGGTGGTGAGGAGGTCAGGGAGCATGAGGTGGGGTTGTTCAAGAAGTATTTCCCCGGGGGCGTGCTGGCCAATGTCTACGGCCAGACCGAGTCCTCGGTCGATTCTATCCGTTTGATCCGTCATGAAGATCCATTCGATAAATCCCTGCTCGGGAAACCCCTCGATGAGACCCAGTTATTTATCGTCGATAAGAACAACAAGGAAGCGGCACCGCTCCAGGTCGGCGAAATCCTGGTGGCCAGCCGGTACATTACCCCCGGTTATTGGCAGAACCCAACAGCCGGTCAAAAGGCCTTTGCCGATGACGAAGAGATGGGCCGGTTGTACTGGACCGGGGACCTCGGGCGGCTACTCTTGAACGGCGATATCGAATTTATGGGCCGGGCAGACAACCAGGTTAAGATCAGGGGCTTTCGCATCGAGCTTGGCGAGATCGAGAGCCAGCTCCTGCGCTATCCCGGTATCCGGGAAGCAGTGGTATTGGCCTTTGACGGGGAAGACCAGGCCGATAAGTACCTGTGCGCCTATTTCGTCGCCGAAGAACCGGTAGAAACTGCGACCTTGCGTGGTTTCCTGGCTGGGGAGGTGCCCGATTACATGGTGCCGGCCTTTTTCATGCCGCTTGCCAGGATGCCCCTGACCCAGAGCAACAAGATCGACCGCCGCGCATTACCCAAACCCGGCCGGTTAAACCCGAAAGAATATGAGGCACCGCGGGATGAACTGGAAGAGCGGCTGGTAAAAATCTGGCAGCAGGTGCTGGGTTTCGAGCGGGTCGGTATTGCCGATAACTTTTTCGAGCTCGGCGGTCATTCTTTGAGTGCCGTCTCATTGGTGTCGAGGATCCACGAAGCTTTACATGTGGTGGTGCCCATGCGGGAGATTTTCGACAACCCCCGGGTTAAAGCCCTGGCCGGGTACATCCGCGGCTCGGAGAAGGTGGCCTACATGGCGATCCCGGCAGCGGAGAAGCAGGAATATTACCCGCTCTCTTCGGCCCAGAAGCGGCTCATTATCCTGCAAGAGCTGGATAAGGAAAGCACTGCCTACAATATGACATTGGCTGTCGAATTGACCGGGAAGATCGAGTTAACCAGGCTAAAGGAGGTCTTCGGGCAACTGTTGGCGCGCCATGAGAGCCTGCGTACTTTTTTTGAGATGAGCGATAACGGGCCGGTGCAGCGGGTGTTGGAGAGGGTTGCTTTTGAACTGGAAGTTTTTAGAACTGGTGGACGAAGTGGACGGGGTGGACAGAGTGGACAGGAGCCGATAGAGCATATCATCAAGGAATTTATCCGGCCATTCGCTCTCTCCCGGGCGCCGCTGCTGCGGGCCGGGTTAATCGTGCTGTCCGAAGAGCGGCACATCCTGCTGGCGGATGTCCATCACATCGTCTCCGATGGCCTCTCCCAGGGCATATTGGCCAGGGACTTTCTCTACCTGTATAACGGGGAAAAACTCCCGGTTCTGGACGTGCAGTACAAAGATTATGCCGGATGGGATAACAGCCGGTCCCGGCAGGAAGCCCGGGAGCGGCAGAAAAAATACTGGTTACTGGCAATGTCCGGGGAGCTGCCGGTGCTGGACCTGCCCCTCGATTATGCCCGGCCCGCCATGCAGAGTTTTGCCGGGGGGCGGATGTTTTTCCGGTTAGCGGGCAACGATTTAAGCGGTCTACGGGAGTTGTGCCGGCAAGAAGGTGTGACGCTGTTCATGGTGCTGTTGGCCGTGTATACCATTTTGCTGGCAAAACTGTCGGGCCAGGAGGATATCCTGGTCGGTGTGCCGGTAGCCGGGCGCAAGCAGGGGGAGCTTAGCAACGTGGTCGGGGTTTTTATCAATACCCTGGCGATGAGGAATTACCCGCAAGGGGAGCAAAGCTTCCGGGAGTTTTTGCACGGATTGAAGGAGAACACCATCGGTGCCTTCGAGAACCAGGAGTACCCATTCGAGGAGTTGGTCGAGGCATTGGCTGTGCGGCGGGATTTGGGCCGGAACCCGGTATTCGATGTGCTGTTCCGGTTGCAGAATTTCGAGGTGGAGAGCGGTTTATTGCCGGCAGAGGAAAGCGAGCGGATGGGATTGAAAATGAAGCCGTACGCTTATGAGCGGGGATCGTCGCAGTTCGATCTGAACCTGGCCTGCGAGGAGGGGGGAGATGATCTGTTATTCTGGGTAGAGTACTGCACGGCGTTATTCAAAGGGGAGACGGTAAAACGGTATATGGACTATTTCCGGCGGCTGGTGGGGGAGGTGAAGAGAGATGGGGGTATCAAGCTGAAAGAGATGGAGATGGTGAGCGCAGAAGAGCGGGGGCAGGTGGTGAGAATTTTTAACGACACGGCGTTTGCATATGAGAGGGAGAAGCGGGTCGAGGAATTGTTTGCCGGCGAGGTGGAGAAGGGTCCCGATAGAATAGCCATAGTCGGGGCGAATAACGGTTCATCCGGGCAATATTCTTTGACTTTTAGCGAGCTTGACCGGCGGGCCGCAGCCCTGGCCGGGAATTTAATCGAGCAGGGGGTTTTACCCAATACCGTTGTTGCCTTGCAGGTGGGGCGGTCGATCGACATGATTATCGGTCTCCTGGGTATCTTGAAGGCCGGTGCGGCCTATTTGCCGATAGACCCGGAGTTCCCGGGAGAGCGGATCGAATATATGCTGGCGGATAGCAGGGCAGAGATCGTGATTGGTTCGCAGACTGTAGGGGCGAACTGCTGTTCGCCCATTCAGGATATCGGTGCGGAATGCAGGGGCGAACGGCAGTTCGCCCCTACAGACCTGGCCTATGTCATATATACCAGCGGCTCTACCGGGCGGCCCAAGGGGGTGATGATCGGAAACCGGGCGCTGGTCAATTTTATTTTTGCCATGACGCGACTCATCGGGTTTAACGACCGGGATGTGATACTGTCGCTGACCACGATTTCGTTCGACATATTTGGCCTGGAAACATTGGTGCCGCTCTGCCGGGGGGCGCGGGTGGCGATCGGTGGCCAAGCAGAGCAAGTCGATTCGCTGCAGGCGGCACGCCTGTTGCAGCGGGAGCAGGCCAATATTTTGCAGGTAACGCCGTCGCGCTTATCGTTGTTCCTGGCCAGTGGTGCGGGTGTGGCGGCGCTCAGAGGTCTCAGGTGTTTATTGGTTGGGGGGGAGGCATTTACGCCGGTATTGCTGGATAAGGTAAGGTCGCTGTATGCTGGGCGAATATATAACATGTACGGGCCGACCGAGACGACCATCTGGTCGACGGTGCGGGAATTGACGGGAGAAGCGGCCTTGAACATCGGTCAACCGATCGGCAATACGGTGGTCTATGTGCTGGACCGGTATGGGCAGGTCCAGCCGTTGGCTGTGAAGGGTGAGATTTACATTGGCGGCGCTGGCCTGGCGCGGGGCTACCTGAACAATCCCGAGCTGACCGCGGAGCGTTTTGTGGGTGAGGAGATACCTGCGGGGGTGCAGCTCTCGCCCCGCTTATACAAGACCGGGGACCTGGGGCGCTGGCTGCCGGATGGTAACCTGGAGTGTTTGGGGCGGGTCGATTTCCAGGTGAAGATCAGGGGATACCGCATCGAGCTTGGCGAGATCGAGGCGCATTTGCAGCAGCATGAAGGGGTGAGAGAGGCGGTGGTACTGGTGGAAGGGGAGGCGGAAAATAAGTACCTGCGTGCCTACCTGGCGACGGCCGCTGATCTCGATGTGGGCGGTTTGCGGGAGTTTCTTGCCGGGAAAATGCCCGAATATATGATCCCATCTATGTTTACCCGGGTAGAGGCCATGCCGCTGACGCCGGCTGGCAAGGTGGATAGAAAGAAACTGCAAAAGCTTGGGGGCGAGCGTCTCGGTTTGGGGGTTGCCTACCAGGCGCCGCGGGATGAACTGGAGGAGCGTCTGGTAGCAATCTGGCAGGAGGTGTTGGGTGTCGAGCGGGTGGGCATTGGCGACAACTTTTTCGAGCTCGGCGGTCATTCCCTCAATGCCGTTACCATGCTCTCGAAGGTGCATGAGTCGTTCGCCGTGGAAGTACCCTTGCGGGAAATGTTCAATAACCCGCGGCCCAATGCCCTGGCCGGGTACATCCGGGACCGGGAAAAGACCGCTTACCGCTTTATCCCTATGACCCGAAAACAGGAGGTATATGCCCTCTCTTCGGCCCAGAAGCGGTTGTACATTTTGCAGGAGCTGGATAAGCACGGTACCGGGTACAATTTACCGTTGGTGCTGGAGTTAGAGGGGAAGGTTGATCCCGGCAGGGTAAAAGGTGTATTTATGCAATTATTGGCGCGCCATGAGAGCCTGCGTACTTTTTTTGAGATGAGCGATAACGGGCCGGTGCAGCGGGTGTTGGAGAGGGTTGCTTTTGAACTGGAAGTTTTTAGAGCTGATGGACGAAGTGGACGGGGTCCCGAGCGAGGCGAGAGCCTCGCCCCCGACCAGCAATTGACTATCATCAAGGAATTTATCCGGCCATTCGCTCTCTCCCAGGCGCCGCTGCTGCGGGCCGGGTTAATCGTGCTGTCCGAAGAGCGGCACATCCTGCTGGCGGATGTCCATCACATCGTCTCCGATGGCCTCTCCCAGGGCATATTGGCCAGGGACTTTTTGAATCTTTATATAGGGGAGGAATTGCCGCCATTACCGGTGCAGTACCGGGATTATGCAGAATGGGAGAACAGCCGGGAGCGGCAGGAAGTGAAAGCGAAACAGGAGGGGTTTTGGCAGCGGGCATTGTCCGGGGAGTTGCCGGTGCTCGATTTGCCGCTCGATTATGAGCGCCCGGCGGTGCAGAGCTTTGCCGGGGGGCGGATATTTTCCCGGTTGGGGGCGCAGGAGCTGGAAGGGCTGAAAAAATTAGGCCGGCGACAGGGTGCGACGCTGTTTATGGTCGTATTGGGCCTATACCAGGTGTGGTTGGCAAAGTTGTCGGGCCAGGAGGATATCCTGGTCGGTGTGCCGGTAGCCGGGCGCAAGCAGGGGGAGCTTAGCAACGTGGTCGGGGTTTTTATCAATACGTTGGTGATGCGGGGAAAACCGGTTGGTGAGAAATTATTAGGGACCTACCTGGAAGAGGTGAAGGAGTGGGCACTGGGGGCCTTCGAGAACCAGGAATACCCGTTCGAGGAGTTGGTCGAGGCATTGGCGGTGCGGCGGGATTTGGGCCGGAACCCGGTATTCGATGTGCTGTTCCGGTTGCAGAATTATGAGATCGGGGAAGGGGGAATACCGGAGGTTGGGATCGGGCGGATGGGATTGAAAATGAAGCCGTACGCTTATGAGCGGGGATCGTCGCAATTCGATTTGAACCTGGCCTGCGAGGAGAATGGCGGGGAGTTGGTTTTTTGGATAGAGTACTGTTCGGCATTATTCAAGAGGGAGACAGTAAAACGGTATATGGGCTATTTCCGGCAGCTGGTGGGCCAGGCGATCGGGGAAGAGGCGGTCAAGATCAAGGACATCGAGATGATGGACGCTGAGGAGAGACGGGCGGTGATGGAGGGGTTGAATAAAACGGAGATGGCCTATACAAGTGAGAAGCGGGTCGAGGAATTGTTTGCCGGCGAGGTGGAGAAGGGTCCCGATAGAATAGCCATAGTCGGGGCGAATAACGGTTCATCCGGGCAATATTCTTTGACTTATAGCGAGCTTGACCGGCGGGCGTCTGCCCTGGCCGGGAATTTAATCGAGCAGGGGGTTTTACCCAATACCGTTGTTGCCTTGCAGGTGGGGCGGTCGATCGACATGATTATCGGTCTCCTGGGTATCTTGAAGGCCGGTGCGGCCTATTTGCCGATAGACCCGGAGTTCCCGGGAGAGCGGATCGAATATATGCTGGCGGATAGCGGGGCAGAGATCGTGATTGGTTCGCAGACTGTAGGGGCGAATAATGATTCGCCCCCTCTGGATGTGGGTGCCATAACCCTCACCCCTAACCCCTCTCCCACAGAGGGGAGAGGGGCAGGCAGGGGCGAACGGCAGTTCGCCCCTACAGACCTGGCCTATGTCATATATACCAGTGGCTCGACCGGGCGGCCCAAGGGGGTGATGATCGGAAACCGGGCGCTGGTCAATTTTATTTTTGCCATGACGCGACTCATCGGGTTTAACGACCGGGATGTGATACTGTCGCTGACCACGATTTCGTTCGACATATTTGGCCTGGAAACATTGGTGCCGCTCTGCCGGGGGGCGCGGGTGGCGATCGGTGGCCAAGCAGAGCAAGTCGATTCGCTGCAGGCGGCACGCCTGTTGCAGCGGGAGCAGGCCAATATTTTGCAGGTAACGCCGTCGCGCTTATCGTTGTTCCTGGCCAGTGGTGCGGGTGTGGCGGCGCTCAGAGGTCTCAGGTGTTTATTGGTTGGGGGGGAGGCATTTACGCCGGTATTGCTGGATAAGGTAAGGTCGCTGTATGCTGGGCGAATATATAACATGTACGGGCCGACCGAGACGACCATCTGGTCGACGGTGCGGGAATTGACGGGAGAAGCGGCCTTGAACATCGGTCAACCGATCGGCAATACGGTGGTCTATGTGCTGGACCGGTATGGGCAGGTCCAGCCGTTGGCTGTGAAGGGTGAGATTTACATTGGCGGCGCTGGCCTGGCGCGGGGCTACCTGAACAATCCCGAGCTGACCGCGGAGCGTTTTGTGGGTGAGGAGATACCTGCGGGGGTGCAGCTCTCGCCCCGCTTATACAAGACCGGGGACCTGGGGCGCTGGCTGCCGGATGGTAACCTGGAGTGTTTGGGGCGGGTCGATTTCCAGGTGAAGATCAGGGGATACCGCATCGAGCTTGGCGAGATCGAGGCGCATTTGCAGCAGCATGAAGGGGTGAGAGAGGCGGTGGTACTGGTGGAAGGGGAGGCGGAAAATAAGTACCTGCGTGCCTACCTGGCGACGGCCGCTGATCTCGATGTGGGCCATTTGCACGAGTATTTGGGGAAGAAAGTACCTGGATACATGATACCGTCCGAATTTATCCGGGTAGAGGCGCTACCGTTAACGGCCAATGGCAAGGTGGACCGGCAGGCGCTGCGGCAGATCCCGGGGGAGCGGCTGCGACCGGAGGTTACCTATGTATCGCCGGGTTCGGAACTGGAAATAAAGGTGGCAGAGGCCTGGAAGGAAGTACTGCAATTGGCTAGTGTGGGCATTTACGATAACTTTTTTGCCCTGGGCGGGAATTCGTTGCGCCTCATCCGGTTGAATCAACGGTTAGGCGAGGTCCTGGGGCAGGAAATACCGGTGGTGGCCATGTTTAAATATATGACCATCAGTTCTTTTGTCGCTTACCTGGCGATGACAGAGGAAGAGGCAGTAAAATCCAGAGTAGAACAAACAAAATCATTGGTGCGGTCTAAGCAACTCTATCGGACCGCGATAAATCAATTTAAACGAGGAGGCAAACATGTCTAATCATGAAGTCGAGAGTCAAAGAACCGGTTTAGAGATCGCCGTTATCGGTATGGCCGGGCGTTTCCCCGGTGCCGATAGTGTGGATGAGTTGTGGGAAAATTTGAAAAATGGGGTGGAGTCGATCAGTTTTTTTTCCGACGAGGAGCTCGTGGAGAAAGGGATTCCCCTGGACCTCATCCGCCTCCCGAATTATGTCAGGGCCAGGGGCCTGGTCAGGAACAGCGAATATTTCGACGCCGCTTTCTTCGGTTATACGGCCCTGGAGGCCGAATTGATGGACCCGCAAACCCGGGTCTTTTACGAATGCGTCTGGTGGGCGCTGGAACATGCCGGCTATGATCCGATTAACTATAGCGGTGCCATCGGGATATATGCCGGGGCCAGCAACAACTGGTTCTGGGAGGGACGGGTGATCGCCTCCGGCCGGCAGGAAGCGCTGGGGGATTTTGCCACCAACCATTTGATCGACAGGGATTTTATCGGTACGCGGATGGCCTACCGGCTCCATCTTACCGGCCCGGCAATCTCTTTGAAGACGGCCTGTTCCACGTCGTTGATCACGGTCGACCTGGCCTGCCGGGCGCTCTTGACCGGCCAATGCGATCTGGCGCTGGCCGGGGGTGTGTCGGTGCCCAGCAATATGAAGGCCGGTTATATCTTCCAGGAGGGCATGATCAATTCCCCGGATGGGCATGTGCGGACTTTCGATGCCAAAGCGAAAGGGGTTGTCTTTTGCGAAGGTGCCGGTGTGGTCGTATTAAAGAGGTTGGAAGACGCACTGGCCGATGGCGATCGGATTATGGCCATGATCCTGGGCTCGGCAGTCAACAATGACGGCAGCCGTAAGGGGGCATTCAGCGCCCCGTCGGTCGAGGGTCAGGCTGATGTGATTCGTTCTGCCTATTACGTTTCGGGGGTGAACCCGGAAACGGTGACCTATATTGAAGCGCACGGCACCGGCACCGAATTGGGGGACCCGATCGAGGTCGAGGCACTAAAACAGGCGTTTGCTACCGATAAGAAGCAGTATTGTGCGATCGGGTCGGTGAAAACCAACATCGGCCACCTGGATACGGCCGCCGGTGTGGCTGGCCTGATCAAAGCGGTGCTCTGCCTGTACCACCGGATAATCCCGCCCAGCCTGCATTTTGAGAAGCCCAACCCCAAGATCGATTTTGCGAATAGCCCCTTCTTCGTGAATACCCAGTTGCGGGAGTGGAAGCGGAACGGGGGGCCGCTTAGGGCCGGGGTGAGCTCTTTTGGCGTGGGCGGCACCAATGTTCATGCGATTCTCCAGGAGGCGCCGGAAAGAACACCCGGCTCTGCCGGTCGTAGCGAGCAATTGATCATCTTGTCGGCCAGGAATGAAGCCGCCTTACAGGAGATGAGCCAGAACCTGCACGCTTACCTGGAGAAAAATCCGCAAGTGGAGTTGGCCGATGTGGCCTACACGTTACAGGTCGGGCGCTCGCCTTTCAAACACCGCCAGCTGGTGACCGGGGCCTCCCTGGAAGAGGTAGCGGCTGCTTTGAGGCCGGTCGATGAGGAGACGCCGTTCGATATCGAGAAGGTTTTTCGCTCTGTGGCCCGGGATGAGTGCCACCCGGTGTTCATGTTCTCCGGCCAGGGATCCCAATACGTGGACATGGCGCTCGGACTTTACCGGGAAGAGCCCGATTTTACCGAAGAGATGGATGGCTGTTTCGATATTTTTCGCTCCCAGGCCGGTTATGATCTACGGGAGATCCTGTACCCCGGGTTATTCCCCGCACCTGGCGGAGCGGTCGATGCCGGGCGCATCGACCAGACCGAAATCACCCAGCCGGTTACTTTTATCCTGGAGTATGCGCTGTCCAGGCTGTTGATGAAGTGGGGGGTCAAGCCTTATGCGATGATCGGTCATAGCATCGGCGAATACGTGGCCGCCTGCCTGGCCGATGTTTTTTCCCTGGCCGATGCCATCCGGTTGGTGACCTTACGGGGCAGGCTGATGCAGCAGATGCCGGCCGGTTCCATGTTGAGTGTCACCCTGGCGGAAACAGAGCTTATACCGCTGTTACCCGATAACCTGGAAATGGCTGCGGTCAATGCGCCCAATCTGTGCGTGGTTTCCGGTACCCATGAAGCAGTGGCCGCATTTGCCCCGCTATTGGAGAAAAAGGGCATTAATTGCCGTATCCTGCACACGTCCCATGCTTTTCATTCCCGGATGATGGAGCCGATGTTGGCGGATTTTTCCCGGGAAGTGGCTAAAATAAAGCTCCAAACACCCAGGATACCGTATGTCTCGAATTTAACCGGGAACTGGATCACCGTCGAAGAGGCCACGGACCCCCAATATTGGGCTTCCCATATCCGCAAGCCGGTGCTGTTTGCCGCCGGTCTGGCTGAAATATTGAAAGACGAGAATGCGGTGCTGCTGGAACTGGGTCCGGGCCGGGCCCTGGCCACTTTTGCCCGCCAGAACCAGGCCAAGAAACCTAACCAGGTGATGATCAACCTGGTGAGACACCCGACGGAAGAGATGTCTGATACCCGTTATTTCCTGGATAAGATCGGTCGCCTCTGGCTCTCCGGCCAGGTCATCGATTGGCCTGTCTTTTTTGGCCGGCAAGAACGGCTTCGCCTGTTCCTACCCCTCTACCCGTTCCAGAGGCAGAAGTTCTGGATAGAGAGAGGTGATCTGTTTAACAGGGGGAGTGCCCGCGGGGAAGATTACGTTTCCCGGGATAAAGAGGCCCTGGATCGTTGGTTCTACATCCCATCCTGGAAACGTACGCCTTTACCGGCGGTTAGTGATGGCGGGCCCCAAAAACCGCAAACCTGGCTCTTTTTTGCCGATGGCATCGGTTTTTACCGGGAACTCTCCGACCGGGTGTCGGCCGCTGGCGACCAGGTGGTCTTCGTAATGCCGGGGCAAGTATTTGAATCGCTGGGCGACGGTCATTATCGGATCGATCCCCGGAAAGCCGACGATTATAAGGCTTTAATCGACAGCCTGAAAAAAGAGGGGAAGTTCCCCACCCAGGTGATCCACCTGTGGAATATCACCGCCAACGATTCCCGGTCATGGGGGGCGGATTGGGATACCCGCTTCTTGGACCTGGGATTTTACAGCCTGCTCTACCTGGCAGCGGCCCTGGGGGAACAGGAGTTGACCGAGGATATGGCCATTAAAGTGCTGGTTAACGGGCTGGAGCAGGTGAACGGGGAGGAGCGCCTGTGCCCGGAAAAGGCATCGCTCATGGGGCCGGTCATGGTCATCCCCAGGGAATTCCCCCGCCTCCAGTGCAGTGTGATCGATGTGGAAGTCCCCCAGCCGGGGAGCCCGAAAGAAGGGTGGTTGATCGGGCGTTTGCTGACCGAGATGCGGGCAAAGACGCCTTATCCCGATAACGTGATCGCCTATCGTCTTCCCTACCGGTTGGTTCAAACCTTTGAGGCCGGGACATTCCCCAGACCGGCCACCGCTACCCCCCGCTTACGGTCTGGGGGTGTATACCTCATCAGTGGCGGCCTGGGCGGCATTGGCCTGGTCATGGCCGAACACCTGGCCCGGACGGGCAAGCCGAAGCTTATCCTGACCGGCCGTTCGCCCTTCCCGTCCCGCGAGAAGTGGGATCAGTGGCTGATCCAGTCTAATGCTTCCGACCCGGTCGGCCGGAAAATCCTGAAACTGAAAGAACTGGAAGAGCTGGGCGCATCTATCCAGGTATTTTCGGTCGATGTCACCGATTATGCCGGGATGAAGGAGATGCTTCAAAAGGCCCGGGCCGCTTTCGGGCCCATTAACGGTGTCATCCATGCGGCCGGGCTACCCGGTGGCGGCATGATCCAACTCAAGACGCGGGAAATGGCCGATAAGGTCCTGTTACCCAAAATCCGGGGTACGCTGGTACTCGATGAGCTGTTGACCGGGGAACCGCTCGATTTTATCCTGCTCTGCTCCTCTATCAGTTCGGTGGTGCCGGCAGTCGGCCAGGTCGATTACTTTTCGGCCAATGCCTTCCTGGATGCCTATGCCTATTATAAGACTACCCAGGATGGGGTGTTTACCCTGAGTATCAACTGGGATGCCTGGCAGGAAGTCGGCATGGCGGTGGAGGCGGCCAAAGATTCCCAGAAAACCGCACCGTTCTTGCAGTATCGACCGCTCCCCTCTCCCCACCCGTTATTCGACCGTTTTGCCCCCATGGAGGGTGGCGGCGGCAAATATATCGGTAAATTGACGCTGGAAAAGGATTGGCCCCTAAACGAGCATCAGACTGCCGATGGCATCGGTCTCTTACCCGGCACCACCTACCTGGAAATGGTGCGGGCGGCCTGGGAGAGAAACGGCGGCCAGGGGCATTGCGAGATCAGCGAAGTCAATTTCCTGACGCCGATGATGGTGGCGCCTGGAGAAGAGCGGGAAGTAAACATCTTGCTGGAGAAAATAGATGGTGACGGCGCTTTCCAATTTACGGTGGAAAGCAGCATTGTCGGTCGCGGGGAATTCCGCCAGCAACATGCGCTGGGCCGTATCAGGGGAATCGAGCCGGGCGAGGTGCCAGGACACGATCTCGAAGTCCTGAAATCCAGGTGTAACCTGCGTGAAGTGGTTATCGATGAAAAAGCAGCAGCCGAAACGATGGGGCAGAAGGCGACCGGCCGGGCCTTGATTATTTTCGGGCCCCGCTGGAAAACCCACCGCTGGATCAGGTATGGGAAAAACGAGTGCCTGGCCATGTTCGAGTTGCCTGCCCCCTTGCAGGGCGAGCTGGAGCAGTACCGGATGCACCCGGCCCTGCTCGATTCCTGCACCGGTATCCTGTTTAACTATGTCAGCGGTGGCAAAGCCTATATCCCATTCTCTTACAAACGATTGCACCTCTCCCGTCCTTTACCGGCCCGGCTCATCACTTATTGCCGCTTGGTCGAACAGGACCAGGGGCAGGAAGAGCTCCTGCGGTTCAATGTGACGATCATGGATGAATGGGGACAGGAGTGTGCCGAGATAGAAGAATTTACCATGCGCGAAGTGACTGAGGATGTCAAGGGCCGGATCAAGGATAAAGCAGCGAAATCGAGTCCGGGCACCGGCATGAACGACCGGCAGAGGCAGCTGCTCAAGTTCGGTATCCTGCCGGAAGAAGGGATCGATGCCTTTTCAAGGTTGCTGGCCGCAGATCTTCCCCAGGTGGTGGCTTCGACCTCGGATTTACGCGGGCGGATAAAGAGCACCCTGGCTTCCGGCATGGGCGCCCGGGCCGGGGAAGGATTGGAAACGGCCCGCACCGGTGTCCGTTTGGCCCGGCCCGAGCTCAACTCCATCTACATCGCACCGAAGAGCGAGCTGCAAAAGAAGATTGTCGATATCTGGCAGGATTTCCTGGGCATCGAAAAAATCGGCATCCACGATGATTTTTTCGAGCTGGGCGGCGATTCCTTAAAGATCGTGCAGCTCAATGCCAGGCTCAAAAAATCCCTGGAACGGGATATACCGGTAGCCGTGATGTTTCGCTACCTGAACGTACATGCACTGGCCCAGTACCTGGACCAGGGGGAAAAGGAAGCCGAAGCGGCCCCGGCTGAAAAAGAAGCGGCCCGCACCGAGGACATCGAAAAAGGCAAGAGCCGGATGAAAGCCAGGATGAGTCGCAGATAAAGGAGAAACCATGACCGAAATAAAGCTTCCCGATCATTATAACGGGCTGGAAATCGCCGTAATCGGCATGAGTGGGCGGTTTCCTAAGTCCAGGAATATCAAGGAGTTCTGGCAGAACCTGGTCGACGGTAAAGAGTGCGTCAGCTTCTTTACCGATGAAGAAATGCGGGCAGACGGCGTTTCTGAAGAGGCGCTGAACTATCGCAATTATGTGAAATCCTGGGGGTGGCTGGATGATATCGACATGTTCGATGCCGCTTTCTTCGGCTATACCCCGTCGGAGGCAGAGCTCATGGATCCGCAAATGCGCATTTTCCATGAGTGCATCTGGGATGCCCTGGAAAATGCCGGTTATAACCCCTTTGCCTACAAAAAAATGATCGGCCTTTATGCCGGTGCTTCGTCCAATTTATCCTGGCAAGTACGGGTGGAATTGGCGGGCAAGACCGATGTGGTTAACCGGTTTGCCGCCAAACAACTGACCGATAAGGATTTCCTGGCTACCCGGCTGGCCTACCGGCTCAACCTGAAAGGGCCGGCGGTTACCATGGATACTGCCTGTTCCACCTCGCTGGTGGCCATTCATCTGGCCTGCCAGGGATTGATCGCCGGCGATTGCGATATCGCCCTGGCCGGGGGCAGCAGTATCTCTGCCCTGGAAAAGATCGGATACCACTACTTCGAAGGCATGATTACCTCGCCTGACGGGCACTGCCGGGCTTTCGATGCCCGGGCCAAAGGCTCAAATTTCGGTAACGCCGTGGCGGCGGTGGTATTAAAAAGGCTGGAAGATGCCGTCCGCGATCGCGATACGATTCATGCCGTGGTGCGGGGATCAGCCATGAATAACGACGGCTCCAGGAAAGCCGCTTACACCGCACCCAGCATCGAAGGGCAGTCCGATGCCATCAAGACCGCCCTGAAAATGGCCGGAGTGGAACCGGGAACCATCGGTTATGTGGAGACCCACGGCACCGGGACGACGCTGGGTGACCCGGTGGAGATCGAGGGTTTAAAGGCCGCCTTTAACACCCGGGAAAAGCATTTCTGCCGCATCGGTTCGGTTAAGACCAATATGGGACACCTGGAAGTGTGCGCCGGTGTGACCAGCTTTATCAAGGCCGTATTGATATTGAAAAACCACCTGGTTCCCCCCAGCCTGTTTTACGAAAAACCCAACCCGGCCATCGATTTCGAGAACAGCCCCTTTGTCGTCAATACCCGGTTGACCCGCTGGCAGCATAGCGGTAAAGATTATCCCCGCCGGGCCGGCGTTAGCTCTTTCGGTATCGGCGGCACCAATGCCCATATCGTCCTGGAAGAGTGGGAAGGGTCCGATCCCGGGGGCAGCCCGGACGAGAAGGGGGAGGATGATACGGACAGCCATTACCGGTTGCTGCTCCTGTCGGCCCGCAGCCCCTCCACCCTGGAGAGCATGACCCGGAACCTGGCCGCCTATTTTCAGGAAAACCCCGGCATCGATCTGGCCGATGCCGCTTACACCCTGCATGTGGGCCGGAGGGTTTTCCCCTATCGCCGCATGGCGGTTTGCGACAGCATACCGGAAGCCATCTCTCACCTCTCTTCTCCCACTTCGGCCCGGGTTAAGACCTATTTTTCCCAGGAGGATAGCCCCCGCATCCTGTTGATGTTCCCCGGCCTGGGCTCCCAGTATATCGACATGGGGCTTGACCTGTACCGGCATGAATCCTTTTTCCGGGAGCATATCGACCGCTGTTCCCGGATCGTTCAGCCTTTGCTCGGGTATGAGCTGAAAGATATCCTGTATCCCGGTTTAAAGGCTGGGGATAGCATCGCCCCAGGGGAAACGGCCCTCCGGGATCCGTTGGCCGCCCAGGTAGCACTGTTCATGGTCGAGGTCGGCCTGGCCCGGCTGTTGATGCACTGGGGCATCAAACCCGATGGGCTGATCGGTTACAGCTTTGGGGAATATTCGGCCGCCTGCGTGGGCGGCGTTTTTTCCCTGGAGGAGGGTTTACGGGTGGTGGTGGAGCGGGGCCGGTTGGTGGAAAGTATGACCGCCGGGGCCATGACCAGCGTGCCCCTGGAAAGGCCGGAAGTAGAGGCATTACTCAAGGAATATCAAGCCCTGTCGCTGGCCATCGATAATGGCGAATCCTGCATCGTCTCCGGTCCAGTGCCCGAGATAGAGAAACTGGAGTCGGCCTTAAAGGCCCGGCGGACGATGGGTGTGCGGGTGGCCGTGAACCGGGCGTTACACTCATGGATGGTCGAAAGTGTGGAGGAGAAATTTAAACAGGTATGGGCCGGGGTGAAATTCAACCAGCCCGGGATACCGCTGGTATCCAATGTGACCGGTCGCTGGGTTAGCGGCGAAACAGTCATGAATGCCGGTTATTGGGCACGGCAGATGAAGGGGACAGTGGAATTCAGCCAGGGGCTCCAGGCGCTGGTCGCCGGCACGAAAGGAATTTTCCTGGAATTGGGCCCGGGCCGCGACCTGGGGGTACTCTTAAAGCGGTATACAACGGAAAAAACCGGGGGACACCAGGTGCTCAGCCTGCTCAGGGCTGGCGGTAAAGCGATATCGGATGAGGATTTCCTGTTACGGCAACTGGGCAAGTTGTGGCTCAATGGGGTCAGCATCGATTGGGATGCGGTTCATCAGGGGCAGGCCAGGACCAGGATCGCCCTCCCCGGCTATGCGTTTGAAAGGAAACGGTATTGGCTCGAGAAAGGCGGGGAAAAAGTAGACCGGATCAGGAAAGCTGGCCCCGTCTCCGGTTCGGGCAAAAAGGCTGGCCGGGCTTTTTATCTACCGACCTGGCAGCGGCTCGTACCAGCCGGGGAGACGGTGAAAGAACCCGGGGAAAAGCCCGATCTGTGGGTGATTTTCCGGGACGGGACCGAGCTATCCCGTTTGCTCGCCGGCAACCTGGAGACAGCCGGGCACCGCGTCTGGCAAGTCGGGCGTGGGCCCGGTTTTAAGAAGATCGGGCCGGCGGAATTTCTCCTGGATGAGCAAGAAGCGGCCGGTTACGACCGGCTCATGGAAGAAATAGCGGCCGGGACCAAAACTGGGGTCAGGCTCCTCTACCTGTGGGGCCTGGGGCAGGGAAGAGAGGAGAATAAAGAACTTTTAAGCGAGACGATCGCCCGCCAGGAAGAGGTCTGCTTTTATGCGCTCTTGCACCTGGGCCGCGCTCTTGCCCGGAAAAAAATCCGCCCTGGGGTCCGGTTGGACGTGGTGACCGGCAACGCTTATGAGGTGCTCGGTGGGGATGGGCTATATCCGGGTAAAGCCCTGGCAGCCGGGGCAGTTGGGGTGATCGCACAGGAGTTCCGGGAGATCGAGACCCGGCATATCGATCTCGACCTGCGTCCAGGAATGACGGACCGGGATGGTTGGTCGCACCTGGCCGGGAGATTGGCCGGTCGGTTGGCTACCGGAGAGTACCGCGGCCAGTCGGAAGCCCTGCGCGGTAATTATTCCTGGAGGATGGAATATGATGAGATCAGCCCAGACAGTTTGGCCACGGGTGAGAGCCTCTTACAGTCGGGCGGTGTCTACCTGGTGACCGGCGGCCTGGGTGCATTGGGCATGATGTTTTCCGGTTACCTGGCCAGGGAGTGGCAAGCCCGCCTGGTGCTGGTCGGCCGGCGGGGCCTGGCGGCCGGCGACCGGGGTCCGGGGGGCCCGGAAGAGGAGCGGGAAAGAGAAGAGAAGCTCCGTTGGGTAGAGGAATTAGAGCGCGTGGGGGGCAAAGTGGCGGTCTATGGGGTGGATATCACGGATAAAACCGGCATGGAAAAAATGCTCCGCGAAGTGGAAGGGAAATGGGGCCGGATCAACGGGGTCATCCACTGCGCCGGTCAGGCGGATGGGGAGATGATCCAGTTGCGCAAAAAGGCGCGTTCGGAAGAAGTGTTGGGGCCAAAAGTGAAAGGGACGGCGGTGCTGGCCGAGTTATTCCAGGGGAAAGGGATTGATTTTATGGTGTTGTGTTCGTCGGTGGCCGCGGTGTTACCGCAGATGGGACAGGTGGCATACGTGGCGGCCAATGCTTTCCTCGATGCCTTTTGCGGCAGTGCCGGCAACCTGGGTCTCGACCTGGGCCGGGTCATAGCGATCGATTGGGACCGTTGGCAGAAAGTGGGTATGGCGGTAATAGCCGAAAACCAACACCGGAAGTTGAGCGGCCAGGAGCTGACCGGCGGTATCAGCCGGGAAGAAGGCCTGGCTGCCTTCAAACAGGTCATGACCGGGGGCGCTATTTCCCGGCTGCTGGTGGCTGATCGAAGTTTTAAAGAAATAGCGGTGCGGATAAGGCAGGGAAAAGCACAGGAAAAAGGGGAAACGGACTTTGCAATCCCGGTGATAGATGACCGGGAGCAGGCTACGGAGGCGCGACCGGACCTGGATACCGATTATGTGGCGCCCGGGGATGAGAACGAAGAAAAATTGGCCCGCATGTGGTCGGGGATATTTGGATTCAAGAATATTGGGGTAAAGGACGATTTCTTCGACCTGGGCGGCGATTCGTTGCGTGCCGTGATGATGCTCTTAAAATTGCAGCGGGATTTTAATATCGAAGTCCCGATAACCGATTTTTTCAATAATCCGACCATCGTTAACCTGGCTACCGCCATCCGTGGGGGGCGGGGGGAAGACGTTCTCTCCACCATCGAGCTGGCGGAAAAAAAGGAATACTATGCGCTCTCTTCGGCGCAGAAACGATTGTACATTCTCCAACAGGTCGATCCAGCTTCCGTCGGCTACAATGAGTTTTTTTTCGTCCCACTCAAAATCGATTATGAGATTGAAAAATTGGAGCGGCTGGCCTGGGATCTGATCGGGAGGCACGAGTGCCTGCGCACTTCTTTCCATCTGGTTGGCCTGGAACCGGTGCAGGTGATCGCTCCGCAGGAAGAAATCAGCTTTTCCATAGAATACCTGGAATTGCAGCCGGCAGCGGATGGGACCGGTGAACAGACCATCGATAGTGCGATCTGGAAATTTATCCGGCCATTCGATCTCTCCCGGCCTCCGTTGTTCCGGGTCGGCATATTTAAGATCGGGGAAAGGGGATCCCTGTTGGTATTGGATATGCACCATATCATTACCGATGCCTATTCGATACAGATTTTTATCAACGAATTCGAAATCATCGGCCGGGGCGGTACCCTGCCCCCTTTGCGCCTCCAGTACAAGGACTACGCCGAGTGGCAGAACCTCCCGGAGCGGCGAGAGGCGGCCCACAAACAGGAGGCTTTCTGGTTGGCGCAATTTGCCGATGGTGTGCCGGTCCTGCACTTTCCCCTCGATCATAAACGGGCGCTTGCCCCCGGGCAAGTGGGCATGGTCAGGTCCCGGGTGAAAGCGGAACGGATCGAGAAGCTCCGTTCCCTGGCCAAAAACTGGAAATCCACCCTATTTATGATTTACCTGGCCATTTACAATGTCTTTCTTTTAAAAATAACCGGCCAGGAGGATATCGTCATCGGCACGGTCACTGCCGGCCGGGCACACCCGGACCTGGAGAATGTCATCGGTATGTTTGTCGGTACCCTGGTGTTGAGAAACAGACCCCGCACCGACCTGACGTTTGCCGGGCTGGTACAGTCGGTGAAAGATGTTTCCCTTAAGGCTTTCCAAAATCAAGATTACCAATTCGACGACCTGGTGGACCGGCTGGTAACGGTGCGGGAACCGGGCAGGAACCCCTTATTCGATGCCGCTTTTGTCTATGATGTGCGGCCCAAGCAGTCCAACCTCGATGATATCCCGGTTGACGGGATCGATAAACGATTAAGCAATGCCCAGGCCAAATTCGATATCACCTATGGGGTGGTAGAAAAGGAGGAACTCCTGGCCACGACCCTTTCCTATGATTCCCACCTCTTTGAGCTGGGGACCATCGACCGGTACTATCGCTACCTCGATGAGATTGCACTGGTTGTGGCCGATAACCCGGACATCCGGCTGATGGATATCGCCATCACCCATGACTTGACCCAGGCCAGCGGCGATGTTCTCAAAGGGGAAGTTGGAGACTTTGGATTTTAATATGAGCGATCAAGACAAGCAAAGGAATTACAGCCTGCTGCCCCTCTCGGCCCGTACCCCATCTGCCCTGGAGAGCATGACCCAAAACCTGGCCGCATTTTTCCGGGAAACCCCGCGCCTCAACCTGGCCGATGCCGCTTATACCCTGCAGGTCGGGAGAAGGGTCTTTACCCACCGTCGCCTGCTCGTCTGCTCCAGCGTCCCAGGGGCTATCTCCCGCCTCTCGGCCCCCTCATCGCCCGGGGTCGGCACCCATTGCTCACAGGAGGATAATCCCCGCATCTTATTCATCTTCCCCGGTATGCCATCCCTATCCATGGGGCCGGTATCGGGCTTGTACCGCCATGAACCTTTTTTCCGCGAATTTCTCGACCGCTCTTTTGCCTCCCTTCAGCCGGTGATCGGCTTCGGCCTGGAAGATATCCTGGACCCTGTCGATCCCCTGGCCGCCCGGGTGGCCTTGCTGCTGCTGGAGGTAGGACTGGCCGAGTTGTTGCGCCGCTGGGGCATAAAGCCCGATCAGGTCATTGGCAGCGGTATTGGGGAGTATGCGGCCGATTGTGCGCTCGGGGTTATTTCCCTGGCCGCTGCACTGGGTGCGGTTAAAGGACAAAGCCTGCCGGTGGAAGGGGAAGAAGGGTTTCGCCGGCGTTTGGCTGCGCTCCGCGAAGGCCCGAAGGGGATATTCCTGGGGTTGGGCCCGGGCCGGGACCTGGAAGAGGCCTGGCAGCAGTCTGCCCGGGAGGACCGGGCAGACCACCGGTTTATGGGACTTTTACCCAGCGCTGACCCGTCAACCGCCGGGGAACACCTGTTATGGCAATTGGGCCAGATGTGGCTCCATGGGGTAGAGATCGATTGGGGGGCATTCCATGAAGACCAGGGCCGGGGCCGCATCGAACTCCCCGGGTATCCCTTTGAACGGAAACGCTACTGGATCGATATGAATGCGGAAGCAATGCGCATTAAAACCGGTGCACCCGAAAAGCCGGATGGAGCCCAGGAGAACGAAACGGCCTTTTTTGTCCCCACCTGGCAGCGATTGGATAACGCCGGGGAGGTGGTCCAGGGTGCCGGGGAAAACCCCGACCTGTGGGTGGTCTTCCAGCAGGAGACCGAAGCGGCCCAGGCCCTGGTCAACCACCTGGAAAAGGCCGGGCAGCGGATCTGGCAGGTCAGGCGCGGACCCGGTTTCCAGGAAGTTGGGGCAATGGGATTTTTTCTGGATGAAAAAGCAGAGGCCGATTACGACCGGTTGCTGGATGAGATCGCCGCTGGGACAAAGGCGGGCTTCAGGATTTTGTACCTGTGGGGGCTGGGGGAAGAAAAAGAAGCTGACCGGGTGCCGTTAACCGGTACGCTGGCCCGGCAAGAAGGGTCTTGTTATTATGCGCTCTTAAACCTGTGCCGCTCTATTGGCCGAAAAGGCATCGGCCGCCGGGTCTGGCTGGATGTATTGACCGATAATGCCTATGAAGCGGTGGGCGGCGATGGGTTGTATCCCGGCAAAGTGCTGGCAGCCGGGGCGGTTGGGGTGATAGCGCGGGAGCTCCGGGAGATAAATATCCGGCATATCGATCTCGACCTGCGGCCAGGGCCGGTGGCCGGTGACGGCTGGCCGGCCCTGGCCGCGAGATGGGCCGATCGGCTGATGGCCGCCGGGTATTATGGTCAATCGGAGGCGCTACGCGGCCATTATTCCTGGCGGACCGGCTACCAGGAGGTCGAAGCCGGGGCCTGGGGCGGCGGGGATAGCCCCTTGAGGCCGGGTGGGGTCTACCTGGTGACCGGCGGATTGGGCGCATTGGGCCGGGTGTTTGCCGAATACCTGGCCCGTGAGTGGCGGGCCCGCCTGGTGTTGGTTGGCCGCCGGGGGGTGCCGGCAAAAGAGAAGTGGGCCAAGACCGTAAAAGAAGGCGGGGAATGGCAAGAGAAATTGGAATGGCTCCAGTACCTGGAGCGAAGCGGGTACGAAGCGGTGGTCTATGGCGTAGATGTCACGGATAAAGCCGGTATGGAAAAGGTGATCCGGGAAGTGGAAGGGAAATGGGGGCGGATCAACGGGGTTATCCATTGCGCCGGCCAGGCGGATGGGGAGTTGATCCAGTTGCGCAAGAGGTCCCGGTCGGAAGAGGTCCTGGACCCGAAGGTTAAGGGGACAATGGTGTTGGCCGAATTGTTCAACGGGAGAGGACTGGATCTGCTGGTGTTATGTTCGTCGGTGGCCGCGGTTTTGCCGCAGATCGGGCAGGTGGGGTATACGGCGGCCAATGCTTTTTTGGATGCTTTTAGCGATAGTGCCCCCAACCTGGGCCTGGACCTGGGCCGGGTTATTTCGATCGATTGGGATCGCTGGCAAGGGACCGGTATTGCCCAGATCGCCGAGAACCAGCATCGGAAGCTGACCGGTGCCGGGTTGACAGGCGGTATCGGCCGGGAGGACGGCCTTGACGCCTTCAAAAAAGTGATGACCGGTCACGGTTTTTCCCGTTTGCTGGTCGCGAATCGCGAATTTATGGGGCAACTGGACAGGATAAGGCAGGGAAAAGGAGAAGCGGGGGATGGGGATAATATCTCGCATTTGCTGCCGTTATTTCCTGGAAGCGAGGCCGGGGGAGAGAGACCGGACCTGGATAGCGAATATGTGGCGGCCCGGGATGGGATCGAAGAGAAACTGGTCAAGATCTGGGCCAGCCTATTCGGCTTCAAAGATGTCGGGGTCAAGGACGATTTCTTCGACCTGGGCGGCGATTCGCTCAAAGCGTTGCTGATGCTTCCCAGGCTTCACCAGGTTTTCCAGGTGGAAGTACCGATAACCCGGTTTTTCCAGCAACCGACCATCGAGGGCCTGGCTTCCTTTATCGCGGCAGCCAGCGGCCGGTGTGCCTACGCCCCTATCGAGGCGGTGGAGAAACGGGGGTATTACCCGCTCTCATTTATCCAGAAGCGGCTCTTTGTTCTCTTCGGCATGGATGAACAGGGTCTCGCTTACAATAATTTTATCGCCTTCCGGGTGAGCGGGGAAATCGACCCGGTTCGCCTGGATAGGGCTTTCCAGGCTTTACTCGATCGTCACGAGAGCCTGCGCACCTCCTTTACGCTGCTCGATGATGAACCGGTGCAAAAAATTCATGAGCGGGTGGAGTTTGATATAGAAGTTCTTAGAACGGGTGGACGGGATGGACGAAGTGGACAGGAGCTGGTAGAGTCTATCATCAAGGAGTTTATCCGGCCCTTTGACCTGGAGAAACCCCCGCTCCTGCGCGTCGGCCTGGTAAAAATGGCTGGAAACGAGTCTCTACTGCTCTTCGATATGCACCACATCATTTCCGACGGCACCACCATGCTGATTTTGATGCGCGATTTTACCCAGCTCTACCAGGGCCGGGAATTGCCGCCTTTAAGCATCCAATACAGGGATTTTGCCTGCTGGCAGCACGGCGACGCCGGTAAAAGGGAGATGGAGCAGCAAGAGATGTACTGGCTGGCGCGGTTTCCCGGTGAAGTACCGGTGCTCGCTTTGCGAACCGATTTTCCCCGGCCTTTGGTGCAGAGCTTCGCCGGGCAGCGGCTCTCTTTCCGCCTGGATGGGGAGATCCTGGACCGGCTGCGCCAGTTGATCCGGGAGACCGGTGTTACCCTCTACATTATGATCCTGGCCATCTGTTCGGTGCTGCTGCACAAGCACACCGGCCAGGAAGATATCCTGATCGGCTCGCCGGTGGCGGCCCGCGACCGGTTAGAGTTGACCGACCTGGTCGGTATGTTCATCAATGCCCTGGTGTTGCGGAGTTACCCGCAAGGGCAGAAGACCTTTAACCGGTTCTTGGGGGAGGTCAAAGACGATACGCTGCTGGCCCTGCAAAACCAGGGCTACCCATTCGGCCGGTTACTGGAAAAGATCGGTACCCGCCCGGTTTTTAACCGGAATCCCCTCTACGATTTTGAATTAATCGTCCAGAATATGGAAGTGCCGGGTTCCGGGGCAACGGATTTACAGTTTACACCCATCGGTTATGATACCGGTACGGCCCAGGTCGATATCACCCTGGAAGTCAGGGAGATGGGTGAACATGACCTGGATTTCCGGTTTATTTACTGCACCGACCTGTTTAAGCGGGAGACCATCGAGTTATTCATGACCCATTTGCAGGAAGTGATCGCCCGGGTGGTGGAAGCCCCGGATATTCGATTAATGGATATCCGCCTCTCCCACGAATTGGCCTCGGCCGGGCCGGCCGATTTACTGGAGGAAGGCAGCGGCGATTTTGGATTTTAAGATCGGTAACCGTGCCAGGTAATAAGGAGACAGACAGCATGCGAAATGGAAGTTATTCGGAACGGTTGGTCATTGCCGCCAACCAGAACACCAAAGAACGCGACTATTGGTTAAACCAAATGGCCGGTGGGCCGGAAAAGGCGGCATTCTTCTATGATTACCCGGGAACGGTTACGGATGGGGAAGAAATGAAAATGGAAAGCAGCGACTTTGAGCTGCCGGCAGATTTAGGTGAAAAATTGTCCAAGCTCTGCAACCAATCCGATGTACGCCTGCATATTATCCTGCTGGCTTCAATCGCCGCCCTGCTCTTCAAATACACGGGCAATACCGATATCGTGCTCGGCACCCCGATCTACCGCCAGGATCAGGATAGCGATTTCATCAACACGGTCCTGGCCATCCGCAGCCGCATATCCAGCGGCATGACCTTTAAAGACTTACTTCTCCAGGTACGGGAGGCCATGGTCAAAGCCGTGGAGAACCAGAATTTCCCGGTCGAGGTGCTGGTGGACCGGTTGGGTTTATCGTGGATCGATGGGGAGTTTCCCTTATTCGATGTGGCGGTCGTGCTGGAAAATATCCAGGCCGCCACCTATTTCCGCGCCATCCCCTACCAGGTGCTTTTTTCCTTTATGCGGGACGGGTCCCGGCTCCATTTGCAGGCCGTTTACAATGGCCGGCGTTTTCAAGCAACCACCATTGGGAGATTGGCCGGCCACTTATTCCAATTACTCTTGGGTCTACTGCCGGAGGTGAACCGGGAAATTGCCGGGATCGATCTGTTGACCGAAGCGGAGCGGGACCGGATATTATTCGATTTCAACAGTAATGAGATGGAGGTGCCGGCAGAGCGGACTTTTTATGAATTCTTTTCCGGGCAGGTAGAAAAAAACCCGGGCCGGGTGGCCGTGGTCGCTAACGACCGGCAGCTGACCTACGGCGAGCTGGACCGGCTGGCCGGGAAATTGGCCGGGGTGCTGTGCGCCCAGGGAGTGGGCGAAGATAAAGTCGTGGCCGTGATGCTCGACCGGTCGCTGGAGATGATCGTCGGCGTGATGGGCACGATCAAAGCCGGGGGCGCTTACCTGCCCATCGATCCGGCTTATCCGCCGGGGCGCATCGCATTCGTACTCGGAGACTCCCAGGCCCCCTGGCTGGTCGGCCGCCGGGGCCTGCTCGCCGGTTTGGACCAACACATCCAGGGGCAGGTTATCGATATAGAGAAGATCGTCCCGGGCCCGGGTGAACAGGAAACGGGGCCCGATTTTCCCCCGGCGCTGCCGGGGCCCGGTTCACCGGTGTACGTGATTTATACCTCCGGGTCTACCGGCCAACCCAAAGGCGTCATGGTCGAGCACCGGCATTTTGTCAATGTCTCCCTGGGCTGGCGCCGGGAATACCGGTTAGCGGAGATGGAGGTCAACCTCCTCCAGATAGCCAGCTTCTCTTTCGATGTTTTTGCCGGCGACCTGTCGCGCACCCTGGTAAACGGCGGTAAGATGGTGGTTACACCGGAGGGGGTGATGGACCCGGAGTATTTCTACCGGTTAATGGCCATTCACCGCATCAGTCTCCTGGAATCGACGCCATCTTATGTGATTCCTTTCATGGAATATATTTATAGCAACCGGCTTTCCATAAGCTCGTTGCGCCTGTTGATCCTCGGCTCAGATACCTGCCCGCGGCAGGATTTCAAGCGCCTGGTGGAGCGGTTCTCACAGCAGATGCGCATCGTCAACAGCTATGGTGTGACCGAAGCCGCCATCGATACGAGTTTCTATGAGGAAGCCGATACCGGCAACCTGCCGGACCGGGGCCAGGTGCCGATCGGTAAACCTTTACCGAACATGAAATTTTTTATCCTCGATGCCCAGGGAAAACCCCTACCGATTGGAATCCCCGGCGAATTGTTCATCGGCGGCGACAGCCTGGCCCGCGGCTATTTGAATAACCCGGAGTTGACGGCGGAGAAGTTTATGTATGTAGGGGCGAATAATTATTCACCGCTACGGGATAACGGCGTTATGCGCTTATACAGGACCGGCGACCGGGCCCGCTGGCTGCCCGATGGCAATGTGGAATTCCTGGGCCGGGGCGATAACCAGGTCAAGATCAGGGGTTTCCGCATCGAATTGGGCGAGATCGAGAACCGGTTGCTCGAATATGGGCCGGTCCGCGAGGCCGTGGTGGTACAGAAAGGGGAGCGGAGTGAAGACCGCTACTTATGCGGATATATCGTGGCCGATCAACCGCTATCTGCCCAGGAGCTGCGCACCTTCCTGGCCCAAAAATTGCCCGATTATATGATCCCCTGGTTCTTTGTCCAGGTGGAGCGACTCCCCCTGACCCCGAACGGCAAGGTCGATCGCCAGGCCCTGCCTGAGCCCGAGACCAACGAGAAGACGCCATATAGCCCGCCACAGGACGAAACGGAGCAGACCCTGGTCGATATCTGGTCCCAGGTACTCGGCCTGTCGAAAGATGAAATCGGCATCGATAACAATTTCTTCGACCTGGGCGGGAATTCCCTGAGGGCCATTGTCGTTTCTTCCAGAATACACCGCTCCTTAGATGTGAAAATCCAGCTTACCGATATCTTCGAGATTCAAACCATCCGCGGCATCGCCCGGTTTATCTCCACTGCTGCAAAGCAATCTTTTGCCGCTATACAACCGGCGCCAAAGAAAGATTTTTATCCCCTATCCCCTGCCCAGAAAAGGCTTTATATCCTCCAACGGATCGACGCCGGCAATACGGTTTACAACATGCCCAATGTGGTGAAACTCGACGGCGGGATATCGAAAGAGCGATTGACCGGGGCGGCCAACGATTTGATCCATCGCCACGAGAGTCTGCGTACCTCTTTTATCGTCAAGGATGGGGAGCCTGGGCAACAGGTTCAGCGGCCCGGCGAGACCGGGTTTTCACCGGAATTTTTCCAGCTTGCACCCGGTCATGAGAGCGAGCAGCTGGCCGCTATTATCAAAGGTTTTATCCGTCCTTTCGACTTATCCCGGGCACCCTTGCTGCGCATCGGGTTGGTCGATACCGCCCGGGGCGAGCAATATTTCCTGGCCGACATTCACCATATCGTGTCGGATGGCGTTTCGCAAAACCTCCTGGTCAGGGATTTCCTGGCCTTATACGAAGGCCGGGTGCTGCCGGAGCTCCGCCTGCAATATAAGGACTTTGCCGAATGGCAGAACCACCCCGGCGACAGGGAAAAGGGGGCGCTCAAGAAGCAGGAAGAGTATTGGCTGCAAGAATATGCCGGCCAGGTCCCGGTGCTGGCTTTGCCCACCGATTTTGTCCGCCCCGAAGTGCAGAGCTTCTCCGGCCGGTATTTGACTTTTCCCCTGGGAAAAGAACTATCTGCCGGCATCAAGGCGCTGACGGCAAAGACCGATACCACCTTGTACATGTTCCTTTTGGCCGCTTTTAATGTGCTCCTGTCGCGTTATGCCAACCAGGAAGATATTGTTGTCGGCACGGTAATCGCCGGCCGCCAGCACCCGGACCTGGAAAACATCATCGGCATGTTTGTCAATACCCTGGCCATCCGGAATTTTCCAGGCCGGGAAAAACTGTTCAAGGATTTCCTGGATGAAGTCCGGACACGGGCCTTAAAAGCCTTCGAGAACCAGGACTACCCCTTTGAGGATTTGATCGGTAAGTTGACGATTGCCCGGGATACCGGCAGGAACCCCCTTTTCGATGTGGTATTTGTCCTTGAGAATGTGGCGGATAGGACCGAATCCTTACATGAAACCCTTGTCCAGGCCGGCGAACGACCGGCCAAGTTCGATCTCACCCTTTACGCCCTCGATAGGGGCGATTATATTGGGTTGACGTGCGAATATTGCGACCGGTTATTCCAGCCGGAAACGATAGAGGCCATGTCCCGGGATTATACCCGGATATTGCAAACGGTGACCGACAATCCCGGTGTGAAGTTAAAGGATATCGATCTATATAGCCGGATGTTACCGCTAAAAGGCGGTTTCCCCCAGGTCGGGCTCACGTTCAAGACCGCGCTAGCCAAATGATGGAGAAAAACGGATGAACCAGGATATTTTACGAAATGTGATGATTTCCAGCGGTCGGTTCGACCGGGAGATGGATTATTGGCAAAAGAAACTCCCAGGTGAGCTGGGGCTGGCCAGTTTCTCTAGCGATTGGCCGCCCCGGCCGGCAGACCGGGGAAAAGAAAGAGTGCGGGAGAAATATTCGCTACCGCGAGAGCTGGTAAGCGAATTGCGGGGAATGACCGGGAATTCTCCCTATGCCTTCTTTGTGGCCGCCGTTGCCGGTGTTCAATGTTTGCTTACTATTTACACCGGGAACCCGGACATCATCATCGGGGCACCGATCTTCAAACAGGAAGAAACGGGCGTTTACCTCAACACCCTGGTGCCTTTGCGCACCGCCATCTCTGCTGGTGAATCGATAAAAGATAACCTGCTTAAGGCCGGGGAAACCATCCGCGAGGCGTATGAAAACATCAATTTTCCCTTGCCCGCCCTTCCCTTATTCGATGTCCTGGTGCTTGTTGCCGGTATCCATGATGAAACGGTCTTAGCAGGAAGTAAAAGCAGTACCCAGATCATTTTTCAACCCGGGGAGACCGGCATCGATTATGCTATCGACTACGATCCGGCTGCTTTTGAACCCGGTACCTTCCAGGGGCTTTCGGGCCACCTGGGGCAGTATTTCCGGGCACTGCTCGAAAATCCGCTCATGCCGCTGGCCGAGCTCGATATCCTATCGCCGGCAGAAAAACAGGAAATATTATTGGGATTCAACGCTTTTAGCGCCGAATATCCGGTCGATCAAGGGATCCATCATTTATTTGAACTCGAGGTGCAGAAAGGCCCCGATCGCCTGGCCCTGGTCGATGAAGGGCGGTTTATCAGCTATGGCGAGCTGGATGAGCGGGCGAACCTACTGGCCCGGGAGCTCACGGGAAAAGGGGTCGGCCGGGATTGCCTGGTGGCCGTAAAATTGGCCAATTCCCTGGAATTTGTCCTGTCGATCATGGCCGTATTGAAAGCCGGTGGCGCTTACCTTCCCCTGGACCCGGATCTCCCGGGGGAGCGCATCGATTATATGCTCCGTGATTCCGGTGCAGAGATCGTCATTGACTCGCAGACTGTAGGGGCGAATAATTATTCGCCCCTACGGGAAACCGGTGTTCTGTACCCAGTCCACGGCTTTGCGGCCCCTACGGACCTGGCCTATGTTATCTACACCAGCGGCTCCACCGGCCAGCCCAAGGGGGTGATGGTGCCGCACCGCTCCCTGGTTAACCTGTGCTGCTGGCATCGACGAGCATTCGCTCTCACCCCAGCCGACCGGGCCAGCCAATACGCCAGCCTCAGCTTCGATGCCTCGGTCTGGGAGATATTCCCTTACCTGGTTTCCGGGGCCTCGCTCTTCATCTTACCGGCTGCCGTGAAAATGGATATGACGGCCCTCAACCGTTACTTTGAAACCCATCACGTCACCATCGCTTTTTTGCCCACCCAGGTGGCCGAGCAGTTCATGAGGCTCCAGAACCATTCGCTCCGGGTACTCTTGACCGGCGGCGATAAACTGAAGACCCTTGAACTATGCCGTTACCGCCTGTTCAACAATTATGGCCCGACCGAGAATACGGTGGTAACCACCAGCCTGGAATTATCCGGGCTATGCACCCCGATACCCATCGGTCGGCCCATCGCCAACAACCGGGTCTATATTCTCAACCGCTATGATTCACCCGTGCCGCGCGGTCGCCCCGGCGAATTGTTTATCGGCGGCGACAGCCTGGCCCGCGGCTATTTGAATAACCCGGAGCTGACCGCGGAGAAGTTTGTGGGGGTGGATATACCGATAGGGGCGGGGCTTACGCACCAATCCCCTTCACTAACGGCCAAAACTGCTCTCAGTTTTGCCTGCGACTCCACGAATTGCGGGCTTTCCGCAATTCGGTTCCGCATGCCCGTTCAGGGGATTGCTGCTGCGCCCCGCACGCCAGCTACCACTCACCACTCACCACTCACCAATCGCCTCTACAAGACCGGCGACCTGGGGCGCTGGCTGCCCGGCGGCACCATCGAGTTTTTGGGCCGCATCGATCAGCAGGTCAAGATCAGGGGTTTTCGCATCGAACTGGGGGAAATCGAGGCCGCGCTGCTCGCCCATCCGGGCGTCGAAGAAGCCGTGGTGCTCGACCGGGAAGAGGCAGGCCGGGAAAAGTATTTATGCGCTTACATTGTCTCTTCACCGGGCGCAGAGGGCCTTCCCGGTGTGGAGGGGAGCGAGCTCAAGACTTTCTTATCCCGGACCCTCCCCCATTATATGGTGCCCGGCCATTTTATCTTCCTGCCCTCCTTTCCTCTAACACCGGCCGGCAAGATCGACCGCCGGGCCCTCCGCGGGCTCCGGGTCTCCCGTACCGTGGTCAGGGGCGAATATGTTGCCCCGCAGACCGAATTGGAGAAACGGATTGCCGGCATCTGGGAAAAAGTATTGGAACTGGAGCGGGTGGGCATTCAGGACAACTTCTTTGACCTGGGGGGAAATTCTTTCGATATCATCAAAGTAAACGACCGGATCAAAGAGGAATTGGGCCGGGATTTCCCGGTGGTCAAGCTGTTCAAATACCCGACCATCGCTTCGCTGGCCACTTACCTGGACGAGGGTGAAAAAGATGCAATATCGGCCGAGAAAGAGGTAGAGATGACCGCTAAAATAGATAAGGGCAAGGATAGACTGAGAGAGAGAACCCGGCGCGGGAAAAACCGAAATTTTGCCGGAGATGAGGTCGAGTCATGAATGAAACGAATATGAACCACGGGACCAGCGGTTTAGAGATCGCCGTAATCGGCCTGGCCGGGAGATTCCCCGGGGCCGGCAATGTCCACGAGCTCTGGGAGAATTTAATAAACGGCAAGGAATCGGTGACTTTTTTCTCCCGCGAAGAGCTCAGTAAAGAGGGCATCGATAGCCGGTTACTGGATGATCCGGCTTATATCAGGGCCAGGGCCGTATTGGATGACGTTGCCTATTTCGATGCCCCTTTCTTTAATTTTACCCCCAATGAGGCCGAGGTGATGGATCCCCAACTGCGTCTATTGATCGAGTGTTCCTGGCATGCCCTGGAAGATGCCGGTTATAACCCTTTCACTTACGATGGGGCCATCGGCGTCTATGCCGGCAATGCCAACAATTATTTCTGGATCGCCCGCACCATGGTCAGTGAAAAGGCCCAATTATTGGGGGGATTCAAGACCAATCTCTTAAATTCCCATTTCAGCACCCATGTCTCCTACCACCTGGACCTGAAAGGCCCCAGCCTCTCTATCCAGACCGCCTGTTCTACTTCGTTGGTGGCCATCCATACGGCCTGTATCGCCCTATTGAGCAGCGAATGCGATATGGCCCTGGCCGGCGGTGTGTCCATCTCCCTGCCCCAGGAAACCGGTTACTATTTCCAGGAAGGCATGGTCGGTTCGTCGGACGGCCATTGCCGGGCCTTCGACAGCCAGGCCCACGGTACGATTACCGGCAGCGGGGTCGGTATGGTGCTGCTGAAAAGGCTCGAAGATGCGCTGGCCGATCGCGACCACATTTATGCCCTGGTCAAAGGCACGGCGCTGAATAACGACGGTTTGAGAAAGGTGGGGTATACGGCGCCCAGCGTCGAAGGGCAGGCCCAGGCCATAAAAGCGGCCTATATCATGGCCGAGGTCGAGCCGGCCAGCATCGGTTACGTGGAAGCCCACGGCACCGGCACCGAGCTCGGGGACCCGGTGGAGATCGAGGCATTAAACATCGTTTTTAGAAAAGCCCGGCCAGGGTCTATACCCCTCGGCTCGCTGAAGAGCAATATCGGCCACCTGGATACGGCCGCCGGGGTGACCGGTTTTATCAAGGCGGTTATGACCCTGTATCACCGCTCGATTCCGCCCAGTCTCCATTTTACCTCCCCCAATCCCCGCATCGATTTTCATGGCGGACCCTTCTATGTGATCACCGAGGTGAAAGAATGGGAGGCAGCCGCCCATCCCCGCCGGGCGGCCATCAGCTCATTCGGGTTGGGCGGCACCAATGCCCACGCCGTTTTAGAGGAAGCGCCGGGAAGCGATGCGGCGCCCGCACCTTCACGGGACCCCCAATTACTGATCCTCTCGGCCCGCACCCCGGCCGGACTGGAGCGCCTGACCGATGACCTGGGCCGGTTCTTGAAAGAGTGTCCCGTTCACCTGCCCGATGTCGCTTATACCCTCCAGGCCGGGCGCCGGGCGTTGCCCTTTCGGCGGGCAATAACGGTGACCTCCATCCCGGAAGCGGCAGATATTTTAAGCAAGCGGGATAAAAAACTCAAAACCGCCCGTACCCGCTCCGAGAACCGGCCGGTGATATTCTTGTTCTCCGGCCAGGGATCCCAGTACCCGCAGATGGGCATCGACCTGTACCAAAAAGAAGCGGACTTTAAAAAAGAGGTCGATCATTGTTTTTCCGTGCTCTCCTCCCTGGCGGGCCAGGATTTAAAAGAGGTGCTTTACCCCCGCCCGGTTCCGCCGCCCCGGGAAAATCCTTCCCCAGCACCCCCGGCCGGCCTACTCGATGAGACCGGGGTCACCCAGCCGGTGGTATTTATCTTCGAGTATGCGTTGGCCCGGCTGCTGATGAAATGGGGAATCAAACCGGTGGCCATGATCGGGTATAGCCTGGGCGAATATGTGGCCGCCTGCCTGTCCGGCGTTTTTTCCCTGGAAGATGCCTTAAAACTCATCGTCCGGCGCGGGCAGTCGATGCAAAAAACGGGGGCAGCGGCCATGCTCGGCGTGCCCCTGGCAGAGGAAGAATTGACACCGCTATTGACCCCGGGCGTATACACGGCTATTATCAATGGCCCATCCTGCGTGGTGGCCGGGGAGAAAGCGGTCATCGATGCCTTTGACAGGCAGATGCGGGAAAAGAGGCTGGTCTGTGCGCCGATCCATATTGCCCATGCCGTTCATTCACCCTTGATGGAGCCTATTCGCCAGGAATTCGAGGCGGCCGTCGGCCAGGTGGCGCTAAAAAAACCCCAGGTGCCTTATCTATCCAATGTCACCGGCACCTGGATCGATGAAGCCCAGGCCACAGATCCCGGCTATTGGGGTAAACACCTGTGTGCCCCGGTCCGCTTCTCCGCCGGGCTGGAAGAGTTATTAAAAAACAAAGAGGCGGTCTTTATCGAGATCGGCCCGGGCCGGGTGCTATCCAATATCCTGCGCCAGGTCCAGGCCGGCAAAGAGAAACAGCCGGTGTTAAACGTAGTTAAACACCAGCAGGAGAAGATCGCCGACGATCATTACCTGTTCAATAAGATCGGGGAATTGTGGCTCCTGGGCGTGTCCATCGATTGGCCGGGCTTATATGCGCATGAGAAACGCAGCCGGCTTTCCCTGCCCCTGTACCCCTTCGAGAAGCAGCGTTACTGGATCGATGAAGATCCCTCCAGGATCCTCTCCAACTGGAAGTCTCCAGCAGGCAAAGCCCAACCCGAGGCGATGATCGTCGAGCAACCGCACCCGGGTGAAGCCATGTCCGGGACTTTTGGGGAAATGTACACGACCGGGGAGTATGAACCCCCGCGGGATGAACTGGAATCATACATTGCCCAATTGTGGGAGAGTTTCCTGGGATTTGAGCAAATCGGCATCCATAGCAATTTTTTCGATATTAACGGCGATTCGTTGACCGCCACCCAGATGATTACCCGCTTGCAGAAGATCTACCCGGTAGAGATCACCTTGCAGCGGTTTTTTGAGAATCCGACCATCGCCCACCTGGCCGAAGTGATCCGGGAGTTGTTGCTCGAAAAAGTGAAAGGGCTTTCCGAAGAAGAATTGGATCGACTGGATGAGAGTGAATGAATATGACCAAGGAGGCTAAATATGGCAGCGAATGAAAGCAGTGCACAAGTAAAAACCGGACTTTCGGCTAAACAGCAGGCTATTTTCGAGAAATTATTAAAAGGCCAGCTGGCCGATAAATTCAAACAGGAGAAGATCCCCAAACGGCAGGTTCATTCCCCTGTACCACTCTCGTTTTCTCAACAGCGATTGTGGATCCTCGATCAACTGGTACCCGGCAACCCTTTTTACAATTTACCCATGGCCCTGAAGGTGAAGGGGAAAATCGATATCGGTATTGCCGAGCAGGCCTTAAATGAGATTATCCGCCGCCATGAATCGCAACGAACCGTATTCGGTACGGAAAACGACCAGCCGGTGCAGATCATCCTTGACGAATTGAAAATAAATATTGATCGCATCGCTTTACAGGGGGTAGCCCCCGGCGAGCAACGGGAAAAGACGGAGCGACTCATAGCCGAAGAGGCGGCCAGGCCCTTCGATCTGACCGGGGGGCCGCTCTTGCGGGTCATCCTGATCGATCTCCAGCAGGATGAATTCATTTTTCTCTTTACTATGCACCACATCGTTTCCGATACCTGGTCGATGGAAATCTTTAGCGGGGAATTTGGAATCTTGTATAATGCTTTCCAGCAAGGGAAACCATCGCCCCTGCCCAAGCCGCCCCTCCAGTATGCCGACTTTGCCGTCTGGCAACGGGGCTGGCTCCAGGGGGAGGTGCTGGAAAAACAACTGGCTTATTGGAAGGGCTTGCTGGGGGGCGAGCTGCCCATCCTCGAGCTCCCGACAGACCGCCAGCGTCCGGCCATTCCCTCGTACCGGGGCCGGATCCTCCCGGTCGAGATCGGGGGGGAGACATTTCAAAAATTCCTGGACATTACCCGCCAGGAAAAATGCACCATGTTTATGGGTTTGCTCTCTGCTTTCAATGTGCTCCTGTGCCGCTATTCCGGCCAGGAGGACATCATGGTCGGCTCGCCCATCGCCAACCGCAACCGGGCGGAAGTGGAAGAGATGATCGGCTTTTTTGCCAATACCCTGGTGTTTCGTACCGATCTTTCCGGGAATCCCGGTCTGCGCGTATTGCTCAACCGGGTGCGCAAAGTCACTTCCGGCGCTTACGATAACCAGGACCTACCCTTTGAAAAGCTGGTGGAAGAATTCCAGCCCGACCGCTACATGAGCCATACCCCGTTATTCCAGGTCATGTTTGTCTTGCAAAACGTACCGGTGCAGAAAACGGGACAGGAATCCCCCTTGACCGACGCCCATCTCCAGATCGATGATCTACCCACCCACAGCGGTGCCTCGAAGTTCGATCTGTGGCTTTCCTTGACCGAATTGAGGGACCGGGCCATCGGCGTCATCGAATACAATACCGATATATTTGACGGGCCGACAGTCGCCCGCCTGGTCGGCCATTTGCAAAACCTGGTCGCCGCCATGTCGGCCGATCCGGATCAGGGTATCGGCGATTTATCCATCCTCTCCCCGGCGGAGAAGGAGCAGATCGTCGACCAGTGGAACCGCACCGGCCGGGATTACCCGCTGGCCTGCCTCCAGGACACCTTTTTAGACCAGGTGCAGAAAAGCCCGGACCAGACCGCCCTTATCGGACCGGACCTCAATGGCAATTTGATGATCCTGACTTATGCGGCCTTGAACCGGGAAGCCAACCGGCTGGCCCATGGCCTGGAGTTAGCGGGCGTTTGTGCCGATATGCCGGTCGGTATCTGCCTGGAGCGTTCCATCGAAATGGTCGTCGGCCTTTTCGGCATCTTGAAAGCCGGTGGCGCTTACTTACCCCTGGATCCCGAATACCCCCGGGAGCGGCTGGCATTCATGGTCAAAGATGCGGCCATCGCCATCCTGCTGACCTCCCACGCCACTGCCGCCATCCTGCCCGCTTTTGACGGCCAGGCCGTCTACCTGGACAGCGGCGATTCCCCCGGTTCCTGCGGGCATCTACCCGGGGATGAGCCGGGGAGAAGGGTCGGGCTGGACAACCTGGCCTACATCATTTACACCTCCGGGTCCACCGGCTGGCCCAAAGGGGCGGCCGTTCCCCATAAAGGCATAGCCAACCGTTTGCAGTGGATGCAGGAGGCATTTTCCCTGGCGCCCTTTGACCGGGTGTTGCAAAAGACCCCATTCAGTTTCGATGTCTCGGTCTGGGAATTCTTCTGGCCCCTGCTCTTCGGTGCCGGCCTGGTCATGGCCAGACCGGGCGGGCATAAGGACAGCGCCTACCTGGTCGAGGCCATCCGCCAATTTTACATCACCACCATTCATTTTGTGCCCACCATGCTCAATGCTTTCCTGGAAGACCCGGGCCTGCCGGGGATTAACTCGCTAAAACGGGTGATTTGCAGCGGCGAGGCCCTGCCCGATGAATACCGGCAGCGTTTTTTTGCCCATTTTCCCGGGGCAGTTGAGCTCCACAATCTCTATGGGCCCACCGAAGCAGCGGTCGATGTCACCTCCTGGCCCTGCCCACGGCAGACCGAGAGCCGGTTGCTGCCCATTGGCCGGCCCATTGCCAATACCGCTATTTATATCCTGGACCGCCGCTTCTACCCGGTGCCGGTGGGCGTGCATGGGGAAATTTTTATCGGCGGTATTCAACTGGGCCGCGGCTACCTGAACCGGCCGGAGTTGACGGCGGAGAAATTTATAACCTCACCCCAGCCGGTCCCCGAGCGGAGTCGAGGGGCCGGGACCCGCCTCTACCGCACCGGGGACCTGGCCCGCTGGCTGCCCGACGGCAACGTCGATTTCCTCGGCCGGCTCGATTTCCAGGTCAAGGTGCGCGGTTTTAGAATCGAGCTCGGTGAGATCGAGTCCGCTTTAAGAAAGCACCCGGCCCTGCAGGATGCGGTGGTGCTGGCCAGGGGCGATGGAACCGGCGGCAGCGACAAAAAACTGGTCGCTTACATCGTGGCCCAGGACCAATACTGGTCTTTTACAGGGAAAGAAGCGGGGAAAAGTCTCTTAAATCAACAGGTCTCGGATTGGCAGGGCGTATTTGACAATGCCTATGCCCGGGATGCCGGCCAGACCGATCCCACCTTTAACATCGCCGGCTGGAACAGCAGCTATACCGGCAACCCCCTGCCGGCCCAGGAAATGCGCCTGTGGGTCGATCATACGGTTGAACGCATCCTGTCGCTCAAACCCCGGCGTATCCTGGAGATCGGCTGCGGGACCGGTCTCTTTTTATTTCCCCTCATTCCCCATTGCCAATATTACATCGGCACCGACATATCCGGCCAGGGCCTGGATTATATCCGGCAGCAATTGGCCGGTTTGCTGGCCTCCAGGCGGGGAGCGGCCAAATGGGGCAAGGTTAACCTGTGGCAGCGCCCAGCCGAAAATTTCTCCGGGTTTGAAGAGCAAGACCTGGACCTGGTGATTCTCAATTCGGTGGTGCAGTACTTTCCAGCCATCGATTACCTGGTAGAGGTCTTGCGCGCAGCGGCGGCGATTTTGCGAAAAGGCGGCCATATTTTCCTGGGCGATGTACGCAGCCTGCCGCTGTTGAAGGTCTTCCACGCCTCGGTGGAATTCTCCCGCGCTTCTGCCGCCGAGACCCGGGACCAGGTCAACCGGCGGACCAGGAACCGGCTGGCCCTGGAACAGGAGCTGGTTATCGAGCCCGATTTTTTTACCGCTTTAAGGGCCGTTATCCCGGGACTGGACCAGGTCAACCTGTTGGTCAAGCACGGACGTTATGAGAATGAACTATCTAAATTCCGCTACGATGTGATCCTGCGTGTGCAGGCGCCGGGGGAAGGGCCGGGCAAAAGCGGGAAGTTCGTTTCCAGGCCGGTCCAGGTGATCGAGTGCGATTGGCAAACAGGGCGACTCGATCTTCCACAGGTAGGGAAAATATTGCGGAAAAATTCCTCCAAAGCAGTGCGGGTCAGCGGCGTGCCCAACCGCCGCCTCGGCGCCGATATCGGTTTGATCGACTGGTTGGCGGGCGATGACGGCACCGCTTCGGTAGGGGCATACCGGCGCCTGGTGCAAGATCGGCAAGCGGATGGCACCGATCCCCAGGATTTTGTCGACCTCGGGCGAAAATTACCTTTCCACGTCTCGGTCGGGCTTTCCCGCTGCGGGGCCAGCGGCACTTATGATGTCACCTTTATGCCCAGGAAAAACGGTGTCTTTCTCCCGGCCGGCGAGCAGGAAGAAGTAATCAAACCCTGGCACCAATATGCCAATAACCCGCTCATCGCCAGGGCTTCGGCCGCATTGCTGCCCGAGCTCCGCGATTTTTTAAAAGAGCGGCTGCCGGCCTACATGGTGCCGGCCCATTTCGTGTTGCTCCAGGGCCTGCCTTTACTGCCGAATGGCAAGCTCGACCGCAAAGTCCTGCCCGAACCCCTGCAAGTAGAAAATGACCAGGGCAGCGTGTTTGTCGAACCGCGGACAGAGGTGGAAAAACTTTTTGCTGCCCTCTGGGCCGAAGTGTTGAACCTCGACCGGGTGGGGATCCAGCACAACTTTTTCGAGCTGGGCGGCGATTCGATCAATGCCATCCAGGTCATATCCCGGGCCAACCGGAAAGGGTTTAACCTGACCATCCAGAACCTTTACCAGAATCTGACCATTGCCGAGTTGGCCGGTTATGTGAACCGGCACCGGGAGGAGAGACCGGTCGAAGAAAGCGACCGCAGCCGGGGAGTCGCCTTCACCTATAATGAACAGGAACTGCTGGCCGCTTTGTCCCCCGGCGTCGAGATCGGGGATGTCTACCCGTTAACTTTCTTCCAGGAGCACATGCTGGACTATTACCTGGGTGATCCGGGAAGAATCGAACCCGGTGTATTTACCACCCAGCGGGTGACCCGGCTTTCCCTGCCGGATTTCGACATCTCGGTGGCCGAGAAGTCTTTCTGTAAATTAACCGAAATGTCCCCCTATTTACGCACCGCTTTTGTCTGGCAGGGGGTCAAAAAACCGGTCCAGGTTGTTCATAAGATGGTAGAAAACCACGTGGCCTACCATGATTGGAGCCGGTTACCGGCTTTAAAAGCCGATGAGAAGGTGGAAACATTCGCCCGCCTGGATATCGAGCGCGGGTTTGAGCGGGACAAACCGGAGGTCATCCGGCTGACAATCATCAAAGCCGGCCAGGGGGATTACCGGGTCATCATCAGCGCCGATTACATGCGGGTAGACGGCTGGAGCACGAACATCGTTTTAAACCATTTCATCGGTTATTGCTTTGCGATTGCCGCCGGTCAGAAGCTGGATGTCGAGGTCGATCAGGGTTATAAAAAGTACCTATCCTGGTTGCTCCAGCAGGATACCGGGAATGGGGAGGGGTTCTTTAAAAAGATTTTGCACCGGCCATCTTTTCCCACCCCCCTGGTGGAAAAAGCCCCGGGGAACAGTGTCCGACAGGGGAAAGGTTTCTCCCGGCAACACTTTTATCTCACCCCAGAAACGACGGAGAAACTGGAATATTTCCTGCGGCAAAATCACCTGGTTCTCAGCACCCTGGGCTGGGCGGCCTGGTCCATATTGCTCGCCCGGTATACCGGGAAGGAGAAAGTCATATTCGGGGTTTTACTCTCCGGCCGGTCCAGCGCCCTGGATTTCGTCGAGGCCATGGTCGGGCAGTCGCTCAATGTCCTGCCTGTTTCGGTAGAGATCGCCCATGAGGTGTCGTTATTGAACTGGCTGAAGGATCTGTGGGAGATCCAGATGGAACTCGCCCGGTACGAATGCACACCGCAAGACCTGGTACGGGAATGGTGGGAGATCGATAAAGACTTGCCCTTATTCGAGAGTTACCTGGTGGTGCAAAATTTCCCGGGCATACGGGCAGCCATGAAAAATTCGGGGCGCCCGCAGCGGACCGTACATGAATACATCGCCCAAATGGAATACCCGCTACGGATCGATTTCTACCCGGGGCAGGAGTTGTGCGTTATTATGCACTACTACCGCCGCTTTTTCACGGAAGAGGCCATATCGAACATGCTGGGGGATTTCCAGGAACTGATCGAACAAATGCTCGCTAATCCCGGGCGCAAGGTGGCGGAATTCCTTTCTAAAGGCAAATTTTAAAACCATATATTTGGTTGGATTTGAAAATTTTTCTTGAAATGTGAAGCGTTATGTGCTATAGTTCATTAATTTAGAAAGTAACATCGATGGGCCTTAGCACCCCGAAAGGTAGATTATAAAATAGATTGGATGACTTATAAATAACAACAAGGAGCCGTGACATGGATATCAAAACTGTTGCCGTTATCGGCGCCGGTGTCATGGGCAGCGATATTGCCCTGGACCTGGCCTGTTATAACTACCGGGTCATCTTGAAAGACATCGATATCGCCACCCTGGAGAAAGCCAAAGACAGGATCAAGGCCGATTTTAAGATGATCAAGATGATGAAGAAAGAAATCGGCGATGTCTCCCTGGAAGATGTCCTGGGGAGAATCGATTTTACCACCACCTACGACCGTTTCCAGGAGGTCGATTTCGTCATCGAAAATATCGTCGAAGAGTGGGAAGAAAAGAAAAAATTGTACCTGGAATTAAAACCATTGTGCCGGGAAGGTATCGTTTTTGGGGTGGACACGAGCTGTATCTCCATCACCAAAGTCGGTTCCCTGATGGATAAGCCGGACCGGGTCATCGGTATGCACTTCATGAACCCGGTGCCCCTAAAAAAGGTAGTCGAGGTTATCCGCGGCTTTTACACCGCGGATGAGACCGTGCAAACCGTCAAAGAGTTCCTCAAGACGTTGGGGAAAATGGGTATCGTGGTTAAAGATTTTCCCGGTTTCGTCAGCAACCGGCTCTCCCACCTGTTCATGAATGAAGCCGCTTTCCTGGTACAGGACCAGGTGGCCGGTGCCAAAGAGATCGACATGATCTTTACCCAGGGCTTCGGCCACAAGATGGGACCATTGGCCACCGCCGACCTGATCGGCCTGGATACGGTGGTCAAATCCCTGGAAGTGCTCTACCAGAGCTACCAGGACCCCAAGTTCCGCTGCTGCCCCTTGCTCCGCAAGATGGTGGATGCCGGGCTATTGGGTAAGAAGTCGGGTAAGGGTTTCTTCGAATATTAGACCATTTTGTAAGTAGAAAAAAAGGAAAGAGCCATGAGTGAAAAAGAGAAGGAAATCAAATGTGTCGTCTGGGACCTCGATAATACCATCTGGGACGGCGTCCTGGTGGAACATGACGATGTCAGGCTCAAACCCGGGGTAAAAGAGGTCATCGAGACCCTCGATGCGCGTGGTATACTCCATTCCATTGCCAGCAAGAACAATTATGACGATGCCCTGGCCAAGCTCAAGGAATTCGGTCTGGATGAGTATTTCCTCTACCCGGAGATCAACTGGAATGCCAAATCCGCCGGTCTGGGAAACATCAAGAAAAACATCAATATCGGCATGGATGCCATCCTGTTTATCGACGATCAACCCTTTGAATTGGACGAGGTCAAGAGCGTACACCCGGAAGTGACCGTAATCGATGCGGCCGGGTACCTCAATTTGCCCGCTTACCCGCGCTGCAATCCCCGCTTCATCACCGACGATTCCGTTAAACGCCGGCTGATGTACCAGGACGATATCAAGCGCAACCAGGAGCAGGGGGATTTCAAAGGCCCGGAAGAGGAATTCCTGGCCGGCCTGGATATGCGTTTCATCATATCGATGTGCCGGGAAGAGGACCTCAAACGCGCCGAGGAGCTGACCGTGCGCACCAACCAACTCAATGCCACCGGCCGCACCTACGATTACGACGAGCTCAACGCCTTCCGCCTATCCGCTAAGCACAAGCTCCTGGTCTGCGAGTTGACCGATAAGTACGGTTCTTACGGCAAGATCGGCCTGGCCTTGATCGAGATTACCCCGGAAGCCTGGCACCTAAAACTACTCCTCATGTCCTGCCGGGTCATGGCCCGCGGCGTCGGCTCGGTTCTCCTCTCCTATATCCTGCAGGAGGCCCAAAAAGACGGCAAGAAGCTGTTGGCCGACTTTCGCCATACCGGTAAGAACCGGCAGATGTTCGTTACCTACAAGTTTTCCAATTTTAAAGAGGTCTCCTCGGACGATAACGGCAATGTCCTGTTCGAGAACGACTTCTCCATGATCCAACCCTTTCCCCATTACATCGACATTAAACTCCCTTAAAAATTTATATAAATGAATGAATAGAGAAGAAACAAGGAGACAAAATGGAACTCAACGAAAAGATCAGGAAATTCATTGAAGCCAACCTGGTGGTTTTCGAGGATGAAGCGGAATTTAACGATGGCGACAACATCTTCGAGATGGGGTTTGTCAATTCCCTGTTTGCCATGAAACTGGTCAATTACATCGAGCAGGAAATCGGTGTGGCGGTGGCCAATGATGACCTCGATATCGGCAACTTCAGCTCCGTTAACCGCATCGTGCAGTATATCGAGAATAAGAAATAGGCGGAGGCGACCATGCCCGATATATCCAGACAGGAAAAGATTTTGCAGGAAGTCAGGGATTTTACCGCCCGGGAGATTCGCCCCTTTGCCGCCCAGTTCGAGGAACAAGGGGCCCTACCGCGCGAACTGATCGCTAAACTGGCCCAAAAAGGTTACCTGGCAGCCAGTTTCCCGGCAGAGCTCGGCGGCCTCGGGCTCGACCCCATCACCTATGGCATGCTGACCGAAGAGATCGGTAAAGGCTGCTCCTCCACCCGCGGTCTCTTGACCGTGCATACCTCGCTGGTGGGCGAGACCCTGGTCAGATGGGGCACTAAAGAGCAGAAAGAGAAGTGGCTCCTGCCCATGGCCAGGGGCGAGAAGATCGCCGCTTTCGCCCTGACCGAGCCCGACGTGGGCACCGATGCCAAGAGCGTCCAGACCCATTACCGCCGGCAGGGAAACACGTACATCTTGAACGGCAAGAAGAAATGGATCACCATGGGCGACATCGCCGATATTTTCCTGGTGGTCAGCAGCGGCGAGGCCGGCATTACCGCTTTTATCGTCGAGCGCGCCGGTGGCGGTGTGAGCACCACACCCATCAAGGGCTTACTCGCCGGCCGGGCCGCCCATATCGCCGAGATCGAGTTTAAAGATGTCGTCGTCCCGGCGGAAAATATCATCACCAAAGAAGGCAGCGGTTTTTCCCTGGCAGTTAATACGGCCCTCGATCATGGCCGTTACAGTATCGCCTGGGGCGGCCTCGGGGTGGCCCAGGAGGCGCTCGAAGCCATGGTCGTCTATTCGCGCAAACGCAGCCAGTTCGGCGTCAAGATCCATACCCACCAGCTCGTCCAGGCCATGCTCGGCGATGCGGTCACCAAAATCCATGCCGGCCGCGCCCTGTGTTTAAAAGCCGGGCAGATGAGACGGGATAACGACCCCGATGCCGTCATGGAGACCACCATCGCCAAGTACTTTACCTCGAAAATCGCCATGGAAGTGACCCTGGATGCCGTGCAGGTGCACGGCGGCAACGGCTGTTACAACCAGTACCCGGTGGAGCGCCTGTTCCGGGAAGCCAAGATCCTGGAAATTATCGAAGGCACCTCCCAGGTCCAGCAGCAGATCATCTCCTCTTACGGCCTGCGCAAGTATTACCGGAAATAGCCGGTTTTTGGAGAGGTATCCAGGTTTTTAGTAAAAGCCGAGGTTAATCCCATCGTTTTTTATCGACATTTTTAAAAAAAATCTAACCATTTTTCTATTCATCACACCCAGAGCAGTCGTATATTTACAAGAAAAAATAGCTACGAAAAAAAAGGAGGATCAAAAAAGTGAAAAAAATGTCTCGATTCGTTGTTTTTATGTTAATGGGTATCGCCTGTTGTTGGGGCGTCTCAGCAGCCGAAACCGTCCCGCTGGCGATTCCCACCATCTCGGCCAGGATAAACCTCGATGGCGTACTCGATGAGGGTTTCTGGCAGGATGCGCTGAAGCTGGAATTAAATTATGAGATCTCCCCGGGGGAGAATACCCAACCGCCTGTTCGGACCGAGGTTTTCATCGCTTCTACCGGCTCCGACATTTACATCGGTATTATGGCCCATGATCCAGATCCATCGACCATACGCTCCCACCTGACCGACCGGGATACGGTTTTCGATGATGACTGGGTGTCTATTTCATTCGACACCTTTAACGATCATCGGCGACTCTACACTTTTTACTGTAATCCCTATGGCATCCAGGCCGATCTCATCGAGACCAATGCCGGCCAGAATCTGAGCTGGGATACGATCTGGGCCTCGACCGGGCGCATCACCAAACAGGGTTACGTCGTCGAGATGTCCATTCCCTTCAGCTCGTTGCGTTTCCAACGACAAAAAGATGAACAGGTGTGGGGTTTCGATATTCTCCGCCAATATCCCCGTAACCTGAACCATATTACCAGCTTTATCCAGCGGGACCGCAACAATTTTTGTTACATGTGCCAGATGGCCAAATTGATCGGGTTTAAAGACGCCAAACCCGGGAAGAACATCGAGCTGGACCCATCGATTTCTACCCTGTCCACCCAGGAACGGGAAACTTTTCCCGCTGGGGAATGGGAAACCAAGAATAAGCTCGATCCCGGTATTACCGCCCGCTGGGGATTCTCTCCCAATATGACGTTGGCCGCCGCCGTTAATCCCGATTTCTCCCAGGTCGAGGCCGATGTCGCCCAATTGGATATCAACACCCAATTTGCCCTCTATTACCCGGAAAAACGCCCTTTCTTTCTGGAAGGGAGCAACATTTTCGAGACCCGGTTGGCCGGTGTTTACACCCGCACGCTGGCAGATCCTGCCTGGGGGGTGAAATTGACCGGCAAGCAAGGGGCCAATTCTATCGGTATTTATTCGGTCCAGGATGAGATCACCAACCTGGTATTCCCGCACAGTTATTGGTCCGATTCCACCTCGCTGGATACGAAGTCGATCGGCTCGGTCTTACGGTATCGCCGCGATATCGGCCGGATATCCACCCTCGGTTTCCTGGTCACCGACCGGGAAGGGGAGGATTATTATAACCGCATGCTGGGTCTCGATGCTTATTTCCGTGTCACCCGCAGAAAACACATCAACTTCCAGTTCATGACCTCGCAAAGCCATTACCCGGGCCAGGTGGCAGCAGATTTTAACCAACCGGAGGAAAAAATCGGCGGCACTGCCCTGGATGTCATCTTCCAGCACGAAAGCCGGAATATCGGTTATTGGGTCTCTTACCAGCAGATCACGCCCGATTTCCGGGCCGATCTCGGCTTTATCCCCCAGGTCGGTTTCCGGAATGTCTCGGCACAGTTCATCCTGGCATCCTGGCAAAACCCGGGTCATTGGTACACCTTCATGAATATAATGCCGACTGTGGAATACGAAGTCGATTTTAACGATCAGTTAATCTACAAGAGTTTCAAATTCATCTACAATTACCGGGGGCCCCTACAATCATCTCTCATCCTGGTCGGGGTTTTGGGGCAACGCACTTTCCTGGGAAATCAATTCGACACCAATTCCCTATACTTCTACTCCAGCCTCCAGCCGTCCGGAACTTTCAAGCTCTGGTTAAATGGGAGTTATGGGGATTATATCGATTTTACCAATGCCCAGCCCGGCACCCGCCTGACCCTCAATCCCGGCATTCTCATCAAGGCCGGCCGTCATTTTTCCATTAACCTGGACCATGCCTTTGAGCGGTTCAATGTGCCAAACGGCCGGCTCTATACGGCCAATGTCAGTAATGCGCAATTGATCTACCAGTTTAACCCCCGGGCCTTTCTCCGCACCATCCTCCAGTACGTCGATTACGATTACAATGTCGAAAATTACCTATACCCCCGCGATCCCCGGTTCAAACACCTCTTCAGCCAGGTTCTCTTCTCTTATAAGATCAATCCGCAGACCGTGCTCTTCCTCGGTTATTCCGACGATTATTACGGTTTTAGCATCATCCCCGTGACCCAGAACAACCGCACCCTTTTTCTCAAGATCGGTTATGCCCTGGTCCTATAGAACCTTAAACGAGAATTTCAGTACAACCCGATGTTCTTGATCTCCAGGCGGCCCGATGTGCCGGGATAGGCCAGGCCGTTGTTGATCGAGAAAAATAGGGCGCAGATTTTGTCCAGCGCGGGTTTTTTCTTCGGGCCATAGAGCAGGTGGAGGCGGGCGAAAGGAATAAAAAATGTCTTAAACTCCCCCCCAGCCAGGAATGAGTGGCTGTACCAGGTCTCCCTTTCCCCTGTTCTTGTCCTGATCTCCAGCCAGTACCTGAGCTCCTGGGACGAGCGCGCCTCAAAACAGAGGCCGGTATAGCCGGTAAAGTCGAAATCCTGTCTTTTGGCCAGGCAGGACCAGAAATCTTTTTTCTCCCCGTCCCTTGCCAGGGAAAAATCAAAGACGATGGTCCCCTCGCCGGAGGGGGAATGCGTCTCTGAGATACGCCCATCGGAAGCCCCATTCTTTTCTACGGAGAAAAGGTCATTCCCCTCTACCAGCCATTTCTTCACCGCCGGTCGACCCGGCTCATTCTTTACCCGGGCCGGCTGCCCCCCACCGATGAAAAAAGGGTTGGCCAAAATCCAGGGCAGCCCGGCAAAATGGTTCTCCGGCGCATAGATCTCCAGCACATACACCCCCGGTTCGGAGATGGCGATATCCAGGCTGCGACTGCGGTTGGGGGCAATCGTCCGATAGTCTTGACCATCCTTCTTTACGACCACCCGTGTCTCGAAGATAAATGGCGTCTGCACCCGGATAACCCCCCTGTTAGCGGCGCTCCGACCCCCCATCTCGGTCTTGCCGCCATCTTCACCGATGAATTCCGCCGCAAAACCGTTGGCCGGGGCAATCGCCTCGATCACATTAAAGAAGTTTCCGCGTTTTAACGCCGACACAATCGCCTGCGCTGCCGGGTCAGCCCCTTCCGGCAGCGGCCCGGCCAGCTTGACATAGACAGTCAATATCCTGAACATCGCCCGGTAAGAGGGAAACCGAAACTCCCACGACCGGGTCACCGGCAGCTTGGCATGGGCATCCAGCGCGTAAATACCGTAATAAAGCCCGGTGGCATACAATTCCGCCCATTTCTTCAGCTCCCGGTCCGGGAAAGAAAAGGTATTCAGTAAAGCATAATTCGGGTTAACCAGGTATTGGCACAGGAACCTGGCCAACCGGAGTGCGTCCAGCTCCTGGGAGGCGCTGTAAGAGCTCATGATCTCGATACCGGTAAAATTCTCCACCTCCCAGTCGCTGAACGGGATGCGCTTATCGAACGGGTGGGCGATAAAGGTCACACCATTGTCGGCCGTCACCTCGTCTATCGCCTCCTGCGGCTCAGGCGGGAACAGGTAGCCCGGCGTTTTAAAACCCAGGGCAGCCAGGTGGCCGCAATTTAAAGAAAACTCCGAGCCGCCCACGATCAACACCCGGTCGTGCCAGGCCGTGGCCGCAACAGAGGCCCGGTTCGGTTCACCATGATCGGTCAGCAATACAAAATCCAGGCCCAAAGTCCCGGCCGCTTCGGCAATTTCCTTCACTTCCCCGGTGCCGTCGGAAAAAACCGAATGCACGTGGTAGACACCCTTCTTGTAAAGGTAGTGAAGGGCATTACCGTTAAGTCCTTTGCGGTAGAATAGGGTAGGGGCCACCGTTAGCACCACCAGCGCCAGCAACAGGTAAAGTGCATATTTTGCAATCCGTTTCAGCCATTTCATGGTTATCCACACTCCAAGAATCAGCCCCCATTATACCATCCCCCCCCCTGGCCAGTCAAAGCCCGGCCGGTTTTTCCCACAAAGTTCTCGCGCCTCTTTAGATCAACGGGCGAAGGGGAGACCTATCTAAATCATCCGGTTGGTTTTATCGGGGGGGCATTCTGCCGGTCCTGGACCGTTGTGTTAATCATTGCTCCTCCTATAAAAAGGGGCGTTCATCAGCTTCCCTCCGCAAATTAAGGCAAAGACTATCACTGGAAAAAGCCGTCCTGGCGTGCGAGTAAAGGCTGCGTCCGCCGAGGAATCGTTGCGAAGATGAAAGTAAAGGTTGCGAAGACCCAAGTAATCGTTGCGAAGGTGAAATTAATGACTGCGAAGGCCCAAATAATCGTTGCGAAGGTGAAAATAATGATTGCGAAGGCCCAAGTAATCATTGCGAAGGTGAAAGTAGCGGTTCCGTCCGGCGTAGAACTGGCTGCGTCCGCCAAAGTAATCGTTCCGTCTATGAAAATACTGGCTCCGCCCTCTGCTTCAAAGGAGCGTTCCTCTGCTTCTACCCCTCTCCAAGTGTAGAGAGGGGGAAGTGTTGGTAATACATAAATCCCGGCCAGGGATTACTCCAGGCGATCCAAACGTCACTCCCCCATTTCACGCTTCCCGGCTGCCTCCGGTCTTTCTCCCAGGTCTCCCCAAAAAAAATAAAATAAATTTTCCCCCCCATTTTTCCCCCATTTTCAAAAACCCGCATCATTAAAGGTTTTTTCTCTCAACCCATTAAAAAAGTAAACAAGCCCCCGCAACATCTCCAAGACGATGGTTATATTTACCTAAAGTCCCCTCTCCTATCTCCCATTTTCTCCCCCTTCCCCTCACCCCACAATCTCCCCTAAAGTATTTCATAAAGACCATTTCCAGACTCGACTTGCATCCCCCAAAAACTGTTTACTTTTTTGATGATTGACAAAGCGTTTTCACTGTGCTATACATTATTCTTATTGCCGCCAGGGAACGCTCAAAGGGCAGTTTCACCGCCCCCAGCCCCCGGTAGTAGTAAGTCGGTTTGGTAAAGGCCATCCATGACATAATGCCTGGATGGCCGGGAAATTGTGTTTAGTAAGCTTGGCTAATCCCTAATGGCGGTAGCTTAGTTTATTTTGGAGTGCCAGTGAAATTTGATGCAATCATGAGATTAGGAGATGTAGAATGAAAAGATTGTTTACTCTTTGGATGCTTTTTAGTCTTTGTTTCTTGCAGTGCTTAATCGCGCAAGTTTATGAAGATGGTTTGAGTAATTACAAAGATGCGAATCTTGCCGTTCTTGTCAACGATAGGCAAGGGGAACAAGAAAAATTGGAAGCAGCCCTTAAGATATTTGAATCCCTGGCAAAGAGCGATAATAAATCGCTCATCATGTACTACCTTTTATCGATAAAGTTAGGGAAGCACTTTTCATTAGAGGAGATGCTGTTTGGATATGTAAAAAAGGAACACGAAGATTTTCCCTTGGTAGAACAGATGAAATTTTATGGGGATGACAGAACATTTATTCTTGACAAGCTTAAAGAGATTGCCGGGCAAAATGAGAAACAGGCCATAAAACTCCTGGAGGAGGCCAAAAATTTCGCCCAGCTTGATGATTACCAGGCGGCCCTGGATAAATTACAGCAAGCTGAAAAACTCTGGGAACTGGATGAAGTGAAGACATTAGAAACTAAGTATGTCCAGATAGAGCAAGAAAAAAAATCGAGTGTATTACTCGAAAAGGTAAAGGATTTAAGCAACCGTGGATTGTATAAAGATGCCCTCGATATCCTCTATAGAGAAAAAGGATTTTTACCTGTGCAGAAATTTGATGCGCTGGAAACAGGGATAAAAAAGAAATGGGCTGAGTCCAGGTTGGAGGAAGCCAGAAGAAAAAACAAAGCGAAACAATATTATAATACTATCGGGTTGTGTGATGAGGCTTACAATATTTATCCCTTAAAAGAGGCATTAGAACTAAAAAATGAGGCAATAAAAAAAGAGCAGGAAGCGCAGCGGAAGCAGCAAGAGAAGAAAAATAGAATAATACGTCAGAAGCCCAAAGCGGGTCTCTCCGTATTCGGGGATTTCGGAATTGTGGGGAATAATAATCTGGTCGATATGAATTTTTCCTGGAACGGAAATAGTAACCAATACGCGGACGTCACCGACAGGAACAATGTACTTACTAAGACACAGGATGAAAATGAAAAAAATTACACCTATGGTTTTGGGCTGGTAGGTATGTTTTCCCCTTCTGTCGGTATTATGGCTTCTGTCTGTTTCCTGGAGCAGTCGCTGAAGGTTTTTACCGACTACAAATTTTCCTGGATATGGTGGGATAGCAGAAGCTTTTCGGTTACAGGTACAATGAGCGATAATGCTCAAATTTCGATGACACCGGTAAGTCTCGACCTGATAGTGGCCACGAACCTTAAAAATGGGACATTTTTTAAATTGTACGCCGGGCCAACTCTCTTTCTAACCAATATCGATTTCAGAGCTCCACTTGGTTATGGGGGCGTCTGGGAAAAGGGGAGTTATATTTACCCCGAATGGTTTCCCTTTGAATATGTTGCCCAGGTTAAAGAATCCCTTTTCGGCGCTAATGCGGGGATCGACCTGGAGTATAAATCCACTGCTTTTTCCAGCTTCTACCTGGGATTCCAATACTTCTGGCTCCCCCCTAAAACATACGATTTAAGGGTCATTGCTCAATCCTACCAGGGGCAAATATGGGATAACTATTTTACTATAGGTAATCCCTATGACCTTGCCCATTTACCCGATTACAAAATTAAATTTAACCTTTCATTCTATAAAATAGTTATGGGACTGAGATTGTACTTATGAAGTCATGATGAATATGATTAAAATTAAAACCAATAAAACAGGAGGTCATCGAGAAAAAATGAAAAAATTCACAGTGTTGCTGATCATTATGGGTCTGGTGGGGTTAGGTTGGCAAACCTTATGGCCGGCTGATTCCTTCAAATTCCCTTCAACGATTAAGTATAAATTGTTGAAAAATGACCGGGTTGTCGGAAGCTGCCGCTTCGAGTATGAAGTGAAAGGAAAATTTGAAAATACGTCTTCGCTGAAATTAGTGAATTTCGAAGGAATGGGGCTTACTTCCCAGCAATGGCTTCAGACCTATATTTTCACTAAAGATTCATCCATTTATGCCACCTTTATCCTGGAAGGGAAGAAACCGGCTTCAGAGATACGGCTGAAAGAGGGAGTGGGTTTTGATGGCTCGGCCGGCCAGGTTTTTGTGTACAAAGAATTGACCTCACCCGACCAGATCCAGACGGAACTCTTCACCCAATACCCGGTAATCGACCTGGTTTCTTCATTCTTTGTCGCTTCGCGGAAAGTGGCGGCGGGAAACCTTACTAAAGCAGAGAAATTCAATTTCTTTTTCGGGAAGAGTACAAAGATTATGGATATGATGAGTATAGGAACCGAAAAAGTTCCATATCAAGGCAAAGAGGTTTCCACCCAGGTTCTTATCGTCAGGTACAATAACGTGGAAATCTTTCGTTTTAAAATTTTCCAGGATGCGGACGGTTATTACTTTCCACTCAGTGTGATCGTGGTAACGGATTTTACCGGCAGCAGCCAGGATACCTTCGAAATGCGCGCAAATGAAATTCAAAAATAAACCAGGAGGATACAGAACCATGAAAAGTAAATTGATTAGAATTTTAACTATTATTAGTATTGCTAGCCTTCTGCCTCTTTTTATGGGACAGGAAGATTGCCAGATTAACGATACGGTCCAGCAATTGATGGATACGCTGAATAAAAAAATGCCCCCTCCACCTGGACAAGACAAACTGTATATCACGCACCTTACCTTTATGGATGCCTTGACCAAAACCTCCATTGCCAATACCGAAGTGGCTGAATTGATCAACGAGGCCGTGATTAAGGGAATGACCGAAGCCCAGAATAAAAACAACAAGTTGGCCATCAACGAACCCGGGCATCTCATCGAAAATACGGATAATAATAACAACAACCTGGTAAATACCACTTTTGACCCGAATCTCGATAAAAACGATAAAATCAATAAAATTATCAACGAAATGATGACTCCCAATAACGTTGATGTGATCGTCACCGGGCACTACATCGATGATGCCCAGAATCCCAAAGTCTCGGTACGACCGCTGGTAATCGTCAAGCACAATCAGAAAATCGTTACCAAGAACCTGCAATTTACCAAAAGCGAGCTCATGTGCACAGACCCCAACAGTCAAAAAAAGATTCTCTGCCGTGCGGCCCATGATCAAATCGCCCAGGCGGTCCAGGAACTCCTGGAAGAATTGTAAATGAATGATTATAGAACCCTCGGACAAAGAATAAGGAATCATCCATGAGATATGAAATCGACCTGGCCCGGTCCTTTATGAAATCCACCCGGGGCAAGAAACACTATCATCCCCATATCTGGCTCAGTATCCTGGGCATAGCCGTGGGGGTCGGTTTTTTGATCTTCGCTTTGAGTATCTACGATGGCTACGTGAAGAAAATCGAAACCATCATTTTCTCCTTTTATCCGCAAATTACCTTGCAGAGCGAAATCCCACCCGATGAACGCAGTTTCGAAATAGATGAAGATTTCCTGCTGGAAGAAAAAAATGATGTCAACTGCGATAAAGTTTGCAGCGGTCAAGTGATCCTGGAAGATAAAACCTTATCCGACCAGGAAAACCCGATCCTACAGAAATTCAGTATGAAAAAGTACGAGGATTTAAGGCCAAAATTACAGGCCATCGAAGGGGTAAAGCAGATCGGTCCTATCATTTTCGAGGAAGCTGATTTTATTTACACCTGCACGGGAGGAGAAAAAACCGTTACGGACGAAGGACCGTTAAGGATCCTGGGAATTCAGCCGGGGCAAGAGATTTTTGTCCCGGAAATCCAGCGCACCATCACCGATCAATCAATCCTCAAGGCCCTGGAAAAGTCAGATACCCACCAGGTGATAGTCTCCGATGAATTGAAGCGGAAGCTATTTCCTGGTTCTCGCTTGGATTCCTCCGGACATGTTGCCAATAAGCAAAAGATAACCCTGGTACTGAAAAGTGAAAACCTTCAGCCTGGCAGAAGGGTGGAGGCGACCGTTGCCGGGACCTTCAAGCTGGGAATGCATAAAATATCCGAGAATATGATCATCACCTCACTGGAAACCGCGCAGCGGATATTTGCTATGGAGGGCCAGGCCACTTTTCTGGGTGTATCTCTCAATGATCCTTACCAGGCCCGCCGTATAACCGATAAAATCAAAGAATCCACCGTAGACGATCATCTCTTGATCTACCACTGGATGGCCGTGGCCGCGGACATGTTTAATTCCCTGTCTTTTTACCGGAGAATCGTCATCGTAGTACTCCTCATGTCTATCCTGATTACCTCGTTTAATATTTACACTACCCTGAATATCATGATTCTGGAAAGAAAAAAGCAAATAGGAATTTTAATGTCCATGGGAATTAAAAAAGCTTCGTTATACCGGACCTTTGTCATCATCAGTCAAATAGAAGCCGCTGTCGGGACAGCGATGGGGATCGTGGCCGGCGTCATCCTGGGCTATTCCTTCAGCGGTTATTTGAACCGTTCCCTGGAGGCATTTGTGCATATCCAGGAAGCAGGAACGGTTCTGCACGCGGGAACAGCCTTATTTATCTTTGGGTTCGTATGTTTGCTTTGCGGACTAACGGCCCTATGGGCAACCCGCAAAGGTGCAAACCTGGACCCGGTAGAGGCACTAAGGAGCGAATAACATGGGTACGTTTGAATTTTCCTTAAGTCGGGCCATTATCAAATCCAAATACACCATCATCCTGACCATCGGGGCAATCACCGGCGTTACCTGTTTGATTGTGATCACCTCGCTCTTTAATAACTATTACCTCACCTCGGAGAGAATCTTCATGGGGATTCATCCCCATATTTGCCTCCAAAAGGAAGGTATGACAGAACCAGAGGCATGGACAGTCGCCCGGGGATTGAAAGAAAAATTCCCTGTTGTTTCGGCAGCGGAACCCGCACTCTATCGCCAGGTGCCTGCCGTTATTTCAAAAGTCAACAAAAAAAAATTCTTTTGTGTCCGGGAAAATGGGGAATTCGTATGTTATGATGAGCAGGAACACCCTCCGGACGCTATACTCGTCCCCCGTTACGGGTTTACCATCATAGAAAAAAGAAAAACCGGTATTTTGTTGAAAGGCATCACCGTGAAAAGTAATGAAACCGTCTCGGGCATTAAAAAAATCATCAACGGCAGCACCCAGCTCGACGACCTGCAACTCAACGCCGATGAAAACAACAACCCTCTCCCCTGGAGTCTCTATATGCAGCAGGATCTTTTCCCAGGCGCCCTGGGGTTAAAGGATTTCTTAATCCAATTCCCCGACAGCGATGATAAGCCTTTTCATTTCATACAAAGGGGAACGCTGGGTATGGGGACGCAAAAAGGAAAGTATCCTTTGTTGGTGATGTCTTTAAAAAATGCCCAGGACTGTCTGAAATCAGCCAATGTAGCGAATACCATCGAAATTCGGTTAAAAGACCCTTATGAAGCGGAAGCCGTAGCCAGGGATATTGCCCGATGGGCAGGAACCGGGTATACAATGGAAACCTGGATCCAGCATTCCAGGGCCTCTTTTGCTTTCCTCAGGATAATTAAAATTATGATATTAGCTATCCTTTTTAGTATCTCGGTGGTAGCGGCGATCGGGATGGTCTCTACCCTGACTTTAATCGTCATGCAGAATCGCGGGAAGATCGCTGTACTCAAATCCATGGGTATAAAGAATTCCAGCATCTATAAGATTTTCATCTTGAATACAAGTCTGACCGGGTTTATCGGTACGGCAGCCGGTACGGTGCTGGGATATCTCGGCAGTCATTTATCCATCCGTTATTTTAGTGAAAGTTTAAGAAAGTTGGGAATTACGGATCCCCGGATTTTACTTGAACCAAAGGAGGTACTCATCATCGGGTCCCTGGTAATGGTATTGTTTGTATTGACCGCTATTATCCCATCCAGGCGTGCTATAGCCACGGATATAGTAGAAGGTCTCCAGGAGCAATAGGGAGTAAAAACATGAATATGATCGAAATTAAAAAATTAACCCGGATTTATAATATCACCGATGGCAAGGAACTCAGGTGCAAACAGATGTTGTATAAGGACCTTGATTTATCTGTAGAAACAGGAGAGTTCGTAGCCATCGTGGGCCCTTCCGGCTGTGGTAAGACGACTCTTTTGAATATTATCGGGGGCTTGGATTCCATCGGTGAGAAAGGTAAGATAAAAATTATCGATAAAGCAAGCGGCAGTGAAATCATGATTCCCGAAGCTGAGGGAGATGGGGAGGTGTTAATCGCTGCAGAGGATATCGCGAAATTGAAAGGGAACCATAAAGCAGAATTTATCAATAAAAACATCGGGTTCATTTTTCAATTTCATCATTTGATCCCCGAGCTGACCGCCATGCAGAATGTGGCCCTGCCCATGAAAATCCAGGGAAAGTCCAACCGGGAAGCACACAAACGGGCATTGGAACTCCTGGAAGAAATGGGATTGGAGGAAGGAGCAGACAAGAAACCTGCGGTATTGTCCGGTGGAGAGAAGCAGCGGGTGGCTATCGCCCGGGCATTGATCAATAACCCGAAAATTCTCCTGGCCGACGAACCCACCGGCAGTTTGCACCCCGAGCTGAAGGATGAAGTGATCGAACTCTTTTGTAAATTGAACCGCGAGAAAAATGTCACCATTTTAATGGTAACCCATGACCGGGGTAGCCTTTATGATAGAGACCGGCGATTAAGAATCCACCGGTTTTTCAAGTTACCCGTGGAAAGTAATATAAAGGAACGAACCGGTGAGGTTCAAAAAGAGAAAGAGCCAATGATTTGTCCCAGGTGTAAGGGAAATCAAGAATTAAAAGAGGCCTGGTGCGGGAATTCAGAGGTGTATATTTGTGAGATATGCAAAGGAATCTGGCTACACCGGCATGGATTGGGCGAAGTTGACCACAAATCGGTAAATTTCGACAGGTTCTTGGTCCCGCAATCCATTGAAAAGTTCAGGAATTAAAGATCACAAATGTGTTTAATGATAACAATAAAATCAAAAATTGGAGGTAAACCATGAAAAAAGTACTTTTTTTGAAATTCGCAGCAGTGGTGTTTTTGATGGCGATTGGGGCATCGTATTTATTGGAGGCACAGGCTGGACGGAAAGCCATGTACATGAATTTCCAGAAATTGGTGCTCTATCACGCCAAGCGGACCAACGAATATTACCTGGCCGTCACCGCCACAGACGATTCCACCCGCCCGGCGAATTTCGACACCCTGGATGTGCATATTAAATTGGAAATGAGAAATGGCGAATCCAAATTAATCGATAATGGCGATTTAAAAGTGACCAACCTGGGTAACATGTACAATAAGGTGATCGGGGAGAAAAACACTTTATTCCGGTTTACCATGGTCATCGATAACAGCGGTTCCATCGATCCCACCAGCCTGGGCTATGTCCAACATACGCTCAAACGGTTTATCGAGTTGGTGCCGCTGGTTTTTGAAGCCCAGGTCATCCGGTTTTCCGATACGGTTCAACTTAAAACCGAGTTTACCAAGAATAAAGAGGACCTCATTGCTGCGATAACTCAGCCGCTCCCCCAGGGGGCGACGGCTTTATTCGATGCCATGGACCTGGGGGTCCAGGAATTAAAGTATAAACAGGACGAGATACCGCTACGGTTTGAGGTTGTCCTGACCGACGGATTAAACAATGCCAGTGTCAATAACCCTGATCCCATTCCTTTTAAAAACAAAATCATTAACGAATGCCGGCAAAACTATATTCCTCTTTTTATCGTCGGGGTAACCGATAACGTGGATACCAAGCTTTTGACCGAGATTGCCGGTTTCGGCTTTTACTACCCCATTAAAAAGTTCCCGGATATCGATCAGGCATTCAACATTATCCTTGATGTAATAAAAGATACTTATGTTTTTAAAATCCCGGCGTTGGGAAATTTCAGCGATATAAAAACACTATATATCGTTAAGAAGACACCGGCGGGAAACCTGGAAACCATCCAGGACATTATTGTGAATTAAGCAGATATTTCTCGATGAGGCCGGCAATGAAAAGAAATCTGAGCATTAAACCGTTGCATAGAGTTTTTTCTGTATTACTCATTATGTGTATATGTTCCTCGGTCCAATGCAGTGCTCAAGCTGTTGAACAGGATAAGCCCAATGTCGGGTTGATTCGTTTTTCCATCGATGTGTTCGATAAGCAAAAGGGACTAGTGGAAAACGAAAGGAATAGGGTAGAGAATCGTCTTAAAACGTTTCTTAAAGGGAATTTCAAATTCAAGAAGGAATTCTATTTTAAAACGGATCAGGATGTGATTACCTATTCCGACATTGAAGACCCGGATGTGACCATCGATCCCCAGTTTGAATCCCGGGCCGATAAAAAGTTGAAGGAGCTTTCCAAAAAACATAACCTGGCAGCCATCGTTTTTGGGCATTTCCAGGAGGAAGATGATTTGATCGTGGTATTCCGGTACTATGACTCTAAAGATCAAAAAATCGTCTCAACCCAAAGCGCAAGTGTCAAAATCGATGAAAAAATCACGGGCGAATTACAGAAGCAGGCGGATAGGTTAGCTAAAGAGTTAGAAGACCAATTAAAAGCGAGATTTGTAAAAACGCAACCGGAGAATAAGCAAGACAAAGTAAATAAGCCCGATGACCAGGAAAAACATCCCCCAGTTAATCCCAATGAGACTCCTAAAAAAAATGAGACTGGGGTTCAAAGCACACCCCCAAAGACAACCACGGCCATCGAAGAGACGTTAACTGCCCATGAAGTATACCAGATGATTAGCGAAAATGGTTTTTATTGTGAAATAGTTGAAGGAAGCGAATTTCATGGAGAAGGTCTTAAGGGTATTACCCTGCCAGAAAAAAATATATTTAAAGACAGCAGATCGATTACTATTTTTACTGAGTTTGGGAAAAATCTTATCAGAACCGAATCCCAATTGAAATCGGGGAATGGCAAAAAAATTGTCCTAGGATGGCCTTCTGCCAAAGAAATAACCTTAAAACGACTCTCTTATAAGGAAGCTCAATCGAAGATCGCCGTTCTTAATAGATCCAACAAAGATACAAATAGAAAATGGCGGGTTCCCACAATAATGGAACTGTTTTCTATCATTAGAGGAGATACAAAAAACCATTTTCCAGAAATATTTTATTTTCCGAGGAAGGAAAAAGATATCATCTTCTGGACTTCAACTGTTGTGAAAAAAGAAGGAACAAATTTGGACTATGATAATAAAAACAAGGCATACCTGGTGGTGCGAAGCTTATATAGTCCAAAAAACGACATTTACTCAGTGAGTTTTGCTCCTTTTAATATAGAGGGAAAAGAGCCTAAACAAGCTTATTTATTACCTGTTTATCCGGAAGATGATTATAGGTATAAACCCATAATCGACCAACTGGAAGATAGTAATATATTGGGTTTCGATGATGACCAGGATTCCACCGGTACTTCAGCCGGCAGTACAACTAACTCTAAGTCATCCACTCCTCCACAAAGTATTCCACCCGCTTCAACAGCTTCCAAAAATCAATCCACCGCTGCCGCCAAATCTTCTGAAGATAACAAAATCCCCGGTTTTGATGATATACCGGATATAATTTCAGATAATAAAAAAATTGAGAGATCAACCAGACCAGGCATTCAAAATCATCATTCTACAAATAGATCTAATAAATCTATCGCAATTACATTAATCCCGTATATTTGTAAAGGGAATACAACTGAGGTTAAAGAGCAAGAACTAAACGATATAAATGATGAAATTGAAAAAGGTCTTAATTTGTTAAAGAGGGAATTAAATTTTCCTTTAATAATAGACAAAAAAAAATCATTCAACCCCAAACATCAAACTGCTATAACAAAAGTTTTTAATATATTAAATGATGGCAATATCGATAACGATATGAAATTTACACGGATTTATTCGGATATAATGGCCAATGAAAAAATCGATATTATTATAACTATAAAATTTTCAAAATATGAAGGTGGCATAGAAGAATCTGAATTATTTTTTATCAATTCGTTTGATAAAGATATAATTAAAAAGAAACATATTCTCTCCGATCAACATATAAATTTATTTGAGAGCCTAATGCAGTCTATAAATAAATTTATTGCTGACATTATTTCTAGACATTATACCATCAAATAGGAATACCCTTGCATACACTTTTATTTGAAATTTTCGGTTTTAAGGCATACAGCTACGGGACAGTAATGGTCTTTTCCTTCATCCTTTGTTATGCCCTGGCGTTGAAATATACCCCCAAAAGCCTGGTTTCCAAACAGGATATCCTCAACTTCTGCCTGATCCTGATGGCCTCGCTGCTGGTGGGAACAAAACTAACCGATATGATCATTCATGGTGATTTTAGCCCGCAAGCCTGGGTAAATCTGTTAAAATTCTGGCAGCTTGGGAGTTTTTCTTTTTTTCCTGCTGTCCTGCTGGCGATTATCCTTATCTACTCCTACTGCCGGTTAAAATCGATCCCGTTCTTAAGAACCATGGATTATTTACTTCCCTTTGCAATACTGGGTATCGCGATTCAACGCACCTTCGGTTGTTTCCTGGCCGGATGCTGTTATGGAAAACCCACCCGCCTCCCCTGGGGAATCATTTTTCCAGCTACTTCAAGGGCAGGTAGACATTTCCCCGGTATCCCCCTACACCCCACCCAGTTGTATTATGGCATTGTCGCTGGATTAATCGTCATCTTTTTAGTATGGCATAAAAAGACATCCAGAAAAGATGGTGAAATAACCGCTATCGGGTTAATGATGCTGGCAACTTCTTACTTTTTTATCACTTTTTTTCGTGGCGATATCACTGCAGACCAGGTCATTTTTCATTTAAGCCGTTCGCAGTATTTTGCACTGGCTTTATTTCTTGCCAGTCTTTCTATTTTTATATTACTTCCCTGTCAAGGGAGAGAAATCACACAAAAAAAGGAGGAACCGTGAAAAAAATATCATGTACAGTTTTAACAATCTTTGTGTTTTGGGGCGTTTTAATGGCCGGTAATGAATCAAATAAAAATACCCAGCCTTCCAAACCGGCTGTCAAAAAAATTATCCTGGCCGATAAATATCTGGGATCGAAAACAAATCCTGTGAAATGTGATAGAGACAAAGGGGAAATAGAATATCTCGAAAAACTTAAAGATAAAAACGGCAAGCCGGTTGTTTATGAGCGAACCGGCCACCACCGCTCCACCACCGGTACTATACTGGACCAATATGAAATCAAATCTGAAGATGGAAAGGTATGCGCAGTGATTTATATGGACATGTACTGCGCTGGACACAGTGAAACCAAACCCATCAAAGGTTTTCAAATAGCCAGCGGGGGAGATCCTAAAAAAACAGTAGCTACCCCAGCAAAAGCAACTTCAGGTCAGAAATTGCAACCTTCGAGCGTCAACACGAAACCTACATCCACTCAAACTCCCCCCCAGAAACCCCTCAATGAAACAGGAATTACAGAGGAGCCCATCCCCGGGTTTGATGATCCCCCGATATCTCCAGGAAAGGTCTCAAATTCCAATAATTCCGTCAGTCCGGGTATTCCCGATACTTCCGGCAGCAATACCAGCCAGGAAGATAAAATCCCCGGGTTTGATGATGTCCCCGGTACAGGTAAACCCTCCGCTTCCCCGACCAATCAAAAATCTTTGGGTCAACCAGGAAAAACCTATATTTCCCTGGTGCCTATTCAGGATAAAAATGAGCCCCCTAAGACGAATTCCTCAGTACCCGAAATTCCCGAGTTAATTACGAAGGTTCTTACCGGTGTCTTCAATGGATTAATCAAGAAATCAAACGCCCCCTTTACGATAAATCAAAAAGGACATACCATCCATGATAAACCGAAGCGAACCAGCGTTTTTTTTACTCTTTGCAACAGTGCCGATCCCGACAACCAGAAACTGGAAAAAATCGAGAAACAAATACTGACCCCAGGAAAGATTGATATAGTTGCATCTGCCATTTTCAGCAGAGATGAGAAAAACAAGGAGTATATAATCACTGCCATTATCGCCAGTAAACCGGACCAAAAACTTTTCGTGTCAAAAGAATTAAACTATGGCCAAGACATGAAAACCGGGGAAATCAAGAAAGATCTCAATAACAAGCTAATCAACCTGATCCAGACCGAATTCCCGGCAATGCTCCAGGCGCTCCCGGATCCTGCCGGTCCAACGTCGAATCCTTCCCAAACTCCGGTATATATCTCGATAATTCCCCCGGACATCCCCATCGACTCATCGACAGAAAAGCCCAAGACCCTGCCGGAATTATTAAACGAAGTGATTGGAAAAGGTGTAAAAAAGGTGGTAGATAATAACCGGCAATTGTCGATAAACGAAACCCATCATACCATCCACGATAGTAGCACTCCTGCAAAATATTTGAATGAAATCCTGGATAGATCAGATTTAAAAGACAACCAAAAAACTGAAAAAATAATCGACGAAATCATGACACCCCATGGAATCGATTGTATTTACACTGCCCAATTCGTGGAAGTGAGCCCGGGTAATATCGTTAATATTCATTTATATGCTATCAGTAAGGCCAGGAAAAAGATTTTCCCCACCAATCTAATATTTCAAAAAGAGGAATTGATCTGCGAGGAAGCCGGAACCCAGAAGGCTATTATATGCCAGGCAGCAGATGTCAATATAGCCGATGCGGTACAGGCACTCCTGGAACAAGCGGTGAAATAGATTAAATGAGCTTTACCAAAAGGGATATTCAAAATTATGGTAACCGATCTAAAGATGCAGGCGAGTGAAAAATGAATAGAGTATTCTCTAATTCAATATTTGTTTTGATTTCAATGGTAATAATGATATTAATCTGCACTTCCCCTCTCCTTCCGCTTCAAAATTCTCTCAAATTCCCCCTTTATTTGAAATTTAAGGTCTACCAAAATCGCCAACCGATAGGCAATGCCAGCCTCTGTTATAATCGAGATACCGGTCTCAAACGCTTTAACCGCGATATTGCTTCGCTCCGGTGGAATCTCCGCCGCGAAGGGGGAAGTGAAGTTCAATATATGGAAGAAGCCTATATTTTTAATGACGATCTCTCCTTATACCAGGATGCTATGATTAGTTCGGAAAGAGGTATCTATTCGCAGTTTACGTTGGAAGATCTAAACCCAAATGAACGCACTTTCGTTAGCGACAAAGGTTCATCTATCCAAAATATAACCAATACCGATATCGATATAAGCATGGTATCCTCACTCTTATTAGCAGCCCAAAAGATTTCCGACATCTATAAATCGGATAAGATGTATAGATATATTTCTCATGATGGAAACCATAAACCCATACGCATCCTTTATGTCGCCCAAATGCAGGAAAACATCGCAGGTAAAAGCGTACCTGTCTTTGTGATTTCTCTCACGCATAATAACCGGGAAATCCACCGGTATAAATTCTATAAAGATGCTACCGGCTATTGTTACCCGGTTGCCGTTTACTTTGATATCAACGATACCCAGCGTAGCCTGGAACTTTTATTGGAAGAATACCCCAGACCCCAGACCCCTCAAAACCCGCATCAAACTTCCGTGGTATATCTCGACTTCATGGAATCCAATAGCCAGTCTTTGAAGAATCAAACCGTCGTCGATAAATTGGTACGTGGATCTTTTTATAGTCAAATCAAAAAAGAACTATATGCGGCCATAATTGGCAGCGGAAAACAACCGGTCCTGGATATGAAAAGCGGAAGCCAGATGAACACCGCGGTTCAAATCAAACAACTCATCGATATCACTTTTGAACAAGATATCCCCGTTACAGAAAAAATAAACAAGATAATGGGAAGGCTCAAGGTCCCTCCCCAGGTGGATATTATCGTAACCGGTCAATATATCGATAATCCAGGAGGATCGAATATCATGATTCGGCCTGTGATTATTTTAAAAAATAATCCCGCTATTAAAACCAGCAACCTGATGTTTAACCGGGCACAATTACTTTGCCGGTCTCCTGGATCCGGTCAACAGATACCCTGTCAAGATTCGGAAAACTATATAGCCAAGATCGTGCGACAATTCCTTTTACCTGCACTTAAATTCAACGGGGACAACCAGGAATTCACCATTGATGGGGTATACCGTATGATAATGGATAACCGGTACTTTTGCCATTCGATAGACTATGGTTACCACTACGAGGTATTGGAACGTCTAAAGGAATTGGACAGAATCGAAGAGCGGGATTCGGTCAAAGTGACCCGCCGGGGAAGTGGAGAAGCCAGCCGTTATAGTTATACATTTAAGAGCGGTTGGGAAGTCAAAGCGGTGTCGGAAACGAATAAAAAAATTGTCAAAACCGTCTCGGCCGATAAAAATGATTATGCCAAAGTCATTTCCTTGTATTGGGACCTGGTCGAAGGCAGCGAAACCACATACGACAAAGCCTTACAAATGATCGAAGTATTGAATGCTTCGAATAATGAGGGTCATGCCGATTGGCGGCTCCCCACCCTGGAGGAGTTACTATGTATTACCAGCGAACAAAGTACCCAACCCTATTTTTTCCCCTTCATTCTTCCATCTAAAAAAGTAAACATGATCTGGACCTCCACTCTTTTAGAAGAGGATGAAAAGAGGCGTTTAACCGGCAGCGAAACCGCTACATATTTTGTTTTAAAGAGGAGCAATAATATTCAGGTTGAAAGAGTGCATTTCGATATTCTGGAGAAAGATCGAAAGGCTTTTTTCTTACCTGTACGTTCGCCTATAAGTGCCGGCCGTATATCTTCCCAATCCGGGAATAAGGCTTTGTTAATTGCCAACTTGTCCTTTATGAAAACCCTGGACCGTTCACCTATGGTATCCAGCGACCTGGGCCAGGCCATTAATAAGGTGGCTACTAATGGGATGAATATGGCGGTAGCCTTCAATAATGCATTTACGATTATCGATGGCAATCAACCATCTTTCTCCACTGACAGCAACGCGAACCTGTTGGCAAATATTTTCTTTAATCCCAACCTGACCAATGAAAAGAAAGTAAAGCAGACTATCGATACCCTGATGAGGCCCTACAAAATAGACCTTTTGGTAACAGGTATTTTTATCGATGACGGTAGCGATGTGATTAGAGTTCGTCCGATGGTGATTTACAAGTACAATCAAACCATTAAGACGGGAAATCTCCAATTTAAAAGGGCTGAATTTGAATGTTGGGACAATGTGAACCGGAGAAAGACTATCTGCCCGCAGGCCGCAGCACAGATAGCAATTGCGGTGAAGGAACTCTTGGAGCAATCATGATGAACAAATATTAAGATTTATAAAAATCGACAAGGAGAAGAAATATGAAAAAATGGGACATTGTTTCATTATTGCTGGTGTCGGTACTAATTTTCGGAATTGCCACCCAGTTACCTGGTGCGGATGATTATTCCAATTTTAAAGGTAGGGCAATCTCTTTAAAGGTGCTCCAGCAGCAAGTAAAGGATTTCCAGGGAAAAGGCTCCATGCCCACCACCCTGTATCAATTATGCGGGATCACCCAAATCCACGGCTATATGGTGGATGAAGCCAATAAAGATATCATCCTCATCGGCAGTATCGAAAGAGATAAGCCGCCGCTCTATCTCGACGACTTTGTCATTGCCATGAGAAATGCCTGGATGAAGTATGCGGAATTAAAAGGAAATACGAATTATTATTCAAACCCGGGCTGTTCCATAGACCCTGAACCGGCAGTCATGGGAAAGCTGGATGAAATAGGGAATAGGCTCAAAGAAAGTCAAACCCTTGATCAAACAGAAGCAGTAATCCGGCAGTGGGAGAGCGTTTGCGATGCACCGCAGAAGGTTAGAGTTATGGGCATTCCCTTTAACTCCCACTTTGCCTGGGTTATGGTGAAAGCCGATTACGACATGAAAAAAATTGCCGACGGTACGGACGAACTCAATTTATTGTGCTTCAGCACATTAGCAGACCTGCAAATGGAGGAAGCTAAAAAACAACACATCCATGGACACGCCCCTTCCGGGACCACAGAAGGTATGAATCGTTTTTGGTTTTCTCCGGGAGAGTATCGTTTCCTGGAAGACGACAATGCTGTGATGATTGAGACATGCAAAGTCAAGCTACTCACTGAAGAAGAGCATCTCACTTCGAAAGGCGATATTGCAGGAAAGGGGCGCCCCAACCCTGTTGCCGAGAAATTTGTTAATGATTTTTCTGATTTTTATCATGAAGTGGCAGTGCAACGCCCCATTTATCAAGAGTTGGAGAACCTGTTTCGGTTTGTAGCCCTGGCAAAAGCCATGAAATTAAAAGCCCCGCATGAACAAGTCGGGCTAAGTTTGGAATACCTGTTGGAACAGTACCCGGTATCGGGAAAAAAGGTGGAAACGTCTTTGCCGGGCAGGTCCAATGTTAATCGTTACAAGCGGCAAATGCAATCCGTGGAAGGCAGCCAGGTATCGCAATTATGGCTGCCAAGCTGCGGTGGGGTCTCAATGGATGTTGATCCGAAACCCCAAGATTTTAAACAGGATAAAACCGATACCATTAAAAATATGCAAAAAGATGCAATAAAAGAAAAAACATCATCCGATCAATTATCTTGGAATATAGGGGAAAAATCCAACGAGGTGCATATTTTAATAAAACGGAAAGTGAGATCAACAAAACAAAGATATTTAGATTGCACTATAGGTGAACTTTATGTTAATGGAGAAAAATTTTGCAAAACTCTGGAGTTGCCTTTTAAAAATGCAAAAAATTATGAAAGCTCAGTACCTGTGGTACAGAATCATAACGCTCAGATAAAATATTCAGAAAAACACAAAGGATGGATAATTGAATTAGACCCAATTGTAACTTATGTATATGATGAAAAAGATCCATTTCTCCCCCGGAAAGAAATAGTGCGCTCTTCTATTCAAATCCATAGCGGTAATAAACCGAAACATACAGAGGGCTGTATTTTACTCGGAGATAAAGATTATAAAGGGAGAAGCCCTTTCAGAGTATATAAAAGCAGAGATACTCTAAATAAATTGCTTGAAGATTATTTTAATGGTAGCAAAAATCCGGATCAAAGCATTAAAATTTCTGTTACCATTCAAACAGATTATTAAAATCCAATCACAATAGATAAAATGACAGTAGAAAATGATTTTAAGTACGATGTGTTTATAAGCTTTTCTAGCAAAGACATTGAATTTGTCATTCGTAAGCGTCAAAGGAAGTACACCTTTTCAAAAAGGGGGATTTGTGGCATTTTATAGCTTCTGAAAAAAGTAGGATAAAATGAACGAGTCGAGAAATAATGAAGAAAAGGGTCAAAGCCAGGAAGGCGAAATGGGCATGTCAAGAGGCGCATACTTTTACGAGGTGGATCGGCGTCAATATCTACGTGGCGCCGGGGTAAGCCAGGTCTTGCACCGGGGGGGTCATCATTTCGTCTTAGTGAACCGGCTGCTCTATCTCAAGGGACTCAACCTCGGACCGGGAGAGACCGGTGGTCCTGCAGATGATTTCAAGGGAAATGCCCTCCCTTAGCATCCTTCGGGCAATCTCTGTTTTCTCTTCTATCATACCCTTTTCCCGGCCCAGGCCGAACCATTTTTCTTGGCCCAGGGCAATCCCTTCTTCCTTTGCTCTTCGTTCCCATGTCGTTACGTATGGCATCTTATACTCCTTTTCGATACTGATAATTTCATCGCTAATCTTACCTTCCAGGGCATCCGGTAAACGGATGATCCAGTCGATAAATTTTAATAGCGTCCTGATTTGCTCCTTCCCATAACCCCGCCGGTAACACTGCCGGATCAAATCCGTCTTGGCACTAAACTTCGATTCCGGCTTCGCCTTCTTGATCTCCTGGCTCTTAAAATGGGCCATCACAACCATGGCCATCGGGTTTTTAGAGCTTTCCAATTCCTGTTTCTTTGCCTCATCTAGCCGGTAATCGATGAGCTTGACCACCGGTATCTTGAGCTTTAACTCGAATCCCCAGCGACTGACCCGGTACTCATCGGGCCGATAAGAAGTGTCCTCATCGGTGAGAATGGCCAGGCTAATGACCTCTGCTCCTTCCTGCCTGAATTTGTCGAAAATGCGGTACTGGTAAACGTACATCCGGGTCAAGAAATCGGTATCCCTGGCACCCTGGACTTCCACGTGGATAAAGATACAGATGTAACCGGTAGAGCCGTTTTTCAGGTAGACTTTGACCAATTCATCGGCATAGCGATTACCTACTTTGCTGTCCGGCGCGATCTTTCTTAACTCTTTGCTCAAGAACGTTTAGCCTTTGGAGAAGTCGATGTCCCGGTGGATGTGCGGGAAATAGAATTCCAGAAAAGGCTCGAAGAGTTCTTCGATGACGTCCTTCCAGGCGGAGTCGTAATCGCTGGCTCCCCTGGCCGGGCGGGTTGTTTTCACAGGTTTTCGGGTCATAGCCCCTATATGATACCCAAAACCGATGAAAAATGCAATATGTCTTAGATATCTAAAACTGTCTTTCCCCGGGAAAAATTAGAATTTTGAAGAGTGGATAGGGTATCGAATCAGTTGAGGTTTACGGTATACTCGTAAATATTCATGGCCTGGAAGGTGTCGATGTTAGTGAACCGGCTGCTCTATCTCAAGGGACTCAACCTCGGACCGGGATAGCCCGGTGGTCTCTGAAATAATATCCAGGGATATACCTTTTTTTAACATCCTTCGGGCAATCTCTGTTTTCTCTTCTATCATACCCTTTTCCCGGCCCAGGCCGAACCATTTTTCTTGGCCCAGGGCAATCCCTTCTTCCTTTGCTCTTCTTTCCCATGTTGTTACGTATGGCATCTTATACTCCTTTTCGATACTGATAATTTCATCGCTAATCTTACCTTCCAGGTCATCCGGCAAACGGATGATCCAGTCGATAAACTTTAATAGCGTCCTGATTTGCTCCTTCCCATAACCCCGCCGGTAACACTGCCGGATCAAATCCGTCTTGGCACTAAACTTCGATTCCGGCTTCGCCTTCTTGATCTCCTGGCTCTTAAAATGGGCCATCACAACCATGGCCATCGGGTTTTCAGAGCTCTCCAATTCCTGTTTCTTTACTTCATCCAGCCGGTAATCGATGAGCTTGACCACCGGTATCTTGAGCTTTAACTCGAATCCCCAGCGGCTGACCCGGTACTCATCGGGCCGATAAGAAGTGTCCTCATCGGTGAGAATGGCCAGGCTGATGACCTCCGCCCCTTCCTGCCTGAATTTGTCGAAAATGCGGTACTGGTAAATGTACATCCTTGTCAAGAAATCGGTATCCCTGGCGCCCTGGACTTCCACGTGGATAAAGATGCAAATGTAACCGGTAGAGCCGTTTTTCAGGTAGACTTTGACCAATTCATCGGCATAGCGATTACCTACTTTGCCGTCGGGTGCGATCTTTCTTAATTCCTTGCTCAAGAACATGTAGCCTTTAGAGAAGTCGATGTCCCGGTGGATGTGCGGGAAATAGAATTCCAGGAAAGGCTCGAAGAGTTCTTCGATGACGTCCTTCCAGGCGGAGTCGTAATCGCTGGCTCCATTGGCCGGGCGGGAGGGTTTCACAGGTTTTCGGGTCATAGCCCCTATATGATACCTAAAACCGGGGGAAAATGCAATGTTTTATCACCCAAAATTTTGCCCTCACCCCCTTACGCACTCTTTCTCTCCTGGTTTTACTCCGATCGAGCCAGCGAAACCATCTCCCGGCCATCATGTCCCGCAAGAACCACTCCCTTAGCCGCCTGGTCCTGGTGCCGCCACCCATTCGCCCTATGTGGTCTCTTCGGTCAGGAAAGAGAGCGTCAAGCTCCTCAAACGGCGAAACGGCCGCATCGAGTCCGGGAACCTGGACGATTGCCTGGCATATTTCAAGGAGTACCCGGCTTTTGTAGACTATGTTAAGGAGAACTACCAGGGATGAAGGCTATAACCGGGTTTTTAATCCTGGTGATAGGTAGCGGCAAATATGGTTAATTTGACGGCTTCACCGATTCTTTTGATTTCCGGGCGCTTGCCCGACAGGGCGATGCTGTCTCTGACCAAATTTAAAAATCCTTCGCCGCGGGCTTCCATGAAACTGGTCCCGGTAATAGGGCTCTCAAAATCCCTCATAAAACCGGCAAGCTGCTGGTTTCTTCGAATCGGTTGGCAGCCGGCGTAGAGGTTTTCTTCACTCAATGTGTTGTGCAATGCGCCGGGGCTATGGATCTCGAGACGATCGGGGAAGAGGCGGATAATAATCTGGGAGCCGGTTAATTGGTAATCCCGGTGAACGACGGCATTGACCACTGCTTCCTGGAGGGCTGTATCGACAAAGGCTGTCCGGTCCCGGCGCCCCATACTTTCCTTTACCGAGGCCACGGCGATAAGCGGAGAGGATTGGAAGTAATGAAGAACCTGGTGGATTTGTTCGGGCAGGGGCCCGGTAATCCGTTTGCTGTCGGCTGTATTGCCATCGGCTATCTCATGGCGGTAAGCGGCGATATCGATCACTGCACCGTCCAACACTTTCTCCGGGCGTTCGGAGAAAAGAAGAATACCCAGGTTGCTGGGCACATAGTTCCCATCGATCGCCACTGCCAATTTGAGGTTGACCAATACCTGGTAAAAAGTGAGCCGTTCAGCCTCAAGGGTGCGTTTAAAGCGGCGCCGGTAATACGATTCGACCCGGGAACGATCGATCATCTCTATCGGGGCGCCCAGGACCGGTCGCTCCTCGAAGGGCATGACCAGTTCCCGGGCGGACAACAGCCGACCTAGTTGCTCAGCCGGGATGGGGTGGCAATGACTGCCGATGCGTTTTAAAAACCTGCCGTCCATAGTCTGGTGCACATAAAAACTTGATTTATGGATATCGACTTTCAAGCAGAGCCGGGGAACGCCGGTTTCGTCCGGGAGCTTTATCCAGTTGAGTATCGGTTCGATCAGGGGTTTACAGTTGTTGAGCGCCACATTGACGATAAATTGTTCCAGGAGGTTTCTCCGGGCCGGATCGATACCCACGATACTGCCGTCATCCCGGACACCGAAAACCACTGCCCCCCCTTCGGTATTGGCCAGGGAGCAGAAGACTTCAGCCAGGCTGCTACTCGCTTTTCCATCCTCATTGCCGAAACGGACCTGGTCTCCTTTGAATTTAACTTCTTTTAATTCCAGGTATGTATCTTCACCGGCATCTATTTCCCGTAAAAGGTTTTCAACTTCCTCAACCATTTTATTTCCTCACGTGTATCAAAAGTGGTACTTTTCTTTCCGTTGCCGGAATGCCTGCTCGGAGCCCTCCATGATATCCAGTACGGCCCTGGCAACTTCCTGTTGATCCAGACCTCCCTGGGTGCGGCACCTGCCGTGTCCGTCCCTGGCTTCAAGGGCATAGACCAACTCGGCATCTGCATTGACAGGGATATTGGCATTATGGGTGATAATGATTAATTGACGTTTTTCCCTGGCATGCCGGATCATCGGCACAAGCTCCTGGAACAGGAATTCGCTGTCCAGTTGATCCTCGGGCTGGTCGATGAGTATCGGGCCTTTACCGGATGCCAGGAGCAGCGAGAGTATAGCCGTATTCTTTTGACCGGTAGAAAGGTCGTTCCTGGCAAAGGAGCCGGCAGATGTACCATCGTGACGAAATAGTTCCAGGTCGGCACTGTCCGGGACCCGCTTCAACGAAAGTTCGATCCACAGGTCATGTTTTTCTTCTCTTACCATCTTGATATCCGCAAGATGTTCCCGGACGAGGGGCGGTAGGTCATTGGGCTTGTTAAGATGCAGCTCCAGCCACTGGACCGGGTTTCCCGGTCTGTATGGGTAGCCCGGTTCTATAGTTTCACCGTCTGCATTTATATTGTCTAAATATCTGTGGAAAGCATTGAAAATCTGGACACCGATATTCTCTTCCTTATTGCCCGGATCATAGCCGTCCCAGATGCGGCCAACCTGTTTTCGGCGGTCCGGTGCCAATTCTCCCCAGCTTTCCAGGAATGCTTCCCGGTTGCCGGCAAAGGTTACCTGGGCCTGGATGAGCGGTTTATTTTCCAGAATCCGGGGCATGGTATCGCTGGCAAGAATCGCTTCCAGGAATTCGCGGTTTATCCCGGTTTCTTGCTGCCAGCATTGGGTGAGTTTATCGAAGAGTTCGTTCAAGGCGGGCCTTTGTCTCTCCAGGTTATCTCGCTCTGCTTTTTTGGTCAGCCAGTCAGCGTTTTTGGCCCGGTACTGGAGCTCGATTTCTTTCAAGTGCTCTGCCTCCTGGGTCGTGAGCCCTTTTTCCCGGCAGGCGGTCCTAAAAAGCTCTTCAGCACTGTTAATGGCCGTCTGCACCCCGGCCCAATCCAGGTTCTTATCGGTGGCCTGCCCGATTTTTTCCCGGAATCCCCGGGCCAAAGAGCGTATGGCTTCTGCCAGTTCCCGGTAGGCATGGCTTATTTTTTCTTCTGCCTGGATCAACAAATCCTTTGGCGGGAAGTCGTCCAGGCGGCTGCCCGGGGTGGGCGGCCCGGCTTCCCACTCTTCGGCCAGGTTCTCCAGGCGCTCTTCTATTCCCAGGGTCTCTTTTTTCAGTGATTCGATGTACCGCTGGGCCTCCTGGGCTGCCCGGTGCTTCTTTAATTCAGCCTGCACTTTTTCCCTGGCTTCCAGTTGACGGCTGAGCTCCTCTACTTCTTGCTTTAAGGAATTCAATTCTCCTTCGATTCTTTTGCGTACTTCTTCTTGCTGGTAAGCCTTTCTCAATCGATCGATGATGGAATAGGCTTCTTGCCGGTATTTATCTAACTCGGCCCTGGTTAAACTGTCGATGAACCCGATCAATGTCTTCTGCCGGCCGGTCAACTCGGTAATTTCCTCCTGGCTGAATACGATAGCGTTAAGGTTGCGGAAAACCGTGGGCGGGTCATCGACTTGCCGGTCTTGAACCTGCGCCGGTTGACGGCGTGAATCGACAACGAAATGATCTATTAGTCCGTCATAAGATACAGTCAATTCGATATGGGTCGAGGCGGTGAAAGTATTCCACAAACGGTGAATTTGCCCGGCGGCTACCTGGGCCGATTTCTCGCCAAGATCGAGACTGGCTTCCCCCCGCAGCCCCAGTCTAAGGCTCTCAAAGAGCATCGATTTACCGCTGCCCCGACCGCCGATGATGCAATTCAGGTGGGGGGAGAAGTAAACCTCTTGATCGGCCAGGAATCCTGTCCCTTTGATGCCGATACAGGTAATATGGGTATGAGTCGCCGGCGGAGGTTCAGGCTCCCGGCAGATGCGGGATGTAGGATCCAGGAATGCCTGGCGCAGAGATTCGATCGACGGCCGCGACATCTTGATCCAGGAGAAACGGTTCCCCAACACATTGGTTTCCGTTGCATTATCGGTAGAACCTGGCAATTTTTTGGCATCCGACGAACGTATAGGGGCCGGTTGGCGACCGGGCGCGGGTCTTTTCCAGTTAAGGTCAAGGCCATCAAGAATATCGTGCTGTTTTCCTTTAAGCGGCCAATCGCTTACTTCTACGGCGTAAAGATCGGGATTGTCGATAAAATCGGGAATATTAGCAGGATTATCGCAAATACTACCTGTACTAAAGGCGTGGGCGGCAATAACGATACCCCCCGATTCATTTTGGACTTTATTTAGTAGCTTCCGCAAGGATAGGCATTCCCCCTGGGTAATGGGCTGTTGGTGCTTACCTTTTATCTTTCTTCGATCTACCGGTAATCCTATTCCCGTCAATATTTCGGATAGTTTCCGCAAATCTGTGCCTTTTTTGACCGGCTCGAAAAGGCAGATCACGTGGTAGCGGATATCGAGCTCGAAACCGGGGAAGATAATCAAGGGGGGCTTACCGACTTCTTTAGCGACCGTACCGTTTTGCTCGATGAGGTGGGTAAGAAACCATTTCCGGTGGTCAATTTGGGTGCTGAAGTTGTGGTCGGTAATGGCGATACACTCCAGGCCCAGGCGATAACAGTGTAGGAGAAATGAGCGGGCTTTATCGTGCAGGTCCTGTTCATCCCTCGGCTCCTGGAGCCGGATAGATGAATCAAGCCAATGCTGGGCATCTTCCGGCGTATGGATATGCAGGTCGCACTTATACCAGCGCATCCCTCGATAGCCTTGACTCGCCGTCATCTTAGCCCCATTAATCGACTTTTAGGCTTCCCGGGTTCTTTATAGCTTTTTAAGATTTTCACGCTATAATATTAAATGAATCGAGAATCTTTGTCAACAATTACCAGGGCAGTAACTTTTATAGAATGATAGAAATTTTTGACAGGGGGGCGAGGGTATGATAAGATGGAGACCCGTAAATTTTTTCGGCAGGGTGCACAATGAAGACGCTTAAAAACGAGAAGATCGTAGAAGAAGACAGGCTAAAGAAGGTCACCTTCAAGCCGGGCACGATGATCTACCCGGTGCCGGCGGTGCTGGTCAGTTGCGGCGACCTGGACAGCGAATATAACATCATCACCATTGCCTGGACCGGCATTACCTGTACAGAGCCGCCGATGTGCTATATCTCGGTTCGCCCGGGGCGGCACTCCTACGGCCTGATTAAGAAGAGCAATGAATTCTGCATCAACCTGACCAACCGGGACCTGGCCTTTGCCACCGATTGGTGTGGGGTCAAGTCCGGCGCCGAGGTGGACAAGTTCAAGGAAATGGGCCTGACGCCGCTCCGGGCCAGCCGCATCAAGGCCCCGCTGATCGGGGAATCGCCGGTCAACATCGAATGCCTGGTCAAGGAGATCATCCCCCTGGGCTCCCACCATCTATTCCTGGCCGAGATCGTGGCCGTTCATGCCTCGGCCTGCTATTTGAACCCGAAAACCGGCCTCTTCGACCTGGCCCGGACCCGCCCCATCTGCTATTCCCACGGCCAATACTACGAATGCGGCTCCCTCATCGGTAAATTCGGCTTTTCGGTAGAGAAAAAGAAGAAAAAAAAGGCGAGTTCCTAAAAAAAATGGGCAACCCCTTGCATTTCCTGCCCATTTCATTTAAGATTGAAAGTTACGAATTGGAAAAAAATGAAAAAAAGAGCTTCTTACGGAGGTAAATGGTGATATTTAAGGATGTCGATTTGAGAAAGCTGCTGCAAATGATGGAGGAGTTCGATGTGACAGAGATCACCCTGAAACATGGTTGGACGGCTGTCGGGGTCAAAAGGCATGGGGATACCGTGGCCACATACACGCCTCAACATGGATCCAGGAAAGCCGATAGCGAAATGGGTGCCGGTTCTCCCCGGCGGGCAGCCGAGGCGGTTTCCCCGGAAATCAGCGAGGAAGCGAGCGCCGAAGCCTCTATCTCCCCGAAGGGCGATGATAAAGACCACTTTGTGGTTAAAGCACCGTTGGTCGGGACATTCTATTGCGCGTCGTCCCCGGGCGCAGATCCCTTTGTCGAGGTTGGCGATAGGGTCAAGAACGGCGATATCCTGTGTATTATCGAGGCCATGAAGAACATGAACGAAATTCATTCGGATGTAGACGGCGTGATCAAGGACATCTGCGCCACCAACGCCGAGTTGGTGGAATTCGAGCAGCCGCTCTTCAAAATAGATGTATCGAGCTAAACCGGCTTAACCCTGGGAAAATAGCCATGATGTCCAAAATTTTAATAGCCAATAGGGGTGAAATAGCCGTTCGTATTATCAGGGCCATTAGGGAAATGGGCTTAAAGAGTGTGGTGGTCTATTCGACGGCCGATAGGGAGTCCCTGGCTGTGCGCATGGCCGACCAATCCGTATGTATCGGCCCGCCGCCGTCATCGGAGAGTTACCTCTTTTACCAGAATATCCTGGCCGCAGCATTGTCGGTCAAGGCGGATGCCATCCACCCCGGGTACGGTTTTTTGTCGGAGAACCCCTTGTTTGCCGATGCTTGCCGGGCGTTGAAAATCACTTTTATCGGGCCTAAGTCTGCGGTTATCCGGAAAATGGGCGACAAGTCCAAAGCCAAGTCCATCATGAGAGAGGCCGGCGTACCGGTGGTGCCGGGTTCGGACGGGATCATCGATTCCCTGGATGAAGCCTTCAAAACGGTGGAAAAAACGGGCTTCCCGGTGATGATCAAGGCGGCTGCCGGCGGCGGCGGTAAGGGCATGCGGGTGGTGTTCGATAAGAGCGAGCTGACCAATGCTTTTAACTTCGCCTCTAATGAAGCCCAGCAATCTTTCGGCGATGCGCGGGTCTATATGGAAAAGTACATCCGCAGTCCCAAGCACATCGAGATGCAGGTGCTGGGCGATAAGCACGGTAAAGCGGTGCACCTATTCGAGAGGGAGTGCTCGATCCAGCGACGGCACCAAAAGCTGGTAGAAGAAGCCCCTTCCCCGGTGCTCGATAAAGAGACCCGGGAAAAGATGGGCGATGTGGCGGTGAAAGCGGCCCTGTCGGTAGAATACGATTCGGCCGGCACCATCGAGTTCCTGTTTGACCAGGAGAGCCGGGAGTTCTACTTTATGGAGATGAATACCCGCATCCAGGTCGAACACCCGGTCACCGAGCAGATCACCGGTATCGACCTGGTCAAGTACCAGATCAGGATAGCCAATGGCGAGCCGCTCGATATCGTCCAGAAGCAGATCAAGCGCAACGGCCATGCCATCGAATGCCGCATTAATGCCGAAGACCCGGACAAGGATTTCAATCCCACCCCGGGTACCATTACCCAGTTTATCGTACCGGGCGGCACCGGCATCAGGGTCGATTCCGGCGTCTATACGGGCTACCGCATCCCGCCTTATTACGACTCGATGGTGGCCAAGCTCATCGCTTGGGGCGGTACCAGGCAGGAAGCCATCGACCGCATGAGACGCGCCCTGGATGAATTCTATATCGAAGGTGTCAAGACCACCATCCCTTTCCACCAGGAAGTCATGAAAAACAATGAGTTCCTGAGTGGCGAATACACCACCGACTTTGTGAACAAATTTTTCGCCTAAGGAGAAATGAGATGAATATACTATTCCCCAGGTGCATGCGCTGCAAGACCAGCCATTTTGTTTCCTTTCTCAAGCACAATCACTATGTCTGCTCCAAATGCGGCTACCACTTCCGGCTCGAATCTCCGACGCGGATCAAGATGATCTGCGATTGGAAGACGTTTGTCCCCTTCGATGAGCAGATGAACAGCGCCGATCCTCTCAATTTCCCCAAATACCGGGCCAAGCTGGCCGAGCTGGTCAGCGAGACCAAGCTCAACGAGGCGGTGATTACCGGTTACTGTAAGATCAAGGGTTATCCGACCACCCTGGGCATCATGGACCCCCGTTTTATGATGGGTTCTATGGGCTCGGTGGTCGGCGAGAAGGTGACCCGCATGCTGGAATATGCGACCTACAACCATCTCCCTTCGGTGATCATCATCTGTTCGGGCGGCGCCCGTATGCAGGAAGGCATTTTCTCCCTGATGCAGATGGCCAAAAGCTCTGCCGCGGTCAAACGCCTGAACGATAAGGGGTTGCCCCTATTTACCGTGCTGGCCGACCCGACCACCGGCGGGGTGACAGCTTCCTACGCCATGCTCGGGGATGTGATTATCGCCGAGCCGGAAGCCCTGATCGGGTTTGCCGGACCGCGGGTCATCGAGCAGACCATCGGGCAGAACCTCCCGCCGGGTTTTCAACGGGCGGAATTCCTGGATAGCCATGGCATGATCGATGTGTTGGTGCTGAGGAAGCAGTTGCGCTCCCTGCTCGGCACGCTATTGAAGATCCACGCTGTCCGGCCCTACCCGGCCCATTAATGAGTAGAAACAACGAGGTGATAAACATGCATGTCTGGAATGAAGAGCCAATTAAGGCCATCGACACCGTTCGCCTGGCCCGTCACATGAAACGGCCCACCAGCCTGGATTATATCCGCTTGATGATCGATGATTTTATCGAGCTTCACGGCGACCGCCGCTTTAGCGACGACCAGGCCGTGGTCGGCGGCATCGGTTTTCTAAACGATATCCCGGTGACCATCATCGGTCACCAGAAAGGCCGGAATGTCAAGGAGAACGTCAGGCGTAACTTCGGCATGGCCCACCCGGAAGGATACCGGAAAGCACTCAGGTTGATGGAACAAGCCGAGCGTTTCGGCCGGCCGGTCATAACCCTGATCGATACCCCCGGCGCTTACCCGGGCATCGGCGCCGAAGAGCGCGGCCAGGCAGAAGCCATTGCCTTTAACCTCTACCGTATGTCCGGTTTCAAGGTTCCCATCATTGCCATTATCACCGGCGAAGGCGGTTCCGGCGGTGCGCTCGGCCTGGGCGTGGCAGACCGGGTATATATGCTCTCCAATACCGTCTATTCGGTCATCTCCCCGGAAGGTTGCGCCTCTATCCTCTGGCGCGACGCCGGTAAAGCCGATGAGGCAGCCGAGGCCCTTAAGCTCACGGCCCCGCACCTCTACCATTTCAAGATTATCGACGGCATCATCGAGGAGCCGGGCCAGGGCGCCCATGACGACCATGAGGTTATGGCCAGGAGGATCAAAGAAACGCTTCTCTCTGCCCTGGCAGAGCTCTTGCCCCTGGCCCCCGATATATTGCTGGACATGCGCTATCAAAAATACCGCCGCATGGGCGTGTTCCATGAGGCGTAACGGAAAGGAGGTCTGCACGTGGAAAAATTAACTGCCAATGAACTGGTTAACCTGGTAAAAACGGTCTTCCCGGCTATGCCGAATGACCGGAGACTGGCCATCCTCGTCGATGTGCCGAGAAACCCGGTTAGCGATAACCCGGCCTGGCGCTTACGCCGGCAACTGGCCGGGGAATGGTATGCGGTCCTGGAATCCCAGGCCGGTGCGCTCGGGCTCCAGGGTATTGACTTGATCGCTTACCCCGATGTCGGTAGCAATGGGGCAGATCTCCCACAATATGGTTTCCTCATGCGGGAGAAGCTCCCGCACACGGCCTTCGGGCTCGACGAGGCCGGGGAAAAAATGGAATTTACCAAAATATTCCAGGATTTCCAGCTTTACCTGGCGCCCACCGAGTACTCCACCACCCCACCGCTGAAGAAGGCGGCCCCGGGTTACGGTTTCCGCGCCGCCACCATGCCCGGGTTTTCCCCGGCCATGATCCCGGCGTTGCGGTTCGATTACACCGAGATTTCCCGCCGCGTCTCCCGGCTCAAAGAGTTGCTCGACCCGGCAGACCGCGCAGAAGTGGTGTTTACCGTCAACCGGGAGAAGACATTTAAGATGCTCTTCGATTTGCGTTTTCGCACCGCCCACCTGAGTTCCGGCCGTTTCCCGGAACCCGGTACTGCCGGGAACCTTCCCAGCGGCGAGACCTACATCGTGCCCTATGAGGGAGAAAAAGGCGAGAAGAGCGGCACGACCGGTATCCTGCCGGTGCAAATAGGCTCCGATATCCTGTTGTTTACCGTGGAAGAAAACCGCGCCATTCATGTGGAGAGCTATTTCGACGGCCCGGAGAGCGAGGAATTGATCACCGAGCAGGCCCATTTGCGGCGTGACCCGGTTTATGGCAACATGGCCGAATTGGGTTTCGGCGTGCTGGGCGATTTTGGCTTAATGCCGATCAATGAAATTTTACTCGATGAGAAGCTGGGGTTTCACGTGGCTTTCGGCCGGAGCGACCATTTCGGCGGCATCGTCGGCCCGGGTGATTTTTCTTCCCCATCGGCAGTCATCCACCTGGATCGCATCTATATCCCGGCCACCCAGCCCTTGATCGAAGTAACCTCCATCGTCCTGGGTTTTGCCAACCGGCCGGACGAGCCGCTGATGAAAGACAACCGCTACCTCATTTTTTAATCCCTGGCCGGTACCCCGGATCATACGGCCGGGATCAGGGGAGCGCCCATCAGTGCTTGATAAAAATGCTTCCTTCTTCATCTATAAGTAGAATGTTCTGCCCAACCTGCTGGATGTATGACAATCCATCCTTGAGGGCGAAATCTATCTGCGTCTTCGGCTGGGGTGTACCGGAGATGAAAGTAAAACAGGGGAACCCCGGCTCCTTATTCTCCTTGATCCGTGAAATAGCGGTCAACTTCGACCCGTCCTTCAGGAGTGAGAAAAAATTCTCGAATTCTTCTACATTAACGACACTGGGATCACTTTTGGTCTTCATGTCCCCTGCTTTCAAAAAAGCGACGGTTTTATCTACCTTTTCCAGTCGTACAGCGTAAGAATCTATTATTTGAAAAGTTTCCAGGGATAGAACCCGTATTTCCCCGCTGAAACGGCTGAATATGTAAGCGGTTTTATGGTTTTCTTCCAGGGTGATCTCGAAAAGATGGCTTAACTGGACCAGGTCCTCTTTATCTTTTGAAACTCTTTTTAATAGATTCCCCTGGAGGTCGTAAACGCGCAGGTACTCTATCCCCCGGTTTAATACAGCCGCTATTTTATTGTCATAAACCTTAAAGTCACCCAGCAGGTACAAACGTTTTTGGGAATCTTTCAGCTTGAAAGTGCCGAGCAAATCGCCATTCGGTGAAAACATCGAGACAACGCCGGTCCATCTTTCCAGGGTAAAGATTTTCTGCCCGTCTGTGGACAAAGATACAGGGTCATCGATGTCGCCCGGACCCTGCCCGGCCTGGGAAAAGGAAAACAGGAATTCTTCCCGGTTGAAAACGAAAATCTTCTTAAGCTTTCTATCCAGGACATAGAATTTCCCCTGGATCTCGACTATACCCCCAGGCATATTGACAATGGCATCCTTCATCTTGATGGGTACAGGTTCTCCAAACAAGCCGTTCAAAGCCATAGACATGATTAAAACCGGGATGATCGACTTTCTCATGACCGCTCCTTCTCTATCACCATATTGATAGTCATCTTTTCCTCAAACTTAACCGGGAAAGGTATTATAACAAAATCGAAAAAGATAAGCAAATTCTTGTTTCTTCAGAAAGGAAGACCGGCCAGGTTCAGGCGCATGATATCCAGGTTGGGGTGGCTGGCCGGAAAGAGTCTCTGCATGATGGCCACGGCCCTCACCCCGGGTGCACCATCATCTCCCTGGGGTTTTTGTTCTTATCCATGGGGTGATTAAATAAAGTCATGGGGTGAAAGTTGTTTTACATGGGGTGAAAGTTCTTTTCCACAGGTAGGAGGTTCAAAGTCACCGGTAGGAAACACTTTTCTATTGGTAGGAACAATTTTTCCACTGGTAGGAAGTTCTTTTCGACTGGTAGGAACAATTTTTCGACCGGTAGGAAGTTCTTTTCGACCGGTAGGAAGTTCTTTTCGACCGGTAGGAACAATTTTTAGACCTGTAGGAAGTTCTTTTCGACCGGTAGGAACTTATTTTAGACCGGTAGGAGGTTCTTTTCCGTGGGGCAATGACCCTGATCGACGGGAACATGACCCTTTCCCCCGGCAATCAACTGCCAGGGAAGTTGGCGATTTATGGCAAGTGAATATCCTGGATCATGCGCCTGGTTTTGGAAGCAAGACCTGGCAGGTTTTTGAAACCTGCCAGGTCTAATCTCCTCCCCCTTGTCTCCGCATATTAAGACGGAGACAATATCTAGAACTTTGATTAAAATGATTAAATGAAGACTATGATTAATAGAAGGTATAACCGTACCGGCAAGAGGTAAGGCCCCCCATGAGAACCAATCATCATCATAGTCGATCATACCAATCAGTTAAATCATAGTTCAAGACATGATCCTGCCCAATCTGCGTAATCTGGTTAATCAGCGTTTCAGACAACATACGGCGCTTCATGATTCGCTCAACCGTCCGTGAATCGACCGGCCAATGGCTCGTCTCACTAAAATGTCGGACTCGCTTACGCTCAAACATCGACATTTTTCCCCCTAAAACTGGGGAGCGTTCGACTCACCAGGCCGGAGCAGGATTCACTCCCTAAGTTTCGCTCATTCATGAAGCGCCTCATACCTTGCACTCCCCCTCGCCTGTCCGATGAATAGACGGGAGAGGGGGGCAGAGAGAGATTTGACTTTAAGGGGCTAATAATATAAAATCTGGGCATGAGACAGAAAAGTTATACCTGGATTTGCCTTTTGTGTGTCGTGTTCATCGTGTTTGTTGGATTTTCTATGGCCGCGGAGAGGACCTCTTTATCTGAGAAGGAGAAATCGAAGGTCTTAAGAGAGTTAAAACCGCAGTACCAGGATTGGTACAATATGGTCACCTACATTTCCACGGATGATGAGAGAAATGTCTTCCTGATGTTACAGAATGACCGGGACCGGGACATTTTCATCGAGACTTTCTGGATGCAGCGGGATCCAACCCCTGGTACGCCGGCCAATGAGTACAAAAACGAGATCGATGGCCGTTTCGCTTATGTCAACGACCATTTCAAACGGGGGTCCTCAAAACCGGGTTGGATGACCGATATGGGGAAGTTTTACATGATTCTCGGTAAACCGACCAGCATAGATAACTATGACAGCAAACCCGGGCTATTCCCGGCCGAAGTCTGGTATTTCTACGGGGATAAATCGCTCGGACTGCCGGCCTATTTCAATATTACCTTTTTTAAGCCCAATAACACCACCGAATGGAAGCTTTACAGCCCGGTTGCCGACGGGCCTGAAGCATTGCTCATTCATGCCGAGCCCCAAAACAAGGATGACCAGCTCACCCTATTTAATAAGATAGCGGAATTGGCCCCGGGCCTGGCTTCTCCTGCGGTGACCATGTTGCCCAACGAATACTCGCCCGGGCTCAGGCCATCGCTACGCTCTAACATCATCCTCTCCAACATCTACGATTCGCCCAAGAAGAAGATCAACATCTCTTATGCCAGCAATTTTTTAAAGTACAAAGGCTTTGTCGATGTGGATTCTTCGGTGAACTTCATCATTAGTAGCAACCTGGTTTCCATTTCGAGGCACGAGAGGTTCGACTTTAGTTTTATCAATATTTCGTTGAAACCGAAAAAGATCTCCGTCGGCTATAACGATGACCGGGATAAGTATTACTTTAATTTCGAGCTGACGGTCAGCCTGAAACAGGGAGATAAATTTGTTTACCAGTACACCAAAAACTTCGATTTTTACATCGATCCGGATAAGGTCGATGCTCTTAAAGGGAATGGGGTGGTCATCCATGATTCTTTCCCGGTGATCCCCGGCAATTATACGCTCTTGGTCTTTGCCCGCAATTCGGTAGGCAAAGAGTTTACCTATTTCGACCAGGAGATCAAGATCGCTCCGGGCGGTGCAAAGCCGCTCCTGGGCTCCCCGGTGCTGGGCTACAAAGCCGAACCCCAGGCCGACAATTTCTTTTTCCCTTACAAGGTGGGTAACCAAAAACTCTACGTTAACACCGAAAACACTTTCCGCTTGCGCGAGAGTCCGCTTGTCCTGGTCGGGGCTTACAACCTGACCCGGGAGCTGTGGGAGGGTGGCCGGGTAGAGATACGGCTAAACAACCTGAGCGACCGGGTAAAATTCGACAAGACCTATTCGGTCCCATTGAAAGACCACCCTTTCCATGAGAACATGAATATCCTTTACCGGTTGGCCGAAGAAGGGCTGGCGCCCGACTACTATGAACTGAACCTGAAACTGGTCAACAAGCTCGGCATTGCCCTCGATGCGAAAGGATGCGATTTCACCGTCTCGCCGTTCAAGGAAGTGGCCTACCCAATGGAGACGTACAAGACTTCCAGGCTGGATAATCCCTACATTTTCTACTATATAGTAGCCACGCAATACGAGAGTATCGATGACCTGGAGAATGCCGGGAAATATTATACCCGCTGCCTGGAGAACAACCCCGATTTCTATGAGGGGCAGGTCAAATGGCTAACGCTCTTAAACAGGCAAAAAAAGTTTACCCAGGTCCTGGTCGAAGTGGAGAAGTTGAAAAAAAGCGAAAAGCACCTGTTCGATTTTCACTTGCTCAAGGGAACCGCCCTATTGGGCATGGAGGATTACCAGAAGGCTTTGACCGAGCTGGCTAAAGCCAACGATATCTATGACAGCGACATCCGGGTACTGAACCTGCTGGGCTTTACTTTCTTGAAATTAAACGATATCCCGGAGGCATTAAAAGCCTTTGAAGCCTCTCTTAAACTGAATAAATCCCAACCCCCGATCGTGGAGACGGTAAAAAAAATCAAGGAACAGACCGGGATAAAGGAATAAAAAAAAATTAGTTCTTAAAATGGCTTGATTTTTACTGCTGAGTTTATTATATTATTCCTTCATCACAAAAGTTAAAAAAAATTTTTAAGGAGTCGGCGATGAACGTAAAAGTAGCGAATGAAGGGCGAAAGACAGTGATATTCATGTCTGGAAGCATCGACATACCCGGGGCAGAGACCCTGAAAAAGAGCTTGAACGATGTGCTGGAATCCGAAGCATCCGAGCTCGTCCTCGATTTTAAGGATGTCAATTTTGTCGGCAGTTCCGGCATCGGCAAATTGTTGATATTCTACAAAAACTTCACCGCCAAAGGCGGTAAGATTATCATTGCTAACTTGAGCAAAGAAATCACCATGCTTTTCAAGGCCATCAAGCTGGACCAGTTGTTCGACATTTAAAGTTACCCGGGGCATGAGGTTATTAGGGCCGGCCATTATCAGGAGGCTTAAAAGGGAAGAGAACCGTAACGCCCCGGAAAAGGAGTTGTCATGAGCCTGAAGGGTAATATACTGATCATCGATGATAACAACGACTTGCTGGAATACCTGAAAGATTTCTTTATGATCTATAACTACGAGGTCATCCTGGCCGAGACCGGCAACGAAGGCATCGAAAAATTTCGCCAGTACAGACCGGATATTGTCATTTCCGATATGAGGCTGCCCGATAAAAACGGCAACATCGTGGTCAAAGAAATCAAAGAGATGGACAAAGATGTGCCCATCATTATCATCACCGGCTATTCGGATAAGCAACTGATCCTGAGTGCCATGAGAAACGGTGCCCTGGACTTGTTAAAGAAGCCCTTTAAGCCCAAAGACCTGCGCTACCTGATCAACAAGATCGAGACCCTATTCAAGAAGATCAAAGTCAAGCTCAGCTCTTCTTTTGTGCAGTGGGAAAAGCGTGAACTGCGCATCTTCAACGATATCTACATCATTTCCCCGGTAGTCAACTTCATTTTTAACAATATCGATTACATCTCGGACGATGTTAGCTTCATGAAGAACGGGTTGCAGGAGATACTGATCAACGCTGTCGAACATGGCAACCTTGATATCACTTACGAGGAGAAGCAGACCCTGCTGGAAAAAGGCGACTATAACCACTCTTTAAAAGAGAAGGCGGCTTTACCTGAATACCAGGGCAAGTACGTGAACATCAGGGTTTTCTCTACCCCGGATTACCTGAAGATCATCGTCGAGGATATGGGGAAAGGCTTCGATCTCTCGGCCATCCCCGATCCCAATAACCCGGAAAATTTCTTAAGAGAGAGCGGCAAAGGTATCCTGATGGCCATGCACGCCTTCGATAGGGTTGATTTTAACGATGTCGGCAACCAGGTGAGTATGATCAAATACACCAATAGCGAAGCGGGGAAAGAAACCGCCCACGATGAGTGGGAGGGGGCCGACCTGGTCGACAAACTGGAATATTACACCCGGCTCAAGGAAAACTTTGATTTCGAGCTGAATTTAGCTGCCGAATTCCAGAATACTTTTTTACCCAAAAAATCGGATATCGCCGAGTTCAGCGATATAAACTGCGATTATATCTTTATCCCTTACCTGAAGGTTTCCGGGGATTTTATCGATATGCGCCGGCTGGACGAGAATGTGTACGGCTTCTTTATTTCCGATATTTCCGGGCATGGTGTGGCGGCCGCCCTCATTACCTCCATGCTAAAGGTCTTTTTTTCCCTTTACGGGAAAGATGTCCTGTCTACGGAACTCTTATACAATGTACTCAACGACGAGTTTTACTCCTATCTGAATGCCGGCGAGTACTTTACTTCCTTTTATGGCATCTACTTTAAGAAAGAGAAACGCTTCTTGTACACCAATGCCAACCACCCGGCCCCTTTCCTGCTCAGGGCCAGGACCAAAGAGATTATTCCCCTGAATACCCAGGGATTTTTTGTGGGTGTATTTGAAGATACCGTGTTCGAGGAGAAAGAGGTCATTTTAGAGGAAGGCGACCGCATCCTCTTTTATTCCGATGGTATTACCCAGGCCAAGGATCCCAAGCGGCAAGAGTTTGGCGAAGACAGGTTGTTGAAGATATACCGGGAAGGTGAAGATATGCCGATTGGCGATTTACTCCAACGGATAAGAGACGAGGTCTTCAAATTCTCCTGGGGAAAGATCGAAGACGATATTACCCTGGCCATGATGGAAATCGAATAATCCCCGATGAAATTAGCGGATTTTTATTTCGATTTACCGGATGGACATATTGCCCGGTATCCGGCTGAAAAACGCGACGAATCGAAGCTGATGGTAGTTGATCGCCAGTCCGGGGAGATTTCCCACCACCTATTTAAAGATTTACCCGGGTTGCTCGGCGCGGGAGATTTCCTGGTGATCAACAATTCCCGGGTGATACCGGTGCGGCTATTCGGGAAGATCGGTGATAAGGGCGTGGAGCTATTGATTACCCGGGGCATCGATCATACCACCGCCGAGGCGTTGACCATGCCGGCCAGGAAGTTCAAGATCGGGGCGCGGGTAATCCTGGCCAAAAACCTGTTCGCAGAGGTGCTGGAAATCGGCCAACGGGGAAAACGGCTGTTAAAATTTAACAAGGAACTAGACCAAGTCTTAAAATCCGGCTATGCCCCGCTGCCGCCCTACATCAAACGCAATTTCGACGAAGCCGAAAGGTATAAAGAGTTAGACCTGGACCGATACCAGACGGTTTATGCCTGCCATGCCGGCTCGATTGCCGCACCCACTGCCGGACTTCACTTTACCCCGGGATTGTTGGAGAAAATAAGGGAAAAACTCCCGGTCCTGGAGATTACCCTGGATGTTGGGGAGGCCACCTTCCAGAAGATCGACACCGAAGACCTGGCAAGCCACCGTATGGGACGCGAATACATCACCATCGACCGGGAGACCGGCCGGAAGCTCGCCGAATTTAAAAAAAACAAAAATCTCGTGGCCGTCGGCACCACCACGGTACGGGCTCTTGAGACCTATGCTTCAAAACCGCCGGCCGGGGAAACCTTTTATTCCGAGATATTCATTTTTCCAGGTTTTCGATTCCGGTTGGTAGACCGGTTAATCACCAATTTCCATTTGCCTGGATCGAGTCTATTTATCCTGGTTTCGGCCTTTGCCGGATTGGAATTGATGCAAGCCGCGTACCGCCTGGCCATAGAAAAGAACTACCGCTTTTTCTCCTACGGCGACGCCATGTTCATCAAATAAAGAGAGAAACTAAACCCTTTTGTATTTTAACTCGAATTCGTAGGATTTAAAAACCCCGGTGTTGGGATAATTTTCCCGCAGATACTGCTCCACCTCCGGGTGGAACATGTAACCGACCAGGAAAGGGTGTACATCCCCAGCCAGTACTTTTGACAAACGATCGAGCATCTGATGGAATTTATCCACATCTTTTTTCCCCGGCTGGGCCTTACACTCCCCGATAACAAATGCCTTCTTCCCATTCTTGAGACCTTCCACGTAAATGTTCACTTCGTCGAATTGTCCGTCCGGATAGGTGATGTTCCGCCTTTCCACCAGGTTTGCCTCGAGTCCATAGCTTTTCCCGACAAAATCGGCCATGAAAGGCATTATTCTATCTTCCAGACCATATCCGATTGCCTGGGAAATACCACCCAATTGTCTCCTCGTCTCTTTGTGCTCAGAAACAAGCTCGGATAGATTATTTTGGGTCCGGTTCAGGGCTACGGTCAGTTCTTCCATCCTCACTTCCGTCCGGTTCAGGGCTACGGTCAGTTCTTCCATCCTCACTTCAGTCCGGTTCTGGGCCTCGGTCAGCTCCCCAACCTTGATCTCCGTCCGCTTCTGGGCCTCAGCCAGTTCTTCCATCCTCACTTCAGTCCGGTTCTGGGCCTCGGTCAGCTCCCCAACTTTTATGCCGATATCCCTGACAATTTCCTTTAGCTCATTAAAATCGCTCGTCTTTACCAGGTCGCTGTAGGCTTCTTCGATGGCATCGGAAAGGACATCTGACTGTTCATGGGTAAATACCCTGGTAAATTTCGATCTTAACCTGGTGCTCACATGCATTCGGCCACTCCTGTTTGGGTCACGGTTATTATGCCCCCATCATAAATTGTTTCATTGCTTTTGTCAACTGTAAAATTAAATGCGACCTTTCCCGGTTGCAAAAAAAATGAAGTTGAGATAACATATAGCATTCAAAACAAATACTTTTAGGCTGGACTTCAGCCGGGTATAAAGAAAAAGGAGGTTACAATGCCAGGAAACGGCAGTATCGACAAACATTTTGAGTTTTTAAAGCAAGCGTTCGCTAACGATGGATTCGATGTAAAGTACTTCGATAATCCCCAAAAACCGGGAGAGAAGATCGGTTACCTCGAATACCAGGGCAAGATCGGTATGCTGGGACTCAGCCGGACAGCCAAAAACATCGTTACCGGGGAGCCCAAGAGGGTCTATTACATCGAGGGCGATGCCTACCAGATGGGTTATCTGCTGGGTATGATGGCCGAACCCCAGGTAGAGAGAATGGCCACCGAGTTCGTGGAAAACGTCATCTTCGCTTTCTTCAACGTGGAAGAAATAAACAAACAAAAAGACGCCGGCATCATGGACCTGATCAAGAACCTGGTGATCGAGATTCTCTATAATGTATCCAAGAAAATGCAGCCCGATATTCCCAACGATTATATCCGCGAGCTATCGGGGATTTACAACGGCTGCCTGGCCGTTAACCAGAAGAGCAAGGTGCAGTGGGATAAGCTCTGGGCGTTAAACTTCGGTGTCGATTGCCTGCTCGCCCATGTCTACACCGGGAAAATCTTTGCCGAGCAAAAAATTGCCGCCCATTTTTTGCGGGTACCCATCCATTGCAACGCCTATTCCTTGATCGGACCCAGTGTGGCCGATGGGCGCCACTACTTTGGCCGGGATTTCATGTTCCCGACCGCCAATGTCTTCCAGGATACCGCTTGTTTGATTATCTATAACCCGGTCGACCCGGGCGGTCAAAAGCGATTGCCCATTGTCAGCCAGACGGCGCCGGGTTTTGTGGGCAGCGTGGCGGCCATGAACAACGCCGGTGCGGCCATCGGCGTCGATATGGTACCATCCATGCTCTGCGACCCGGGCCGGCCCGGTTTCAATTCCCTGGCCCTAATCAGGGATTGTATGCACCACTGCGCCACCACCGATGAGACGGTGAAATACGTGACTGAGGCCCAGCGCGGCGTTTCCTGGCTCTACCCGGTGGCAGACGGTGGGACCGGCAAAGCCTGCATCATCGAAGCCGGGTTAAAGATCGATGACAACTCATTCCCCTATTTCGACTACATCCCCGACCATTACAAGAAACATCTCCCCAACATCGATTTCATCAAGCAGATGCAGCAAAAATACAAAACCCCCCCACCCCAAAAGGGCTTAATCCCCCGTTGGCACGATTACCCCTATGCGGTGGAGTATTTGAATTACAACCAGGGATTGGTCGAGGCTTTTAATTGGGACCTGGAGATGCGGCTCCTATTCCCGAAAGTCAAGTATGATCCAAATGTTTGGGGGGAAACGGGTTTTGTCGATCCCACCTGGGACGACAAAAATTGCCCCGGGCCCTTTTACTTTGCCCCCCAGCGCGAAACCACCGGCGACCTGGTGCTGGTCTCCAACCACGCCATCACCCCGGAGATGCGCCTGACGGCCATGAACCATTGGGTGGCCCTTATTTCTGCCGGCGACCTAAACGATATCCAGTGGCGGTACGATGCCCTAAATTACCAGGTATTGACCATGCTGGAGGCCATTACAAAAGGGCAACGGGGAAAAGTTGGCGAGCAAGATGCCTGGAAATTGATCACTTTCCTCTCCCCGGTCCCGGGTAGTTATTACCCGGCCTATTACAACCGCAAGAATAACCCGGACTGGCAGCACATCCAGGTGGAAGGCAGCGTCTCCCTGTTCGAATTGACCACCAAAAAAGCCACCAGCCTGTTCGGTTACTACGGCGACCAACCCATCTCTGTCCAGTTGCTCAATTACCTGGATCCAGGGCAGACAGGAGCCTAACCGGTTAGCGGAACTGGGGCAGGTACTGGGCGTACTGGAGAGACAATCTGAAATTATCGCCGGGGATTTGGGCCAGGCCCTCATCCCCCTGCCCCCTTCTCCCGCCAATGCAGGAGAAGGGGGATGTATGCCATGCCAGCCTGACATGGTTCATACTAAAGTAAGATAACGCCATTGATGACGCGCCCGGGAAATCACGCAGTGGGTTATGTCTTGACGCAGATGAAATTGGAGCTTTCAGGTGTTCTTCGGGGAAACCGGGTAGACGGTGTGATCTGGATCCCACCAGATGATGTAGAATGCTTCGATTTCGCGCTTTCCCCAGATCCTTTCTCTTGATTTAAGACGAATGGAATAGATATCCTCCATGTCGTCCAGTTTAAGCTGCGCCAGTCTATCTCGTGCTTCCCGGGTTATTTTATCGCACGGAATAAGGTGGTTTTTATTGGAACTATCGATTTCTCCCCAGGTCATGGTTTCAAAGTTCTTCAGTTTTTCGACGATTTCTAAAAGCTGGTCTCTCTTTTCTATTTTCTCCCAGCCCCAACAGCCCTTTAAATCCAGCATACCGAATCGCCAGCAAGGTTTTATATCAACGATCGTTGCCGGGTCATTCTGTGGACTTCGTCTCGGTTTCTTCTCATCGCTGGGAGTAAAATTGGATTTTGGCCGTTTCTTCAATTTGATTTAAGGCTGCTGTAGTATTCCATCATGGCAGCATGAGAAATAATGCTGTTTCCCCTCTCCCCGGGAGGCAGACCGTTCCTGGCATTCTTCCACGGGTCTTCCATGTGCGTCAAATCCGAAAGCCATTGAGAGGTCTTGCCTCCATAGTAAGAGATAATACTATCAACGGTTTCTCTCTGATTTGAAGATAGCTTGGCCGAATCGCCTGCTATCTGGTCTACTTTAAACTTGTTCCGGTGTTCTTCGAAGACTTCCCTTACCACAGGGCCATTGGCCCAGGCCTCGATGTCTTCGTAGAATAGGGGCTCTTCGTCCCACACCAGTGACCATGCCTGGCAGTAATAGAGAAGCTTTTGCAATTTCATGGCGGTCATATTCCCCATCTTTTGCAGGATGTAAGCAGCTACATCTTTTGCCGATACTTGCGGCATTGTCAACCTCCTTCTTCTTAGGTGGTATCGACTCAAAACTTTTTTAACAACCTAATAATAATATAATTTCATCTAAGAATCAACTATTTTTTTGCCTGGTTGTGGTAGTCTTTGATGAACTTCCAGGAGTCTAACCGGTTAGCGGAACTGGGGCAGGTACTGGGCGCACTGGAGAGAAAACTCGCCGTGGAATTCGATTTTTTTCTTGAATATGCGGATCAGCCGGGCCCGATCGATTTTCCCCGGGCTTAACGGCAAATCTTTCGGCGCATGTTTTTGCGACCAGCGCAGGAACTGGAGATCGTCCGCATCGAGCATGAAGGGTTCATCGGTGTGGCACTGCGGGCATAAAATCCCCCGGAAATCGGTTCTTATCCAGGCATCTTTTAACCCCGTTTGCCGGCAGTTCTGGCAGGCCTCGACGCCAAACATCAGGCCCTCGATTTTCAGCACCCAGACCAGGAAATAAAGGAGAAGCAAATCCATGTCGATACCGGTGAGACGGCCCTTCAGGATAGAATCGACCAGGCGGTAGAGCCGTTGATCCGGGTGGGCAAAGGGGATGAATTTCAACAGGATCTCGGCCACCAGGTAGAAGTAAAAAATATTCTCCGGCCGGGATAAAAGGTGAAAGTAAGATTGGATGATCTCACCCCTGGAGAGCGTGACCAGTTCCTTGTCTTCCAACCAATAGTAGACGAACTCGTTTTCGGTGAAGAGCTCCAGCATGGAGCCGAACCGGTTCCTGAATTTCAAGGCGCCCGGGGCTATGGCTTTTAAAATGCCCTTATCGCGGGTGAGCAGGTGCACCAGCTTATCCTGCTCTTTGACCGGGGTAAAACCGAGAACAAAAGCCGGGGTCACCGCATACGGCATGATTTTATGGTCGAATTTCAGCGCATAAACACGGTGGCCAGCCCGAGAAAGCAGAATATCCCGACCATGTCGGTCAACATGGTGACCAGGGTGCCTGAAGCCAGGGCTGGGTCGAATTTCAGGGCTTTGAGCATGAACGGGATCAGGGAACCGAATAGGGCACCAAAGAAGAGGTTAAACAGGATAGCCATCCCAAAGACCAGGCCGATCACCGGTTTACCGAACAGGAGCCATGATATGAGACCGGCCACCAGCCCGATGGCCAGACCGCTGCCCAGGCTGACCACAAGCTCTTTTAGTAGAATCCGGCGCGACCTTTTCCAATCCAGGTTTCCGAGCACGATCTCGCGCACCATAATGGCCACCGATTGATTGCCAACCACACCGCCGATTGCCGGGATAATCGGCATCAGGACAGCCAACACCAGGAATTCCTTGATCATCCCCTGGAACAGGAAAACCATTAAAGCGGAAAAAGAGGTAGCAAAAAGGGTGATAAACAACCAGGGGAGCCTTTTTTTCAGGGATTGCGGGACGCTCAGATCGATACTGTAATCTTCGGTCACGCCGGCCAACTTATAAATGTCTTCCGTGGCCTCATCATGGATGATGTCGATCACGTCATCGACTGTCACCACGCCCACCAGCCGGTCCGATTCATCCACCACCGGCACAGCCAGGAGGTTGTAGTTGGCCACCACCGAAGCCACCTCCTCCTGGTCGGTAAAAGCATCGACCTTGTAGATGTCCGGGTTCATGATCTCTTTGAGCGTCATCCGGGGATTAACCAGTATCAATTGTTTTAAAGAGACCACCCCCTTGAGCCGCTCCTCCTCATCGATAACATAGAGGTAAAAAGGCACCTCTACCTCTTCGCTGGCCAACTGGATGGCGGAAATGGCATCACCGGCCAGGGTCGATTCGTTGAGGGCCAAAAAATCCGTGGACATGATCCTGCCGGCCACCTCTTCCGGGTAGGATAGCTGTTCTTGGATGACTTCCGACTCTTCCCGGTTCATCTTCTTGAGGATTTCGACCTGGAGATCTTCGTTGAATAGCGGGATCAGGGAAGCAGCGTCATCGGAAGAGAGCTCTTCCAGTAACAGGATAATCTGGTCCAACCCCAATTCCGACAGGAGCTCCACAGCCATTTCCGGCTTGATCTCGCTGATGATCTCGGCAATGCGCGATATCTCCATCTTCCGGTCGAAAAAAATCTGGATGATGATGCGGCGTTCCTGGGCGCTCAAGTTCTCCATCAGGGTGGCGATATCGGCCTGGTGAAGCTTTTTTAAAGCATTCCACAGGTGCCCCAGGGTGCGGAGCTTGATAAACTGCTTGGAAAACCTGACCAATTTTTCGAGGGCGACGTCTTTCATGCCCATAATTTAACATATATCCGGGAAAGGTGCAAGCCCCAAAAAACGCAAATCACCCCCAAACAAAAATCGACCGGCCGGTCCGGGAATCATGGGAGGATTGATTTTTGACACCCCTTTCTGTTATAATCAACTCTCGCACTTTCCCGGAGGTTAACATGCACCGCTACTCAGGAATATTAGGTGTTTTGGTCTTCTTACTGGTGGCTTACCTGATGTCGAACAACCGCAGGAAGATCCCTTATAAGACCGTCTTTATCGGTATTATTACCCAATTGGCCATCGCCCTGGTTATGCTCAAGACGCCCATCGGCGTGGCGATATTTAAGGGCGTCAACACCTTTTTTCTCAAATTGATCGGTTACAGCGACAAAGGGGCCAAATTCCTCTTCGGTAGCCTGGTCGATTCCCCGGACATCGGGGCCACGGTAGCTTTCCAGGTATTACCGGTGATCGTTTTCGTATCGGCACTGATGGGTGTCCTGGTGCACCTGGGCGTGATCCAGTTCGTGGTCAAGCAGTTTGCCCGTCTCTTTTACAAGACCATGAAGATTACCGGTGCCGAAGCCTTTATTTCCTCGCTCCTGATCTTCATGGGTATAGAGGTGGTTACCGGCGTCAAAGATTATATTCGCAACATGAACGAATCCCGCCTGTTTACCATCATGACCGTTTTTATGGCCACCATTGCCTCCAGCGTCATGGCCGCTTACATCAGCTTCGGCGCCCAGGCCGGCCACCTGTTTACCGCCTCGGTCATGAGTGCGCCGGCGGCCATCATCCTGTCTAAAATGATGATACCGGATACCGACAATAGCGATCGGGACCCACTCTCTACGATTCGCATCGAGAAGACCGACCGCAACCTCATCGAGGCCGCAGCCAACGGCACCTCCCAGGGGTTGAACCTGGCCTTGCAGATCGGCGCTTTACTGCTGGCCTTTATGGCCATCATCTACCTGCTCAACGACGTGGTCGGTATTTCCGGCATTACCCTGGAGAGATTGGTGGGCTATATCCTGTCCCCGGTGGCCTTTATCACCGGTATCCCGCTGAACGAGTCGGTAGCCGTGGGGCAGTTGCTGGGCATCAAGACGATTTTCACCGAATTTTTGGCCTATTTGCAACTTAAGACCCACATCGTCAACGCCACCCTCTCCCCCCGGTCGATCGCCATTGCCACTTATGCGTTGTGCGGCTTTACGCACTTCGGTAGTATCGCCATCTTGCTCGGCGGCATCGGCACCCTGGTTCCGGACCAGAAACCGGTGGTGGCCAGGCTCGCCATGAAAGCCTTAGTAGCCGCCTTTATGGCTTCGCAGATGACAGCCGCCATAGCCGGCTTATTGATCTAAATGACCGCTAACGGTGAAAACCGGGGGGCCATCATCCTGGCCGGGGGGCAGAGCCGCCGCATGCGTCGGGATAAGGCACTGTTGCCTATCGGCGGGCAGACCTTGATCGAGAGGTTAACCGGGCAGCTGGCCGGGCACTTTGCCGAGATATTGATCAGCACCCAGGACCCCGGGCTGTTCGATTTTTTACCGTTTCGGGTGGTCGTGGATGAGGGTAAGGGCTCCGGGCCGATCATGGGCCTACTCTCCGGGCTAAAAGCCGCCTCCTACCCGGTAAATTTCGTCATCGGCGGCGATATCCCGGACATCGATTTGACCTTTATCTCCGAGCTGGCGGCCCGGGCCGCTGCCAGCGATATCGTGGTACCGGTGATCAGCCCGGGAAAATACGAACCTTTATTCGCTTTTTACCATAAAAATGTCGTCTCCCACATCGAGGATTTATTGCGTCAGGGGGAAAAACAGATCATCAAACTCTTTGCCCTTTGCCGCACCACCTATGTCCCTTTTAGAAATAGCGGTTGGTACTTTAATCTCAATACGCCCGACGATTACCGGGCCTACCTGGAAAAAATCGGCTTGCCCAATACCGCACCCTAATCGGTTGCCGCTCCCGGGCAGACTTAGACGGAGCGATTGGCTGAATCTGGCCGCCAGGTGAAACGGGGCTTGATTTTTGCCGGTTTATCTTCTATCATATAGGGGAAAAATTTCATAAGGAGTGTGACTATGTTTGATGCCAAGACGTATGTTGAGCGAAGAAAAATGTTGAAGAAAGATGTAAAGAGCGGACTGATCCTGTTCGTCGGCAATACCGAGAGCCCGATGAACTACGTGGCCAACACCTTCCATTTCCGGCAGGATAGTTCTTTCCTCTACTTTTTCGGCCATGATAAGCCCGACTTCTATGGCCTGATCGACGTCGATGCCGATAAAGACTACCTATTCGGCCAGGATTTCACCCTGGAAGATATCATCTGGATGGGGCCGCAGCCCCTGGTGCGGGACCTGGCTTTGCAGGTCGGGATCGGGCACACCGGCGACCCGGCGCAGTTAAAGGAGATGTTGAAAGATGCCCAGGGCAAACAAAGGAAGATCCACTTCCTGCCACCCTACCGTGGGGAAACCAAAATCACCCTGCACCAGTGGCTCGATCTTCCCCTCGATTCCCTGAAGCAGGAAGCTTCGGTAGACCTGATCAGAGCGGTGGTCAAGCAGCGGGAGATCAAATCGCCGGCCGAAATAGCCGAGATCGAAAAGGCCCTGGCTGTCTCCTGGCAGATGTACAACGAGATACTGAAGATGGCCAGGCCGGGGGTCTATGAGCGGGAAATCACCGGCAAGATCGAGGGCATCACCGGCTCTGCCGGCGGGTATATCGCTTTCCCCGTTATCCTGTCCGTTCATGGCGAGACCCTGCACAACCACACCCATGGCAACCAGCTCCAACAGGGCAACCTGCTGGTAGCCGATTCCGGGGCCGAATCGCCCGAATATTATGCCTCCGATATCACCCGCACCTTCCCGGTGGGCGGTACGTTCACCCCCAGGCAAAAGGAAATTTACGAAATCGTGCTCAAGGCCCAGATGACTGCCATAGAAGCCATCCGTCCAGGTAAGAAATACAAGGAAGTGCACCTGCAAGTCGCCCGTGTCATCGCCGAGGGTCTAAAAGCCATCGGCCTGATGAAGGGAGATATGGCGGCGGCAGTGGAAAACGGCGCCCATGCCTTATTTTTCCCCCATGGTATCGGCCACATGCTCGGCCTGGATGTGCACGACATGGAAAACTTCGGCGAGGATTACATCGGCTACGACGACACGGTGCAGCGTAGCACCCAGTTTGGCCTGGCTTACCTGCGGCTGGCCAAAGAGTTAAAACCCAATTTTGTGCTGACCGTGGAACCGGGCATTTACTTTATCCCGGCCTTGATCGATCTGTGGAAACAGGAGAAGAAGTGGAGCGATTTTATCGATTACGGTAAAGTGGAGACTTATAAAGATTTCGGCGGTATCCGCATCGAGGATGATGTCCTGGTCACTGCGGACGGTTTCCGGGTACTGGGCCAGCCGATTCCGAAAAAAGTAGCTGAGATCGCCTCTATTATGATGGGATAGGGGGAATATATAGAATAATACCCTGTGCTGCCTGCCTGGAGGCAAGCAGCACAGGTATTATATTCGATCTTAAAGGGAAGGAAACTACAATTTAATGCCCAGGACAATACCGGCTTTCAGGCCGCCGAGCTTAATGTCATAGTTCACACCTTCAAACTTTATGGTATCGGATGCGGTCATGTAACCCACCACCAGGCCGGTATAAAAACCCTTACCCAGGCAATAGGCCAGCGTACCGTCCACCCGGAAACCGATGGCCGAGTCGCTTATTTCCATATCCATGGCTTCTTCTTTGTAGTTGAAGTTGCAGGCCCCGATTTCGAGCATATAGTCCAGGGATTTGCCCAGTTTGCCGTTATACCCGATACCCAGGGAGAGGACGGTCTGGGTCGATTTCGACTCCAGTTCCAGGTCCCCGGTGGTAATCCCTTCGGCAGACAGGTAGCCGAAACCGCCCCACAGGTAAAAGTCTTTCATGACCTTATAACCCAACTTGAGCTCAGGATAAAACAGGCTGTCGCCGTAAATATCCCGGTAGTCCTCATCGTTCGGTTTCAGGACATTAGCCGACACATTGACCATCAATTGCCCGGCCGGTAAAAGCCAGATCGAGGTCACCAATATAAGCACAAAAATAGTTTTAATTTTCCTCATAATTACCCTCCTTAGAGTGTTATTTCATTGGATGTGTTAACCACGATATCCGGCGCCACGATGACGTCCACCTTGTACGAATAAGTCACGGTGTGATTGAGATACTTATCGTTATAGGTGTAATTGGCACTGGTGGCCGAAGAACCCGTCACTTCGGCTAGCTGTTGGTAAGACCCGCCTGCCGCTTTCCGGTAGATCACGTACTTGCTTACCGGGACGCCGCCCGGGTTGGTCACGCTCCAATCGAGTTTGGCATACTCCCGGTGGATGATCCAGGCACTTTCATAGACACGTGCACCGGTTAAAGTCAAGGTGACATTCTGCACGGTAACGGTGATCTGGTCGAAAGCCTGGGCACCGGCCGCATCGTAAGCTACCACCCGGATGGTGTGGGTGCCGGGGGCATAGGCCGTGGTATCCCAAGGGAAGGTGAACGGGGCCGAGCGTGAGGTGTAGAGCAGCACGCCGTCAACATAGACCTCGACCCGGCAGATACCGGAATCATCGGCAGCCGTGACATCGACATTGGTTATGCCATAGACCGTGGTGCCTTCTAACGGGGCATTGATGGCCACGGTTGGGGCCTGGTTCTCGAAAATCGCCCGGATGACCATATCGCGGCTGACATTCTTGATGGTCAATGGGTTTTCCGTGCCCTTGTAAGAGCCCGTCCAGCCGATGAAGCGGAAACCGGTGTTGGGTACGGCCGTGACCGGTGTACACCGACCGCCGTTGGGCACCAACTGGACTTTATTGCCATCGACAATGCCGCCGGGGCCGGCCGTAAACCGCACCGTGTGGCTGCCGGCAGCAAAGTTGACCACCTGGGAAATTTCGGTGGCGGTCATGCACTGGGTGGCATTGGCCGGTAGGGCCACCAATTGGGCGCATTTGGCATCCGCTGCCGCCTTGCTGGGCTGGACCACGCCAAAGTGCATGATAATGGCCGTCTGCCCGGGTTGCAGGGTCAGCCGATAAGCCCAATACGGATTATCGTCGCCATTGGCAAAATTAATGTTAACCAGACCGTTGGGCGCGCCGGGGCCCTGCATAACATGACCTAACCGCGGGTCCGGGGAAGTGCCGCCGGAGTAGTTTTGCATGGTGGTCACCCAGGTATCGGCCAACTCGGCCGTGGTATCGCCATCCGAGGTGTTGGTAATGATGGTGTTGCTATCCGAGCCGAAGTTGTTGCAGGAAATCACATTAAAGGTCCTGGCCAATGTATCCTGGTTGGTGAAGATATTGAGCCAGCGGCAGAACGCATCGTTAGCCGGCACGAAGATCTTCCGGCTAACCTGGATGCCGTTGAGCACCTGCGGGTTGAGCACCACCTGCCGGCCGCTGCACTCGGTCGTACCCACGCCATTGTTGTTGTAGATATAATAGCTGGGGTCGCCGGTGCCGACCGGTCCGACCGAGCCGTCAAGACTGATGGCGATCGAATAGTAACCGTCGAAAGCATCGGACAGGGTGGTGACCGTCGTACCGCCGAGAGAAGTCGAAGCAGTGACCGCATGGGTGTAACTGGCTTCCGAGGCAGCACCCGAAGCAGAGGAGCTGGTGATAAACGTAATGTCCGTGTTGATGAACCACTCCAGCCCACTGTTATCGATCAATGCCTGGGCGCCGGTCGCCATAATCCCCGCTACATCCGGTTTCCCCTTAACGGCCTGTTCGTCTACTTTAAATTGTTTGTGGTGGATTCTCCTCTTGATCATGTCTTTCTCGGTCAGGGAGACATCGGCCTGCAACAGTGGCAAGAAGATGAACACCATGGCCACCAGGGTAAACAATGTTACCAGTTTCCTCTTCCCATTTATGGAAACAGGGGACTGGCTTTTCCATGAAAATTTGCTATAATCTCTCTTATGGATCATAATATGAAGCCTCCTTATGTTTCTTTTTTTTTGATAGATAATTATAATCTTTATTTATTTCAAAAGTCAAGTGTCAAATCGAGGAGATCCGATGAAAAATAGAATTTTTCCCAGATTCCCGGTCATCATTGCCCTATCCATCCTGGCTATTTTAGCCCTGGCCGGGTTGGTACTCCTGGTGCGCCCGTTTGGCGGCAGATCCAACGCATCGACCCATATCCTATTGATCACCATCGATACGTTACGGGCCGACCGCCTGGGTTGCACCGGCTATGTGCCGGCCCGCACCCCCCATATCGACCGGTTGGCCGCTGGGGGCGTGCTCTGCACCGATGCGGCCGCCGCGGCCCCGATCACCCTGCCCGCCCATACCACCATCCTGACCGGGCTCTTACCGCCGGCCCATGGCGTACGGGACAACGGTGCTTTTGCCCTGGGGGATGGGGCCATCACCCTGGCCGAAAGGCTCAAAAAAGCCGGTTTCCAGACCCAGGCATTTGTCTCTGCCCTGGTGCTGAACCGCCGCTATAACCTGGTCCAGGGGTTCGACGGCTACGATGACGACCTCTGGGGCGAGGAAGACCCCAAACTCTTCATGATCCGCGACCGGCCGGCCAAAAAAACAATCGACCGGGTACTCGCTTGGTTTAAAAACCGGGACCGGGCCGGGTCTAAAAAACCTTTTTTCCTCTGGGTGCACCTCTTCGATCCCCATCAGCCCTACCAAGCGCCCACCTGGGCCCGGGTCGTGACCCCCACGCCCTACGATGCCGAGATCGCCACCGTGGACCGGGAGCTGGGCCGCCTATTCGCCTACATGAAAAAGGCAAATATCCTCGATAATACCCTGGTGTTCTTGACCGCCGACCACGGCGAGAGCCTGGGGGAACACAATGAAAAGACCCATGCCATATTCATCTACGATGCCACCATCCGCGTGCCGCTGATCATCCGTTACCCGAAGCTTTTCCCGGCCGGCCGGACCTACACCGGCCCGGTTCACCAGGTCGACATCGTACCCACCATCCTCTCCGCCCTCGATCTGCCCGGGGCAGACCAGACCCAGGGCATCGATTTGCTCTCCTACCTGGAAAACGGCAAAAAGCCGGTTCCGCGCGCCCAGTACTGCGAATCGCGCCTCTCTGAATTGGGCTTCGGCATGGCCCCCCTGTACGGCCTGCGCAAAGATGGCTACAAGTGGATCCGTGCGCCTAAACCCGAACTCTACGACCTGGGCAAAGACCCGGGGGAGCTGGCCAATATCATTGAACAGGATAAGGCGCTCGGTCAAAAGCTGGACCGGGAATTGAGCCAGGTGTTGTCCGGATGCCGGCGTTTTGCCATACCGGTCAAGGATAATCCCATGACCCGCGAGACCGAAGAGATGTTGCAGAGCCTGGGCTACCTGGCCCCCAAACAGGAGCGGGCCGGTATGGCCGGGATGGATCCAAAGGACGGCATTTTTATATACAATAAACTCGAACAGGCCCGGCACCTGGCCCAGTCGGGCCAATGGGCAGAAACGGAAGTCCTGCTCCGGGAGATATTGACGGATATCCCCGGTCACCTGTCGGCGCGGAACATCCTGGCCCTGGTGCTGCTCAAACAGGGCAAGACCGAAGAGGCAAAGGAAGAATATTCCCGCTCGCTCAAAGACGACCCCTCCCAGTCCCGTGTCTACGCCATGCTGGGCAACCTCTTCCTGCTCGACGGCGGGCTCGACCGGGCCGAAGTAATGTTGAAAAAAGCCCTGGAGATTACCCCGCAGTTCGTGGAAGCGATGAGTAACCTGGGCATGATTGCCCTGCTCAGGGGCAACGAAGAGGAAGCCGGGCGATGGTATCGCAAGGCCCTGGTTCAGGACCCGGGTTTCCCCCATGTCTACCGCCGCCTGGCCGACCTCTATTACGATAATGGGGAATTTTCCCCGGCCCTGGACCATTACCGCAAGACCCTGGCCCACCTGCCGGGCGATTTTCGCTCCCTGATCCAGGCCGGAAACTGCGCCCGCCGTCTCAAACAGATGGACCAGGCGGAAAGCTATTTCCGCAAAGCCGGGGAGATCAACCCCGATTCCTGGATTCCCTTTTATAACCTGGCCTGCTTAAAGGCGGCGCAGGGGGAGGCAGCCGAAGGACTGAAACTCTTGCAAAAAGCGATCGATGCCGGTCTTGACTCTGCCGACCAGGTAGAAAAAGACCCGGATTTTATCTCCCTCCGCCCCCTAAAAGAATTCACCGCCATCCTTTCCCGCCTGGAAAAATCTTCCCGTGCCGGCCGGTAATCCCAGGAAGCTTAAACCGACTGCTCAACGACAATGATAATTCCTGGTTACCCGGAGATTTTTTCAAACAATTAAAGGAAATACCATTGTCAAGAGAAATAGCTGAAAGAACGGATCTTCTCCCCTTCGCCTGCATTGGCGGGAGAAGGGGGCAGGGGGATGAGGGCCTGGCCCAAATCCCCGGCAGCAGTTTCACCTCCCCGTTCCAGTCGACCAAAGTGCTCTCCACTTTTTTCAGATTGCGATTCTATAAAGCCCGGGAGTGGCTAAAAAAGGGGGAAAATGATATAATCGCTCTGTCAAAGAAAGGAGGACAACCCGATGATACGGTTAGAGAAATCGGCCATAATCCTTGATCTAATAGATAAACTGTCTCAAAAAGGAAGCTGGTGCGGTGAGACCCACATCCAGAAATCCTTGTATTTCCTGCAAGAATTAACCGGCGTGCCGCTGGGATTCGATTTTATCCTTTACAAGCACGGCCCTTTCTCTTTCGACCTCCGCGATGAATTAAATGCCATGAGAGCAGATTACATGCTCACCTACCAGGTACCGGTCCCACCTTATAGTCCCGGCTTATTACAAACAGATTCGGGGAAAAAAATCAAAAATCACTTTACCGGCATCGTGGAGAAGTATTCAAAGCAGATAGAGTTCATTGCCTCTAACATCGGGAATAGCGGTGTCGTAGAACTGGAACGATTGGGAACCGCCCTACTGGTAACCCGGCAGAACAATGTCTCAAATAAAGAGGAGAGAGCAAAAAAGATCAATGAACTCAAACCCCATGTCTCCCTTGAGGAAGCTTTTTTAGCAGTCGAGAAGGTGGATGAGATGATCGGTAGATTCAATAGCCAATTTTCCCATTGAAGGAAATGCAACACCCATCATAATCCAGGTTCCCGGGAGAGTTAATCGATAAACTTCAACGCAAGCTGCACCGCATCGAGCCGGGCTATTGCCCCAGGTCCGCGGAAGAGCTATTGCAATGGGTGCGGGAGCGCCTTTACATCCCGCTGGCCGAATGGGGGGCGCTCTTCTCTGCCATAAAACGAGACCATGGCCTGGAACCGGCGGACCTGGAAGCGGTCATTGCCGACCGCCTGGTCTGGATAGAGGAAGATGACCGGAGAAGGGGGGTGATCGCCCTGGAGAACCTCCCCCGTTTCAACCGGGCCTTTGCCGACTATTCTTTCTTAGAAGAGTGGCTCCGTTTTTATGGCCCGGTAACGCGCGGGTTTATCCTGGAAACGCTGGTCAAAAAACGGGCCGACCGGCAATTGACCGGCCGCATCCAGGCCGCCTGTCGTCCTATTATCCCCATTGGCTCGATACCGCCCGGCGCGAGAGCGAGCTGTTGTGGTTCGGCTGCGGCAGCCAACGACTGGCCTTTTGTTTCGATTCCGATCTGGACATCTTCCTCTCCCCGGGCGACAAAGAATCTTCCCTGTCGCCGGCGGCACAGACACTTTACCAGGTTTTCACCCAGACCAGGGGTAAATTGGATTACAGCGAAATCGTCATGACTGCCCCGCTGAAAACCAGGGAACTCAACGGTGCGCTCTGGGAACTCTTCTGGCAGGGCCTGGTGGTTACCGACGATTACCAGGATATCCGCACCCTGGTCCTGAAAAAATGCTACACCTGGACCGCTGGGTAAACCAATCGACCGTTTATTTTCCTATCTCAGCCAACCCGGCGGTACCCCGGCTTTCCGGGCTTTTTCCGGGAGCAACTCGAATTCTTCTTCTACCCGTTTGAGGGTTTCCTTATCGTTTTTCAGAGAGGCGATCATGTTATCGAGCTGCTTCTTGAGGTTGGCTTTTTCTAAAGGCAGATCGTTCATCAGGTGCTGGGTGAAGAGCCGGTTGTACTCGGATTGATCCTGGTCGATTTTGGCTTTGAGATCGGTAATCTTTTGCTCAAATTCTATTCTCAGCTTTTGCCAGTATTCCTGGGTCTGGATGGGATCTATTTTGGCCGGTTTGGCCTGGCCGGTTTGGACGGTGGCATCGGTCTTAACGATACCTTCTTCGCCCTCTTGCCCAGCCTCTTTTTCTTTATCTTTTGGGGTCTCGTATTGTTTCAATGTCTCGTTGGTAATCACCGTCCCCGGTGCACCGGTCTTCTTTAACTTCTTTTTCCGCTCTTCTTCTTCTTTTTGCAGCTTGACCAGGTCGATCTTATCGGCATAGGCCAATCGCCTGGTCAGGGGGGCGCCCATTAATAGGGCGATGAGGATAAAGACCAGGCATTTTTTCATTTATTTCCCAATGACCTGGATATTGACCAGCCGGTTCTTTCTCCGCTGCTCCTCGGTGGTATTGTCATAGGGGGCTTCTTTCTCGCCGTAATAATAGGTCTCGAAAAACTTCTCTTCGATGCTAAGCTTGCTTAGCAAAAGGCCTTTGATGTACTCAACCCGGTCTTGCGAGAGTTTCAGGTTATATTCCAGGCCGCCGATACTGCAAGCATACCCCCGCAGGATGATGACAAACTCGGTTTTTTGGGCAATAAACTCCTTGATGCGGTTGAAATCTTGCTCATATTTTTGCTCATCGATGCTCTTTTCATCCAGGTTGAACAGGATATTGGCTTCCAGGGTCTCCTGTGACTCTTCTGCATCTGCGGATTCGGCCTCATCTTCAAGGGTTTGCATTATGGGCAGGTTCTCATCCCGGGATAGCACCTGCTTCTCCCTTTCTTCCGGGATCGTTACCACGTTCATGCCGGGCTCCAACGGGTAAGATGTATCCAGCACCTTAACGGTGGCATTATTTTTCTCGGGATTGATCACCACCCCGGTGCCGATAACCAGGGGGGGCAATTTCTTCTGGAAAACCCTGTAGAATACCACGAAATCGCCCCTGGAAAGATAGGCGTTGCCGATATCGATGGACACATAATCGCCTATAGACGATAACCAGCGGGTCATGCCCAGGTAAACGCTGGTAAGGATCACATTTCCGTGTACCCCGTTTTGGGGCAGACGGCATTGCTGGTAATTGATTTTTTTCTTGCGGATCTGGGCTTCCTTTTTATAAGGCAGCAAAAAATCGCCAATCTCCACCGGGTTACAGATTTTTGTCAGGGTAATAATAGCGGTGGTGTCATAAATGCAAGTGATCTCTGCTATCCCCTTTTTTAAAAAATAGATACCGACTTTTTTGTGTTTTTGGGGATGATAAATCTTCTCCCCTTCGGACACGATCAGGAATAGGTCATTCTCTCTTAACCCATTTTTTGAGCCTTTATCGATGAACATCTTATCCCCGTCGAAATAAGCGATCTTTGTGATATCCATATCCTCCGAGCCGGTAATGCGGATATCCCTGGGAATCTTGTTGGTAATGAAATAAGTACAGCTCAAGTCGGTCTCATCGATGATCAAGTCGGTATCATCGTAGAGCACCGCATCGGCCAGTTTGTATACGCCTTTTTCCTGTAACTGGGAGAAAAGGGGGGATAAGAGCAGCATTAAAAGCATTATGGCAACGACAAACCTCATCTTCGCCTCCTTATAAGCTCCGGTTATCTCCTGCCCCCTGTCCAGGATAGCAGGCCGGAATCTTTTTAAAAACCCGGTTTCTTTAGGCATGACATCTCTTTAATAACGCAAAACTCTTGTTTTGTCAAGTTTTTTTCTAAAATCGGTAATTCAGACCGATACCGACATAATGGGGAGAAACGACCGGCGCCAGGTTTAACCTTTTTCCCAGGCTCCCTCTCCGTTTGACCACGAATTTACCGATGGCATAGCCGAGCACGGCCCCGACAAAGACATCGGAGAGCCAGTGCAGGTCTTCGGTGATAGTAGCCAGACCGCAGAGGCCGGCCAGGGTGTACCCGGCCACCGGCACCCAACCGGTGTGCCGGTACTGGGTGGCGATAACGGTGGCGAGACTCCAGATGGTGATGGTATGCCCGGAAGCGAAGGCGTCGTACCGGGTCCACTGCCCGGCTTCGTACCGCTTCAAAAAACCGGCCGGTCCATGCCAGCCGTCGCTACCGTCTTCCCAGGAAGGCCGCTGCCGGCCGGCCAGGTGCTTGATGAGCTGGATAACGACAAAAGAATGGATCATGGCCTGAAGGGCCAGGGACCCGGTCTCTGTGGTTTTTTTCTCCTTAAACAGGAGACCGCCGATGAGAAACCCGCCAGCCAGGTAAATCGTACCGGTGCGGGTGAAGACCTCGAGCCCGGAACTGATACCATCGGCCCATTGGTGATCTTGCTGGAAATTTTTGACTCGCCGGTAGATGGCCTCATCGTTCCGGATGAGTACACCGGTAATGGCCAGGACACTGCCGGCAATCAGCCAATCTTTGGCGCTGAACCGCAGGGGGGCGGTGAGGATAGTCCCTTCATCCCGCAAAAATCCTTTTAAGACCGGCGTTTTTGGCTCGTCTGCCTTTTTTTCACCTATTTTTGGCGGCTGCTTCTCTCCCTCCGCCGGGCTAGTGGGGGCGGCCCCCTGGGAAAGGAGCGGCGAGACGATCACGGCAATAACCAGGCAACAAATTAACCGTTTTTTCCATTTCATGGCCATCATTGTAATTGAAATAATCCCCAATTGCAATAGCGGACGTCTTCCTAAATCATCCGCCTGGTTTTGGTTGGGGGTATCCTGACCCCTATCGGGGGGAAATTTATAAAAATCCCCTGGTTTCCTGTATAAAATAGCTCGAAATTATAGCTGTAAAACGCCAAAAGTAGCCAAAAAATCTCATCAGGACAGACTCATCCATCATGTGACGATAGAACCCAAAGCACATCGATCCTTCTTCTATCCTGACTGAAAGCATCCAGGCTCCGTTAACCTTTGGTGCGCCCTTACCAGCAGACCAAATGAAGGATGATTCTCGGCTATCGTTACTATAAACTTCTTACTGCATTTTCAGAACCGGTTTTTTTGTTGGATTACTCCTCAAAACCCCCTTTCAAGCCAAGACATCCTTAAAAAAGTCATATCCTCAACCGGCTGATCCAGAAAGATAAAAGTCTGATCTGGGGGCTGCTGATGGGGATGTCCTGGCTGAAATGGACAGCAGGGCTTCCTTCTCCCTGATCAAGATGCTCCTGAAGTATGCCACCATTAACTAAACGATGTTCTTGAGCGAATCCAGGAGTTTCTGGAACCTATCGGTTATCTCGGCCAGCTCCTCGCTTTTCCCCTGGGCATATTTGGCGATGATCGGCCCTTCTCCGTTTATCAACCAGTTCAAGTTGACCTGGTAAATATCTCGCAGACGAAAGAAAAACCGGCAGTCGGGAAACCTTTTGGACATCTCGTAATTGGACATGGTCAGTTGGCTTATACCCAATTTTTTAGACAGCTCAACCTGGGATATGCCGATAATCTCCCGCAATTCGTGAAGCCGCAGCCATCAAAGCTCCGATGCCGCCTCCATCTGCAAAACCATTACCCCATGGAATTGGTTCACATGAAGTTCACAATGATTAAATATTTTTGTTACAAATCCGTTTGGAATCTTGACTTTACTTCTGCATTTTGCTAAAATTACGCTTTCCAGGAGGATAAGGATAAGGCAATGAGGTCATGTTTGACACAAAACAGTATTCACAAATAGGAAAGTATCATGAAAGATAACAAAAAAAAGACTCTGTTATTCATGTTGTTGGTCATATCGATTCTTTTCAGCTATCTACCGGCTAAGCTTCTCACGTTAAAAATGGCCTTCGGCGAAGACAACATCTATGTGCCGGAACAAATCTTCGTACCTGGAAACGAAGTCTACATACATGACGAGGGAGACCCTTTTAATATCAGCGACGATCAAATCAAGGTTTTTTCCCTGGAGGGTGATTTTAAGACTGCTATCGGCAGAGCGGGCGAGGGACCGGGGGAGTTCAAGGGTATTTTCGGTGTCTATGTGTTGGAGAAAAAAATATTTGTTTTAGATCAACTGGGGAACAAATTGCACATTTTCTCAACCACGGATAAAAAATGGCTGGAATCAAAGAGAATGTATTTCCCAAATATAGGAAACTCGGTTCGAGATTTTGTCGTGAATGAAGATGGAACCGTATTTTACACAGTTTCCAATGATATGAAAGGGGAGAAATCGATCTTCAAGCTGGATGCCGACATGAAGATGGTCAAATCGTTCCGGGACTGCTTCCCGCTATATGAAAATTTGAATGAGATGCGCGGATATGCCCGTAAGCAGAAGACTCCCCAGGAAGTAAGGAACAATGTCTTAAATAGCTATCTTATGGCCGCTTCAGGCAAAAAGCTCTATATTAACTCCTTTCTCCTGAACAAAATAGAGGCATTTTCCCTGGACGGCGAGTTTATGGGCACCTGTACCTTACCGCTCGAATCCATCGATAAGACGGCCCCTATCATCCAGGTCCGGGAACACCTGACCATAGAGAGAAGATTAAACTACGACATGAAATGGAAAAATGACCGGTTGTTCGTGCTTTCCTGGGATAAAAACGGCGATTCGATCATCTTTGAGCTGGATGAAAGGGCCGGTAAGTTTAACGAAAAATACCGGGTAAAAGAGAAGTTGTATGGGTTCGATCTGGCAGCCGATAGGTTATACGGCATTGAGAACGAGGAAGCCAGGGTGTTGGTCTATAATCTGAAATAGACTACATATAAGGAAAAAAATGAAACAATCGAGATATAACTTCTTTTTCCCGGATCGTTAAAGGTATCCGTCAAGCAGCCGGTATCATCCCGATATCGTTGAGAATCAATATAGATAGCTCTAATTTAGAGCAAGCCGGTAGGATAGTCGATGAGTTTAAACGCGAAGAATGGTTTACAGAAAATCTTAAGAAGGGCTTGGTCTCAATTTATTACGGTCATGTCAGGCAATATACTCCCGCATGCCGATGCGATAAAGAGGAAGTTTTAAAAGATGGGGATTTCTGGCCAAAGGAGATGGAATTGAGAAGACACCTCAAGCGACTCGGTCTCCAGGCTGAGCGTTACCCGGATATCGTTTCCGGGTGTACGGCCACTTCTTTTCATTCGTTCGTGTTGGACCCGGAAGGAAATCTTTACAAATGCTGGAATCACCTGGGTATCCCGGGTAAGTCCGTGGGAAGCATTTTCAAACCGATAGAATTGAATGCTTTACATATAGCATATTTATCCGAGGGTTTTGAAAGAGATGGGGAGTGTCTCGATTGCCGTTTCCTGCCTATCTGCATGGGAGGCTGTGTCGATATCAGGGTAAAGGCCAAGCAGGGAGAATTTAAAGGAAAGAATTGCAGCCAGTGGAAATATTACCTGGAAGAGTGTTTAAGGGATGTCTATGTTTCAAGTATATCCAGGTCCCAAGCGTCTTAAAGAAAAGCCTTTTCATCCCAGCCGTTTTTAGCCCATCATTGGCCTCCTTACTTGACAATTAGTAACCATCTAAGCCTCCTGATCTGAAGCTTAGATGGTATACCTAATTCCTCAATCCGGGAATTATACTTGTCGTCAGGCAGGAGTTTTAATTGTCGTTGATCAAGACAATTTGTTATCGCATTCATCCGACCTGTTAAACGATTTCGATTCTTATTTCTTTCCGTCATCAGCATTAATCCTACTATCTTGTTTTTCGAACTCAATGAATCTGATGCGAGTTTCTCCAATCTCTACAGTACCATCTTCATTGCGTAGGCCCTGGGAAGAGTTGGGGAAATATTTTTCTAGTACGTCTGTCGGAACAATTGGAATACCGTTGTGGACTTCAATAAGAATTAATTGACCCATTGCCAGTGGCAGATAATTGTCATAGTCACAGTTGAAAGACTTCGCAACTGTAAAGCCATCTTCAGTCGCGTTCTTTTCCATAATTTCATAATATGGTTTTCCTCCGACAATAAATACCTGTGGCCTTAAAGAAGTTCCTCCTTTTGGATCAACAGGCAGAAGTGATTCATCTAATCTTTGGAAATACTTTTTTGTCTGATCCTTCCATTGTTCCCACTGAAGAGACATGATCATCTCCTTAGGATCATTACCTTTATGATAGGCAAAACGGTTTTCCGGAAGAATTCGTGCTTTTGGATAGTAATCCTTGTAGAGCATTTTACTACCCGGATTCAATAACATCCACTTGAATTCCACATATAATTCAAGAAACACATGCCCCGACCAAGATTGAAAAGGTCTATTCTTTTTGAAATCCCAAATCCATGAGATGTCCATAGTTTTGATCCAAATCACGGGTATGCCTGCTGCTTTTAAAAGAACACCACAGACAATGCCTTGATCAGCACATCCTCCGTATGCTCTTTCACGGATTACATCATCGTAATTGCGCCAGGTGTAAGCTTTTGTGTCATCATACTTAAGATTTTGATCCATCCAATTTGACACATTTTGGATAGTTTCAACTTCAGAATTGCCCTTAAGCTTAAAAGCTTGGTTGGTAATATCAGGCAGGCTGCCAAGAGAAGATGGTATTTCAAGGTACTTTTTTGGTGTTTGGTAGTTGATTAAATCTACTGATGGCTCAGATGCGTTTGGTTTTCTTCGTACATTTATACTATGCCCAACACTTTTTTTTATTATCACAGGCTCATTTTAATCAAAGGAGAAGATGTTGTCAAGAGAAAATTTGAAAAGGGATCATCTACGGGCAGGCCATTACGAATAAATTGTTCTGTGATAAGGTCCCCCTGATTTCGCCCAGGGCAGTGATAAATCCCGAACAGGCAGTCTAACTTTCTGTCGCACGCGATGGACATTCACTGTTAAGCTACGGATTGGCGTTGAAAATTGTAAAGTGAAATTGACAAGTGGGGGGATTGGTGGTAGGATACGGAAGAACGCTCCTCAGAAGCTGATAAATGCTCCTTTTAGTCGCATTCGATATCAAATTTCTACCTTAATTTTGTGGAAATTAGGTCGCGTTCGACATTGTTGCCCATGCCTTACTTTGCATAGGCAAGGGGCCTGCCCATGGGGGTGAACCGGTACTGGTGATGCACCGATAGACAAAGGGACTTATTAAAATGGCCGCTTTAAGTTTTTGAGCTTGTACCGGTGCAGCTTTAGGGGCAACACATTGCCCTTGTCATCGAATGTCGAATCTTCCATGACAAACAACTCCCCATCCCGGCCATATGTAATCCAACCCAGAAAAGGGCACCAAAAGCCCCCTGGCATATGTATTCCCTTCAAGATCATGGGAAAGTTAAAACTGGAATTTACCGGCGGGGGAGAAGGGGGCGGGAAATCGACTACTTAAATTCTAAAAGGCAAATTTTTTCTTGACAAAGGGGAGGCTCTTTGATAGAATCCTAATTCCTGGGTAAGATAAGTTCTTTGACTGGGCGGTCGAGTCGGTTAATCGGCCCCAAAGAAGCGAGATAGGAGTGGCAAAAGTTTTAAACAAGAATGTTTAAGATAAATGATTTTGAAATTAAAAGGAGGAAAGTAAAATGAGAAGAATCACTACTATTCTAATTTTGATGTTTGTCTCCAGCCTGGTCTTTGCCGGGCAATTCGATCTTAAGATCAAGCCGGAAAGAGAAGAGGCTGTTGTCAAACAGGTTATCGTGAAAGTAACCTTGCCGGATAAGAAAGATTTGACCGCAGTCGTGTCGGAAGGCTCCAGTCTTAAAATCACCATCGGGGACAAGTACTACGTTTTCGAGCCCCGGGCCATCGATCTTGAGGGGAAGTCTGCCTTTTTAGAGAACACCTATGCAAGCGCATCTGCCGGGGACATCGAGGATTTTCAATTCGAGATCCTCGATATTATTAGCCTGCCACTTGCCAACATACGGTCTATGTCTGACTGTGATGGGGGAACCTGCTGCGTCACCTGTGGAAGCGTTACTGCCTGTGCTTGCGGTGTAAAAATGAGTTGCAATAGTTGCTGCTGCCCTGGGTGCTGCAAACCTTTAAATTAAAGAACCATTACCCGATAGCAAACAACCAGCGGATTATGGTTTTTATCTCGCTCGCAGACAAAGACAGAGCGGTCATGGATGCAGAGTATATCCCCTGGTACTTTTAAATAGAAACTGTCTGTAAAGGTGCCGGTTGAATCGAAGACATCGATTACCTCGCCCTTTTTCGCATCTACTGTAGATGTAAGTACCCAGATATCTTTCTCCTGGGGAAATACCAGCTTAATATCCTTCTCATATTTCAATTTGGGGGCATCCGGAGTTTTCCCCCATTCACCGCCCTGGAATTTAACCCTGGGGTATTTCCTGGAAAATATACCGGTTACCCGGCCCTCTTTTAGATCGAACATTTTGAGCAGGTACTCCGCTGTGTGGGTGATAATCAAGTATTGGTCCCGGAATAGTTCGGCCTTGAACTCGCCTATGTTAAAAGCCCTCCATCCTCCCTCTCCCATGGTCATCACATATTTCTGGACAGGGAAAGTAGCCAGGTTTTTTAAACTTTTGCCATCATCCGATAGTTCTGCCAGGGTATGATCGATGTCTACAAAGTATGGGTCCTTCTTAATCGGTAAATTATCTGAATAAAGAATGTAGTATTTATCTTTCCAGAATACCAATAATTCAGATGAGAACAAGTCTTTATGGATTCTAAACTCTTTTAAGAGGTTCCCATTCAAATCGAGCATTATGATTTTATCGGGCCATACCCCATACATAATTACAGAATTACCATTCAAAACGAAATTATAGAGTTGGCCAACTTCGCCGGGGCCTTCGCCAACCTTGCACAGGCTCTTGAGCGGTTTACCTTTGGCATCGAACTTGAAGAGCTTATTAAACTCCATTACATAGAACGATCCGTCATCTGCTACACGTAAGGCCATCGGCCCGCTGAAAAGAAATTCGCCATCTTCATCGCCGATCTGCAATACTTTTTTAAGTTTTAGTTCTCTACCGGCCTTTGGATTCAAGGGCTTTTCCTGGTTGAGCTTGATCACCTCCTGGGCAAATAAAAGATTCATGCCCAGCACCAGCAGCATAAAAATGAATTTCTTCATGGCACCTCCTTTGCACTTTTCAGATAACCACCGCACATCATAATCAAAGATGGGGCAGTTGTCAAGACCGGGGTGCGCAAGATATGAATGCCCTCAGATAATATCGTTTTCAGTAGAGCAAAGGGGCAATCCTGGGTTGACAAGCCCATGCCTTACTTTGCATAGGCAAGGGGCCTGAAGACGGATGGGGCGAATGCAATTCGCCCCTACGGGCTATGGGCGCCCGGGAGTATTGGCTGAAGGTCTTTAACCGGGACGATGAAGAAGGGGCAGAAGAGGTCGAAGACTTTTTTAGCCACGTTAATACCATGTCATGCAGCAGGGCCGTGTTCATGGAGGTAGAGGAATGATTCCGGCTTTTTCTCATGCCGTACCGTTTTCTTCGGGTGCCTTACCGTCTTTCCCGGGTGCATTACCAACTTCTTCTTGTGTCTTACCGATTTCCTCACCAACCGGACCGCCGATTTTTCATACCGAACCGATTTCCTCACTGCCCTCACCGACTTTTTCTTATCCCTCACCGATTTCTTCACTGCCCTCACCAACTTTTTCTTACCCCTCACCGATTTCCTCACTGCCCTCACCGACTTTTTCTTATCCCTCACCGATTTCCTCACTGCCCTCACCGACTTTTTCTTATCCCTCACCGATTTCCTCACTGCCCTCACCGACTTTTTTTTATCTCTCACCAACTTCCTCGATGCCCTCACCAACTTTCTCAGTGCCCTCACCGACTTTTTTTTATCTCTCACCAACTTCCTCGATGCCCTCACCGACTTTTTTTTATCTCTCACCGACTTCCTCGCTGCCCTCACCGACTTTTTCTTACCCCTCACCGATTTCTTCACTGCCCTCACCGACTTTTTCTTATCCCTCACCGATTTCCTCACTGCCCTCACCAACTTTTTCTTATCCCTCACCGATTTCTTCACTGCCCTCACCGACTTTTTCTCACCCCGGACTTTTATTTCGGCAGGCCCGACCTGCCTCCCCAGGGGAAAGATTTCCTATGCACCACGCATAAACGGTCTTTTAGTCTCTTTAACAAAAAATCTTTAAAACAAATTCGGCATAACCAAAGAGGGTCTCCAAAAGGACATGGCGGAACTGGATGAGTTGAAGCGGTTAAACGAGGCGCAGGAAAAGAAGAAGGGCGAGGCGCAGCAGTCCCGGAAAGAGGGGGGGTGGCCTGTAAAAGTGCGTTGGCCAATGACCCGCAACAGTTGGAGAAGCTGGGGATTTTGGCCTTTTCGGAAAATTACCGGCGCAAGAAAGCGGAAAAGCACGACCAACCGCCCGCAGAGAAGAAGGAGACGGTCAGCCAGGTGTAGGGGCACGGCATCAGGCGCTTCATGAATGAGCGAAACTTAGGGAGTGAATCCTGTTCCGGCACGGCGAATCGAACGAGTCCCGTTTTAGGGGGCAAAATTTCGATGTTTGAGCGTCAGCGAGTCC